>ENA-UEQM01000551-UEQM01000551.1-human-gut-metagenome-genome-assembly--contig:-NODE-551-length-22556-cov-11.760666_pt1 | contig 22556 bp, 17 predicted proteins | sample MGYA00242948_ERZ507948 | MGnify/ENA primary metagenome ERZ507948 (study PRJEB26167, sample SAMN06115440) | human gut metagenome | host: Homo sapiens | place: China:Hubei | collected 2015-07-28... | reverse complement strand
TACTCCTTGATGTTATCAATGATACAATAGCATTCATCAGCAGAAAATCAAAACCATTAGAATTATGTAATGTTAGTTGTTATTGCGATCATCGCAATTCTTGCAGCAATGCTGTTACCCGCGCTGAACAAAGCCCGGGAATCAGCACGGAAAATCGAATGCAACAACCGGATTGCTCAGGTTCTGAAAGGAACACTGCTCTATGGAGACGATAACGAAGAATGGATCGTCACCCATCGCTCAGGTGTAATGTGGGGAACTTTTTTGGAAGACGGCCGCTATATTCCCCAGAAAGTGATGGCCTGTCCGTCACTGACCGGTACGGCGGGCAGCTGGTTTCACCGGACCTATGGCATCTACCGCTTCGATCTTGATGAAAGGAAATATTACAATGCCCGGAAAGAGCAATACGGCGACTTTGCCGTCAAAGGTCCGGGAGATCAGCTTTACTACTCATTGCGCCGCCTGAAGCAGCCGACGGGCACCCTGCTCTATGCCGATACATACATCACCACCGGTTCCCGCATGGGAAGCGGAGAATGGACTTTCAATCCCTGCGTGTTCGTGGAAGAAGGAGCCGTCAGCCTTCATCATGGCGGAACTTCCAATACCGGTTATGCGGACGGTCATGTGGAAAGCGCCAATTCCGCAGTATTACGCGGCATGGGTTTCACCAAACTGATCGAAAACGGCACCCAGCGCTCTTACTGAATCAGCGGAGGATCAATATGAACTACCTGCTTACCTCACTGGCTGCGGCCTCCCTGCTTTGCATTGCGGCCGCAGAAACTCTCCCCGACACTGCGGCAGCGGTTCGTGCAACAGCTCCCGGGGCAGTTTTTCAAGAGAACGAAGTTCTCGAATTCACCCTTGATCCGGCTGTTGCCGGAACTGTGCGGTATGAAGTACGCGATTGGCGAGACAACCTGATAACTTCCGGCATCTGGCCGGCAGACGGGCACGGGACGCTGCGCCTTGCCGACTTGTCCCGCGGCTATTATCAACTGAGTTTGAGCAAGGGCCCGGAGCAGCTTAAAGGCACACGCAGTTTTGCGATTGTCGCTGATCCGGAGAAACGCCGCCGGAATCCCGACTCTTTTTTCGCGTTGGATTCCGCCCAAAGCTGGTTGGCACGGCCGAATCCGGCCAATCCCCGCTTTCCCGGCGAAGGTTTCGAGACTGTTTCCGAACTGGCGCGCCGTGCCGGGGCGGAACATATCCGCGAACGCCTCAGCTGGAGCGATGTGGAACCCGCCCGGGGGCAGTTTACCGGCCGGGAATATCAGAAAAATGCAGAATTGCTCCACCAACGCGGTATTCAGGTACTCGGCATGTATCACAATGCGCCACGTTGGGCCAAGCAGCACTCATCGAAACTGCCGGACGACCTTACGGCAACTTATGAGTTCGCCCGCAACGCAGCGCTCCGCTTCGCCGGCAAGATGACTGCATGGGAATTCTGGAATGAACAGGATATCGGTTTTACTGACGAACCCGCATGGGATTATACGGCCTGCCTGAAAGCCGCGGCTCTCGGCTTCAAAACCGCCGATCCCGGACTTCCGGTCCTGCTGGGCGGAATCGCGGTTACTCCGCTTGCTCCCTACAATGATGTCGTCATGCAGAATGGAGCCGCAGAATACTTTGACATCTTCAATGTGCATACCTACCGCCCGCTGCGGGATTATCCGGCTATTCTTGAAGACATTCGGGCCTTCATGAAGCGCCACGGGATTGAAGGACATCCCCTCTGGTTTACCGAGAATGGTTCGCTCGCAGAAGGTTCCGGGCGGCTCCCGAGTTATTTGCCCGGCCGGAAAAGCCACTCTCCCGAACAGGAGTTGCTGGTCGCCGAATTCCTGCCCAAATGCATGGTTACCATGCAGTCGCTTGGGGTGAACCGGGATTATTTCTTCGTCCTGTGTCCCTATAACGAACAAAACGGCGGCAAGGATTGGGGCCTGCTGCGTCATGACTACACTGCCAAGCCGGGTTATGCGGCATTTGCGACGTTGACCGATCGGCTTGGAGCCGCAGAATACCAGGGAATTCTGAAGCCGGCGAAGAACGTCCGCGCTTTTCTGTACCGTCAGCCGGACGGTTCACAAACCGTCATTTACTGGACTCTTTCCGAACTGGACCGGGATGGCCAGCGCCCGGATTTGACGATTGCCGACCGATATGAAACAACTTTTACGCTGGCAGTTGCCGACGGAACTTACCGAACCACCGATTTACTCGGTTCTCCCGGCACCATCACCGCCGGCAATGGCCGGCTTGAATTGCGCGCGGAACGCTTTCCGGCCTATGTGGACGGGCTCTCCGGCCTGAAGCCGGATATCCCAGCCCCTCCGCCATCGAAACAGTCGGTCCCTTCCGTTGAACCATTGGATAAGGCAATTGTATTCAAAACGGTTTTGTCACCGGACTTTCAATTGACCGCCGGAAAAGACCGGGCTGAACTTCTTAACACTCCGGCCCGCCTGAAGCTTCTGGTTTATAACTTCTCCACGGAAGAAAAACGGGGCTGCATCACAATCAACGAAGGAAAAGTGAAAGGCCTCCCGAATCAGACAGTCATTCCGGCTTTCGGCAGAAAGGAGTTCAGTCTCACCTTCATTCCCGCCGCCGGTCAAAAGGAGATCGTATTCCGCGGAGTGTTTCAGGATAAGCCAGCTTCACCTCTGGTAATTCCCATTTCTTCGCTTGACGGATGCCGGACTGTTGATCTGCCGAACACCTCTGATCCCCTCAATTGGAAACCAAACTCTTCCGGGGAAATGGCGATTTCCTTCGATCCGGCAGAACAGGCCGTATGTTTCCATACAAAATTCCCGCCGAATGTCGATCGCTGGGTTTATCCGGAATACACGCTTCAACTGCCTCAGGAGTCGCTACACGGCGCATACGCTCTGACTTTCGAGGTCAAAGCGACTCCCGATGCGATCAAACAAATGCTGGTGATGTCAGTCGGCCATACGGGAGAGAAACAGGAAAAAGCCGTACATCATCCGGTACTCCGTCCTTCTGAACACTGGGAAAAGCGAACCATATACTTCGATAAACAATCCGAGCCGTTAGAAATCATCCGGCTCCGTATCGGGTTGAATTCCATGTCAGACGAAATCACCTACCGGATTCGCAATATACAGGTAGTCTATCAGCAATGATCTCACACCCGGCGGTTCTTCCAGCGGCCGCTCCAGAGGTAGAGGAACGACGCGAGGCCGATCGTCAGCGCGTAGGTCGAGTCGCAGAGCCAGCAGAGCGCCACGCTCGAACGCAGCACGATCACCACAATATAGATCGCGACGCCGTACACCACCGTCGCGATCAATTCGATCAGCAGCGCCACGCGGGTGTTGCCGGTGCCGGAAACCGCGTTGTAGACGATGTACGCCCCCGTCTGGATCATCGTGTTGATCACAATCGCGTACATCGTTTCGCGCGTCGCGTCGATCAGCACCGCGCTGTCGGTGAAGATCCGCAAAATCGGATTCGGGAAAAGCGCGAAGATCACCAGAAACGCGCCGCTGCCGATGAAGGCCAGCCCCGCCGTGCGGCGGATCAGCTTCAGCACCTGGTCGGAGTGCCCGGCGCCGATCAGGTTGCTGACCAGCGAGCTTGTGACCGTCGCGAACGCGCTGAACATCATAAATGAGATGTTCGACACGCTGCGGATGATGTTCACCACCGCCAGCGGCTGTTCGCCGAGGTGTTCCACCGCCAGAAAAAAGCCGAACCAGATTCCGACCGCGATGAAAAGCTGGAGCATCGTCCAGACCGAAGTATCCATGATTTCGCGCAGCAGCTTCCAGTCGAAGCGCCCGAACACATTCAGCGCGTACTTTTCCACATCCACCCGCCGCCGGGTGTAGACGATGAAAAACACCAGCCCGGCCGCCTCCGCGATCACCGATGCGATCGCCGCACCCGCCACGCCCAGCACCGGAAAGCCGCACTTGCCGAAGATCAGCACGTAATTGAACAGCACATTGGTCAGCAGCATCACCACCGAGCTGAGCGTCAGCACCTTCGTGTCGGTGACCGCGACGAAAAACGCCCGAAACATCACCGCGACGAAGACCACGAAAAATCCGAGGCTGCGCCAGTTCACATAACGCATGGTTTCGGCGTACACCGCATCCGAGGTGATCGCCGGACGCAGCACCAGCGGCGTCAGGAAATAAGAGAGCAAAAACAGCCCCGCCGCCAGCGCCGCCATAAACCGGCAGCCGCAATAGAAGATGCGGCCGATTTCGGCTACCCTGCCCTCGCCGTTGCGGCGGGCCATGATGATCTGCGCACCGATGCTGAAGCCGAAACCGATCATATAGACCGCGAGATAGTAAATACTGCCGAGCGCGGCCGCACCGAGTTCAACTTCACCGACGCGGCCGAGAAAGGCGGTGTCGGTCATGCCGATCAGGTGCTGCATCAACAGACTGACCATCACCGGCCAGGTGAGAAGCCAGATGCGGCGGCAGCTCAAAGAAGATAAGTCGAAAGTTTCCATAGTTCTGATACAAGATTCAAAGTCCACCGCGCCGGCACGTTGCCGGTCGGATAAGCTCCAAGCATCCGCAATAATAAAAGCCGGGACCGCTTGGAAAGCGGAGATGAGTCTCCGCACTCCAAAGTTTTCGTCCCGGCAGAAACGGCACGCTCCGGCCAATCGGATAGAGACTGCCCTCGCAACGGCTCCGCGCTCCGAACCGCCCGCTCAGATACGCTTCGCTTCTTTGAGCGGGCGCGCGCTCCGCCGGGCGGTATTGCCGCGGTTGCGGTCCGCATCCGCGGACCTTGCATTTCGTCAGCCCCTGAGCCGCGCCTGCGCGGCTCGACGGCCGACGACCAGCGTTCCGCCGCTGGACCGCGTCCGGCAACGTGCCGGTGCGGATGCCGCTTCGCGGCTATTTTTTTATTTTTTAATTTTCAGGGAGAAAGAGAGGGTGTAGCTCTTCTCGCTCACCTCGTACTCCGGCCTCGTCTGCGGCCCGCAGGAGCCCGTCCCCAGCCCGCGCTGTCTCCGGTCGATCGTGACCACCGTCTCCGGCCGCACCTTCAGGTCCTTGCGGTGGAACGCCCCGAACAGGTCCGCCGCCGTATAGTGGCTCACTCCGAATTCAAAGCGGTCCAGCGCCTTCACCTCCAGCACCGCGCCGCCGCCCGCCAGCGAAAACTCCCGCACATCCGTGCGGTTGCCGTTCTCCTGCGGCAGGATGTAGTCCACGTAGGTTTCCGCAACCGTCGTTGCATACCGCCCCACGAACGCCGCCCGGTTGCGGTCGATGTAGTTCTCGAACGGCCCGCGCCCGAAGTATTCCAGCTCCTCGAAACCCGGCGCGGTCAGGAACGACACGCCCACCCGCGGCAGCGTCGGCAGCGCTTCGGCGATCTCATACGAACAGTCGAACCGCACCACGCCGTCGCCGCCGACCGTGATCTTCTCCGTAAAGCGGATCGGCGCTTTCTTATCCGAACCGGCAAATTCCCGCTCGATCGTCGCAACCGCCGCATTGCCGGAGTTCTCCACCTTGCAGGTCGAAGCGGTCCGCCTCAGCCGGTCCAGCCCCGCCTTGAGCCACAGGCCCATCGGCTTGTGTTCCTGCCCGTCCCAGCCGCGGATGCCGTCGTTGTCGGTGCAGGCGCGGAAGATATTGCACTCCGGCAGGCTTTCCAGCACCGTTTTGCCATCGTATTCCACCACGCCGTCGCCGTTTTTCGCCAGTTTCAGCGCGGTGTCGCCCGCCGCAATGATCCAGCCCTGTTTCGTTTCGGTCACTGTCGGAGCGGCCGTTCCGGCCGGCTCCGCCGGGGCGGCGACGCGCTTGAAGGCGCCGGTGATGTCGCACTGGTCGTTCGCCAGTTCCCAGCCGGCTTCGGCATAGGGCGTCGCCTTCTTCAGCACGAAGCGGAAGTTCACGAACACCTCGTCCTCCGGCCCGATTTCCAACGGTTTCACCGGCAGTGTAAACACTTCGGATTCGCCCGGAGCGGTCGCCAACGCCAGCTTGCCCTTCTGCACCGTCCGGCCGTTCCGCTGCACCTCCCAGAGTCCCGCGAGATCGGCCAGGGAGGTGAAGTTGCGGCGGTTGGTCGCTTTGAACCGGAACTTCTTCGTATTCAGCAGCTCCACCTTGACCGGACCGGTCAGGTGCAGGAACTCGTACATCGCCGGATGCGGTTCGCGGTCGGGAGAGATCATGCCGTTGCAGCAGAAGTCGAAGTCGTGGCTTTTCTCGCCGAAATCGCCGCCGTAACCGAGAAATTCGACGCCGTTCTGATCTTTCGTCCAGATGCCCTGATCGACCCAGTCCCAGATGAAGCCGCCCTGAATGCCCGGCTCGTTCCAGAAAAGATCCCAGTAGTCGCCGAGGCTGCCCGAACTGTTGCCCATCGCGTGGGCGTATTCGCACGGGATCACCGGCCGGTCGGCCCGCCTGTCCCGCGCGTAGGTCAGGATATCCTCCAATGTCGGATACATCGGATTCACGAAGGCGTTGAACGACTTGTCCGCATCGAAATAACAGTGATGCCCCTGGCTCCACAGATCCTTGATTTCGCCCTCGTGGTGAATGATCCGGCTGTCGTCCAGCGCGCGCACCGCGGCGGCTTCCGCCTGATGGTTCTCGCCGCTGCCGGATTCATTGCCGAGCGACCAGCCGATGATGCACGCATGGGAACGGTCGCGCAGCACCATCCGCTCCGCGCGGGCGACGATCGCGGCCTTCCAGCGCGGATCGCGGCAGATGTTGGTGTAGTTGTCGTGCGCCTCGAAGTTCGCTTCGTCCAGCACATAAAGGCCGTATTCGTCGCAGAGATCGTACCAGCGGTGGTCGTCCGGATAGTGGCAGGTGCGCACCGCGTTGAAATTGAACCGCTTCATCATGCAGATATCCTGCACCATCGATTCGAGCGACAGCGTCTTGCCGGTGCGCGAATCGTGCTCGTGGCGGTTCACGCCGCGGATGATCACCCGCTCGCCGTTGATCCGCAGGTCGCGCCCGACCATTTCCACCCGGCGGAAGCCCACCTTCGCCCGGCGGCAGTCCAGCAGTTCGCCGGAGGCCGTGTAAAGCTCCGTGGTCAGGCTGTAAAGCGTCGGCGCCTCGCTCGACCACGGCTGCACCCGGCGCAGCCTGCCGGTGAGTTCAGCCCGGTAGTAGTCCTTGCGGAAGCTCCAGTCGATCTTCGCGGCGGCGCTCCACACCTTTTTCCCGGCGGCGTTGCACAGCTCGCAGCGCACCTCGAAATCCTCCATCGGGCCGGAGGTGCCGTTGATGCACTCCTTGTTGCGGTAACTCTCGAAGTCGAAGCCGAGATGCACCTTGACCGAAACCGTGCCGGAACCGGTTTCACGGTCGTAATCGCCGAGCGAAAACACATCCTCCAGATAGGCCGGAGAAGTCGCATACAGATAGACGCTGCGGTAGATGCCCGCCATCCACCACTGGTCCTGATCCTCGATATAGCTGGAGTCGGACCAGCGGATCACCTTGCAGACCAGGGTGTTCACTCCCTTGAAGTCAATCGCGCGGGTCAGGTCGAATTCCGACGGCAGCCGGGTGTCCTTACCCATGCCGATCAGCCTGCCGTTCAAATAGAGTTCCAGATAGCTCTCGGCGCCGCCGACGTGAATCACCACCCGGCGGCCCTTCCACTCCTTCGGCGCCCGGAACGTCGTGCGGTAAACGCCGGTCGGATTCTCCTCCGGCACCATCGGCGGATTGTTCTCGAAAGGCATCTTCACATTGGTGTAAACCGGCTTGTCGAAAAGTCCGGCCATCGTCCAGTTGGAGGGGACGGCGATCTCGCCCCACTCCTTCACATCCGCCTGCGGCGCCGCGAAATCCGCCGGCACCTCCTCCGGGCGGTGATAAAGCCGGAATTTCCAGTTGCCGTCAAGGCTCAGCTTTTCCGGCTCCACGGCTTCGCGCGACCGGTACGGCAGGCCGCCGGAGTGCATCGGCAGCCGGTTGATCTCCTGAATTTCAGGCAGCAGATAAAGTTTGTCCGAGACGTTCCACATATCCGAAAACTCCCCTTGTCGTGATGATTCAAAAATGATGAATTCCGCCCCGAACAGCCGGAGCGGAACCCCAAAAAACTTACAATGCGAGCAGTTTCTTCACCAGCTCATTTCCCTTCAGGAAACCGAGCTTGCCGGTCGGAGCGAGCGTTTCGCTGAACGCCTGCACCCCGTCCGGCTCAATGCCGGGCCCGCAGATCGCCAGCGGCACCGGCGTGGTGGTATGCTTCCTGAGCCGGATCGGCACCGGATGGTCCGGCAATACCGCGAACCGCACCGGCAGCCCCTTCAGCGCCTCCAGAATCGGAGCGACGATCTTCGCGTCGAAATCCGCGATCGCCTGCATCTTGAGCTTCAGGTCGCCGAGGTGCGAACACTCGTCGATCGCTTCGACATGCACGTACACCAGATCGTGGGTTTTGATCGCCTCCAGCGCGGCGGCGACCTTTCCGGCGTAGTTTGTGTCGATGAAGCCGGTCGCGCCGGGGACCTCGATCACCTCCATTTCCGCACACTTGCCGATCCCCTTGATCACGTCCACCGCGCTGATCACCGCCCCTTTGCGGCCGAGATAGCACTCATCGAACGGGGTCAGATTCGGACGGCGGCCCGGACTCCACGGCCAGATCCGGTTGGCCGGCGCTTCTTTGCCTTGGTTCAGCGCATGGGCGGCGAGAAACTCCGCGCACTTCCGGTCGAGTTCGTCGAGGAACGCGACGGTGTGCGCGGCCTCCGGCGAACCGTCGGCGGCGGAGAGTTTCAGCTCCGCCAGCGGGATATCCTGCGAGGAATCCGGCTTGAAATAGTCGATCTTATCCGAAAACTCCCTGCCGTGCAGCACCAGCAGATTCCGGTAGCTGACGCCGGGATAAAAGGTCACCTTGTCGCTGCCGAACTTCGCTTGCAGATCGCGCATCAGCTGCGCCGAAACCGTGTTGTCGATGTGTCCGGCCGAATAGTCGCGCAGCACGCCGTCCTCCGACGCATAGACCAGATTGCAGCGGAACGCGACATCGTCCGACCCCAGTTCAATCCCCTGGCTGACCGCTTCGATCGGGCCGCGCCCCGGATAGTTCCGCTCCGGGTAGAAGCCCAGCACCGACATATTCGCGACATCCGACGAAGTCGGCAGCCCCTCCGGCAGCGTCAGGAACGTGCCGTTCACGCCGCTGCGCGCGATCGAATCCATCGCGGGAGTGTCCACCGCTTCAAGGGGAGTTTTACCGTTCAGCTCCGGCAACGGCTCGTCCGCCATGCCGTCCGCAAGAAAAATGACAGCTTTCTGATTCATAACCTTATCGTTCCAAAATTGCTTTGAGTTGTTCCGCCGTGATGCCGGAAAGCTCCAGCACCTTGCTGCGCCCGGTCTGCCCCGAACGCAGCTCCACCGCGCTCTTCGGCAGGCCGCACCACTCCGCGAAAAGACGGCAAAGCAACTGATTCGCCTTGCCGTCCACCGGGGGGGCCTGAAGCGCGATTTTCACCGCGTCGCCGTACATCCCGACCACCGCGTTCCGGCTCGCTCCGGGCTGCACCCGGAGCGAAACCAGACAGCCGCCCTTCGTCGCCTTAAAGGCTGTTTCCGACAGAGCCGGCATCGGTCGTGGGCCGGATCTCCTTCGCCTCGCCCGGCACGTCGTCGTGCGCGGTCGCTTCCGGCGTGAAGCCCAGCAGTACGTTGATTTCGTCGATCGAAAGCGTCTCGCGCTCCAGCAGCGCCTGCGCGAGCTTTTCCAGCTCGTCGCGGTGCAGTTTCAGGCATTCGCGCGCCTCGTTCATCGCGGTCATGACCAGCCGGCGCACTTCGAGATCGATTTCGCGGGCGGTCTCGGGACTGCACGGGTCCTGCTGCGGCATGTCGATCCGGACATGCGGATGGGGCTGGAAGTCGCCGCACTTGGCCGGCCCGATCTTCTCGGACATGCCGAAAATGCAGACCATCCGCCGCGCGATCGAGGTGAGGTGGTTGATATCGCTCGACGCGCCCGTCGTGATATCCCCGATCACCAGCTCCTCGGCGGCGCGCCCGCCCATCGTCATCGCCATCTCGGCTTCGAGTTCGAGCTTGCTCTTGGTGTACACATCCTCCTTGGGCATCGTGAACGTCGCACCCAGATACGCCTGGCCGCGCGGAATGATCGTGACCTTATGCACCGGCGTGCAATGCTCGTTGTGCAGCGCCACCAGCGCGTGCCCGGCCTCATGGTACGCGGTCAGGCGGCGTTCGCGCTCGGTGATCTTGCGGCTGCGGCGCTCGGTGCCGTAGCTGACCTTGTCGCGCGCCTCCTCCAGATCGTCCTGCACCACCATCTCGCGGTTGCGGCGGGCGGCCAGCAGCGCGGCTTCGTTGCAGAGGTTCGCGAGGTCCGCGCCGCTGAAGCCGGGCGTGGTCCGGGCGATCACGTCCAGATCGATCGCGGGATCGACCTTGATCTTTTTCACATGCACGTCGAGAATCTTGCGGCGGCCGGTGATATCCGGCAGGTCCATCACCACCTGCCGGTCGAACCGGCCCGGACGCAGCAGCGCCGGATCCAGCACATCGGGCCGGTTGGTCGCGGCCAGCACGATCACGCCGGCGCGGCTTTCCAGGCCGTCCATCTCGACCAGCATCGCATTCAAGGTCTGCTCGCGCTCGTCGTGGCCGCCGCCCCAGCCGGAGAAGCGGGAACGACCCACCGCGTCGATTTCGTCGATGAAGATCAGACAGGGGGTGTTCTTGCGCGCCTGCTCGAACATGTCGCGCACCCGGCTCGCGCCGACGCCGACGAACATTTCCACGAAATCCGAACCGCTGATCGAGAAGAACGGCACGCCCGCCTCGCAGGCCACCGCCTTCGCCAGCATCGTCTTGCCGGTGCCGGGATCGCCGGTCAGCAGGCATCCCTTCGGAATCTGGCCGCCGACCAGCTGGAAGCGCAGCGGGTCCTTCAGGTACTCGACGATCTCGCTGATCTCCTCCTTGGCCTCGTCGGCTCCGGCGATGTCGTCGAACTTCACGTGCAGCTCGTCCGGCGGAATCATCCGCGCCTTGCTCTTGCCGAAATCCATCGCGCCGCGGCCGGACATCTTCATCTGGCGCATCGTCACGAAGTAGATCAACCCCACGATCACCACCAGCGGCAGCACGCCGACGAACAGGATGTTCCAGAATCCGGCGTTGTTGGTGTCCACCTTGATCACCGCGCCGCTCTCCTTGAGCATGCCGTTCAGCTGTTCGGTAAAGATCACGCGGGTCTTGTAGCGGCCGGTGCCGTCGTTCTTTTTCGCATCCGCCGGAACCGCCTTGTCCGCCGCGGTCGGAGCGGCGGTCGGAACCGTCGCCACCGGCATCTCCGGCGCGGGCTCCTTCAGGAATACGCCGTCCACGGTGAAAATACGGTCGGTTTCACCGGTCATATTCGCGGTTTTAATCTGCTTTTTCGTCAGCAGGCTTTCAAATTCGCTCTGAGAGAGGTTGAGCATCTTCTCCGGCCCCACTCCCTTGAGCATCACCAGCGCGCCGATCACCAGCAGCACGACCAGCCAGACCAGTCCGGCGCGGGTCGGGCGCGGCGCGCCCGATTTCAGCTTTCCGGGCGGCGGATTATTGCGCGGCGGAGGCGGGGTGTTCTCCCGCCCGGGGCGCTCGTCTCCGAGCCGCTTCGGATCGCCGTTTTCGTTTTTCTTTTCGTTATCCATGCAAATTTCCTGCTCCTCCATAACCAAAACTGCCGTCCGGCAATCCCGCGGGACCGCACGGACGGTATTGACTCGATACTCCTCTTCCGCTCACAGAAAAGAATCCGAAACTTCTATATGCTCATCATCCGGATCACCAGCCAGACCACCAGCCCGACCAGCCCCAGCCCGACCAGCCCCAGCACACCGATCAGCGCCATCTGGACCATCGCGTGACGTTTGGCCTCCTGCTTCGCGAACGGATTCATGTTGGACAGGGCCGGAACCGTCGAGATGTTGCTGTCGATACTGGAAATGTCAATGGTATGCGTCTGGGTGAAACCCGAATTGTCCGTCTCCTCGTTGCTGTCGAACAGCACTTCGACGCCGCCGAACAGGATCAGATCGGAATTTTTCAGCGTCTGCTCTCCGGTCACCGCGACATTGTTGATGCGCGTGCCGTTGGTGCTGTCGTTATCCCGCAGCACATAGACCGTCTTGCCGTCCACTTCGCGCCGGAAGATATCCGCATGATGCCCGCTCAAGCTCGAATCCTTGATACAGATATCGTTGCTGTCGCGGCGCCCGATGCTCATTTCGTCCTTGTCGATCTCGAACGTCTTGCCCCGGAGTTTTTCGAACAAAACCGTCAGTTTCGGATTATCAGCCATATTCCCGCCTGTCGTCAAAAAAATTTATATCAAAATTCTGTTAAAACACAAAATACCTTACCGCAATATACTACTCCTGTGCTGATTTGCAACAGTTTTTTTCATATTTGTTCAGAAAAATCGGCAGATTTCACCCCGCGAAAAAGCAGGCGCAGCGCCTCGCGCTCCCGTCCGGAGAAACCAGCGGCGGCGCTTCCGCCGCGCACTTCGGCTGCGACCGCGGACAGCGCGGATGAAACGGACAGCCGGAAGGCGGCGAAAGCGGCGACGGCACATCCCCCGGCAGCACGATCCGTTTGCGCCCGTTTGCATCCAGCGTCGGCACCGCCGAAAGCAGCGCCTGCGTATAAGGGTGCCGCGGACTCCCGACCAGCTCACGCGCCGGAGCCTCCTCCACCACATGCCCGAGGTACATCACCAGAATCCGCGACGAAATATGCTCCACCACCGCGAGGTCGTGGGCGATGAACAGGAAGCTGGTGCGGGTTTCGCGCCGGATGTCGTCCAGCAGATTGATGATCGACGCCTGCACACTGACATCCAGCGCCGAAACCGGTTCGTCCGCGACGATGAAACGCGGCTCGGCGGCCAGCGCCCGCGCGATGCCGATCCGCTGCCGCTGGCCGCCGGAAAACTGATGCGGATAGCGGTTCAGCGCCTCCGCCGTCAGACCGACCCGCTCCAGCAGAGCGGCGGCCCGCTCCAGCCGTTCCGCGCGGTTCAGCCTGAAATGAAGCGCCAGCACCTCGTCCAGCGCCTGAAAAATGGTCAACCGGGGATTCAACGAACCGTAGGGGTCCTGGAAAATCATCTGGAAGTTCTTGCGGGCGCGGCGCAGTTCGCGCCCCTTCAGCGCCGCCATATCGCGGCCGTCGAGCATCACCCGCCCCGCCGCCGGATTCTCCAACCGGACCAGCGCCCGCCCCAGCGTACTCTTGCCGCAGCCGGACTCGCCGACCAGTCCCAGCGTTTCGCCCGCCTCCAGCGAAAAGGAAACACCGTCCACCGCGCGCAGGTACCGCTTCGGGCGGAACCAGCCGCCGCGCACCGGATAATAGACCTTCAGGTCTTCGACCTCCAGCAACGCCATCCTCACGCCCCCCCGTCCGGGAAAGCGACCACCGCGGTGATGTTATCGCGGCCGCCGCCCAGCAGAGCGGCCCGCATCAGCCCGCCGACCGCCTCGCGGGGCGTCGCGGCCTTCTTCAGCTCTTCGGTCATGCGTTCGGCCGGAATGCAGCGGTAAACACCGTCCGAACAGAGCAGATAACGGCTCTCGGGGCCGCGCGGGAAATGCCTGACCTCCAGCTCCAGCTCCGAACGCGGCCCGACCGCCCGCGCGATCATGCCGCCATAAGCGACGCTGTGCCCGGAGAGGTCCCGGCCGTATTCGCGGATATACTCCGCCGAAAGCGTATGGTCCACCGAAAGCTGGCGGAGCTGCCGGTCGGCATCCAGCTCATACAGCCGGCTGTCGCCCGCCGCCCCCATCACCAGCGCATCCCGGAAAAAAATCACCGCGATCAGCGTGCTGGCCATCGGACGCGCCTGCTGCTCGCAGTAGTTCCGCTGAAAAATCTTGCGGTTGATCTCCCGCATCGAATCGCGCAGGAATTTATCCGCCGCATAGGGCGAATCCAGATTGCCCGCGGAGGCGTCCAGAAAACCGCGCGCAAGGTCGCGGCAGCAGATCAGACTGGCGATTTCACCGTGGCAATGCCCGCCGACGCCGTCCGCGACCACCGCCAGCGCGGCGTCACGGTCCGGGCGGTTGATCACGCAGAAGCTGTCCTCGTTATGTTTCCTGACCAGTCCGGAGTTACTCTCCCCCGCGATGGCGATTCCGGCACGATTCGACACGATATGATCCGCAATTTCCTGAATTTATTACACGGAACCCCTTGCAAAGGATTCCAGGTTCGTATCTATTATAGTCTGACACCGCTGCGAATGCAAACCAGAATGATGGGAAAAAACATGGAAACTCTGTTCAAACGTCCGTTTTTGCCGCCGGCAATCCTGCTGGGCCTCCTGCTGTTCCTCTCCGGGTGCGCCAACTCGGCGGCGCGGCGCGACGCACGCCGGGCCGCCTTCGAGCCGCTGCGCCCTGATCCGGCCTACCGGCTGCTTCCGGACCGCCCCCTCCATCTCAAGAGTCCGGCGAAAGCTAAAAGCAAGCCGGCCGACGCCGACGCCCTCCCCGAGAATCCCGCACAGCGCATCGTGACTCCCCCCGTGATCTGGCTCGCCAACGACCTTGCCGAAGCGGGATTTGAAAACACGGCCAGCAGATTCCACGGCCAGACCGTCGAGGTCTATTTCATCGCGAAAAAGCCCTTCAAGGGTACGTTGCTCGCCGTCGGACGCAATGACAAAAACCAGGAGATCACCCGCGTCAAGGTTCCGGTCGAATTCGCTGCCGAAGACGCCCGTTTCGTGACCTTCGAGCTTCCCGGCAAACTTGCGCCCAATGAGCTCAAGCTCGTCGTCATCGACCGGCTCGCCCGGTGATTCTGAGGATGGCTCCGGCGGCGGCGTTGGCGATTTCCGGTTCGGGCGAGTCGAGATATCCGGCCAGTTCTGCGAGGTCCTCCGCCGTCCCGGCTTCGCCCAGCGCGGCGAGATGGAAACGCAGCACCTTTTCCACAGTTCCGCCGGGAAGCGCCCGGAGCCGCCGCCGGACAACATCCGCCCCGGCCTTCCCGTGACAGGCCAGCGCCCACAAAGTGAAAGCGGCAAGCTGGGAATCCGCCGGCTCCCGCTCCAGCAGGCGCCGGAGCGCCATCTCACGCGCTTCAGGCAGCTCCGGCAGGAAGGCGCTTGCATACGCACAGGTCAGCGCGGGCGGGCCGCCGTTTTCCAGCCCGGCGGTCACACGCCGGGCGGCTCCGGCGTCACCGTTGGCGGCCAGCAGCCACAGCGCGTATCCGGCGGCCGGGGAGTCGGGACCGTTCACGATATCCCATAACTGCCGCCGCTCCTCTGGAGAAAACCGGATTGCGAGCTTGGCGGAGCTTTCCAGCGCGTGACACTGCTCCGGCGCGGAATCATCGAGCGCCCGGCGGCGCAGGATTTCCTCGTACTCCCGCCGACCGGCGGCGATCCGCACCCGGTACTGGCCGATCCGCACCTGCGGCGACTCGGAGTCCGCCGGAAATTCGGCGAACGGCCCCAGCGCCTCCGCCGCGCGGACCTGCCGGAAGCCGTCGGCGGTTTCGACTTCATGGCGCAGCCGGGCTTCGGCGCGCGCCGCCGGATCGCTTCCGGCATGACACCCCGCCAGCGCGGCCAGCAGCAGCAATTGCGGAATCTTCATGGCCGGAAGAACGCCCCTTCGATAAAGCAGTTGTCGTGCTCTTTATCGCTCATATAGTAGACGGCGAGCACTTCGCCGTTGTCCAGCTCGATGCTGACCGGATAGCCGAGATCCCCGTTGACGCCGTCGTTCCGCAGCACGATTTCCCGGTCGATATCCCAGGTCTTGCCGCCGTCCCGGCTGACGCAGGCGCGCACTCCCATCGGCTGATAACGGTAGCCGTAGGTCGCCAGCAGCCGCCCGTCCTTCAGCACCAGCAGATGCTGCGGATAGCCGCGCACCGGGGTCTTGACCGGCTCACTCCAGCTCCTGCCCTGATCGTGCGAAAAACTGATCCGCATATAACCGTCAACCGGCGAAGGAACGCGGATCGCGGTCACGAAAGTGCCGTCCGGCAGGATCGCGGTATGCGGTTCCTCATACAGGGCGGCCAGCATGCCGGACTTCTTCGGCATTTCCGCGACGGTGCCGATCCTCTGCCAGTTCTTCGCGTCGGGCGTGCCCCGGTAGAAATAGACCTGCCGTTTGCCCCCGTCGTTGCCGAGCGAGGGTTGATAGAGCGTACCGTCCGCCGCGACGGCGGGACCGTGCGGCGCGAAGCCCGGCACCTTCACCGGTCTGCCGAACGTCCGGCCGCCGTCGTCGCTGAACAAATAGTGCGAGCCGCCGAACTTCTCCGGCCCCGCCTGTCTGATATAGGCGGTCTCCTGCGGAAACTCTCCGGCGGTGTTGCCGTAGAACATCCAGCTGTTCCAGCCGCCGTGGGTCAGCAGCACCCGTCCGTCGGGCAGCGTCTGGATCGAGGGATCGCGTTCGTCGGTCTCGGTGTCGGCCACCGCGACCGGAGCCGACCAGTTTCTGCCGCCGTCTTTGGAGTAGACGATGCAGATTCTCCCATAGGGGCACACATGCGCCTCCCCTTCCCGGAACACCGCCGCGAGGTCGCCGCCCGGCAGCTTCGCCACTCCCGGAAACGCAAGGTGCCGCCCCTTGACCGCGCTGATCACGGTACGGCGCACGCCGGGTGAAACCGGCTTATTCGACAGTTCAGCCTCCTGCCCGGCTCCATCGATCGCAAAAGGCGTGGTGATCTTCACATTGCGGATGCTGCCGTTGAAGCCCCGGCTGGACTTTGCAAGCGCGGTGGCGCCGAGCAGGAATTGCAACTTGTCGAGTTTCGGCGATACGTTCAGCACGGCGCTCTGCGCGGGAGCGTCGTCCAATTGCAGCGTGCAGCGTCCGGCGGCGGGATCGACCGCGAACACCACTTTATGCCATGCGCCGGCCTTGTAAGGAGAAGGAAGCATGATCTGGTCATACCCCTTAGTGGATGCGTCATTCAGCAGGACTTTCAGCATCTTGTCTCCGTCTTTGGAGTTGGGGTCAGCCTGAAAGTGCAGCGAAATACTTCCGGCCTCCAGCAGCCGCGGGAAAGGATTGGTCTGGGCGGCTTCGTCCTGAAATTCCAGTTCGATCCGGCCGCCCTGCCGGAAATCGAAGTTCTGCGGAATCTTCGCCGCCGCCGCATCCGTCGCGGAAGCGGTGAATTTGAGCGAAGCGCCGAAAGCGTCCGTGACGATCTGCGGAGCCTTCGCCCCGGCTTCCGCCTTCGCCGGTTCCAGCAGGAATTCGGCAGCTCCCAGCGACGCCGCCAGCAGTAATGAGGACAACAAAAACGTCTGTTTCATAAAAACTCCTATGTTCCCCGAAAAGTTGCCGCCCTTCGGCCACGGGCCTCGGGCCTTTTCGCTCCGCGAAAAGCTTCGGGTACTTTTCGTGGGCCCCGCTCTCCGGTGTTCCGCATGCTTTGCAATGCTCACACCTGCGAGAAAGGCATTTTAAGTGTCGGGGTGAATGCTCATGGTCTGGCGCGCAGCGCGCCCTCGAACCACAGGTGATCCTGAATAAACGCAATCCGGTTGGCCTGCCGGTCCGCGAACTTCATCGGCTGCCGTCCGACATGCCCGTCCGCCCACAAAATGTGGGATGCCTCGCGATGCGGATATCCCACCCGCGGCTTGCCGCCGGTCGCCAGCGTCGAAGGCTGCACAAAATGTCCCTGAGCGGTCGCCATCTTATTGAAGCTGTAATCGGACTCCGTCTGGAAAATCGTATCGGCCAGATCGAACAGCACACTGGTATTACTCGGATTCCGCAGCCGCGTCTCCTTCTGGTGGCGCACCTCCCCTGCCGCGCTGACATACGATTCGATCAGAAAACCGTTGCCGATATAGCTGATCGTATAAGCCTTCGCCGCATCGTTCTCCGGCCCGCGCCAATTCAGGTTCCCGTTGTTGAAAGCCTCGGCAAACGCCTTGATCTTCACTGAAGTCGCCGGGCACTCCACAATCGCGCCGCTGTTCCCGAAATATTCGCTGAGTTTGCCCAGCCAGGAGTTCCTGACCGCGTAATCCGGAAAGATCGCCATCGGGTAAAAGCCGTCATTCCCCTGTGTATACAGTGCAAACGCCGTCCCGAACTGTTTCAGATTGCTCTGGCATTTCGCCCCGTAGGCGGTCTGCCGCGCCTGATTCAGCGCCGGCAGCAGCATACTCGCCAGAATCGCGATGATCGCAATCACCACCAACAATTCAATCAGCGTAAAATTCCGGCACATTCCGTCGGGTTCTCTTCCATGCCGCATCTGCTCATTTCTCCTTGCGTTATCCATATTCCCTCCTTGGTAAGCAGGTTGTTCATTTCTGAAGTTATGTTTACATACCGGCCCCAGCCGTCCGAAGTCAACCTTGGAGTGCGGAGCCCGAAAGGCTTGCTCCCGCAGAGCGGGAGTAAGCTTCAGCTCCGCTTTCCAGTCGTACGTGATCATGTAATGATACATAAGTTTGATTCGCCTTTCCGTATCATTACAGGCCACAAACTAGTTGCGCTTTGAACTGCGGATGGCTCCGGAGGGCCAATCGCCCTCCGGACCTCCCCGCTCGCCTCGAAACTCCCGTTGACTTGCGAAGCACTTCCATTCGCGGGCGGGGCTAGCGCCCCTTACTTGCCGGGCTGCGCCCGTCAACTCCTCACCGTTCGCTGCGCTCACTACGCCGGAGGGGCTTCGCTCTCTACGTTCGGCTTCGTCACTATCGTTCCTCGTTATTTTGCTGCCGCAAAATAATTCCCTCACATTCGTTCGCGGCGCTGACCGCGCTTGTTGTGCGCCGCGTAAAAGGCGGCATAGCCTTACTTATGTACTGCGTAAATGATCATGGAAACCAACCACGGCTCGCCTGTGCTAGACGCCGCGCGACCCCGGAGGGCGTAAAGTGCGCACCCGGCAGCGGCACCTTGCCGCTTGCCGCCTGCCGCCGGATGTACGTTTTATTTCCTGACCAGTTTTCGCATCAGCTTGCGGGCATAGGCGATATGCTCGGCGAGCAGCTTGCGCGCCAGCTTCGGATTACCCGCTTCGATCGCATCGACGATCCGCTCGTGTTCAAGATCGATATCGTGCCTGTTGAAGTTCGGCCGGTCTTTCAGCAGGTAACGGGTCACGTTGAACACGGTGGAAAGCACCAGATAGTTATGCACGAGCGCCTGAAGCGTTTCCGAGCCGCAGCTGTCGCAGATCAGCGCGTGGAACTGCCGGTCGCCAGTATCCGTTTCATCGAGGTTCGCGGCGTGGCGGCGGCGGTCGCAGCAGCTGCGCAGTTCGGCGATCAGTTCCGGGGAAGCGCCGTTTTCGGCCAGTTTCGCGACAGCCAGTCCTTCGAGGGCTTCGCGGATTTCATACATATCGCAAAGCTCGTCCAGCGTGGGCGTGCGGATTTCATAGCCGGAGTTGGCGGTGGCGTCGACCACGCCTTCGCGTTCGAGCCGGATCAGCGCTTCGCGCACCGGAGTGCGCGACACGTCATAGCGCCTGGCGAGGCTTTCGGTGGTCAACTTGTCACCGGGCAGGAAACTGCCCTGCTGCAGATCGTCCAGCAGCCGCTGGTGCACGAATTCGGCGGTGTTGCCGCGAGTCTTGGCGATCATTCTGGAATCCTTTCGGCTTAATCGTTCTTCACAATTCTAATTATACCAAACTGTATCCAATTTGTCAATAGCATTTATAAAAAAATTAGAAATATTTTCATTATTTGAACATATCCTCTTGACATTTTGTATACAGTTTGGTATAATAGAGAGCAAGGAACTTTCCCCAAACACAACATCTGACAGGAGTTTTCCCATCATGACGACCCGAATTTTCAAGGGACTGGTCGCGGCGTCCTACACGCCGATGCACGAAGATGAATCCATTGCGCCGGAGGTGATCGCGCCGCTGGTCGATTACGCGGTGCGGCAGAGGTTCGCCGGATTGTTCGCGATCGGCTCCACCGGCGAATTTCCGTCGCTGACCATGCAGGAGCGCAAGACAGTGGCGGAAGTCTATATCCGCGAAGCGGCCGGACGCATCCCGGTGATCGTGAATGTCGGCTCCTGCAGCTTCCGCGAATCGGCGGAACTCGCGGCCCACGCCGCCGCGGCCGGAGCCGACGCGATCTGCGCGATCGCCCCTTTTTACTTCCGTCCCGAAACGGTGCGGGACCTCGCGGAGTTCATCAAGCGGATCGCCCCGGCCTGCGACGGCCGCCCGCTCTACCTCTATCACGCTCCCGGCATCACCGGCGTCAACCTGCCGATGAGCGAATTCGTGAAGATCATGCTCGACGAGGTGCCGAACTTCGCCGGGATCAAGTTCACCAACGAGAACCTCTGCGAATTCGAGCGGTGCGCCGCACTCGGCAAAGACCGTATCCAGATGATGTTCGGGCGGGATGAAATGCTGCTCGGCGCACTGGCGATGGGAGCGCAGGCCGGAGTCGGCACCACCTTCAACTACCTGCCGAAAATCTACCGGGGCGTGATCGACGCCTTCGAGGCCGGAGACATGGAAAAAGCGCGCTCCTTCATGGAACTGTCCCACCGGGCGGTCGCGATTTCGGCCCGCTACGGGCTGGCTTCAATCAAGGTCTTCATGAAGTTCGCCGGAATCGACGCCGGGCCGATGCGCTCGCCGGTCGGACGGCTGAGCGCCGAACAGGAAAACCGCTTCCGCCGGGAACTCTCCCTCGCGGGGCTTGACGGCTATATCGGCTGAACGCCGGAAAGGGAGGAACGATGAACCTGATCGACTATGCGGTGATCGCGCTCTATCTGCTGCTGAGCCTTGCGCTCGGCTGCCGGGTCGGCCATAAACAGAAAAACACCGAGGATTATTTCCTCTCCGGCCGCCGGATGAAGTGGTGGCCGATCGCGATCGCGCTGTTCGCGTCGCTGTTCAGTTCGATCAGCTACATCGCCATGCCGGGCGAGGCGTACAACTACGGCTGCACGATGCTGCTGCTCGGGCTGACCGGAGTGATCGCACTGCCGGTGATGCTGTTCGTTTTCCTGAAATTCTTCTACAATATGAAGCTGTGGACGGTCAACGAATACCTTGAAAACCGCTTCTCCACCACCGTACGGGTGATCTGCGGCGGGCTGTTTCTCGCGGCCCGCTGCTTCTATCTCGGCGTAGTGCTCTACGCGACCGCGATGCTGCTGGCGAACTCCTTCGGGATTTCGCCGTGGGCGGGGATTCTGGTGGTCGGCATCGTTTCGACGGTCTACACCTACTTCGGCGGCATGGAGGCGGTGATCTGGACCGACGTGATGCAGTTCATCGTGCTGATGGGCGGAATCCTGCTGGTGATCGGCATGGTCGCGTGGGAGACTCCCGGCGGCGTCGGCGGCATCTGGAACATCGCCGCCGAACATGGCCGCACCTTCAACATCGGCCCCGGCTCCGGTTTCTGGGACCCCAGCATGACGCAGCGGATCACTTTCTGGCCGATCCTGATCGGGCTGCCCTTCGCGCTGTTTCTGCCGGCGGTCGACCAGGTGAATCTGCAGCGGTGCATGACCTGCCGGGACTTCCGGGAAGTGGCGCGCGCGGTCTCGTGGTCCACGCTCGGCAACTGGCCGATCTGCTTTATCTTCTACTTCGCCGGGCTGGCGGTGTTCGCCTACTACCGGGTGCTCCATCCCGCGCTGGGCGAAGGGCTGAACGGCGACGACGCCTTCTGCCGCTTCATCTCCACCGAACTGCCGGTAGGGGCGCGCGGCGTGCTGGTCGCCGGAGTGCTGGCAGCAGTGATGTCCACGATCAGCGCAGTCGAAAATTCACTCGCGACAGTCTGGATCAAGGACGTCTACCAACGCGTGCTGCGCCCCGGCCGCGAAGACCTCCATTACATGAAAGCCGCCAAACTGACCACCCTGCTGCTCGGCGCATTCGCCTGCGCCTTCGGAATCACCGTGCTGGTGGTCTTCAACGGGCGGAACATCCCCCTCCTTGAGGTATCGAACGTGATCCTCGGAATGCTCGGCACCTTCTCCGGCATGATCTTCGCCCTCGGACTGCTGACCTACCGCACCAATTCCGGAGGGATGATCGCCGGAATCATCGCCGGAGTGCCGGTCACGGTCTACACCTACGTTTTCCGCTATCTGCTGGCCCCGCCGGACGAACGGATGAGTTTCCTGCTGATCAGCCTCTATCCGATGGCGACAATCCTGCTCGTCGGTTATCTCTGGAGCCTCGCCGCCGGAGGCGCCGCCCCCGGAAGCGGCAAATATGTGATCTGGAGCCGCTGGTTCCCCAGAAACGAATAACCGCACCCGGGATTTCGCCTTCGGCGAGCAGGGCGCTTCGCCCCTGCACCCCGACCGGCAAGGTGCCGGCGCCGAATACTTGAGATCCGGGAAAAACCGTTCCGGTTTCCCCTCCGGGTGGGGGGAGACTCTACTGGAGACAGGCAAGGTTATACAGGAGCGGCACACCGCTCCGGTCGGCGACCGCGTCGGCTTTTTTGCCGACGCCGGGCACTCCCTGCGCCTGCTG
>ENA-UEQM01000543-UEQM01000543.1-human-gut-metagenome-genome-assembly--contig:-NODE-543-length-22850-cov-11.358143_pt1 | contig 22850 bp, 17 predicted proteins | sample MGYA00242948_ERZ507948 | MGnify/ENA primary metagenome ERZ507948 (study PRJEB26167, sample SAMN06115440) | human gut metagenome | host: Homo sapiens | place: China:Hubei | collected 2015-07-28... | reverse complement strand
CGAGCGTACACGGAAAAGAATTTCCGTTTCTGCTCGGCTGAAATATATCACATCCCTAAAATGACTAGCACGTATGGGCGAGGAGCCCCCGGCCTTGCGACGGCGAGGGAGCGGGCATCTTTCCGCAAAAAAGCGGGAAGATGCGCAAAGCGGACGCTGTCCGGCGGGTCCCCGGCTTCCTGGCCTTATTGGCTCTATTACCGTTTAAGTCCTTACCCAAAGTCAAGCAGGGTGTTTTTCGGCATTGCCGAAAAACACCCTGCGCCCGCACCGGCACGTTGCCGGTCTGGGGGTGCGGAGGGCGAAGCGTCCCCGCTGGGGGCCGGGGGCAAAGCCCCGGGCCGCCGGAGGCATTCCCCCGTAATTTTTGCGTATGGAGTATTGCAAAGGGAAAGAGGGGGGGATATTTTATCGGGTAAAACCGAAAGGGTGGATGATGGGTTTTCTGCATGATATGCTGCGCCGACTGCCTTGGCCGCTGCTGGTGTTGGGAGGGATGCTGATTGTTTATGCAATGCTGCTGAAAGTGTATCTGGTGCCGACGACGGGCGGAACGGATCAGAACGGGTATCATGTTTCGGCGCGGATGTTCAACCTGAACGGAGTGTTCTATCAGAAGACGGCGGACGACCTGCAATTCGTCGGCAGCATGTGGGTGGTGAACGAACGGGGCGAATACTATCCGAAATATCCGCCGCTGTATCCGCTGCTGGCGGCGGGAATGAACCGGCTGATGGGGCCGGGGGGCGGATTCTACGCGACCTTGTGGGGGGCGATTCTGGCGGCGGCGGGCATGTACGTGCTGGCGCGGCGTTTCGTCGGGGAGTGGTACGGAGTGCTCGGGGCGGGGCTGGTGATGCTGTGCCCGGTGTTCACGGCACTCGGAATCACACGCAATTCGCATACGCCGAGCGTCGCGTTGCTGGTATGGGGGATGGCGGCGGTGATCTATGGCGCGACCGCGCGGCGGAGGCTCTGCCAATGGCTGCTGCCGTTCGCGGGGGGAGCCCTGATCGCATATACGACCGGAATCCGTTACACCGATTTCCTGATGATCTTCGTGCCGGCGGCGTTTGCGGTGCTGTTCACGCGGGGGGCGAGGCGGTGGCGGGTGCTGGCGGCATTGGCGGCGGGAGCGGCGGTGCCGTTCTGTGTGCTGGCGCTGTTTTTGTGGCAGGCCTACGGCGCGCCGTGGCGCACCGGGTATTCGCTGACGGATGAATCGAGTTCATTTGAGCTGCGGTTCGTGTGGGATAATCTGCTGATCTATCTGCCGGAGTTCTTCATGCTGGTGGTCGGCCCGGTCGGGCTGGCGGCGCTGCCGGGCTGGCGTTGGCGTTGGCGGCGGGCGGTGTTCTGGGCGGTCTGGATTCTGCCGACGTTCCTGTTGTATCTGACTTATTACTGGGCGCCGGACGGGGAGTCGACCGGCGCGATGCGTTTCCTGATGCCGCTGATGCCGGCGGTGTTCCTGCTGGCGCTGCTGGGTTTGCGACGGTTGCTGCGGCTGCTGCCGGACCGGCGGCTGGCGGCGTCGGCGCTGGCGCTGCTGATCGCGGTGCAGGGCATCTGGGGAGTGACCCGGATCACCCGGCTCTGCGAAGGCAAGGCGGCGAACGACCTGCAATATCTGGTGCTGCTCGAATCGATGAAAAACCATATCCCGGACGGTGCGGCGGTGATCGCCTCCGGCGGGCTGCTGAACGAAGCCGATTTCGAGCGGCGCTGGCGGCTCTATCCGAGTTATCTGCTGACGCCGTGGGGGATTCGCAACACGGTGGAGCGTTCGCTCGGCGTGCAGGCGGCGGGTCTGCAGAAGGAACGGGCGCTGGCGCTCAAAGAGAAGCTCGGTTCACTCAATTCCGGGAAGCTTCAGGAGTATTTGCGCGGTTTCTTTGAAGAGTTGGCGGCGGCGGGACATCCGGTCTATTTCGTGGGGCGCGGCAGCGAGGTGAACCAGTTCCGCCGCAGTTTCCACCGCTGGTTCGAGCTGGAAGCCGCCGGGACGGTGGCGGGGGAGCGCCCCGCGTACCTGTTGCGTCCGGTAAAGCGCGACGCCAGCCGGTATCAGGAGGCGGAAAAGAGGCATAAGCCGGTTCCGATGCCGGTCTGGGAGATCGTGCGCCTGGGCGCGAAACGGCCGAAGGCGTTGACCAGCGCCGGAACCGAACAGGAGCTGCGCGAGGAACGCCGGGAGATTCTCGACCGCCTGAACCGCGACAACGATCCCGAACTTGCCCGCGACCTCGCCCGCCTTGAAGCGATCCGGGACGAATCGCAGGAAATGCGCCGCCAGATCCAGCAGCAGAAAAGGGCGGTCGAGGCGCGGCGCAGGGCGGCGGAAAAGCGCAAGGCCGAAGCCGCGAAAAAGGCGGCACAGGCCCGGCGGAAAGATGAGGCGAAGCCGCAGAAGTAGCGGGAGCGGGCCGAACCGGAACTTTGTTGCCGACGGAACGAAATCCCGGGCCGGTTTGCCACCGCGGGTTACTCCCACTCGAGGCGGAGGGTGCGGATCTCGCCGGGACGGTGCGTCAGGTTGAGACCGGATACTTCTTCGATTTCCGTTTCGTCGAGGCGGCAGAGCGCGATGCGGCGCGGAGGCGCGGCAAAGCCGAGCTCCCCGGAGGCCGGGCGGGCCGTCGGATTGTAGAGCCGCAGGACCGCCGAACCGGGTTTGCCGTCCTCCGCCGGTTTGAGCGCGGAGTAAATCAGCTCGCCGGAAAGGGTGAAGAAACTTTGGTCCGGCCTGCTTTCGACCAGCTCAGAAGCGATCAGGTAGGAGGGAAGGTCCACCCGAAGCTTCTGTTCCGCCCGGACCAGCTCCGCAAACGTGCGTTCCGCCGGGAAGAGGTCGAGCGCGTAGTCGAACTCCCGGTCTCCGGGGAGCTGGCCGTCGGTTTCGCCGTCGGTCTGGACAGTGCGGCGGAAGGCGCGCAACAGCGTGACCGCGATGGAACGGTTTTCATCTTCGAGGAATCCGGCTTCATGCAGCCCGGCGCGGCTCAGGAAGGCGATGCCGCCCGCCGCGTCGCGCTTGCCGATGATCCCGGCGAAGTTCTTTTCGACCATCTCCGGCTCCGGCCACGGTTCGGAGAGGGGGCCGTGAGTGCGGCCGTCGGGGCGTTCGAGGCAGGCGAACGCCTGCTCCGCGAAGCCGCCTCCGGCGATGCCGGTCGGGAGCAGCAACTGCAGCCGGTAATCGCGCACGTTGTTATGCACGACGGTGTGCACGCCGACCCGTTCGGAATTCCGGTCGAGGGTCACGGTGGTCACGATTTCGAGGGTGGCGGATTCGCGGCTCTCGCGGATTCCGGCGTAGGATTCGTGGATGGTTCCGGCGAATTCCAGCTCCTTCGGCACTTCGTACTGACGGGTGATTTCAAATTGAATCCGTTCCGGGCCGTCGCAGACCAAGGCGGTCTGGGCGCGGCTCGCGGCGGCGATGCGGCGGTTGCCGACCGGGCGGACGTGGTTCCAACCGTCGCCGATTTCGCGGTCGATGCGGTAGTCGTTGAGCCTGCGGTAAGCGCGCCCGCTGCGGCGGTCGGTCAGGTCGAAGGTGCCGTCCGGGTTGATGTCGAGCCGGAGGAGTCCGTTGTCGGCGGAGGCCGGCCCGACGGCAAGCGTCGCGAAACTGCGGACCACATCTTCAGAGGGGCGCAGCTGCACGGTGGTCCAGCCGGCCGCCCGCAGCCGGGTGCGGAATGCGACCGTGCAGAGATCACAGCAGCGCGCATCCTGCCGGTGGAACGAACAGGTCTGGTTGCGGCGGATTGACTTGAGCTGATAGATGATTTCGCCGCCTTGCTCATCGTACAGCCGGAAGCTGTTGAAAAATTCGTAGCCGAACGGCTCCGACTGCCGTTTCGGATAGGCCGTGTCGGTCGGGAAGACCAGTTCGACCTCGCGGACCTCATCCAGCTCGAAAGGCAGCGGGTTGTAGAGCCGCAGCGTGTAGCAGCCGTCGGAGGCGGCGCGGTTCGGATCGGCGACGCCCGGCTTCAGCAGTGCGGCGCGGTCGGTGGTCTGAATCTCCTTGACCAGGGTGCGGCCGATGTCGCGCACCTCCTCGAAACGGCTCAGGATCTGCCGGTGCACCCGGTCGATCGAACAGCCGCAGATGGAGTCGTGGGCATGGTTCTGCAGCAGGTGCTTCCACTGGTAGTTCAGCATCGGGAGCTGTTCGGTTTTTCCGGCGGCGGCGAAAGCGGCGAACGCCGGATCGAGCAGCAGTTCAAGTTCGTTCTGGCACAGGTCGTTGCCCTGCTTGACGTCATAACGCGAACTGAGCGTGGCGCTGATCTGCCAGCCGTTGTGATCGGCGTGACAGGCGGGCTGGAGCTGTTCGCCGCGGATCACCGGGCGTTCGGCGCAACCGAACTCATGGTCGAAAAGTTCGGTGTAGTCGGTGTGGATTACCTCGGCGTCGGGATAGGTCTCCTGAATCCAGCGCAGCATCTTCGACGTATCCGGCGACGGATAGGCATGGTCGAAGCCGTCGGAGAGGATGAAGCAGCCGTTCCAGCGGTTGCGATCGCGTTCGACATACTCCCGGAGCCGGGTCTTGAACGTTTGTTCATCCAGCGGTTCGGCGGAGTGGCTGCCGCGCACATCGAAGGTGAATTCGGAGTAGCCGGTCCATTTGCCGAGGTTGACATGCGGCAGCCGGGTGCCGTCGGGAGCCTCCCACCAGAGCAGATGCTCCCCGCCTTTGTCCTCCGTGCCGCGCCACGCGACGGACCCCTTGAGCTGGAAACCGGCCAGAATCTGCGGAAGCTGCGCGATATGGCCGAAGATGTCGCACACGTAGCCGACCGGCCACGGGGCGTGCCCGAATTCTTCGGCGACCTTTTTCCCCGTCAGCAGATTGCGGATCAGCGCCTCGCCGGAGACCAGGAACTCATCCGGCATCACATACCACGGGCCGACGTTCAGTTTGCCCGCCCGGATCAGCGCCTCCAGCTTCGGCCGCCAGTCGGGGCGGATTTCGCAGATATCCTCCAGCACGATGGTCTGCCCGTCGAAGGTGAACCGGCGATAGTCGGGATCGCGCTCGAAAATTTCCAGCAGCACCCGAGTGGTGTCAACCAGATACTTGCGGAACTCCTGAAACGGCTGATACCACTCCCGGTCCCAGTGAGTCGAATTGAAGTAGTAGAATTTCATCGTCGCATCTCCTTGGATTACATCGTCCTTGAAATTTCAAACCGTATCCATCCGGCAGGCGGAGGCCAAGTAACGCCGGGGAAAGCCTGCCGTTTTGAAGGCAGGCGGGTCTGCCCGCCCTGCCGGGCGGCAGACCTTGTGCGCTACGCGGCCTGATTTTCAATCAGGCTCCGGCAGCTGGGCGCTGCGCACACAAGTGTCTCCGACGGGCAAGGCGCTTCGCCCTTGCAACCCGACCGGGTAGCACCCGGGGGCAAGTACCGCTGGTAGAGCTGACCCATCCCGTTATTAATACCCCCGGTTTTGTAATTTTTACGCAGTAAAAATTCAAAACCGAACCCGGCGCCGGCACCTTGCCGGTCGGGGGGACCGGGGGGCGAAGCGCCCCCGGCCGCCGGAGGCACTCCCCTGTTATTTGCGATTGCTGCCGAACAGGCGGATTTTGGCGCGCATCACTTCGCGGATCGCCGCTTCCGGTTTCACGCAGGCGGTCACGTCCCAATAGGAGAGGTTCGGGGCGGCGGCCAGTTCGTCGAGCATGGTTTTGTGCCAGGCGTGCATCACCTCCGAACAGATGTTGATTTTCGCAATGCCGTTGGCGATCGCGTCGCGCAACTGATCCTCCGGGGTGCCGGAGCCGCCGTGCAATACCAGCGGAACAGGGGAAACGGCGTCGATTTCCCGGAGCAGGCCGATTTCGAGTCTGGGGGCGGTCACGTAGACGCCGTGGGCGGTGCCGATGGAAACGGCCAGCGCGTCGCAGCCGGAGCGTTCGACGAATTCCGCGACGGAGGCCGGATCGGTGTAGACGTTGTGCGCTCCGGCGTTGCCGGTGAGTTCGCCTTCGCCGCCGACGGCCTGCGCGTCGCCGACGTGGCCGAGTTCGGCTTCGACGCTGACGCCGCGCCGGTGCATCAGCCCGGAAACCTCCCGCACCGCCGCGATGTTTTCATCGAAGGGGCGGCTGGAGGCATCGAGCATCACGCCGGAAAAGCCGGCGTCGGCGCAGCGCACGCACAGTCCGGCCGTGGCCGCATGATCGAGCATGATCGCGACCGGGACTCTGGAGCGGAACGCGGCGAGCCGGGCGGCGGCGCTCCAGTATTCGATCATCGAGCCGACGAGGTCGGGTTCGATCGCGGCGAGGATCACCGGGGAGTTCTCCTCCTCGGCGACTTCGACCGCCGCGCGGATCATCGCGGCGTTGGAAACGTCGAACATCGGCACGGCATAGCGCGCCCGCCGCGCATCCTGCAATACTTCCTTTAAAGAAACCAGTGACATGAGAGCTGCCTTTCGGATAAAATGTGTCCTTTTTCACAATATACAATGGAACGGCGGCGGCGGCGTTGCTTCTTTTAATCGATTCCGATACTTTTTTACGCGAGAGAGCGCCGGTGGCGGCGGCGGTAGTCGCGGGGCGCAACTCCTTTATCCGCGAGAAAACGGCGGTTGAAGTTGGAGAGGTTGGGGAAACCGGACTCCTGCGCGATGTCCAGCACCGAGCGGTCGGTGCGGATCAGCAGCTGGGCGGCGCGGTTCAGTTTGAGGCCGAGGATGTATTCGATGAACCGCCGCCGGGTCGCCTTGCGGAAGTAGCTGCTGAACGCCGGCGGCGTCATGCAGGCGACGGCGGCGGTTTCGGCGAGCGTGACCGGCATCCCCCGGTCGAGGCGGCGGTGGATGAAGCCGAGCACCCGGTTCAGCCGCTCGTCGGGCGGCGGCGCCGCTTCGGTGGGCGGGGCCGGATTCAGCGAGCGCAGCGGCAGCCGGGCGATCGCGTCGAGAATTTCCAGCAGCTTCAGCAGTTTCGGAAGTCCTTCGAGGTCAAAGAGCGAACGCAGCGGTCCGAGCAGCCCCGGCACATGTTCCGGCGGGACGTGCAGCCCGCGGCCGGCTTCGCCGAGCAATGTGCGCAAAGCGGCGGCTTCGGGGCGGTCGAGCAGGTCTTTGCCGCAGAAGCCGGGCAGGAATTTGACGGTGCGGGTGCGGCTCCACTCCGGCCCGGTGCTGTCGGCGGCGCGGGTCAGGTAGTGGTGCGGCACCATGCCGCCGATCAGCACGAGGTCCAGCTCCGAAAAGGGTTCGAGCGAACTGCCGATGAAGCGCGTGCCGAAGCCGGATTCGACCAGCGTGAGTTCGCACTCCGGATGGACGTGGAACAAACAGTCCAGCACCGGCCCCGTGTTGAGTTCGGTGCTGAACGAAGCCCCCGGCGGAGGCAGGACGGTTTCAAAATGGTACTTCATATTAAAAAAATATCATAAGCGGATAAGAAATCAAGAGTTTTTCCGCGGTTTCCCGCTATAATAATGGTAAAAAGCCAAAAGGAGATTGCCATGAAACGATCCGAAATCAACCTCCGCATCCGGGAGGGCATCGCGTTTTTCGACCGGATGGGATTCAAGCTGCCGCCGTTCGCATTTTTCACGCGGGAGGATTGGCAGAAAGAGGCGGCGGACGCGGCGGAGATTTTCGACCTCCAGCTCGGATGGGATGTGACCGCGTTCGGCGGCCCGGACTTCCTGCGAACCGGACTGCTGCTCTTCACGCTGCGCAACGGCAGAGCCGGGGACGGGCGCTACCGCAAACCTTATGCGGAAAAGATCATGATGGTCCGCGAAAATCAGGTCACCCCGTGCCACTTCCACTGGAAGAAGTGCGAGGACATCATCAACCGCGGCGGCGGCAATCTTGTGATAGAGCTTTACCACGCCGATCCGGCCTGGAACCGGCTGGTTGCCGGCAGCTTCCCGATCAGCGTGAACGGCCTGCGCCGCACGATGGAGCCGGGGGAGAAGCTGATCCTGACTCCCGGCGAAAGCGTCTGCCTCGAATCGATCCACGCCCACCGCTTCTACGGGGAGCCGGGCAGGGGGGAGGTGCTGGTCGGCGAGGTGTCGATGGTCAACGACGACGAAAACGACAACTGCTTTCTCGATGAGGTGATCCGGTTCGATCCGGTCGAGGAGGATGAGCCGCCGGAGTGGATTCCGGCGGCGGATTACCGCAAATTCGTGACGGAGGCGGATCATGCGTGACGGAATCATCGGCGCGGGCAACTGGATTCTGGACAAGGTCAAGACCATCGACCGCTGGCCGGGCGAGGGGAATCTGTGCAACATCCTCGCGGAAGAACAGGCGGGGGGGGGCGGCCCCTGCAACGTGCTGTTCGATCTGGCGGCGATGGACCCGGCGCTGCCGCTGTACGCGGCGGGACGGATCGGGGCGGATGCGGACGGCGATTTCCTGCTCGCCGAAATCCGCCGCCGCGGGATCGACGACCGTTTCATGGCCCGTTCGGCCTCCGCGCCGACCGGGTATACCGACGTGATGTCGGGGGAGGGCAGGCGGACGTTCTTCCACTGTCGGGGAGCCAACGCCGAACTCGCCCCGGAGGAGCTGGAACGGATCGGGCTTCCGGCCCGCTTCTTCTACCTGGGCTATTTGCTGCTGCTGGACCGGCTGGACGCGCCGGAACCGCGGTTCGGCACCGGAGCGGCGCGGGTGCTGGCGGCGATGCGGCGGAACGGCTGCGAAACCGTGGTGGACTTCGTGTCGGAGGCCCCTGAAAAGTTCGCGAAAACGGTCTGCCCGGCGCTGCCGCAGATCGACATATTGATCATCAACGAGCTGGAGGCGGCCTGCTGCCTCGGGAAACCGGTGCGGAAAACGGACGGTTCCCTCGATGAAACCCGGCTGCGCCCGGCGGCGGAGTGCCTGATGGCGGGCGGTGTGAATTCACTGGTGGTGCTGCACTACCCGGAGGGGGCGGCGGCGCTGGACAGACAGGGAAACTTCCTGACCGTTCCGTCGTGCGAACTGGAGCGTGCCCGGATCGTCGGAACCAACGGTGCCGGGGATGCCTTCGCCGCCGGGGTGATCTACGCGCTGTACCGCAACCGCCCGCTGCGCGAAGCGCTGGAGTTGGGCAGCGTGTCGAGCTATTACAATCTGCTCTCGCCGACCGCCAGCGGCGGCGCGGTCGATTTCGCCCGGATGGAGGAGAAGCGCCGGAACTGCTTCGGCGGCTGAAGCGCGGCTTGCGGTTTGTCGAAACGGCGGAACGCGGCCGGGGAGTTTCAAAGCGTGCCGTAGATGCGGTCGCCGGCGTCGCCGAGGCCGGGCACGATGTATTTGTTTTCGTTCAGCCCGGCGTCGAGGCTGCCGGTGTAGACCTTGACCTCGGGCGAAGTTGCTTCGATCGCGTCGCGCCCCTCCGGGCTGCTCACGATGGCCAGCACCAGAATCTGCCGGAACCCCTCGCGCTTCAGAAGATCGATCGCCGCCGCCAGCGAGCCGCCGGTCGCCAGCATCGGGTCGACCACCACCGCGACCGAATCCGGCCCGGCTGCGGGCAGCTTGCAGTAGTATTCGTGCGGCAGTTTGGTTTCATGGTCGCGTTCTAGGCCGACGAAGCCGACTTTCGCATCCGGCACCAGCCGCAGCAGCCCGTCGAGCATCCCCATTCCGGCGCGCAGGATCGGCACGATCACTACCTCGTTTTTGATCCGGTATCCGGTGGCGGAGGCGATCGGCGTCTCCACCGGGACGGTTTCCACCTCCAGATTCTTCAGCGCCTCGTAGGCGATGAAGGCGGTGATCTCCTCGACACATTCGCGGAACTGTTTGGAACCGGTCGCGCGGTCGCGCAGAATGGTCAGTTTCGCCTTGACGCAAGGATGATCGACGACGTGGAACATGATTCAAAGGCCCTTTCTGTGGATATTTTCCTTACCATACAGCTGCGGCGGGATTTTTCCACCCTTCCGGCCGGGAATTATTTGACAAACTTGCTTCCGCCCAGTATTGTAACGGGTGTTTTACAGAAAGAGACCAATCCTATGCAGCATTTGAATACCGGCGCGCTCGCCCTCTACCACGGCAAAGCCGCCGTGATCACCGCGATCAACAAAGACAAGATCGACATCCGCATCGAAGGCGGTTCCGCCAAAAGCGTCCGCCCCAAAGATATTGAAGTGATCCATCCGGGGCCGGTCGCGTCGCTGCCGCCCGCCGCTCCGAAAGAGCCGGATTTCGCCGAGATCCTCGAATTGACCGAGGGCGAAACGCTTCCTTTCGGAGAGTTTGTCGAACTGGCTTACGGCAGCAATACCGCCGGAGCCGCGTGGGCCGCCGTGCAGGCGCTGGCCGATGGCACCTATTTCACCGGTTCGCCCGCCGCCGGAGTCACCGGGCGCAACCCGGAGGAAGTCGCCGCCGCGCTGGCCGCGCAACGGGCCAAAGCCGAGGAAAAGGCCGCCCGCGAAGCCCTGCTTGAGCGCATCCGCAACGGCGCCGTCACTCCCGATGACCGCACCAGCCTGCGTGAAATCGAACAGGTCGCATTCGGCAAGGCCCCGTCCAGCAAATTGCTGCGCGACCTCGGCATGGAAGCGACGCCGGAAAAGGCGCACGCACTGCTGCTGAAACTCGGCGTCTGGGACAATCAGGTTGATCCGTGGCCGGCCCGGTTCGATGTCGCGCCCGACAATCCGGCGATTCCGCTTGGGCCGCTGCCGGAGGAAAAGCGCGCCGACCTGACCGGCATGGTCTCCTATGCGATCGACGACGAAGGGAGCAACGATCCCGACGACGCGGTCGGTTTTGCGGACGGGCTGGTCTGGGTGCACGTCGCCGATCCGGCGGCGGTGGTCACGCCGGATTCCCCCGCCGATCTCGAAGCGCGCGAGCGCGGCGAGAACCTCTATCTGCCTGAGCGGATCAGCCACATGCTGCCGCCGGAGGCCACCGATATTTTCGGATTGGGATTGCAGGAGATCAGCCCGGCGATGAGTTTCGGAATCCGCATCACCCCGGAGGGGGAGGCGGTATTGGAAAAGATCGAGCTTTCCACCATCCGCGCTGAACGGCTCACCTACGAATCCGCCGCCGCTCACTGGGAGGAGGAGCCGCTGGCGAGCCTCCGCGCCGAGCTTGAACGTTTCAAGGAGAAGCGCCGCGCCGAGGGGGCGCTGTTCATCCAGCTTCCCGAAGTCAAAATCCGGGTCGTCGACGGCGAGGTGAAAATTTCTCCCTGCGCGATCACCAGAGAGCGCGAGCTGGTCGCCAACGCGATGCTGGCTGCCGGTTCCGCAGTCGCGAAATATGCCGAAGCCCACGACATTGCGCTGCCTTTCGTGGTGCAGCCGCCGCCGGAGATTGAAGAGCGCGGCACCTCCTTCACGGATATGTACGCATTGCGCAAGGCCTGCGCGCCGAGCGTGGTGCAGACCGTCGCCGGAAAGCACTCCGGGCTTGGACTCGAACCCTATGTGCGCGTGACCAGCCCGCTGCGCCGCTACGCCGATCTGCTCGCGCACCAGCAGTTGCGCAAACACTTGAAGGGAGAGGAGCTTTTCACCTCCGACGAACTTGAAGCGCGCCTGTTCACCAGCGAAGCCGCCGCGCTGATCCGGCGCAAGCTGGAGCGCTCCGCCAACGAGTTCTGGACTCTGGTCTATCTCGACCAACATCCGGAGTGGAGCGGCGAGGCGATCCTCGCTTTCCGTCAGGACGACCGGCTGACCTTCGTGATCCCGGAACTGGCCTACGAATTCAAGAACCGGTTCGGCGGCAGGATCGCACTGGGCGAAACGGTCAAGGTGACGCTGAGCGCCGTGGACCTCGCCGCTTCCGCCGCCCGGCTGCGCATCGGCTGATGCCTCCGGCGGCCGGGATTACTATCTATCAGTTTATTGGCTCTATTGGCAGCTCTCCGCTCCGGCACGTTGCCGGTCAGCGGCCGCATTCCGGCACGATGTCGATCACATCGGCCCAGACGGCGTCGGGATCTTCGCTGATATAACGGATCTTCGCTTCAAGCTGTTCCCAGAGCGGATCGTATTCGTACATCTCGTAGCTGTGCCCCCAGAAGTAGAAAACGCCGGTCTGCTTCGCGTGTTCGTATTTCTGCATGAAATCGCACGCCTGAAAGTGGCAGGAGGAGTCGAGCGTCATCGGTTCCTGGCACGCGGCCACATCGTCGGTGTTGCGGGTGGTGCGGCCATAGGCGAAACCGAGTTCGCGCAGTCCCCTGACGGTGGACGGCGTGAACGCGCCGCAGGGCCACGCGAAGCCGCGGCACTCCCGCTCGAACAGCTCTTCGAGAAAGTTCCGGGCGTCGAGGGCGGCCTTGAAAAACACGTCGTCCGGCACGCTTCCGGCCACCTCGTGCCGGAAACAGTGGGAAGCCACCTGAAAGCCGTCATAGATTTCGCGCAGCTGTTTCCGCCCGACCCGGCCTCCGGCGAAGCCGTGGTGACTCCAGCCGACGTGGTTCAACGGCTGCCAGAAGGGCTTGACCGGTTCGTCGGCGAGAAAGCCCGGATTGAGATTGAATGTCGCCTTGGCGTTGTATTTGCGGAGAAGTTCCGTCAGGCGGAGATCGGTGTAGACTCCGTCGTCCCAGCATTGCACGACCTTGAGCATCGCTTTGTTTCCCTTATTTGCTGTATTACTGTTCCCGGTTTCCGGCTTTACATTTCCGGCAAACGGAATATATTACCATAACGCTTTTACAATCTTTTTACAATCGTTTTTCATTGTTTTGACAAATTTTCGCCGGATGCGGCTATGTTAGAGGATAGGAACCAACAACCTGAGGAGGTAAACCATGAATAAAAGTTATCTGTCACTTCTTTGCTGCGGCGTCACGGCGCTGGCGGCGGCGGTCGAACCGATCGTTCCGGCGCCGATCACCGGACTTACGCTTTTCAAGAACGGCCTTGCCGTGGTCGAGCGCGTCGCGAAGCCCGGCCCCGGCCCGTTCCTCGTCGACGAGGAGATCGAGCCGCTGCACGGAACGTTGTGGTTCAGTCCTGCCGACGGCCTGACCGTGGCGCGGGTCAACCGCAGGCTTTCCACGCCGAACTATCAACCGTTCAACAACTTCACCGCGACCTACGAGAACTGCCGCGTGACCGTCGAACTTCAGAGTTACGGCAATCAGCCCGCCCAGACGCTGACCGGAACTGTGGTGAATCCGGTCAAGGCCCGGCCGCCGAAGCGGTTCGGGAACCGGCAGGAACAGATTTACGTGCAGCCTTTCCTGACGCTGAAGCTGGATTCCGGCGAACTCGTGACCTTCCAGACCGGCCGGATCGCCTCCATTCAGGCGGCTTCGATCCGCGAAACCCTCGAAGTCGAACGTCCGGTATGGCTCTTCAATTCCCGGATCAAGATGGCGGGGCCGATGTACATCAACTACCTGACGCGCGGCGTCACCTGGGCGCCTTCCTACCGGCTTGCGCTGGGGCCGGAGGCGAAGCTCCAAATCGACCAGTCCGCCGTGATCAGCAACGAGCTGGCCGACCTCAAGGATGTGAATGTGAATCTGGTTTCCGGTTTCCCGAACATCCGCTGCGCCGATGTGACCAGCCCGATGTCGACCAAATTCGACCTGAACACCTTCTTCAGCCAGCTTTCCGGCGGTATGGGATACGCTCGTGACAGTTCCATGATGATGAATCAGGCGCGGGTGTATGAAGCTTTGCCTGTTTCGGCCAAAAGCAAAGGGCTTTCTCCGTTGCCGGAATCCGGCGCCACCGAGGACATCCAGATCACTCCGGCGGGCAAGGTCACGCTGGCGGCGGGCGACGCGCTCTATCTGCCGCTGGCTTCCGCCGAAGCCTCCTACGAACGGCTGGTCGAGTGGAACATCCCCGACAACCGCAACGAATACGGCCGTCCGCTGAACCGCGACAGCCAGACCGCTTCCGGCGAACTGTGGGATGCGGTCCGTTTCAAGAACCCCTTCGAGCGCGCGATCACCTCCAGCCCGGTTGAAATCGTGGACGGCGACAAGGTGCTCGGCCAGTCCGAAACCGGCTGGGTCAACCCCGGCGAAAGCACGGTCGTGAAGATCACCAAAGCATTGACCGTCGTCGGCAAGGCGGTCGAATATGAAGCCGCCGGAGTTCCGAAAGCGGATTCGAGCCTGAAGCGGATCAACGAAGAACGGATCGTCCTCGCCGGATACACCTACCGCAAGCCCGAAGTGATCGGCGAACTCACGCTGAAGAATTACCGCCAGAGCAACGCCAGGGTGCTGGTCAACCTCGAATTCTCCGGCGAACTGATTTCAGCCGACGGCAACCCGAAACGCAGCATGCCCGAACGCGGCATCTATTCGGTGAACCAGCGCAACCGCCTTGAATGGGAAGTCGAACTCAAGCCCGGCGAAGAACTGAAGCTCAACTACAAGTATTCAGTGCTGGTGCGTCTGTAACCGGAGGCAGATCGCGGGGGAAAGCCTGCCGCGAAAGCGGCGGGCCTTGTGCGCTATGCGCACAAATTACCTCCGGCGGCAAGGGCACTTCGTCCCTTGACCCCGACCGGCAACGTGCCGGTGCGGAGTACTGCCCATAGAGCCAATCTATTACCCCGGGGCAAAGTCCCGGGGAAGCCATGCCGCATTCGCGGCAGACCTTGTGCGCTACGCGGCCTGATTTTCAATCAGGCTCCGGTAGCTGGGCGCTGCGCGCACAAATTACCTCCGGTGGCAAGGGCACTTCGTCCCTTGACCCCGACCGGCAACGTGCCGGTGCGGAGTACCGCCCATAGAGCCAATAAACTGATAGATATTAACCCCGGTTTTGTAATTTTTACGCAGTAAAAATTCAAAACCGAACCCGGCGCCGGCACCTTGCCGGTCGGGGGGGCCGGGGGGCGAAGCGCCCCCGGCCGCCGGAGGCATCGCCGGGAGTTACTTGACTTCGAGCATCCGGAGAATCGGGCGGACGGCGGCTTCGCGCAGTTCAGGGGCGATTTCGATCTGTTCGGTGAGGTCGCGCAGCGAACGGGCGACGTCTTCAAGAGTGATCTTCTTCATATTCGGGCAGATCATTTCAGGCTGAAGCGGCAGAAACTCCTTGCCCGGATTTTCGTTGCGGAGCCGGTGCAGGATTCCCGCCTCGGTGCCGATGATGAACCGCTTCGCGTTGGATTCGCGCACGAATTTGAGGATGCCGCCGGTGCTGAGGGCCTGATCGGCGGCGGCGACGACTTCCGGGGTGCATTCGGGGTGGACCAGCACCAGCGCGTCCGGGGCGGCGGCGCGGGCCTTTTCGATCATTTCGACGGTGACGCGGTTGTGGGTCGGGCAGAAGCCGGGCCACAGGTCCATATCGACGCCGAGTTTGCCGGAGATGTTGCCGCCGAGGTTGCGGTCGGGCAGGAACAGAATCTCGCGGTCTTTCGGCAGGGATTGAATGATCTTTTCCGCATTGCCGGAGGTGCAGCAGATGTCGACCTGCGCCTTGACGGCGGCGGTGCTGTTCACGTAGGCGACGAAGATCGCGTCGGGATGAGCCTTGCGGTAGTTGGCGACCGGTTCGGGATCGGCCATGTCCGCCATCGGGCAGCCCGCGTCGGAATTGGGCAGCAGCACCATCGACTGCGGCGACAGCAGCTTGGCGGTTTCGGCCATGAAGCGCACGCCGCAGAAGACGATCACTTCGGCGTTCACGGCTTTCGCCTTGATGCTCAGTTCGAGGGAGTCTCCGGTGAAGTCGGCGATATCCTGTACTTCGGGCCGGACGTAGTTGTGGGCGAGGATCACCGCATGGCGCTCCTCCTTGAGGCGTTTGATTTCATCGGTAAGCGTTGACATCGACCACTCCTTTGCGGTTGGTTGCTTGAATAATACGAATGAAAGCGGCGGCGGCTTCCTCCGCCTCCGCGATGGAGGACTCCGCGCCGAAGGAGAAGCGGACCGCCCCGGCCGCGGTCAGCGCCGGATATCCGAGGTCCAGCAGAAGCCGCGACGGCTCCGAGCCGCGGCCGGAACAGGCGCTGCCCGCCGAGGCCGCGACTCCGGCGGCGTAGAGCGCGTCCACCAGTTTCCCGGCATCCTCTCCGGGCAATGAAACCAGCGAAGTGCCGGGGAGGCGGGGGCGGTCCGTCGCGATCAGTTCAAACGGGAGGCCGGAGGCCGCGAGCAGCTCTTCAAAGCGGTCCCGCGCGCAGGAAGAAAACCTTGCGGGATCGGCCAGCCGTGCGGCGGCGCCGAAACCGACGATGCCCGGCACATTCAATGTGCCGGAACGCCGCCCCCGCTGCTGGCCGCCGCCGTCGATCAGCGGCGGAAGCTCCACGCCGGAGCGGATATAGAGCGCCCCGACCCCTTTCGGGCCGCCGAGCTTGTGGGCGGAAAAACTCAGGAAATCGCAATCCAGTTCATGCACGTCCACCGGAATCTTACCGGCTGCCTGCGTCGCGTCGAGGTGGAACAGCGCCCCGGCGGCGTGAATCCGCCGCGCCAATTCGGGAACGCCGGCGAGCAGTTCGCCGGTTTCGTGGCAGGCGAGATTGAAGGCGACCAGCCTTGCGCCGTCCTTCAGGACTTCCTCCAATTCCGCCGGATCGGTCAGCCGGGCGCCGAGCGACCGGGCAGGGCGGTAGATCGAAGCGTGTTCATGCCGGGAGATCAGGAGGCCGCGCCTGCCCGCCCCCTGCAGTACGGTGTTGTTGCTCTCGGTGGCGCCGCTGGTGAAAACCAGCTCGTCAACTTCCGCTCCGATGCGCCGGGCGACCTGTGCCGCGGCCTGTTCGACCGCCTCCAACGCCCGCAGGCCGAATCCGTGACGGCTGGCGGGATTGCCGAACTCCTCCCGGAAAAACGGGAGCATCGCGTCAATCACCGGCTGCCGGCACGGCGCCGTGGCGTTGAAATCGCAATAGATCATTGGAAAGAGCGGTCCCAATCCTTGAATACCGGCACCATGCCGTGCCTGCGGATTCCGGCGCAGACCTGCTCGACGCTGGACTGGTCGTTCATCGAGAACTGGCCGAGGTTCTTGCCGTCGAGGTGGTCCTGATAGCCGCCCGGATCGACCTGCGAACCGGCGGAAAGGTGGCTGACCGCCGATTCGGCCATCCGCAGCCGGAACTCCGGCTTCTCGCGGGTGGAGAGGATCAGGTCCGCCTCGTGGAACGCGAGCCGGAAAGCCAGTATCATCTGCTCGAGGTCGTGGTCGGAAAGCGGCGCGGGCACGTTATAGCCCCACTTGGTCGGAGTGATCCGCGGGAAGCTGAACTGCGGATGGCTCTTCCAGAAGTGCTTCCTGATCCACAGCCCGTGGACCGCCATGTTGGAGGCTTCGAGCCGCCAGTTCGGATTCAGCCCGAGCAGCGCGCCCATCCCGAGGTTGTAGAAACCCGCCTTGCCGCCCTCGGCCAGCGCGTTCAGCCGGAACTGGTAGTTCGCCTTCGGCCCGGAGGGGTGGAACGACGGGTAAAGCTCGGGGTCGTAGGTCTCCTGAAAGATGGTCAGCCCGTGGCAGCCCGCTTCGTAGAGCTTGCGGTACGACGGTTCGGTCATCGGATAATATTCGATGTTGATATAGGCGAAATCGTTTTTCAGCACCCGGATCAGGTCGGCGGTGAATTCCGGCGAAATCTTCGCGTCCTCGCCGGTGATCAGCAGCAGGCTCTCATGGCCCATGTCGCGGATGATCCGCGCCTCGTTCAACACCTCGTCGAAGGAGAGGCGGCGGCGCGGATAGTCGTAGGATTTGCGGAAGCCGCAGTAGACGCAGTTGTTCATGCAGTAACTGGAGATGTACAGCGGAGCGAACGTGCGCACCGTGTTGCCGAAATGGCGGCGCTTGATCCGCGCCGAAACCTCGGTCATCTCCGGCAGCAGGTCCGCCGCCGCCGGGCTGATGAAGTGCAGGAAATCGGTGAACTTGTGTTCGGCCTGCGACAGCGAACGCTTCACCTGTTCGGGCTTCACGCTTCTGATGTAGCCGTCGATCTCCTCGGCGGTGAAGTTGCTGTAGGGGAGCATTTTCATGATTACACCACCGCGTTGAAACTGTCCATCGGGCTGGTGGCGCAGGCGCGGTCGAGCACCGCGGCCGGCCGGGCCGTCAGGGCGGCTTCGGAAGCCTTGACCGCCGCCGCGAAGGCTCCGGCCATCGCCGCCGGATCACCCGCCGCCGCGACCGCGCTGTTGACCAGCACGGCGGAGGCGCCGAGTTCGATCGCGTGCCCGGCGTGGGAGGGCAGGCCGAGACCCGCGTCGACCACGACCGGCAGATTGGATTGTTCGATGATGATGCGCAGCATCGCTTCGGTTTCGATGCCGCGGTTGCTGCCGATCGGGGAGCCGAGCGGCATCACCGCCGCGACGCCCGCCTCCTCAAGCCGCTTCGCGAGCACCGGATCGGCGTTGATGTAGGGCAGCACGGTAAAGCCCATCGCGACCAGTTCGACCGCCGCCTTGTAGGTTTCGACGGGATCGGGCAGCAGGTAGTTCGGATCGGGGTGGATTTCGAGCTTGATCCAGTCGTATCCGGCGGCGCGGGCGATCTTGCCGATGCGGACCGCGTCCTCGGCGGTGCGCGCGCCGGAGGTGTTCAGCATCACCTTGACGCCGGCGGGAACGGCGGCGAGAATATCCTCGTCCTGCCCCTCTTTGCCGATTTCGACCCGGCGGAGCGCGACGGTGACAAGTTCGGTGCCGGAAGCCTGAATCGCGGCGGAAAGCTCCGCGTTGGAGGAGAATTTGCCGGTGCCGAGGAACAGCCGGGAGGTGAATTCCCTGCCGGCGATGATCAGCGGTTTCATAGTGATAATCGATCCTTTCCTCAAGAGATGAATTCCGCGCCGAACCGGCCGGAACAAAACAGGTGATAGACAAATTGAATGTAATATAGCACGTTTTCCCGAAAAAGAAAGTTGCGCCCCGGAGTTTCACGGAAACCCGTCCGGTGCCGGCATGTTTCAGGAGTCTGTGATCCGTTGAAGGTTCAGTTTCTCAATTCAATGAATGCCGTGTGCAAGTTTCCTGAAGTGGGATTTCGCCTTTGGCGAGCAGGGCGCTTCGCCCCTGCACCCCGACCGGCAAGGTGCCGGTGCCGAATACTTAGAGCCGGGAAAACCGTTCCGGTTTCCCCTCCGGGTGGGGGAGGCTCCGGTAGAAACAGGCATGGTTGTACAGGAGCGGCACACCGCTCCGGTCGGCGCAAAGCCTGCTTTTTTGCAGGCTTTAGGCACTCCCTGCGCCTGCTGCCGCCGGAGGTCACGCGCGGAACGGCCAGATGCTGACCGGGTAATAGACAGATACCCTGATGGAGGCTGATAAGAGTTTATCTGCCGATATACGAAAGGCGAGGTCAGGCAACAATACAATTGCCATATCACAGGCAAGCATATCTTTGAGTACGAGCCTTACTGAACCTTACCTGTATGAAAAGGTAGGGAGAGTTCAGCCTCCATGAGTGTAACTTCACATCATCCGGTCAGCATCTGGAGGTTCCGCGCGTGACCTCCGGCGGCAGCAGGCGCAGGGAGTGCCTGGAGCCGATAAAAAAATCGGCTCTGTGCCGACCGGAGCGGTGTGCCGCTCCTGTACAACCCTGCCTGTCTCCATCAGGGCTCCCCCACCCGGAGGGAAAGGCGAAACGGTTTTCCCGGATCTCAAGTACCCGGCGCCGGCACCTTGCCGGTCGGGTTCCAAGGGCGAAGCGCCTTGGTCGCTCCGAAAGGAGCGAAATCCCCGATTCCATGTAGGCAGTACGGGAGTATTCAGAATTCCAGTTGGTAATACCGGACCGCGTCGGGCGGGCGGATGGCGGTCAGGTCGCCGCGGTAGTGACGCAACTGCGTCGGCACGAAGGGATGCTTGAGCAGTTCCTTTTCATCGAGGTCGATCCCGAGGCCGGGACGTGTCGGGATTACCATTTCGCCGTTGCGCAGCGTCAGCTCCTCGTCGCAGATTTCGGCGCGGAACGGCACGTCGGTCATCATCATTTCCAGTTGGATGAAGTTCGGCACACATGCCGCCAGCTGCAGCGTCGCCGCGTTGGCGACCGGGCCGGAGGGATTGTGCGGGCAGAAGCCGAGGTGGCGGGCTTCCGCCTCCGCGCCGAGAAACCGCATCTCCAGCAGTCCGCCCGCATGGGAGACGTCCGGCTGGATGTAGTCGGCGCAATTGAGGTCGAAAAACTGCCGGTATTCATAGCGGTTGTAGAGCCGTTCCCCGGCGGCGAGCGGTATGCGGACGCGCTCTTTGACTTCGCGCATCCCCGGCAGGTCGTCCGGAGGCAGCGGCTCTTCGAACCAGTAGATGTCGAACTCCTCCAGCCGCCTGCCGATCTTCACCGCGGTCGGAATGTTGAAGCGCCCGTGTCCCTCGATCAGCAGCTTCACATCGCCGCCGACCGCCTCCGAGACCTGCCGGACGCATTCGATGGCGTTCTCCAGCTCCTTTTGGCCGATTTCCTGCCACGCCTTGCCGAAGGGATCCCATTTGCAGCCGGGATAACGGCAGCGGCGGACTTCAACCGCCTTTTCCGCAAACTCCTCCGGCGTTTGGGCCGGGGAGAACCAGCCGTTCACGTAGACCGGCACCGCGTCGCGCACCTTGCCGCCGAGGAGTTCATACACCGGCACTCCGAGCGCCTTGCCTTTGATGTCCCACAATGCCATCTCGACGCCCGCGAGCGCGCTCATCAGCACCGGGCCGCCGCGCCAGTAGGCGTCGCGGTAGCAGTCGTGCCGGAACTTCTCCACATTGGCCGGATCGCTGCCGATCAGGTAATATTCAAGGTCGTGAATGGCGGCGGCGACGGTCGGCTCCTTGTATTCGAGCGTCGCCTCGCCCCAGCCGTGGATGCCGGAATCGGTTTCGAGCTTCACGAATACCCAGTTGGTACGGAAGCAGTTGCACAGATAAGTCCTGACTCTGGTGATTTTCATCTTTGTCCGCTTTCCGTTACGGTGCGTAGTACATGCCGCCGTTGATGTTGATGGTTTCGCCGGTCACGTAGCCGTTGCGGATCGGGAAAAGCACCGCGTCGGCGATTTCCTCGCCGGTTGCGCCGCGCCCGAGCGGAATCGCGGCGGATTCCTCGGCATATTTTTCCGGCGTCAGGCGTTTGTCGATGTTCTCGGTGATCACCATGCCGGGACAGACGGTGTTGGCGGTGATGTTGAAAGGCGCGCCGTTGTGGGCGAAAGCGCGGGTCAGCGCGTGCATCCCGAGCTTGGAGACGCCGTAGGCGATCATGTGCATCTCCGCCGGGCGGAAGCTGCGCACCGAGGCGATGTTCACGATCCGTCCCCAGCGGCGCGGCTGCGCCTGCCGGAAGAACGCTTCCGAACAGAGGAAAGCGCCCTTCAGGTTGACCCGCATCACGCGGTCGAACCATTCGCCTTCGCTCATTTCCGGCCTGCGCTGCCACGGATCGAGCCGGGCGTTGTTGACGAGGATGTCGACGGGGCCGAGTTCGGCGAACATCGCATTGACGGCCGCTTCGTCGGAGACGTCGCAACAGTATACTTCCGCCATTCCGCCGTCGGCGCGGATTCCGGCAGCGACGGCTTCGGCTTTGTCGTGCCCGTTGCGGCAGTTTACAATCACACGGCAGCCGGCCGTTGCGAGTTCCCGGGCGATCACCCGGCCGATTCCCTGCGAGGAACCGGTGACGAGGGCGACGCGGTCTTTCAGGTTTTCCATAAGCTGATGCCTCCATTGTTGGTTGGTCCTGCTGTCAGTATACCACACTTCGGGAAAAATCCGTAGGAACCTTCTGCCAAAGTGGACGGTAATTTTATGCCAATATGATTTGCATTTGCGCGGGAATGCGGTATGTTTGTAAACGGATACGACCGGGAGGAAACGATGTCATTTGAATTATCGACGGATGGGCCGCGCCTGATGCGCTTTCCCTATCCGGTATGCTGGGCGGGGGCGACGGTGGAGGAGTGCAAGGCGGTCAACGATTTTTATTTCACGGACCGGATCGAAATCTGCCTGCGGCTCTCCTCCGCCGAACCGGAGGCGGTGGACGAGATCGACGGCAGAATTTACCGGACGAGGTTTCCGCATGTGTTTTTCAAGCATCCGTTCCACCACTTGCGGTACAGCTACGTGCAGCCTCGGAACGCGGTGCATTTCAGCTATGCGCCGGAAACGCTGGCGGCGTTGCGGAAAACGGGATGTTTCCCGCCGGACGGGGAGTTCTTCCGGGAGTTCAGGCTGACGCCGGAATTGGAGATTCTGATCCGCCGGTTCACGGAGCTGCTCGGGCATACGATGGAGCGCAACGCGTTGGACCGGCTGGACCTGACCGCCTACGAACTGCTTTGCGAACTGCTGCTGGAACGCAATGCGCCGCCGGATCGGCAGGAGTTCCGCCGGGATGATATCCTGGCGATCGCGTCGTACCTGAAACAGTCGTTCCGCCATGAGATCGACTATGAGGAGCTGGCGCACAGGCACGGCCTGTCGCTCCGCTCGTTTTTCCGCTGCTGGGGGCGGCACTTCGAGGTGAGCCCGGCGCGATTCGTGCTGAAGCTGAAGCTGGAGGAGGCGGCGAGGCGGCTGCGGGAAACCAGCTATACGGCGGCGGATATCGCCGCTTTCGTCCGGCTGGGGGATTGCGCCTATTTCGCGAAGGTGTTCCGGAAGCATTACGGGATGACGCCGCTCGAATACCGCCGGAAACACGCTCCCGGCCACCTGCTCGAACGCGCCCGCGCCCTCCCGCCGAACGCCCGCCGGGTGTGAAGGAAGAAGTCATGCCGTTTTTACGGACGGCATGGAAACTGAGGCGTTTTTCATCATGAATCGGCAGAGTGTCCGGCACGCCGTTTGAAGCGTCATCGCCTCTTTCCGGATTCTTCCCGCATTTTGAACTCTTTGATATCCGCCAGGGATACGTGTCCTTCCACGC
>ENA-UEQM01000539-UEQM01000539.1-human-gut-metagenome-genome-assembly--contig:-NODE-539-length-23009-cov-60.952904_pt1 | contig 23009 bp, 16 predicted proteins | sample MGYA00242948_ERZ507948 | MGnify/ENA primary metagenome ERZ507948 (study PRJEB26167, sample SAMN06115440) | human gut metagenome | host: Homo sapiens | place: China:Hubei | collected 2015-07-28... | reverse complement strand
CTGCAGAGGCTGAGTGGCGCAAGGCTAACCCAGAGAAGGCTGCCCAGATGGATGAGTGGTTCAGCGGCAAGGCTCCTCAGGTAGATTGGAACAAGGTTGAGCAGAAGGCTGGTTCAGCTACTCGTGCTGCTTCTGCTGCTTGTCTCGGCGTTTTGGCAGAGCAGGTTCCTAATATGATCTGTGCTTCAGCTGACCTTTCTAACTCAGATAAGACAGATGGTTTCTTGAAGAAGACCAAGAGCATCGTTCGCGGTGATTTCTCAGGTGCTTTCTTCCAGGCAGGTGTTGCTGAGTTGACAATGGCTGATATGTGTATCGGTATGATGCTCCACGGTGGTGTGGTTGCAGCAATGGGTACATTCTTCGTATTCTCTGATTATATGAAGCCAGCTGTTCGTATCGCTGCCCTGATGCAGGTTCCTGTTAAGTTTATCTGGACTCACGATGCATTCCGCGTTGGTGAGGACGGACCTACTCACGAGCCAGTTGAGCAGGAGGCACAGATCCGCTTGATGGAGAAGTTGAAGAACCATGCAGGTAAGGACAGCGTTCGCGTATTCCGTCCAGCTGATGCTGATGAGACTACTGTTTGCTGGAAGCTCGCTATGGAGAACGTTGATACTCCAACAGCTTTGATTTTCTCTCGTCAGGGCATCGCTAAGTTGCCAGAGGGAACAGATTACGAGCAGGCAGCTAAGGGTGCTTACATCGTAGCAGGCAGTGACGAGAATCCAGATGTTATCCTGGTAGCTAGCGGTTCAGAGGTTTCTACATTGGAGGCTGGTTGCGAAGCATTGCGTGCTGATGGCATCAAGGTTCGCGTGGTAAGTGCTCCATCAGAGGGTTTGTTCCGTGGTCAGACTAAGGAGTATCAGGAGAGCGTATTGCCAAAGAACGCTAAGATCTTCGGTATGACTGCCGGTCTTCCTGTAACACTCCAGGGTCTTGTAGGCGCTAATGGTAAGGTTTGGGGTATGGAGAGCTTCGGTTTCTCTGCTCCTTACAAGGTGCTCGATGAGAAGCTCGGCTACACAGGCGAGAACGTTTACAAGCAGGTAAAGGATTTCTTGGCTGAGGCTTAATTAGAATAATTCGTTAGGATTCACTTAAAAAACTTAAGTATTATGGAAGTAAAGACAGTTGGTATTGCATGTGACCATGCAGGTTTTCCATTGAAGCAGTTCGTATTGGAATATTTGGAGAAGAAGGGTTATCCTGTAAAGGATTACGGTACATACAGCGATGCAAGCGTTGACTATCCAGACTTCGGTCATGCTCTTGGCGAAGGCATTGAGAGCGGCGAGGTTTATCCAGGTATCGGCATTTGCGGAAGCGGCGAAGGTATCGCCATGACATTGAACAAGCATCAGGGTGTACGTGCCGGTTTGGCATGGTGCAAGGAGATTGCTCATCTCGTTCGTCAGCACAACGATGCCAACGTATTGGTACTTCCTGGCCGTTTCATTGACAATAAGACTGCCGAGGCTATCCTCGACGAGTTCTTTACCACTACTTTCGAGGGTGGTCGTCATGAACGTCGCGTTAAGAAGATTCCTGTTCAGCAGTAATTGTGTTGAACTGAATATAACCAAAGCCCCCATCCCGCTTGAAAAAGCAGGCTGGGGGCTTTTTTTATTTAGTCTTAAGGCAAAAAATATTTTCCCTTAAGGCTAAATATTTTTTGCCTTAAGGGAAATCTTTTCCTTCAAAATCAACTTCTTTATTTTGTTTTACTTGACTTCTTTTTCAATTCCAATTTCGGAATCTTTACTTTCTGACCAGCTTTCAACTTGCCGGAACCATTGAGAGCCTCAACATAACACTCCATGCCCGGACCGAAATAACGCTTGCTGATAGCTTCTATGGTCTGACCCTCTCGGGCTGTAACCACCTCGGCTACACCCACGATGCGATAAGCACCTGTGCGGACACGGACATCCTGGCCATACTTGGCAGATGCGTGAGCAGTAGCATTTTCGGTTTGATGCTTCTTTGCCTCTGCTAACTTCTTGGCTTCAGTCTGCTTATTTAGTACTGACTGTTTTTTAGCCTCAGCATCTTTCTGCTGCTTAGCAGCAAGAAGAGAGTCCTTCTTATCTACCTGCTTACCATCAGCCTCAGCCATTTTCACAGCTTCGCTTGCCTGCACCATTCGGATGCTGTCTTCTATCGCCTTCTTTCGCAAGATTTCTTCCTGCGAAAGAGAAGCCGGAGTTGATTTAGCAGCCTTGTTGTCCTGATGGAAGTTATCCAGTTGAAGGGCTAGATGGTCGCGTTGCGCTGCCATCTTACCATAATTAAAGGCAAACCAACCGATGCCGCCAATCAAAGCTACGATGATGAAACAAGCAACTACTACCAGATAACGAGGAATCACTACACCCTTTTTGGTGGATTCAAAAGTATCGTAAGACTCTGAGTTTTCTGATGTTTCTGAATCTGAAGTAGAAGCAGCTTCAACTAAAGGTTCAGAATCAGATGCTGATTTTAGCTTTGACTCAGCTTCAAGTTCAGGTGTAGGCTCAGGTTCAAGCTCTGACTCTGGATCTGGTTCAAACTCAGATTCAGATAAAGAATCAGATACAGGCTCTGGTTCAGGTTCTGATTCTCTCAAATCTGCCAGTTCTTCCTGATTTTCCAATTCATTCTGAACTTCTTCCTGCTCACCAGCCTCATCCTTCATTTCCTTAACCGACTTTTCTACAATGGTTTCTGTTATGATTTCAGGAGAAGTTTCATAGTGAGATTCAGATTCGCCTATTACAACTACTTCATCGCTTACGGATGGAGTGTCTGTTTCCTCCAGGAAATCAATCACATCTGAAGTTTCTGAAGTATCAGATATTTCAGAAATATCAGTTGCTTCAGAAGTATCATCTGATGCTTCAGAACCATCCAAAGGTTCAGGAATCTCCTCTGCCTCATTCATCTGCCGGTTCTCAGCCAGCAGTTCTTCTGCCTCAAACTTCCTGTCGATTTCATCAAACTCTACCCCGTCGTTCACCACCACCGTCTCAAACTGGGCAAACGGCTTGTTGATGATTTCCTTGAGAATCGTATCCGGGGTAAAGGAGATTTTATCTCTTCCCTCGATGACGATGCGTTCGCCAGTGTTGACATCCACGCTCTCCCGATCCTTCACCGAAGTAACCTTGAAGGTTCCAAGCCATTTCATCTTTACCTGCTTGTCAGCCTGGAGCCCTTCATTAGCTACATCAAACATTTTTCTGATGAACAACTCGGCATCCTGCTGACTGATACCTGTTTTCTCAGCCAGCTTCTGTGCCAATACAGTCAAACTGTTCTTACTCATAAGCTTCTCCTCCATTCTTTAGCTTTTCCTTAACGGCAGCAACAGGACGAAAGCCGAGCACCAGTTTAGGCGGAACCAGCTGTCGCTTCCTGGTGGTAGGATTCACCACCACGCGCTCTAGGCGCTTCTTCACCTCGAACGTACCAAAGTTGGGGATGGAGACAATTTCCCCGTCCTCAAATTCAGCAATCATGGCGTCTATCACCTTGCGCACCATCTTCTGGGTGTCGTCTTGCGAATAACCCGTCTGCTGAGCCAGTTCTGCTATATAGTCCTTATTGTTCATCTTCTGATTCTTTAAATATAATTCTATCTCACTACTTCGCCATACAGGTCGAACTCCTCGCTGCTGGTCATCTTTACCTTGTAGAAACTGCCTACACGCAAGCGCTGGTCTGCCTTGATAAGCACCTCTGGGTCAACCTCTGGCGAACAGAACTCAGTTCTGCCGATATAGTAATCTCCTTCCTTGCGGTCGATAACCACCGGCATCGTGAGTCCCACCTTGCCTGCCTCAATCTCTGCACTGATGTCCTGCTGCAGAATCATCAGTTCGTCAAGACGGCGCTGCTTCACATCGGCAGGAACATCATCCTCGTAGTTCTTGGCACTATAGGTTCCCTCCTCCTCAGAATAGGCGAAGGCACCCATGCGCTCGAAACGCTGTTCACGCACGAAGTCGAGCAACTCGTGGAAATCCTCCTCGGTCTCGCCTGGGAAACCTACCATCAGCGTGGTGCGGATATGGATGCCCGGCACGCGGTTGCGGATGACGGTGAGCAGGTCGAGCGTCTCCTGCTTGGTTACGTGGCGATGCATGCGAGTGAGCATGTGGTCGCTGATGTGCTGCAGGGCGATGTCAAGATACTTGCATACGTTTGGTTTCTCGCGCATCACATCGAGCAGATCGAGCGGGAACTGGTTTGGATAGGCGTAATGCAAACGAATCCACTTAACGCCAGGGATATCGGCCATCTCGCTGATGAGTTCGGTGATATGATGCTTGCCATCGATATCCATGCCGTAGTAGGTAAGTTCCTGAGCGATGATCTGGAACTCCTTCACGCCGTCGGCCACCAGTTCGCGCACCTCGTTCAGGATGTCTTCCTTAGGACGGGAAATATGCTTGCCCGTGATGAGCGGAATGGCACAATAGGCGCAGCGGCGGTCACATCCCTCTGAAATCTTGATGTATGCATAGTGGTGAGGAGTGGTAAGATAGCGGCGCTCGTTGCAGGCAGGCACTTCAGCCTTACCCAGCTCCTTGAGCAGTTCCTTGTAGTTGAACTTGCCGTAGAACTTATCCACCTCAGGCATCTCAGCCTCCAATTCCTTCTGATAACGCTGCGAGAGGCAGCCCATCACATAGAGTTTGTTCAGGCGTCCCTCTTCCTTAGCCTGGATAAATTCGAGGATGGTGTCGATGCTTTCCTGCTTGGCATCCTCGATGAAGCCGCATGTGTTGATGACGGCTATCTCGCCCTGAGGGCGCTTTGAATCGTGTACACAATGGTAGCCGTTCGCCTCAAACTGCTTCATCAACAGCTCGCTGTCGACCAGGTTTTTCGAACAGCCCAAAGTTATGATATCTATCTGGTTCTTTTTCATTCACCTATACCTTATTATATATACTAATCTGATTCCCGTTTCTTTTCATATAAATTGCATCCGAAATCTACTTTGATTTCTTGAACAGGGAATCCACGAATTCCTTCTTGTTGAAGAGCTGCATGTCTTCCATGCCCTCACCCAATCCGATGTATTTCACCGGCACCTTGAGCTGGTCGGAGATTCCGATGACCACGCCGCCCTTGGCTGTGCCGTCAAGCTTGGTGATGGCAAGAGAAGTGATATTGGTAACGGCAGCAAACTGCTTGGCCTGCTCGAAGGCGTTCTGACCCGTACTGCCATCCAATACGAGCATTACCTCGTCTGGTGCCTCAGGCATCACCTTCTTCATCACCTCCTTAATCTTCTTCAGCTCGTTCATCAGGTTCACCTTGTTATGCAATCTTCCTGCAGTATCGATGAGCACCACATCGGCACCATTTGCCTTGGCACTCTGCAGGGTGTCGAAAGCCACGCTTGCAGGGTCGGAACCCATCTGCTGCTTCACCACCGGTACCCCCACACGGTCGCCCCAGATGGAAATCTGCTCCACCGCTGCGGCACGGAAGGTATCGGCAGCACCCAGATAAACCTTCTTGCCAGCCTTCTTAAACTGGTAGGCAAGCTTACCGATGGTAGTAGTCTTGCCTACTCCATTTACACCCACCACCAGGATAACGTATGGCTTGTGGTCAGAAGGCAAGTCCCAATTCTCATTGTCATCGCTATGGTTCTCTTCCAGGAGACTGGCGATTTCCTCTCTTAAGATTCTGTCGAGCTCTGAGGTAGAAACATACTTGTCGCGAGCCACGCGCTCCTCGATGCGATGAATGATCTTCACCGTAGTCTCTACGCCCACATCCGATGTGATGAGCACCTCTTCGAGGTCGTCGAGCACATCGTCATCTACGGTTGACTTACCAGCCACCGCACGAGCTAATTTGCTAAACACACTCTCCTTGGTTTTTTCAAGTCCTTTATCGAGAGTTTCTTTCTTTTTGTTGCTGAATAATCCGAATAATCCCATAATTATAGCTATATTTTTTGCAAAGATACAAAAAAAAACGAAAGCATCGGTACATTTTTTGGAAAAAACACCAAAAAAAGTACCGATGCATGCTATTTATTCCTTTATTGACTATTTTTACAGGCTATTATTGAGTGCCATTAAGGCAAGAACTGCCTCATTATATTCGTTGATGACCTCAGCCTGCTTCAACCGCATATCTATCGCCTCCTGCAAAGCACTGGTGTATTCCACATAACTGATTTCACCATTCTCATACTCCAGGGTGCTGAGACGTTCTATGTCCTTCGCCTTCGCCATATTCTCGCCGCTGTAATACTCCATGCGCTGGCTGGCATTCTGCAGGCGGTTATATCCCTGTTTGTAATCCCGTTCCTTTTCGCGCTGCTCCTGCTGCATCGCCATCTGCGCCATCTCGCGGTCTTTCTGTGCGGCCTTCACCTTCGCCTTGGTGGCTCCGAAGAAGATAGGAACGCCCACGGTTACCTCGAAACCGAAGAAATTGCCCTCGGTGAAGCGTTGGCGGTTGATGTGATAAGGGTCCCAGCTATCGATGAGGAGCTGCGAACGCAGGGCGAGCGAGAGCGATGGCGCATAGCCCGTCTTGGCACACTTCACTTCTTTGTCGAGTGCTGTGATGAGGTCTTTCTGATATTGCGCATCGGCAGTCTGCTGATAGTTGAAGGCTGCATTCACTGGCGAACGTTGCGAGATGAGAAGATTCCCATCAGGCACCACAGGCGTAGTGGTGTTGAGCAGAGCCATCAGGGCAGTCTGCAGATTCTCTGCCTCATTCTTCATCTTCGTCATCTCCAGGCGGTTGTCGTTCCTCATGCGGTCGGCAGAGAGGAACTCCAGCTGTCTCGCCTCGCCTGCCCTGTATCTCTTTCCGGCAACATCGCAATAGTGCTGGATGATGGAATCCTGCTGCTGCAGAATCTGAAGGCGATGGGTCTGATAGAGCATCGCATAGTAGGCACTGGCGATTTCGAGTCTGAGCTGCTGGGAGGTGACGTTCAACCGGCTTTTCTCTGCCTGGGTCTCTGCCTTCAACTGATTGCGACGGGCTGTATAGACCATAGGAAACTCGATGCTCTGCGAGAAGGTGAGTCCATTATCGGTATCACCGCTGGAAGCCGGGTTCTGCGAGAAGGCGATTTCCGTCTTGTCCAGATCCCATGCCGTTGCCTGCATCACCTGAGCCTTTTCTATGGCTTTTCTGCCGGTCTGCAAGGCGATGTTCTGCTTATCAGCCAGTTCGAAACACTGCTGCAAGGTCATCTTCTGACCCGGAATACTTGCATCAAAGCGTGATGCATCCGAGGCAGAAAGATGTGCTTCTTCCTTCTTTACTGAAAGATGTGCATCCGTCGCCAAAGGCATCAGCAGCATCCAGGATGCAAGCCATATATGATTCTTCTTAAAAAACTTCTTCATATTATTCAATTCTAATGCTTGATATTCAAACAAGTTCAGTATCTGAAAATTCTAACGCTTGGTAAATGTCTTGTAGATGGCAGGGAGTACCAGCAGGGTGAGCAGGGTACTCGTGATGAGTCCGCCAATCACCACTGTGGCAAGTGGTCGCTGCACCTCGGCACCATCGCCCTGCGAGAGCGCCATCGGGAGGAATCCCATGGAAGCCACCAAAGCCGTCATCAGGACAGGACGCAGACGGAGCATGCAGCTATCGATGATGCGACGATGAATCATCTCACCCGCATCAGTTCCCGCTACTAACGGCAACCGGAGCTGTTCCTTCTGCATCTGGTTCATCTGACCGATGAGCACGATTCCGTTGAGCACCGCCACACCGAAGAGGGCGATGAAGCCCACACCTGCCGAAATACTGAAAGGCATTCCGCGGAGCCAAAGTGCCCACACACCGCCGATGGCAGCCAGAGGAATCGCCGAGAAGACGAAGAGCGACTCTTTTACATTCTTCACCGTGGCATAGAGCAGCAGCAGGATGATGACCAGCGCTATCGGAATCACCACCATCAGTCGGCGGCTGGCACTCTGCAGATTCTCAAACTCACCACCATAATTATAATAGTAGCCTTCAGGGAGTTTCAGCTTTTCGTCGAGAATCTCCTGGATATCCTCCACCGTGCTTTGCACATCACGCCCCTTCACATTGAAGCCCACGTAGATGCGTCGGGCACCATTCTCATGCGACACCTGTGCCGGAGCAGGCGAATAATCGATATCCGCTACTTGCGAAAGCGGAATATTCGTGCCATCCTTCAGCGGAATACTCAACAGTTCAAGCTGCTCTACATTGCGCTGCGAAGGATCCATGCGAAGCACGATATCAAATTTCCTGTCGCCCTCGTAGACGGAACCAGCCACGGCACCGGCAAAGGTAGTCTCCAGAATACTGCTGATATCATCCACGCTGATGCCGTAAGCCGCCATCTTCTCGTGGTTGTATCTTACCTGGATTTGAGGCAAGCCGGCAACTTCTTCTACAAAGATGCCACTCACGCCCGGCACGCCTTCTATCATCTTCTTCACCTTTCCTGCCTGCTGGGTAAGCACATCGAGGTCGTCACCGAAAATCTTGATAGCCACATCCTGCTTGATACCCGTAAGCAACTCGTTGTTGCGCATCTGGATAGGCTGGGAAATCTCTGCCTCCAGACCAGGAATGGCGCTGAGGGTTTCCTCCATCTTCTCCATCAGTTCGGGAGTCGTCTTGGCAGAGGTCCATTCTGCCTTCGGTTTCAGGGCTATCATGATGTCGGCACGTTCCACAGGCATCGGGTCGGTAGGAATCTCGGCGCTTCCGATGCGGCTCACCACCTGCTTGATTTCAGGATATTCCTTCTTGAGCAGTTTTTCAGCCTTGCTGCAGCTCTCCACCATCTGCGAGAGCGACGTTCCCTGCGACATACTCATTTCCACAGCGAAATCGCCTTCTTCCAGACTCGGGATAAACTCGCCTCCCAGATACTTGAAGCCCACCACGCTGACGCAGAACAAAGCCACGGCTCCCGTGATGACATCCCTGTTACGGGCAAGCACCCAATCGAGGATAGGACGATACCAGCCCTGCAACTTCTCTATCATCTTATCAGAGAAAGTCTTCCTGCTGTGCACCTTACGGCTCAACAGGAGCGAACTTGCCATCGGCACATAGGTGAGCGACAGGATGAAGGCACCGAGGATGGCGAAGAACACGGTGAGCGCCATCGGACGGAACATCTTTCCCTCGATGCCCACCAGGGTCATCAGCGGAATGTATACAATCATGATGATGATTTCGCCGAAGGCTGCACTCTGGCGGATGCGGGAAGCCGAGAAGTGAACCTCCTCGTCCATCTGCTTCTGGGTCAGGGCGAAAGGAACCGCATTTCCTTCCTTCTGGCATTGGGCAAGATAGGCCGCACGCACCTCGGGCTGCGAGAAATGACCTGTATTAATATGTGTAACCACCGCCTCGACGATGATGACGGCGGAATCGACAATCATACCGAAGTCGATGGCTCCCAATGACATCAGATTGCCATCGATGCCGAAGGTCTTCATCATGCCAAAGGCAAAGAGCATACTGAGCGGAATGACACTCGCCACCACCAGTCCTGCACGCCAGTTGCCCAGAAAGATGACAAGCACGAAGATAACAATGAGTCCACCTTCGATGAGGTTGCGGGCGATGGTGCCCTCTACTCTATCCACCAGGTTGGTACGGTCGATAAACGGTTCGATGACCACGCCTTCGGGCAGTGATTTCTGAATCTGACTGATTCGCTCCTTCACGTTTTTGATTACCTCCTGGAAGTTCTCGCCCTTGAGCATGATGGCGATACCTGCCACCACCTCGCCTTCACCATTGCGGGTAACGGCACCGAAACGGGTGGCATGGCCCAACTGAACCTTTGCCACATCGCCCACCTTAACAGGTGTTCCATCCACCGTCTTCACCGTGATGTTGGCAACATCCTCCAAATTCTTCACCACACCGATGCCTCGGATATAATACTGATTGGAATTCTGCTCGATGTAGCTGCCACCCGTATTGGCATTGTTGCGCTGCAAGGCATCAAACACCTCGCTCACGGAGACTCCGCTTGCGTTCAGCTGGTCGGTATTGATAGCCACCTCATATTGCTTGACATAGCCGCCCCAACCGCTTACCTCGGCAACGCCCGGGGTTCCGGAAAGCTGTTTGCGCACAATCCAGTCCTGCATGGTTCGGAGCTGGGTGAGCGAGTATTTATGCTCGTATCCCTCCTTGGCACGAATGGTATAGTGGTAGATTTCGCCCAATCCGGTGGCGATAGGTCCCATCTCGGTTTCTGTATTCTTAGGCAGTTCTTTCTCCAACTGTTCCACCACCTGACTCACCTGCGAACGTGCCCAATAGATATCGGCGGCATCGTCGAAGACAAGCGTAATAACCGAGAGTCCGCTTCTTGAAATGCTTCGGCGTTCCTGGATGCGGGAGATATTGGCAAGTGCCATCTCTACAGGAGTGGTTACGTATTGCTCCACCTCCTGGGCTCCCAGCGAAGGAGCCTGCGTGATGACCTGCACCTGATTATCGGTAATATCTGGAGTGGAATCGAATGGAAGATGCACCAGCGACCATACACCCCATATCGCCAGGGCTATAGAAAGTACTCCAATCACCAGTTTATGGCGAATGGAATAAGTAATAAGTTTCTGAAACATAAGCTACCCTTTCTTAATGCGCATGCTCACCATGTTCGCCTGTAAGCGAAGCCAGATAATAAGCATTCTCGGTTACTATTTTCTTGCCGGCAGCCCCATCCTTGCCTTTGAGTAGATGGTCGCATAGCTTCACCTCTGTATATTTACCATCCGAAGCACCTGTGGTTACCTCGTGGCGGGAGAAGCTGTAGTTACCCTTGCTGGGAGCTCCATTGAGAGCGAAGACATACTGCTTTCCATCGCTGCTCACGATAGCCTGGGATGGCAAAGCGAGGCACTGCTGGCTGCCTGTAGCTATCTTTCCGCTTACATACATACCTGCGAAAAGCTTTCCGCCATGGGTGTTGCCAGATGAAGAATGCAGATAACTCTTCACACTTGCAGCATCCAATTTTACGTGAACAGCAACGGCTTTCGTGTTATCGTTAAAGTATTGGTTCATGCCATAAACGGTTCCTGAAAGTTTTACGCCAGGCTGATTGGTCAGGTTCAGGGTCACACGATTGCCCACCTTGATCTTCGCCAAATCCTTCTCGAAGACGTTGAGGTCGCATTCCACCGCCTGGGTGTTTCTAATCTTCATCAGAGGAGTCTGCATATCAGCATAACTGCCCAAACTGGCAGTCATCTCGCTCACGATGCCGGAGATAGGTGCACGCAGCGGGAATGCTGTGGTAAACTTGCCTTTGGCTACAGCGGCAGTAGAAATGCCCATCTGTGCCAACTGGCGACCGATGCCCAACATGTTGGCATGAGCCACATGGTAATCTTTCTGAGCCTGCTGCAGGGTGCGCTTGATGCCGGCTCCATTATGAGCAAGCAGCTTCTGACGCTCCATATCAATTCGGGCAAGTTCACACTCCTTGGCAGCCGAATAGTACTCACGCTGCAGACTCACCACATCGGTATTCTCAACAGTGGCAACCACCTGACCCTTGTGTACAAACTGTCCTTCCTTTACGGAAATGCTTTTCACGATGCCTCCCATGAGCGAAGCCACATCGCCCATTGCCTGTGCACGCAGCACGAGCGAACCCTTCGCATCAATGGTAGCATCCATCGCGCGCTCCACAGCCTCACCCATCTTCAAATCTACGGTGCTGACCTGCTTGGCTGTCAACGGAATATGATCAAAATCTACTTCTTCGTGCTCATGTTCCTCGTGTGCATGAGCCTCTGAACCGGTCTGTTTCGCAAAGAAAGCGAAGCCAGCCCAGGCAATCGCCGTAACGGCGACTATTAAAATAATTCTTTTCATGTTTGTTTTTTCCTTCTATTTTATAATTCTACACTACAATTTCACACAACGGATCTTATCATGAATCCGCTGGCAAAAGTACACAAAAATCCTTGCAACTCAGTTGCATTCGAATCTTCAAACCGATTTTTGCAACCAAGTGGCAAACTTGAATAAAATCATAAAATAGAAGGAGGTCCCCGCCTGCTATAGCCAGCCGACAGTTCCTCTGCAAGAGGAGAAGCTGCCACATGCTGCCATCTCACAGAAATGAGTGAGCGACGAGGGAGGATTAAAAGAGAAGAACAAGACAGGACTACAAACTGATGGCTCTCATCTACCAGCAACTTGCGGATGCCCTTCACTACCTTGGCATTGGTGACAAAGTGGTGCATCTGATGCACACGGCAGTTGCCACGGTCGGTATTCGAATCCTGGTCATGATGCCCAGTATGCTCATCGTTGATGTTGCCATCTTCCTGGCATTCTTCCTGAACCATACAGATACGGTCCATGTGGTGATGATGGCTCACCACCGTGGATAGCAACACCGTGATGGTGGCAATCCAAAGACTGAATATGTATAAGGTTCTCTTGTTCATTCCGCCTGCAAAGTTACGAGTTTTACGGCGAAAATCCAAAGAAATCATCAAAAAACGCGATATAATTTCTTAAAAAAGATAAAAGGTAGTACCCAAAAGCACGAAGACGAACGTTATTACTTTAAATTTTCGTAACTTTGCATCAAAATTACATTATGATAACATGAAAAAAGTATTATTAATTTTCCAACTACTCCTGGCAGTAGTATTGGCCAACGCTCAAATGCTAAACCCCGTGAAGGTGACCAGCACTTTGAAGACCAACGGGTCAGCGGAGGCAGAAATCGTATTTAGTTGTAAGATTCATCCAGGATGGCATGTCTATTCTACTGGCCTTGGTGCAGATGGTCCTATCTCCGCCAGTTTCAACGTCAACAAGATGGAAGGTGCTGAACCGGTTGGCAAGTTAAAGGCAAAGGGAAAAGAGATTTCCACCTTCGACCCGCTCTTCGAGATGAAGTTGCGCTACTTCGAAGGAAGTGCTACCTTCGTGCAGAAGATTAAGTTCACCAAGCCAACGTATGTCATTGATGCTTACTTGGAATATGGTGCCTGCAGCGAGCAGAACTGTCTGCCACCAAGCGAGGCTAGCATCAAGAAGAGCGGCACTTCTCCTGCCGTAGATGGCAAGGAGGCTGCAAAGGACAATGCTGCAGACGTCAACAAGGTTGACGCAGCAGCACTGGCTAAGGCACAGGCCGACTCCCTGGCAAATCTTGCCAATGCAGAGAAAGTGGACAGCACAGCCAGCATCGACCCTGCCTTCTCGGTAGAAGCCAACAGCGATGACGCCAAGGCATGGTGGAAACCTGTGGTGAAGGAGTTGCAGGCATTCGGCGGCAACAACGACATCGCAAGCCATGGCATCCTATATATCTTCATCATCGGATTCGTGGGCGGTTTGCTCGCCCTCGTGATGCCTTGCATCTGGCCTATCATCCCAATGACCGTAAGCTTCTTCCTGAAACGTGCCAAGAACGACAAGAAGAAGGGTATCCGTGATGCTATTACCTACGGATTGAGCATCGTGATCATCTATCTGGTTCTCGGTCTTGCCGTTACAGCCATTGCCGGTCCAAGCACCCTGAATGCCTTGAGTACAAGTGCTGTATTCAACATCATTCTCTTCCTGCTCCTGGCTATATTTGCATTCTCCTTCTTCGGATGGTTCGAAATCAAGTTGCCAGACAGTTGGGGAAATGCCGTAGACAGCAAGGCTTCCAGCACCACAGGTCTGATTTCCATCTTCCTGATGGCATTCACCCTCGTACTGGTCAGCTTCTCCTGCACCGCTCCTATCATCGGATTGCTGCTGGTTCAGACGGTAACATCCGGCGACTGGCTCGCTCCTACCGTGGGCATGTTTGGTTTCGCCCTGGCTCTCGCCCTTCCATTTACCCTCTTCGCCCTCTTCCCATCCTGGTTGAAGTCGGCTCCAAAGTCAGGTTCATGGATGGAGACCATCAAGATAGTGCTTGGTTTCATTGAGCTCGCCTTCTCTTTGAAGTTCCTGAGCGTTGCCGACCTGGCTTACGGCTGGCACATCATGGACCGCGAGGTGTTCCTCTCACTCTGGATTGTCATCTTCGGTCTCTTGGGTCTCTATCTCATCGGTAAGCTCAAGTTCCAGGTAGACGCCATCGGTGGTGACATCAACAAGCCAATGCCAGTGGCTTGCATCATGCTGGGTCTCTGCTCTCTGGCATTCTCTGTATATATGATTCCAGGTCTCTGGGGTGCACCATGCAAGGCTGTCAGCGCTTTCGCTCCACCAATCAACACCCAGGATTTCAACCTCAACAACAAGACCGTGGAATCTGAGTACAAGGACTACGAGACGGGTATGGCCGCAGCCAAGGCAGCAGGCAAGCCTGTGCTCATCGACTTCACCGGTTTCGGTTGCGTGAACTGCCGCAAGATGGAGGCTTCCGTATGGACAGACCCATCTGTGGCTGACAAACTGACAAAGGACTACGTGCTCATTTCACTCTATGTAGACGACAAGACTCCATTGCCACAGCCAATGGAAGTAGAGTTTAACGGCGAGAAGCGCACCCTTCGCACCATCGGTGACAAGTGGAGCTACTTGCAGGCAAGCAAGTTTGGCGCCAATGCCCAGCCTTTCTACGTAGCTGTAGACAACGAGGGAAACCCTCTTACCGGTTCGTTCGGCTTCAAGGAAGACGTAAGTGCTTACCTCGATTTCCTGAACAAGGGTTTGGATCAGTATCGTAAATAATATTAAAACAAACATATCGGAAGCGAGGATGGCATATTATTTGCTACCTCGCTTTCGTCATTTTTATCAGAAATTGACATGCATTGAAAATATCAACTGCAGTAAAAATATCAACAAATAATATAAGTATGAACACAAAAGAAGTTCCAGTCCTGCTTTTGACAGGCTATCTGGGCAGCGGCAAGACAACCCTGCTCAACAAGATTTTGGCAAATAAGAAAGGTATCAAGTTCGCTGTCATCGTAAATGATATCGGCGAGGTGAACATTGATGCGGCACTGATAGAGAAAGGTGGCGTGGTAGGTCAGAAAGACGATTCGCTCGTTTCCCTGCAGAATGGTTGCATCTGCTGCACTTTGAAGATGGACCTCGTGGAGCAGTTGAAGGAAATCGTAGACATGAAGCGCTTCGACTATATCGTGATTGAGGCAAGCGGTATCTGCGAACCAGCTCCAATCGCGCAGACCATCTGCTCCATCCCATCTCTCGGTCCTCAATACATCAAGAACGGCATCCTGCGCCTCGACAGCATCGTTACCGTGGTAGATGCCCTCCGCATGAAGGACGAATTTGCCAACGGTTCCGACCTGATGAAGCAGGATATCGACGAGGAAGATCTGGCTTCACTCGTTATCCAGCAGATGGAGTTCTGCAACATCATCCTGCTGAACAAGGCGGCAGAAGTAGAGCCTAAGGAGTTGGAGCATCTGAAGCAGATTATCCGCGCCATCCAGCCTAAGGCAGAAATCTTTGAGTGCAACTACGGAGATGTAGACCTCGACCTCATCGTCAATACCCATAAGTTTGATTGGCAGACCGTAGCTACCTCTGCCGGCTGGATTCAGGAGATTGAGGCCGAAAGAAACGGTGAAAACGAAGAAGAAGAGGATGAGCACGAGCATCATCATCACGATGAAGACGAGCACGAGCATCATCACGACCATGAGCATGAGGATCACGAGCATCATCATGACCATGACCATCATGATGAGCATGGACATCATCATCACCACCACCATCACGACCACGACCACGAAGGCGGCGAGGTGGAGGAATACGGCATCGGAACATTCGTATATTATCGCCGTAAGCCATTCGACCTGTCACTCTTCGATGAGTTCGTAGCAAGAAAGTGGCCTCGCGACGTGGTTCGCGCCAAGGGTATCTGCTATTTCGCAGACGAACGCGACATGTGCTACGTATTTGAGCAGGCAGGACAGCAGAAGACCGTGAAGCAGGCAGGACAGTGGCTTGCCACCATGCCAGCCGACCAGCTTGCCGAACTCCGCAAGAACAATCCTCAGCTTGAAAAGGAATGGGATGAGGAGTATGGCGACCGCATGATCAAACTCGTCTTCATCGGTCAGCACATCAAGGAACAGAAGGATGCCATCATTGCAGAACTCGACAAATGTCTGGCACTCTAATGTACTTGAAGGGAAAATATGACCTTGAAGAAAGATGAATGAAAATGCAGAAAAAAGTCTATAAAACGAGACTTTTTCTTGACTTAAGATAGAAAACGGAGGAAAAATTGCAGTATTTTTGCAGTTTTTTCTCCGTTTATACTTTTAATTCGTTTTTTTTTGTTAAATTTGCACCCGATTAATAATAATTAGCGAATGTATAAAGAAATGAAGACCGATTTTCGACCTGCATATATCAAGGACTTTGAGGCTTGCTGGAATATCATCGACCAAGCTCGTCGCTCCATGATTGCCTCTGGCCGCCACCAATGGACCAGCGACTATCCTGCCGAACACGACATAAAAGAAGATATCAACAATGGCAATGCCTACGTACTCACTGTGGATGGCGAAATAGCCGTCTATGGAGCAGTCATTCTCAATGGAGAACCTCAGTACGATTTCATCGACGGCAAATGGCTTACCACTGGCGACTACTATGTAATTCATCGCTTCGCCACTCTCCCTAAATACCAACGAGAAGGATTCGCACGTATATTTATTAATAAGGTGAACAGTCTCTGCGAAGTAGAAAAGGTGCCAAGCATCAAGGTGGATACCAATTTCGACAACCTGCCGATGATTGGCCTGCTTTCAAGCATGGGATTCAGCATCTGCGGCAGAATCAACTATGGCAACCGCGGCATGCGCTTCGCTTTTGAGAAGCTTACCATACAACCGCAAATTTATTAAGACTCAATGGAAGATAAAATGATATTGATGAGAAGCTTGGTTGAACAACTCAACCAGGCTTCTGACGTTTATTATAACGGCAAAGGGGAACTGATGACCGACTATGAGTGGGACGCCAAGTTCGACCAACTCAAGAAACTGGAGGAGGAAACCGGCGAAGTGCTGCCCGACTCTCCTACCAACAAGGTTTCAGAAGACACCATCGTGGGCAAGAAGGAAGAACACGAATTTGCCGCCCTATCACTTGCCAAGACCAAACTGGTGAGCGACCTGGTGAAATGGGCAGAAGACCGCCCTATCTGGATTTCCTGGAAACTGGATGGTCTTACCCTTGTAGTAACCTACGACAACGGAAAGCTTTCGAAGATAGTAACCCGTGGCAACGGACATATCGGAACCAACATCACTCATCTGGCGTCTGCCATCAGCGGTATACCTAAAACCATCAAGGAGAAAGGCCATCTCGTGATTCGTGGCGAAGCCGTTATCTCGTATACCGACTTCGAACAGTTTATCATCGAGAGCGAAGGCGATTATGCCAACCCGAGAAACCTTGCTTCCGGTTCGCTTTCACTGAAGGACGCCGAGGAAGTAAAGCAGCGCCATATCCAATGGATTCCCTTCACCCTGGTTTACACCGAAAAGGAAATCAATTCGTGGGGAGAACGCATGCAGATGCTGCAGGATTTAGGCTTCAAACCAGTGGAAAGAACCCGAATCGAACATCCTGACGAAAGAAGCATCCAGGCAGAAATCGACCGCTTCACCCAAAAGGTGACCGACAAGACCAACCCTTATCCTGTGGATGGACTCGTTATCTGCTACGATGATACAGCTTACGCAGCAACCGGTTCCGTAACCGGGCACCATGCCACAAGAGCTGGATACGCCTTCAAATGGCAGGATGAACATGCAGATACAGAACTGGACCACATAGAATGGTCGTGCGCAGCCAACACCATCACTCCGGTGGCAGTATTCAAACCGGTAGAACTGGAAGGAACCACCGTTAAGCGTGCCTCACTCTGCAACGTAAGCGAATGCGAACGACTGGGCATCGGCGGCAAGGGAAGCAAACTGCAGGTTATCAAGGCAAACAAGATTATCCCGAAGGTTATCAATGTAACGGAACCGATGGGCATCTTCGAGATTCCAACCAAATGCCCTGTCTGCCATGCCGAGGCTACCGTCAAGGAAAGCGAGAGCGGAACAAAGACCCTGCATTGCAGCAATCCTCACTGTGCAGCCAAGCAGATTAAGAAGTTTGCCAGATTCGTGAGCAAGGAAGGTCTCAATATAGAAGGAATCTCAGAACAGACCATCTGGAAGCTGGTAAACGAAGGACTGATCAGCGAATACGCTGACTTCTATCACCTCAACGACTATGCCTACGAGATAGCAGCCTGGGATGGTTTTGGAAAGAAGAGCGTTACCAACATGCTGGAAAGCGTAAGAAAGAGTCGCCAGACAGATGGCCGCCATCTGCTCTATGCCCTCAACATTCCTCTCTGCGGAGGCGATGTGGCAAAGAAACTCATCGAGCGTTATCCGGTAAAAGAACTGATAGAGACCGCCCGCCTCTGCATGTTTGACGATGAGTTTGCCAGCATCGACGGCATCGGACCAGAAAAGAGCGCCAAGTTCATTGGCTGGTTCAAGGACGACACCAACTTCTCCCATGTACAGAAATTGATGAAAGAGCTGGAAATCGTAGAACAGGAAGCGGTAGAGAAAGGAAGCGCCTGCGACGGTCTGACCTTCGTTATAACCGGCGATGTACATCATTATAAGAACCGCAACGAGCTGAAGGCTTACATAGAGAGCCAAGGCGGCAAGGTGACGGGAAGCGTGAGCAAGAGTACTAATTTCCTGATTAACAACGATGCTGCCTCTCAAAGTTCCAAGAACAAGAAAGCGCATGAGCTCAACATCCCTATCATTACAGAAGATGAGTTCGTCGAGAAATTCGGATAAAAACAAGAAATCCCTTAGGCTTCATATCAAGTCTAAGGGATTTCTTTTAATATAGTTAATCCAGGAAATTAGTGTGTTCCGCAATATTGGCCCATAAAGAGGATACCACCACTCTGTGTGTCCTGAATCATATAGACAAACGGATGGTCGGCATGAAACTCTACATTGCGTATCTCCATAGGAGCCATCGATGTGAGCATAACGGCAGCAGTTACGGCAGCCGCCTTGGTTCCACGCTCGCTTACTTCAATCTTAGCTTTCTGTAGCATCTTGCTTACAAAGAAAGGACCATTGGCAAAATGGGTGAAGTTTGCCTCGTTGGGATTGAACATGGAAGGCGCGCCCAAGCCGCTGATGATATCATTAAGCGACAACTCCTGCTCGATGGTGAACTTTGGCAGCTTCAGGTTCACCATGCATTCCTCCATGTTGTTTCCCAGATTCGTAATCTTATCAGCATCCAATCCCTTCATCATGTCCTGGATGCTCTTGCCCTCATTAGGAAGAAGCACCATCATGCGATAGGTACCGTTGCCGTAAGGAAGGTCGATGGCCTTGAAGGTATCATTCTCTGAATAGAAGAACTTCTTAACCTGATGCATCATCTGCACTTTCTGAATATCACGGGTGTAACCACGGAAGTTGACCTCCTTTGTATTGCGTGCATCAAACTTCGACTGCCATGTACCATTGAAGAAGATGGCATTCATCAGATAAGAAACAGCCTGAGGATCCACCTGACTGATAATCTGCGGAATCATGCCATGGGTCTTCTCCTTGCACCAGCCATTGATGCGGTCGGTGGTTTTACCCGATGTGAAGTCAAGACTCTCAATGGCAGCCTGATAATTGTCGCCTACCTTCTTGCTGAATGCATTGTTCACAGAGAAGCTCTTGTTGACAGCGATGAAATTAGCTATCTCCACTTTAGTCTGCTTGTCAAGTCTACCTGCAGTTTGGATAATAGCCTTGTAGGTTTCATTTAACTCATCAACGTTAACACCTTCGCAGCCAATGGCTTTCAATATCTCCTGCTGAGTAGTTCCATCAGCACCGTTCGCCAACATACCCATCAGATAAGCCACACTCATCGGAGAAACCACCTGTGAAGAATGACCTGAGAGCTTGTCGAAAAGACGAAGGGCGAAAACATTATTCTTATGGATAATCTCTCGCTGGGAATCAGAAAGAACCAGATAACTGTTGTCCAAGTCCTCTTCATTCTTGCCCATATCGTTACTCTTGCTTGCATTAGAATCGCCATTTATCTTCTTGCTGCTGGCGCAGGAAGTCATTGCCATAGCTGCCGTCATCATGAGGGCAGCAGAAGCCATTTTGCTAAAATTACTCTTCTTCATAATCATTCATATTTGTTGATAATCTGTCTATGAAATGCAAGTTTCGACGATTTCTTGCATCAGACAGTTCTAATTTAAGACTCATTAACAGCCTGCTTGCCTAAAGCCCCATCAACTGCCTGCTTGCCTGGCATCACACGCAGATGATATCTGTTGCCGTCAAACTCCACACGCATCAGACTCTGCGAATTGGCTATCTTTGCCAAATCTAGAGCCACATGGCCCATCGTTCTGCGAAGATTCAGTTCTATGCATGAAACCAGTTCCAGCTGACCTTCCTTGGAGGCAATCATCATATCCACGCCAAAAGGTCCGCTATAGACATCCTTCAGTGCAGGCTCCATAACATCCATAATTCTTTGACGTGCAGCAGAAAGAGTCTCTTCACTCACGTATTGCTTCAAGATATCCAGCTTATCCTCTTCCGAGCAGAGCAGGTTGCCGGAATAAGCATTCTTGATGGTATCAAACAACGAGAGTCCCAGATAGTTCACCTTGCCGTCACGCATTTCGAACTCCATGCCGAAGTCTTTCACCTTATTATAATAAGGCTCCACGGTAACGCCACCCTGTTGCGCAATGATGTTGCGGGTCCAGCGTTCAAAGGCAGGATATTCGCCAGCTGTTCTGAATTCATCGGCAGCCACATACTTCACGCCCCTGCCGCTGCTGCTCCAGGGAGCCTTGACCACAGCCTTGCCCTGCTGCAGCACCAACGCCTTCACCTTCTCATAGGAATCAGCATATACTACGCCCTGCTGCAGATGCAGGGCAGCCCATTGCCTGCTACTTATCATGCGAACCTTATTTAATGTATTGTCGGTAGGCAACATGATGTCGGGCACGCCCATTCGCTCCAGCTCATGTTTCAGACTCAAGTTCCATCCCCAGGGATGAATGCTGTCAAGAAACTCCGTCTTAAGCGCATGTTCCAACTGAACTTTGGTTATAAACTCAACTTTTTCTGCAAGATGCTCCCCCAAATGGCGCACCTTGTCGAGTGCATTGTCGATGTCATCAACAAGCACCCAATCACCCTGATCTGCCCACAAGGCAGGAATAAACGCCAGGTCGCTTCGCAACTGTCTTCCTGCATGAGGTGCGGTGAACTGCTGCAAATTTGCGGCCAAGGCCAAATCGTGTTCCGGATTGAAGATATGTAGTTTCATGCTGCAAAGTTACAAAATAAAGAGGGAAAAATGGCAAAATAAGGGCGGTTTTACGTAGAAAAGTGCTAAATAATGAAAAAAAAGTTAGTTTTTGCTATCTAGAGTTTGCAAATTTAAAATATATTATTACCTTTGCATCGTAAAAACAAAATTGAATCAATATTAAACGCATGGAAGAAGCATTCTTCAGAACACATACATATCTCGTAGAGCATACAGATGCCCCAGTGAGACGCACCTTGATGGATGAAATCGATTGGAACGACCGATTGATTGGAATCAAGGGCACACGAGGTGTCGGCAAGTCGACATTCCTATTGCAGTATGCCAAGGAGCACTTTGGACCTCACGATCGAAAGTGCCTGTTTGTGAACATGAACAACTTCTATTTCCAGAGTAGAGGAATCGCCGACTTTGCCGGCGACTTCGTGAAACAAGGTGGCAGAACATTGCTCATCGACCAGGTGTTCAAGCAGCAGGACTGGAGCAAGGAGCTCCGCAAGTGCTACGACCTGTATCCGGAACTGAAAATCGTATTCACCGGTTCAAGCGTGATGCGACTGAAGGAAGAGAACCCTGAGCTGAACGGCATCGTGAAAAGCTACAACCTGCGCGGCTTCTCGTTCCGTGAGTTCATCAACTTGCAGACGGGTAACAACTTCAAGGCATACGAACTTGACGACATCCTGCGCAATCATGAGCACATCATCAAGCAGATTCTGCCAAAGGTAAGTCCGATGAAATATTTCCAGGACTATCTGCACCATGGTTTCTATCCATTCTTCCTGGAACAGCGTAACTTTACAGAGAATCTACTAAAGACGATGAATATGATGACCGAGGTTGATATCCTCCTCATCAAGCAGATTGAACTGAAGTACCTGCCGAAGATCAAGTCACTCTTCTATCAGCTGGCAGTGGAAGGAGCCAAGGCGCCAAATGTGAGCCAGCTTGCAGACAGTATCAATACCAGTCGTGCCACGGTGATGAACTACATCAAGTATCTGGCAGACGCCCGACTCATCAATATGATTTATCCAGAAGGTCAGGATTTCCCGAAGAAGCCATCCAAAGTGATGATGCACAACCCGAACCTCATGTACGCCATCTATCCTATCCAGATAGATACACAGGAGGTGATGGAAACATTCTTCGTCAACTCGCTCTGGAAAGACCACAAGGTGCACCAGGGAGGTAAGGATCACTTCTACACGGTAGACGGCAACAGGAAGTTCAGAATCTGCGACGCCCAAGCCACCAACAAGATTCGAAGCAATCCAGACACCATCTATGCCCGCTATAATACGGAGGTGGGAAAGGACAACAAGATTCCTTTGTGGCTGCTGGGATTCCTATACTAAAGAATAGGATTCTTGTACTATGGGTAGAATTCCTGTACTCAAAGAAATAAAGAAACGAGAATTTATACAAAACATATTTAATATTTTATCTAAAAGTAAAATGGCTAAAGAGAAAAAATTTATCACTTGTGATGGTAACACCGCTGCCGCACATGTAAGCTACATGTTTACAGAGGTTGCTGCTATCTACCCTATTACTCCATCATCACCAATGGCGGAGCATGTAGATGAATGGGCTGCCAAAGGTCGTAAGAACCTTTTCGGTCAGCGAGTTTCTATCCAGGA
>ENA-UEQM01000537-UEQM01000537.1-human-gut-metagenome-genome-assembly--contig:-NODE-537-length-23157-cov-11.236568_pt1 | contig 23157 bp, 18 predicted proteins | sample MGYA00242948_ERZ507948 | MGnify/ENA primary metagenome ERZ507948 (study PRJEB26167, sample SAMN06115440) | human gut metagenome | host: Homo sapiens | place: China:Hubei | collected 2015-07-28... | reverse complement strand
GACACTGGCGACCGGTATCACCGTCTCCGGCAACATTGCCGGAAACGGCGGCGGCATCTATGCCTCCGGTACTGCCAAAGTCACCCTGAACGGCGCATCCCTCAACGACAACACCGCAACAGCCAACGGTGGCGGCATTTACCTCGCGAATGGCACTTCACTTGAAATGCTGAATAATTCCACCGTCAGCACCAACAGCGCCCTGAACGGCGCAGGCATCTACGCAGAAGCAGAATCAACCCTGACGCTGACCTCCGGCAGCATCGGCAACAATACCGCGACCGGCAACGGCGGCGGTTTGTGGACTTCCGGAATCGCAGTGATCAGTCCTGATTTCACGGTCACGGAAAACCGGTCCGTCAACGGAGCGGGAGTATACGCAGCCGGTCCGGGCAAGGTAACTGTTGACAGCGGCAGAATCTATTCCAATATCGCGACCGGCAACGGTGGCGGTGTATACCTGACGGCTGGAGCCGCGTTTGAAATGTTGAACAGCGGCAACATCTACAGCAACGCCGCGGTCCACGGTGGTGGCGTGTATGCCGATTCCGGTTCGATTCTGACGCTGACCTCCGGCAACATCTCCGGCAATACCGCGACCGGCGACGGCGGCGGCATCTGGAGCGCAACCGACATTGCGCTCGCAACCGGCTTTACTGTAACCGGAAACAGCGCGGTTAACGGCGGCGGAGTCTACGCCTCCGGTACAGCCAAAGTCACCTTGAACGGCGCAGCTATCAGCAGCAACACCGCAACTGCCGATGGCGGTGGCATTTATCTTGCCAACGGCACTTCACTCGAGATGCTGAATAATTCCACCGTCAGCACCAACAGCGCCCTGAACGGCGCAGGCGTCTACGCTGAAGCCGGGTCTATCCTGATGCTGAACTCCGGCAGCATCAGCAATAATACTGCCACCGGCGACGGCGGCGGCATCTGGACCGCAACCGACATCGCGCTCGCAACCGGCTTTACTGTAACCGGAAACAGCGCGGTTAACGGCGGCGGAGTCTACGCCTCCGGCAGTGCGCTGATCACCATCGACGAGGGTGGAAACATCGACCTCAATACTGCGGCGAATGGCGGCGGCATTTACCTTGCCGGTTTTTCTATTCTGGCGGTAAACGGCGGCAGCATCACGAACAATACCGCTTCCTCTAATGGCGGCGGTATCTACGCGGCAGCCGGGACCACCCTGAACCTCGTCTCCGGCAGTATCAGCGACAACACCGCGACCGGCGGAAACGGCGGCGGCGTCTGGACCGCAACCGGAACAACTGTAGACCGGATTTCCATCACCGGCAACCGGGCCGACAACGGATACGGAGGCGGACTCTATGCCACCGGCCCCGCCGTGGTGACGGTTTACGGCAGCATCACGTTGAACAGCGCGGCCAACGGCGGCGGCATCGCCATCGTCGACGGCGCACAGGTCACGTTGAAGCATGATGCGGCAGTCAACCGGAATCAGGCCGCCAGCGGCGGCGGCGTCTATGTCGGGAGTTCCGGCCGGTTCACGGCGGAAGATGCCTTCATCAACGGCAATATCGCCACTGCCGACGGCGGCGGCGTCTATTCCGCCGATCAGGGCTATTCGTACATCACCCGTACCCAGATCGACGGCAACCGGGCCGGCGGCGCGGGCGGCGGCCTCCATGTCGCCGGCGGCGAACTCCTGATCCACGAAACCACCGTATCGCGCAATGCCGCAGCGAATGGCGGCGGCGTTTCCATCGCGGGCGGGGAGTTCGGCGCGGTCAACTCGACCATCGGCTTCAACACCGCGACCGGCAACGGCGGCGGAGTGTTCCAGAGTGGCGGCGTCACCCGGCTCGTCAACGTGACGGTCGCGGCCGACCGCAGCGCGGGAGCCACCTCCGGAACGGGTTTCGAGCTCTCCGGCGGCGAAGCCTATTTGCTCAACAACATCATCTACGGCGACGGTCTCGCCAACGATGTGCAGTACAACGGCGGCACGCTGGATGGATTCAACAACATCTACGGCAGCTTCAGCAGCCGGAACTGGACCGGAAACATCGCGACGACCTACCGGAACTCCTTCGGCGACGATGTCGCGCTGCGGGTGAATCCCGGAGCCGGGCGGACGGAAACCATCGCGATCCTGAGCACCTCGGACGCAGCGGCGTACGGCGTGCAGACCGGCTATACGCGCAGTTCGGACGGCACCTCGATCGATGCGATGTTCTTCCGGACAACCAAAGGCTGGCTGGAATTCGCCGGAAGCTCCGCCGATGCTCCGGAAATCGTGGTCGGCGCAGACCAGCGCCAGGTCAACGACGGCGACGGAGTCCATTACTGGGCGGGCGCCTATTCGATCGCCCCGTCGATACAGCCGCCGGTGCCGCCGCCGGTCGACCCGGAACTCCCCTGGAATATCCTCAAGGATCATTCAAATCACAAGGGATTCACACAGACTTTCGAGGATGCGCGCGGCTGCCTGGTCTACGTCTCCAGAATCGACCTGCGGCGCGTGCCGGACGGCGAATTCACAGTCCGGTTCAAACCGGCCGTCCATCAGACCGAACTGAGCGACGCGCTGCGGCTTTTCGAACACAACTCAAGCGAATGGCCGGCCGAACTCGAAACCAGTGAACTTCTGCCGGTCAGGCATGAGCTGTTCCAGGATCACTTCAACCGGTCCCTGGAACAGATGGTGCACCTGCCGTCGAAATTCGCCGCTCCGGGGCATTTCGCCAACCCGGTCATCGGTCACTGATCCTCGGATCACCCGGTAAAAAACATCGGCGGACAGTTTTCAAAAACTGTCCGCCGAATTTATTCGGATCCGATACAAGTACGCGCGAAATCCCCGCTTCAGAATCTCGGCCCGGTGGAACCGCGCCGGATCAACTGATCCTGCAGGATGGTTTCCTGCGCTGCGGCCCTTCCGTCGATCAGTCCGATCAACTGCTGTGCCGCAAGCTCTCCCATGCGGCGTGCCGGACGGCGGATCGTCGTCAACGGAGGATTCAGCAGCGTACAGAAATTGTCATCGTCAAAACCGACCAACTCGATATCCTCCGGAACCGACAGCCGGGAATTCAGGATCGCGTTCAATGCTCCGGGGGCCAGTTCATCCCACATCAGCAGGATCGCATCCGGCGGTTCGGGCGTCATCAGCAGCTTGTGGGCCGCCTGGTAGCCGTAAATATCCAGTCCCACGTCGGCCGGAGAGCAGGAGGCCAGTACCACTCCCAGCTCCTGCACCAGTTCCATCCGGAATTCGATGCCGCTTTCACGCAGCGCCTCCCGGTAGCCGGCATATCTTTTCCGCACGGAAAAACTGGTTTCCAGCGCATCGAAGGTGTCGGTCAGGAAACCGATCCGCCGCCGTCCCTCCGCAATCAGCCGGAGCGTCGCTTCATAAGCCGCCTTCCGGTCATCCGAACCGATATAGGGAATGCTTTCGATTCCATAATGATGGTCGAGGCAGATGATCGGCCAGCCTTCCTGATGCAGTTCGAAGATCAGGTCATGATTGGCGGACGGAACCGGAAGCAGCGCGACTCCCGCCGTCCCCTGCCCGTGCAGCCGTTTCAGGTGCTCCGCCTCGCGGAGCGCATCGCCGGCACTGTTCCCGACCGCCACTGCATAATTGTTCCGAGCGGCTTCCGCCTCGAAGCCCAGAAACACCTCGTGATCGAAGGAATCGCGCGTATAAGAGCAGATGAAAGCCAGCTGGCGGCCCGCCTCCTGTCTGGCCGGAGCCCCCCCGGAATGAATCACAAACGTTCCCCTGCCGCGGACTCCGGTCAGGAATCCTTCGTTTTTCAGGAGATCAAGCGCTTTCAGCACCGTCTGGCGCGACACGCCGAAACGCTCCGCAAGCTCATTCTCGGTCGGCAGGCAACTGCCCACCGGAAAGACGCCCTCCTCCAGTTCCCGGACAAGGGTATCGTAAATGTTTTTGTATTTTGCGGCTGCGTTCATAGTTCCTCTCTAAGATATTATCGTCTACTATTATACTACAGGAAAACGACTTTTGCAAGAGAGTATGTAAATGTATTTCCGATAAATGTACATATTTTTGAAACCGCCGCAGGAATATGGCCGGCAAGGCTGTGGTCCCATCCCGATTAAAGGCGGATTACCGCTCCTCATCCGCCGGAACGGGCAGTTCCCCGGTCTCCTCTTCCGGACGCAGCCGGGCCGGGATCTGCCGTGCTTTCGCCATCTTGACGCCGAGCTTGCGCAGTTTTTCCCCGGCGAGAACCACACTGCGGTTGCGTTCGCCGTGTTTCAGGCGGCGGACCGCCGCGTCGTAGACATCCCGGGCCTTGTCCAGAGTACGGCCGACTTCGTCGAACTGCTCATAAAACGCATAGATCCGCTCCAGCATCTGTGCCGCCGTATCCAGAATCTCCCGTTGGTTGCGGCTCTGGTCCTCGCGGGTCCACGCGGTGTGGATCAGCTGGAGCAGCGCAATCAGGTTGGACGGACTGACCGGCATCACCTTGAGCTTGAACGCCTCCGCCCACAAGGACGGTTCCGAGATCATCGCCAGCTGGTACGGTCCCTCGTTCGGGATGAACATGATTACGAAGTCGACCGTTTCCCGGTCGCTCCGGTTCAGGCGGGCGCTGTAATTCTTTTTCGCCAGTTCATCGATATGGGTGCGGATGCTGCGGATATGGCGCGCCAGTGCGGTCTTGCGGCTCTCTTCGTCCTGACTGTTCATATAGTCGAGGTAGGCGACCAGGCTGACCTTGCTGTCGACGATCACATCCTTGCCGTCGGGATAGTGGATCACCACATCGGGACGCATCCGGCCGTGGTCAGGATCGGCCACCGTCCGCCCGTCGTCATCGCGCAGCGTCGCCTGACACTCGTAATGGATGCCGGGCTTCAGGCCGGAACGTTTCAGGATATCCTCCAGAATCATCTCGCCCCAGTCGCCCTGCGTCTTCTGCCCGCCCTTCAGGGCGTCGGCCAGATTTTTCGCTTCGCTGCCGATCCGCAGGGTCTCCTCCATCATCCGGGAGAGCCGGGTGTTCAGCGCGGTGTTCAATTCGATGCCCTTGACCTTCGACTCCTCCACGGCGGTCTTGAACTCCGTCATCTTCTCCTTGAGCGGATTCAGCAGCGATTCCAGCTGCTCTTTATTGGCGCTCTGCAGTTTGCCGGACTTCTCCTCGAATATCCGGTCGGAGAGGGATTTGAACTCCTCCTTCAGCAGTTCCAGACGGGTCTGCCACGCCTTTTCCTGTTCCTGCCGCGCCCGCTCCTGCTGTCCGGCAAGCAGCTCCTGTTCCCGCCGGAAGCCTTCCTGCATCAGCCTTTTTTCCGCCTCGGCCTCCGCCAGCGCGACGCGCGCCGTTTCAGCCTCGCGACGGTTCTCTTCCACCTTTCCGGCAAACCGCCGGGAAGCCGTCCACGCCCCGATTGCGCCGCCGACAATCAATGCGGCGATGATAAGCAAATATTCCATATCACTCTTCAAAAAACAGCATGAGATAATTGTAAAGGATATCACAGTTCACGGTTTCAGCACCGGCTGGCGGCAATCCCACAATGAAGCATTTCACAAGAGAAGCCGCTTTTTCCCGGAGCCGCTTTCATCAATATACACGGCAGCTTTCCCGATTGCCAGCGGCATGAAAGCATTTTTTGCCGAAAGAGGCCTCAAAGTTTGTCCCACTGATGGTGGCCCCCTTCCGGGCAGTTGAATACCGACGGACGGCCGCTCACCGCAACCTTGATCTTACACTTCCGGCACAGATGGCGGTCCCGTCCGGTCTTGCCGAGCAGCGTCCAGTCGTGATGCCCCGAAGCCGGACAGTCCGCCGGATTGGGCCGGGCCGCGGTCTTTACCGCAACCGTGCATTTCCGGCATAGATAGACCGAATTTCCCGCTTTCCCCAGATCGGTCCAGCGGTGATGCCCGCCGCCGGAACATGCAAACACGGCCGGGGTTTTCTCCTTTCCGACCGCAACCGCGCATTTGCCGCACAGATAATAGCGGCGGGCTTCCGCCATCGCCGCCACCCCGGCCGCAACCACACCGCAAATCAGAAAAAATCTTGCCGCATTCTTCATTCCGCACCTCCGAATTCATTCCTTCCGCGACAACCGGTCGGCCAAGCCGCACCGTCGTCTCAACCATTATCCGCAACAACTCCGGTTATCTTACAGAACCACTTCGGAAATCCGGTCGTTTTTTTCAGAAAAATCAACAGAGGAATGGCAGCGCCACGCCGTATTCAGGCCGACCGGCGGAAACGCGGTTCACCGGAACAGGAAGAACCAGAAAGCGCCGGCAACCAGAATCACTCCCGCCCCGCCGGCGATCACGGCAATCAACACTCCCAGCGACACTCCGGGAGTTTTCTCCGAACGCATATAGCCGGGCAATGGCGGTGACAGATTCTTCGGCGGCAGGGGCTGCGGAACCGCCTCCGGTTCCCCGTTCTCTCCGGCCGAAACAGCCCGCTGGATCGGCCTTTCGGCCGGAATCGGACGCAGCGCCGGTTCCGGCAAAGGCACGGCGCAGGCCGCCGGAGGCGCTGGGTGCAGCGCCAGTTCCGGCTCGGGGGCCGGAATCACCAGACTGCAGCGGCAGGCGGGACAGTGGCCGCGGTTGCCGCCCCAGCTGCGCGGCACCCGGATGCGCTGGCGGCAATGCGGGCAGGCGAATTTGAACGTCGCCTCCGGTCCCGGCGCCTTCACCGCGGAGCCGCACTCCGGGCAGAATCCCGGCCCTGCCGGAACCCCGGTGCCGCATTGTTCACAAATCATCCCGCCTCTCCTGAAGTTGCTGTGTCCGATCCCATTTCAATATTATAGTATAAATCGATCGCAAAAACAATACCGCACCCCTGAAATCAGTTAAAAATGATCAGCTTTTTCAGCAATTCGGCACGACAAGCGATGTGTCATCGTGCCGGATCGGCATTCAGAAGCTGACCACCGGGAAAAAGTCCGTGTTCTTGCTGTCGCCGAGCCCGGGGGCGACCGCGATGAAGCTCTCGCGCATTTCGCCGTCGTTGTCGTTGATCAGCAAATTGAAACGAAAGCCCCGCCCGGCCGCCTCCTCCGTCAGGCCGACGGCGGCAAACGGAATCACGGCTTCATAGAGGGTCCGTTTCCTTTCCTCATCGCGCCCGGTTTCAAGCCGGAAACGTTCCGTCACGCGCCGGACATCGAAGCCGGCGGGGGCATTCCAGACAAAACACCCGTTTCCTCCGTCGCCGCGTCGGAAGAAACCGATCTCCCATGAACCGGCTTGCCCGGGAATCCGCAATGCGAGTTGAACGCTGTCGCCTTTCCACGACTCCTCCCCGGAGAAGGGCTGGCAATGCCTGTCGTCGGTCACCTCCACGCGCAGTTTCAGGGAATCCCGGTTCCGGGCAAGGTATACCTTGCCGCTGAGGTCCTCCGGCCCCTTCCAGAAGAGATGGCTTCGGGCGGGATCATTCGGAGCGAGCATGGTCAATCGGGAAGCGTCCTTGAGCTCGAAATCCGGAACCTGCGGAAAATCCCCTTCCCGCAGGCGCGCCACCGTCCAGAGCGGCTCCTCAAGCTCCCCTTTCCAAAGCCCGCCCGCTTCAAACCGCAAATTCAGGTGCTTCAACTGTCCGTGGAGCGAGCGGAACGTGCTTTCCGCGCGCAATTCAAGTTCGACTGTCCTCTCCCCGCCCGGAGCGAGTCGGAAACAGAAGCCGGAGCGTTTCAGCGCCACTCCGCCGGGTGCGGAGAAGTCCAGCCGGAACAACCGCGCCTTCGCCGTCGCATTGGTCACCCGGTATTTCACGGTCGAACTTCCGCCGGGAAACAGGCTGGCATCCCCCTCGCGCCGGATCAGTTCGCCGCGCGGGACCGGCTCCTTTTCCTGTCCCCCGATCAGCAGCGTCGCGGGTTCTTCACCGACCTCGATGACCGCCTCTCCCCCGGCGGCGGCCATCCTGCGACGGTTTCCAAAAAGATCGATCAGCTCGCACCGCCCCGTCACACCGCCGATCACCGCCAGCCGGACTGCGGAGTCCCGCCGGTTGTTCCAGTGTGGCAACAGGAAATTCCCCCTGCCGTCCCGGAAGAGAAAACAGTCCAGCCCGTCGCCGAGGAAAAGGTCCTTCCGGTATTCGCCGCCCCGGAAGACACCGGCCAGCATATTGTACGCCGCATACGCCTCCTTCGGGTAAAAATCCCGGGTGACCAGTCCGAAGTTATGCTCGTTGTTGCGCGGGTCGTACCCGTCGTTTCGCAAGTCATACCAGTTGTAGCCGACCGCTCCGCGCGCCCAACTGTAAAGGAGTTTCTGCACCAGCGTCCGGGCCTGCCGGCGCTCGCCGATATGGATGGAGGATTCCGCCGTCTCGTTGGCATACCACGGAGCGGTCACGCCAAGCTCCCTGCGCAGTTTCATCAGCCGTTCGATCTGCGGCCGGTAGTGCGCGAGCGGCCCGTGGCCATGAAAGGCGTGGATATCATAGAAGCCCCTGCCGCCGCGCAGCGTTTTGGGCATGTGCTCCGCGTCGCTCATTGCGCCGTGCATACCGGGCATGCAGGCATAGCCGCCGGTGAGCACGTTCATCTCTGGCGCGGCGGCCTTGGTTTCGCGGTAGGCGATCTTCATCAGTTCGAGGTATTCCGGCTGGGAGAAGTCAGCAAAGCCGATCAGGTCCGGCTCGTTCCACACTTCGACATAGCGGATTTCCTCCCGGTAACGCTGCGCGAAGGCCCGGATGAAGTTCGCCCAATGGCCGTAATCGGGCCGCCCCTTGCCGCGCCGCGCCGCCGAAACCGGCTTCCACTCCTTCGCCACCGCCCAGCCGGGTACATAGCAGTAGATCGCCTGCGGCTCCAGATGGTACTTTTTCAGGGCGGCGACCAGCCGGTCGTAAGAAGAGAAGTCCGATCGCCCCTCCTCCGGCTCCAGCCGTTCCCAGAGAATATCCTCGCGCACGACTTTCGCGCCACACCATGCGGCGGCCATCGCCTCGCGCTCCAACTCTTCATCGGAACTTCCCTGCGAATGGCTGCACACCCCGAACAGGAATCCCTCCGCCCTGCCCGGCGTCGGTCCCGCCGGCGGCATATATGCAAAACTCAAGCGCCGTTCCAGCGGCCTCACTTTCGGATCGTCGTCAATCACGCGCACCTCCACGCGGGAGACGCCGAACTTTTCGGGGCGCGGCAGTTCCAGCCGGAACTCCTCGCCCGGCCCGAGCCGCCATGCCGCCGCCCTGCCCGGCGCATATTCCAGCCGCCCGGAAGCTGTCCTTCCCCTGGTGTTGACCAGCTTCAGCACGGGTGTCCGGCCGTCCCCCGGCGTCAGCACATGAATCGGATTCCCGGTCTCCAGCTCCGGCGTGAGCGGCCGGTTGCTGTCGAGGACCCGGATCGACACCCGTTCGATTCCGATCCGCCCGACGCCTTCCCGCTTTCCGAAATCCCCGGCAAAGCCGTTCAGGCGGACGGGGAAGTCGAGCACTCCGTCGCCGGGACCGCCCCAACTTCCGGCCGCGGGATTTCCGCAGTCGATCCGATAGACAAACTCCTGCCTGCCGCTGAGATTTTCCGGGATGTTCCGGGAAAACTGAAAGGTCTCGCCGCCGGCGTCGGCCAGTCGCAAATTGAAACTCTTCAATCCCCCGGCGGGGGGCAGTTCCGCCGTCACCCGGATTTCCGCGCGGATAAATTCCGGCAGAAAAAGTTCCCGGTTGATGAAAAATTCAAAATGCCGCGCTTTCGCACAATCCCAACTGATTTCAAGTCCCCGCCGGCCATAGGCGAAGCCCTGCGCCTTCTCCTGCGGCCGGTGCAGCACGACCGGGAGTTTCTCGCGGGTGAAATCGACGACCTCCTCCGCCGGAAGCCCCGCCGTGATTCCCGCCGCCAGCAGAAACGCCGCCGCAATCCACCTCTTCATTCAACGGATCTCCAGATTCAGGCCGTTTTCGGCGATGTAGTAGACCCGGCGGGCATCGTCCTCCCACACCTTCCGGAGCGCATCCCGATAGTCGTACGGAGTCGACAGTGCGGCATGGCCGTCAAAAAAACCGAGCGTTCCCCGGCCGCCGTGCGCCGGAAAGAAGCCGTCGCGCCCCGCGTCGTTGCACAGCGCCCAACTTCCCATCATGGTATCCTTGCGGGCACTGTCGGCGAACAGCGGAAAGGAAGCGGGAAACTTCACCTGCTTGAGCCTGAGGCAGTGATAACCGGTCACCGCCGAGAGGTACTGCGCCTGCGGAACCGACTGGTTGGAGCTGTCCGGCTTGGCGATGCCGTAAGTGTTCCAGGAGATGTCCCCGCTTTCGGGAATCGGAATCTCCGGGCAATAGAAGAGCTTGTCCTTTCCGGTGATGTCCAGCGCGCTGCCGCTTAACGTGGAACGCCCGGCCAGTACCGCCGACCAGCGTGCGTTGACGGAATAATAGAGCAGCAATCCGTCATTCTCGCCGAGGTACATCCAGGCCAGCGTAAGCAGTTGCCTGTGGTTGTTGACGCAACTGATCGACCGCGCTCTGGCCCGCGCCTTGTTCAGCACGGGCAGCAGCATGGCGGCGAGAACGGCGATAATCGCAATTACCACCAACAGTTCAATTAAAGTGAATTTCCGTTTCATTGACAGACCTTTCAGGGGTTGATGTTTCTGACCGACTGCCGCTCGATCAGCAACGGCGGGGCGGAACGCAGGCCGAAGCGTCCTCCGGCCGACAGCGCCTCGACCCCGGCCTTGACCGCGGCGGCAAATCCAGCGAAGTTTTCCGAAACCGTGGTGAGCGGCGGAGTATAGAGCGTTCCCGCCGCGAATCCGCCGTTTCCGATCACGCTGACATCCTCCGGCACGTTCAGGCCGTAATCCTTCAGCGCCTTGAGCGCGCCGAGGGCGGAGGTGTCGCTCGAAACGAAGATTCCGGTGAAATCCGCGCCGTGTTCCTCCAGATGGGCGCTCAGCGCGGCATGGGCCAGCGTCGGCGAATAGTCGCCGCTCCTGACGCCGCAATCGATCACCGCCGGTTCAAGCCCGTTCAGCCGGGCGAGATGCAGAAAGCTGCTGATCCGGCAGTGTTCCGCCAGCGACATCGGCTCCGAAAGCAGCAGCGCGAGCCTGCGGTGGCCGTTCCGGATCAGGTGGTGCGCCGCCGTCATGCCGATAAGTTCCGGATGAAGGTCGACCGCATCCACTCCGGCATAGCTCAGGGTATTGCAGCAAAAGACGATGGTTTTCGGCAGAGCCAGCAGCCTCCTGAGCTCTTCCCTTTTCATACCGTATGGCGGATAGAACAGCACCGCGTCGGCCCGGATCGCCTCCAGCCGCTCGATACAGTCCCTGCCGTCAAACGGATAGAGCACCGTCGAAAAAGCGTACCTGTCCGGCTCCACCCCGAGAACCTTTTCGACCGCCTGATCGAAATTGCGCACCTGTTCACTCTGCCAGTCGCAGTGAAAGGAGACCACCCGGAACCGGTCAAGCTGTTGGTTGCGAACCACAAAAATCCCCTCTCTCGGCCGGACTTCGATCATTCCGGCTTCGGTCAGCAGCCGCAGGGCCTGATCGGCCACATGCCGCGTCACCCGGAACTGCTCCATGATCTTGCGCTGAGAATAGAACCGGCGACCGCCCTGAATCGACTCCAGTTGGCCGCGCAGCTCAAGATAGAGCTGTCTGGAACGGCTTCTGACTGCTTTGGACATCGCTGAATCTCCTCCTCCGGAGCTGCTGAATCAAACTCTTTACCCATAATTATAGCAAATCGACTCAGCCATTGCAAGACTGAGTCGATTTTTTGCAAATTTTTTTTTACCGCAGGATCAGTTCATCAGCGATGCAGCTTCGGAGTGAACACGATTTTGCGCGCCGTGTCCGGCTCTCCCTGTTCCAGAATCCGGAGCAGTTCTTCGCCGATCGCTTCACCGAGCTCGTATTTGCACTGGGTTACCGTCGCAGGGCGCGGGGAGAGCAAATCCAGGAAAGCGAGGTCGTCGTAGCCGACCACCGCCAGCTCCTCCCCGATCCTGACCCCTTCCGCCAGTGCCCGGCAGCACAGCGACGCCGCCAGAAAGTCCGAAAAACAGAATACGCCGACCTTCATCTGTTTCGCCGCCGCGATCACCGGCTCCGGCGAATCGACCTCCTCGACCACCGTGCCGCGCTCGGCGAAAAACTCCCGGAAAGCGATGATCCGGCCGAAGTTGCAGCCGACGTGATCCTCGAAGATCATGATCCGCTCCGCGCCGGTCGAGGCGATGTATTCCGCCGCCGCCCTGCCCCCGGCGGATTCGTCGTTGTAGACGCAGGTCAGCCCCTCCGCCGGGGAGTTCATGACCACCACCGGCGTGGTGCCGTTCAGTTTTTGCAGTTCTTCAAAATTCACGCAGTTTCCATGCTCGTCGAGCGCGGGCGAAACCACATAGGCGTCCACCCCGATCCGGCGCATCTCGCGCAGCGCCTCCAGCTCGCCCGCCGCGTCGGTGTGGGCGCTGGAGAGCACCAGATGGAAGCCCGCCGGAGCCAGCTTTTCCTCCAGCCCGGCGACGATGTCGCTCCAGAAGGAGGTGTTGATCCGCCCCCGCACCAGCAGTCCGATCAGATAGGTGCGGTTGCACTGCAGCGCGCGCGCGAAGATGTTCGGCACGAAATCATTGCGGTCGATCGCCGCCTGAATCCGTTCGCAGGTCTGCCGGGAGAGCTTGTACTGCCGGGCTTTGCCGTTGATATAGAACGACACCGTGGTCACCGAAACCCCCGCTTCCCGCGCAATATCGGCCAATTTGATCCGCGCCGCCATCTCCCGTCCTTTCCTGTATGATCCGAGTGTATAAAATATCACAAATTCCGGCTGATTGCAATATTTTTACCGGATCGCTCCTTTTTTATTTGAATTTTCATTTCTCCGGAATATAGTATGTTAAAATGTTTTAGTTAAACCAGAATGGAGGTCTTTTTATGGAAAAAGCCGAATTGCTGCAGGCGGTGCGCCGGAATCTGCAATGGTTTGAAGAGTCCGGGGTCATGGAGCCGCCGGACGGAAGCTGGGGGGTAGCCGAACGGCTCAGCGTCGCGGAGGGAGAAGCACTCGAAAAGATGAAACGCGCCTTCCCCGCCTGGACCACGCAGCCGCAGGGGCTGGTGATCGAGCAGCGCCGCGCCGACTGCAACTTCGAAGCCGCCCTGCTCTACAAGCTGGCGGGAGAGGTTCTGGATGATCCGGAGTGCGACGCCGTCGCCGGGAAAATCCTCGATTTCCTTTACTTCCGCAGCGGCCTGTTGAACCGCTACGACGAAAGCTTTCCGGCGGGCGGCTGGCGGTGGTCCCATATTCAGTGGCGTCCGACCGTCTGGTTTGACGACGACGCATGGTGCATTTTCATCCAGCTGGCGCTGGCGAAGCTCGATCCGGCGCTCGACGCCCGGTACGACCTGAAAAAGTGGGCGCGGCAGCTGGCCGGCGAGCTTGTACCGGCGATGCGCCGCACTTTCATGGCGGAAGATCGCCGCGTTCCGGGCGAATGGCACGATCCGGCCGGCGCATGGAGCGGCCGCCTCGAACTGCCGCACTGGGGATCGCTCGCGGTGATGGCGCTCGCCCGCGCGGCACAGGATTCCCCCGATCCCGCTGCCGCCGCGGAAATCCGCCGTTACCATGGCTACCTCCGGGAGAATCTCGAACATTTCACCACCAGTGAATTCGCCTATGCGATCCTCGGCGCCGCCTCCGCCTACCGGGTTTTCGGCGAAGCCGCCGACCTCGAACTGGCGCGGCAGGCGGGCGAACTGCTGCTGGCCAAGCTCGACCCGGAGACCGGCAACCTGCCCGCCGAACACTACGAGGCCCCGACCGGCGGCCGCCTTGCGGACACCATCTACACCTTGAACTGGTCGTTCCTCGCGTTGCAGATGCTCGATGAACTTGCCGACGATCCGTGCGTCCGACAGGCGCGGCGCCTTCAGGCGGAGCTTCTGGTATCGATTCAGGACCGGACGCCCGATCCGTTCTTCCGCGGCTGCTGGCGCGGCATGTACGACCTCGACAAACGCGAATGGGGCGGAGGCGACTGCTTTGAAGGCGGCGCGGGCAGCATCTACACCGGCTGGACCAACGCGCCGATTTCCATCGGGCTGCTGTTCGAGTCCCGCCGCGAATCGCTGCTGAGCCTTTTTTAGAGCTTATCCCTGAATAAGCCAATTTTTTTCCGGGCGGCGAGTTGAAAAACGGAACCTGCTACATTCTATTTCCAAAGATGCAAACAGGAGAGTGATTCAGCCCATGCCCGGAACAACAGCGATTTCCCCTTTCGACCGGGCCATGTGCGCACTTTTTTTCGCAACAGGCCTCTATCTCTTCTGTTATCCTTACCTGTTCCCGGAAAAATTCAAGACTTTGCGTTGGGGGTAATCCTCCACATCAGAAAATAACCCGGATCGGCCTGTTCGCTTTTTCCACTGCAATCCTGCAATTCCCCATCGGCTTTATCGCCCAACAGTTCCAGTACCGCTGGATCGCCGACTTGAGCGGCGGGCTGCTCATCATCTGCTTCCTGATATTGCTTCTGGACAGATTAATCAGCCCTTTCGCCGATTTTCCACCCCGGCAACGCCCCCGGAGCCGCCAGAAGCCGGAAAAGCGCCGGAAACACCGCCGCATCAAAACCCGCGATCTCCTGATCGGCCGTACCTCCCGCAACCCCTGACCGCCTTCCTCACCGAAACACAAAAAGAGAGCCGGGATTCCCGGCTCTCTTTCGTATCGTTTCAGCGGAACTCTCAGAGTTCTTCGCCGACTTCCCAGCGGACGAAGCGCTTCACCTTGAGGTTCGGCTTCAGTTTCGCGAGGCAGGTCTTGTCGTCCTTGACCCACGGCTGGTTCATCAGGCAGACTTCGGTATAGAACTTGTTGATCTTGCCGCTCAGAATTTTGTCGAGCATCTCGGCCGGCTTGTTCGCCAGCTTCGGATCGGCGGCCTTGGCGATCTCCTTCTCCTTGGCAATCACATCCGCCGGGATATCGGACGGAGCGATGTACTTCGGATTGAACGCCGCGATATGCAGACACAGATCGTTCAGGATCGCCGGATCGGTTTCACCTTCCACCTCGACCAGCACGCTGACGCGGCCGTCCATGTGGTGATAGCTCGCGAACACGCTCGCTTCGGAAGCGTTCCACTTCGTCGCACGGCGGATCTGCATATTCTCGCCGATCACGCCGATGTGGTCGGTCAGGTTGCCCTTCTCGGCGGCGTTCACCGCCTCGGTCACATCGCCTTCGCCATCCAGCGCGAGGGTGTTCTCGGCAACCGTCTTGACCAGATTGGTGAATTTGTCGGTTTTGGCCGCGAAGTCGGTTTCGCAGAGCACTTCCACGATCGAGGCCTTGCCGTCCTTGATGGAGGTCAGGACCTTGCCCTGATTGGTCGCACGGCCGGACTTCTTTTCCGCCTTGGCGGCGCCCGACTTGCGGAGGTTCTCAATCGCCAGCTCCATATCGCCGTCGGCGGCGACCAGAGCCTTCTTGCAGTCCATCATACCGGCGCCGGTCTTCTCCCGGAGCTCGGAAACCATTGCAGCAGTAATAGCCATTTTTATCGTCTCCTCTACTGGAAAATTCTCAGATTACTCGGCGCTCTTGGCTTCGGCTTTCGCTTCGGCGGGCTTGCGGCGCGGAGCGCGGCGGGGCTTGTCGGCCTTCTCTTCCTTTTCGGCGTCATCGGCCTTTTCCTGGGCAACCTTCTTGGCGGCTTCGGCGGCGTCGCGCTCTTCGGTGACCTTCTTCCGGTAGATTTCACGGGCAACCTTGATCGCCTCGGCGAAGAGGTTGGTGATGATCTGAACCGACTTCACCGCATCGTCGTTGGCGGCGACGGGGTAATCGACCAGAGACGGGTCGCCGTTGGTGTCGACGATCGCGACGATCGGAATATTCAGCTTGTTGGCTTCGCGGACCGCATTGATCTCGTTGTAAACGTCGATCACCACCAGCGCGGCGGGCAGACGCTTCATGCCGGCGATGCCGTCGAGGTCGCGATGCAGCTTCTCGGCGCGGCGGGAAAGACCGGCGATTTCCTTTTTCTTCATCGACTTGGCGGCATCGGAATTCAGAGTGCCGTCGATTTCCGCCATCTTGGTGATGCTCTTGCGGATGGTCACGTTGTTGGTCAGCGTGCCGCCGAGCCAGCGTTCGGAAACGCAGTACATGCCGGTGGTGTCGGCCAGTTCCTTCACGATCTCGCGGAGCTGCCGCTTGGTGCCGACAAACAGGATTTCACCGCCGTTGGCGACGGTGCGCTGCAGAAAGTTGCAGGCCGCGGCGATCTGATACATCGTCTTGGTGAGGTCGATGATCGAAATGCCGTTCTTGGCGCCATAGACGTAATCCTTCATCTTCGGGTTCCAGCGGCGGGTCTGATGTCCGAAATGGCACCCGGCTTCCAACAGATCATTGATACTGATTTTCGCCATTTTCACGGCTTCCTTTCCTGTTTGCGGCGCTTTTCAAATTAGTAAGACGCCTTCACGTTTGGTTGTTATTTCCGCCGCACGATCATGCGGCAGATTTGATAAAATAAACCGTGCGGGCCGTTTTTTCAAGTCCGAACCGCACGGTTTTTTCAAAAAATCCGAAGCCTTTTCAGGCGAGAACCTTTTTCCAGTATCCGATCTGTTTCTCGACCTGCCGGAAACCGGTCGCGCCGGTCACGTCGCGCTTGGCGACGCTCTGCTCCGGGTCGAACAGCGTCAGGAACTCCGCGGTCGCTTCCGGAATCGTCTCGCGCATCTCCTCAAGGGTCACCTCGTCGAGCCGTTTGCCGCGCTCCTTGCAGTACTTCACAAACGAGCCGACCCGGTGGTGGGCGGTCCGGAAGGGAACCTTGAGTTCGACCAGCTTTTCAGCGATGTCGGTCGCCATCAGCGCCGGATCGCTCGCCGCGGCGCGCATGTTTTCCGCCTTGATCTTCATGGTTTCGATCATCGGCGGATAGACCTTCAGGATCATCTTCACGGTATCGAGCGCGTCGAAAATCGCGACCTTGTCCTCCTGCAGATCCCGGTTGTAGGTCAGCGGCAACCCCTTGCACATGGTCAGCAGCGCGGTCAGGTCGCCGTAGACGCGGGCGGTCTTGCCGCGGGTCAGTTCACAGACATCCGGATTCTTTTTCTGCGGCATCAGAGAAGAACCGGTACAGAATGCGTCGTCCAGCTCCACGAAGTTGAACTCCTGGCTGCACCACAAAATCAGATCCTCCGACAGCCGGCTGGTGTGCATCGCGAAGATCGCCAGCGCGTTGACCAGCTCGATCGCGAAATCGCGGTCGGCGACCGCATCCATGCTGTTGCGGGTGACCCGGTCGAAGCCCAGCTCTCTGCAGACCATTTCCCGGTTGATCGGCAGCGTGGTTCCGGCCAGCGCGCCGGAGCCGAGCGGCATCACATTGACCCGCCGGCGGCAGTCGGCCAGCCGCTCCGCGTCGCGGTCGAGCATTTCGACATACGCGAGCATGTGGTGGGCGAACAGCACCACCTGCGCGTGCTGCAAATGGGTAAAGCCCGGCAGGATCGCCTTCGGATTCGCATCCGCCTGCGCGACCAGCGCCCGCTGGAAGTGGCGAAGCTCGCCGATCAGGAAATCGATTTCGTCGCGCAGATAGAGGCGGATGTCCAACGCCACCTGGTCGTTCCGGCTGCGGGCGGAATGCACGCGCGCCCCCTCCGAACCCAGCACGTCGATCAGCGCGCTTTCGATGTGCATATGGATGTCTTCCATCGAAATATCGTAAGCGAAATCCCCGGCTTCGATCCGGCGGCGGATGTTGTCAAGCTCGGCCCGGATCGCTTCGCAGGTCGCTTCCGGAATGATTCCCTGCGCCGCCAGCATTTTCACATGCGCCTTGCTTCCCTCGATATCATGCCTGTAAAGCCGTTTGTCGAAAGAGATCGATTCCGAATAAAGCGCGACCTCGTCGCGCGTGGCCGAACTGAACCGGCCGCCCCAGAGCGCCATTGCAATACCTCGTGTCTGTTTCCTGAAGTTTCAAAACGATATTCCCTATTAAAATAACCGCCTCCGACTGGAAATTCAATTTACAACGAGTATATTATCCGCTATTATGGCAAATAAAACAGAAAAAATCAATACCGGCGTTCCGCTCTACGAACAGGTTTTCTGTCCGCGCTGCGGCGAACGCCTCGCCCCGGCGGACCTCGAAATCTTCGCGGCCTGCCCCTACTGCGATTACGTGTTCACGCGGGACAACAATCTGGAGGACTTCGTGCTTCTCCCGCTGATCACCCGCTGGGCCGGACGCGCCCACAACCAGTTCCCCGCCGGCTGAAAACGCGCCGTCAGCGGCAGCCGGAGAGCGCCCGTTTCCGCACTCCGCTGAGGTGTTCGGAAAAGCCGCCGTTCCGTTCAAAATCGCGAACTTGCGCGGCCCGTTGGCGTTCCAGCAGCAGGATGGCAAGATTCAGCAGCGACAGGATGCAGTTGGCGGCGATTTCCAAACCGGATCAGTGCCGGATGCAGTGACGGCGCGGCGCAAGATTGCGCCGGCGGAGGAAATCCTCATAATCCAGCTTCAACTCCTCCAGACTGCCGCGGGCAACGTTGGCAAGAGCTTATCCCTACTGCCCCCTGCGATATTCTGTACACCGGAACGCGCCGCCTGCGTCATCTGGTCACAGGTGCGGCTGGCTGGATCAACATATAATTCGACAAAGCGGCAAGTCAGATCATACACCAGCCGCGCAATCTGAAAACTTTTCAACCGGTGGTAACCGCCGCCCGGCAGCAGAAGCGGTTTGGGTGGAGTGCGCATAACTACGCCCTTCGGATTGGGAGACACGGACATTCACGGACAAGCACGGAAGACACGGACAAACACAGACCGCCGCTTCCACCGGAAGGCCAAACCGCCTTCCGTGGCTGTCCGTGCTTGTCTGTGCCGATATCAGAAATTGGTGATATCGTCGCAATTCTTCACATAACTGACAATTTTCTTTTTATCCTCTTCTTCATCTGAATTTACAACTTCTCCATTCTTATCAATTCCATCATAATATTCATTACCACTATCTGGCGGAACAGGAGCTAGGCTCTTGCCAAACTTGCCGTCAGCCCCGGCTGAAACAAGATCAAATCCCGTTTTGTTAATCGTTCCCGGATATTTATAGTAAATCGTACCGCCCCAGCCGTCCTGCAGCTCTTTATTTTTGACATACTTTTTAAAAGACTCGGCATCAATAATTTTCAGGAACGTTTCTCCATATTCTCCTTTTGTCCGGGGATCAAAGGCCTGACTGCCAATTTTGATTTCCGTAACAGTATTATCATTGTCTATCGTAATTTCAATCGGCAGATAGGCATAATCACTTCCACTCTTGCTCGCCGGAAAATACCCGAACTTCGTGCGGCAGCTTTCCAGCCCGCTTTCCAGCCGTTTGATTAGGGCTTTGGTGCTGGACTCCTTGGCGGAGTTCATCGCATAGGTGTAGGCTCCGAAGCCGATCGCGGTCAGGATGCCGATCAGCGCGACTACGGCGAGGATTTCGACGAGGGTGAACTTATTGCAATACTTTTTCATCACAACCATTCCCGGTAAAGTTGATTTCAGGGTTCTGAAGCAATATAATATGTAAATTTCGATTTTTCAAAGCATGCGGAGGTATTTTGTGAAGATTGCGGGAAAAAGAGTGCTGGTCACCGGCGGAGCCGTCCGGGTCGGAGCCGGTCTGGTCCGGGCGTTCGCCGAAGCCGGAGCCGACGTCCTGATCCACTGCCGCAATTCACGCGCCCAGGCCGAAGCGCTGGCCGCCTCGCTGCCGAATCCTTCCCGGCACCGGGTGCTCGCCGCCGACCTCGCCCTGCCCGGCGAGGCGGAGCGGCTGTTCCGGCAGGCCGGCCGGGTCGATATTCTGGTCAACAACGCCTCGCTGTTCCGGCTCAAAGAGTTGGCCGACTCCGACGAGATGTCGGATCGCGCCCACTTCGAGGTCAATTTCTGGAGCCCGCTGACGCTGATGAAACTCTTCGCCCGTCAGGGACTTTCCGAAGGAGCGGTGATCAACCTGCTCGATCAGGAGGTGCTGCAGGCCAGTCCGCACGGCGGCGCCTATTCGCTGTCGCGCCGCGCGCTGGCCGAAGCGACCCTTGAACTCGCCCGCGAACTCGGCCCGCGCAATCTGCGCTTCAACGCGGTCGCCCCCGGCCCGGTGCTGCCGCCGGTGGGGATGGAAGATTCCAGGATGGTCAAAACCCTGCCGACCGTACCGCTCCGCCGCAAAGTCGAACTGGACGACCTGGCCCGGGCCGTGCTGTTTCTCGCCTCAAACGATTCGATCACCGGCGCCATCCTGAATGTCGACGGCGGGCAGCACCTGTAAAAAATACTTTTTTTCCACCGTATTTTCATCTCTTCTGAAATGATCATGAATGGTCATTTTTCGTCGCATCCCGTTTATAAATATCCATAAACGGTTGATAAAAAGTCATAACTCATTGAGTGTGATGCAGAATATATTTTTCCAATAAAAATCTCGCAAAAACACAATATATTGTGGATTCAGCTCTTGCCTTATCAACATTCTGTGGTATAATTAATATCATACGCTCCATTTACGGCCGGGGGGATCCGGATCGCCGGGATGGATATCGGAAACACTTTAATTTGCCGGAGGTGTCGTAAGTCTTATGGAAATCAAGTCGTCCATCCTGAAGATGAAGAAACGCGACGGGCGCGTCGTCGAGTTCGATCCGGAACGCATTGTAATCGCAGTCGGCAAGGCCCTGAAGGCCGCCGGCACCGCCAGCGACAAAGTCGCCCGGCACGTGACCCGCGATGTGGTCGCGGAACTGGTCGCCAAGGGGTATGACGATCCCGAAATGATGCCCGATGTCGACCTGATTCAGGATCTGGTCGAACACGCTCTGGTCAAGCGCGGGCTGTCGCAGGCCGCGAAGCTCTACATCCTGTACCGCGCCAGCCACGACAAGATCCGCGAAGCGCGCAAGCTGATGATGGACGTGCAAGACCTGGTTTCGAGCTATCTCGGTCAGGAGGACTGGCGGGTCAACGAAAACTCCAACTCCGGCTACTCCTACGCCAGTCTGCTGAACCATGTTTCCGGCGCGGTGATCGCCAACTACACGCTGGCCAACATCTATCCGGCCGAAATCGCCGAGGCGCACCAGTCCGGCGACTTCCATCTGCACGACCTCTCCTGCGGCATCGTCGGCTATTGCGCCGGCTGGAGCCTGCGCGATCTGCTCGAGCGCGGTTTTCAGGGGCGCGGCGGGCGCGCATCGGCGGCGCCGGCCAAGCACTTCGACACCGCGACCGGCCAGATCGTGAATTTTCTCTCCACGTTGCAGACCGAATGGGCGGGCGCGCAGGCGTTCAGCTCCTTCGATACCCTGCTCGCACCTTTCGTGCGGCGCGACAAGCTCACCTACCAGCAGCTCAAACAGAATATCCAGCAGTTCGTGTTCGGTTTGAACATCGCGAGCCGCTGGGGGCAGACCCCTTTCACCAACCTGACCTTCGACTGGGTCGTGCCGGAGGACCTGCGCGACAACCCGGTGATCATCGGCGGCGAGCTGCAGGAGGAGACCTACGGCGAATTCCAGCATGAGATGGATATGATCAACCGCGCGTTCCTCGAAGTGATGTCCGAAGGCGACCGCGACGGCCGGATCTTCACCTTCCCGATCCCGACCTATAACGTGACCAAAGATTTCAACTGGACCAGCGACAACGCGAAGCTGCTGTTCACCGTGACCGGCAAGTACGGGCTGCCCTACTTCCAGAACTTCATCAACAGCGACCTGCGCCCCGGCGACGTGCGCAGCATGTGCTGCCGTCTGCAGATGGATATGCGCGAACTCCGCAACAAGACCGGCGGCCTCTTCGGCGCCGGCGAACAGACCGGTTCCATCGGCGTGGTCACGATCAATATGCCGCGCCTCGGCTATATCTCGCAGGATGAAAAGGAGTTCTTCGCCCGACTCGACCACCTGATGCAGCTCGCGATGGAATCGCTCGAAATCAAACGCAAAGTCGTGCAGAAGCACCTCGACGGCGACCTGCTGCCCTACACCAAAACCTATCTGCCGAATCTGGAACACCACTTCAGCACCATCGGGCTGGTGGGCATGAACGAGGCGTGTCTGAACTTCCTCGGCTGCTCGATCTGCGACCCGGAAGGCGCGGAGTTCTCCCGGCGCGTCCTGCTGCACATGGCCGAGAAAATCAAGGATTTCCAGGAGTCCAGCGGCCACATCTACAACCTCGAAGCGACTCCCGCCGAAGGCACCAGCTTCCGGCTCGCCCGCCTCGACCGCAAAAAGTATCCGGGAATCATCTGCGCCGGAACCGACAATCCGTACTACACCAACTCCACCCAACTGCCGGTCGGCTACACCAGCGACCTCTTTGAAGCTCTGGAGCTTCAGGCCCCGCTGCAGCAGCTCTACACCGGCGGCACCGTATTCCACTCGTTCATCGGCGAGCGGATCGACGATCCCGAACTGGTCGCGTCACTGGTCAGGCGGATCGCCACCAACTACCGGATCCCGTACTTCACGCTGACGCCGTCGTTCAGCATCTGCCCGGTTCACGGCTACATCCCCGGCGAACACACCGAGTGTCCGCTTGAAGCCGAAAGCGGCGGCGAAGAACCGGAACTCAAAATGGCGGAATAGTCCAGACTACGGAACAAGTCGTCCCGCAAACAAATAATTCCAACTCAAGGAGGTAGAATCATGGCCAAGTGTGGAGAGAAAACCGAAGTGTACAGCCGCGTCTGCGGCTACTTCCGCCCCGTATCCAATTGGAACAAGGGCAAAAAAGAAGAATTCAAAGACCGCAAAACCTACGAAGTCAAATAACCATTCGCCTTCGGAGCTTTGCCTCCGGCGGCCGGGGGCGCTTCGCCCCCCGGTCCCCCCGACCGGCAAGGTGCCGGCGCCGGGTACGGTTTTGAAATTTCTGCTGCGCAGAAATTTCAAAACCGGGGTTATTTCAGGGGAACAGTCTTTTTATCTTTGAACAACAAAAATTTATCCTATGCTTTGTATGCAGGCAAAAGCTCAAATACACAGCAAGGAAATAATTCGTCTTTTCCTGAATCAGCCACGATTGACTGGCTGTTACATTAATAAATAATTTTCCCGGTTTTGAAATTTCTGCTGCGCAGAAATTTCA
>ENA-UEQM01000536-UEQM01000536.1-human-gut-metagenome-genome-assembly--contig:-NODE-536-length-23167-cov-108.790992_pt1 | contig 23167 bp, 21 predicted proteins | sample MGYA00242948_ERZ507948 | MGnify/ENA primary metagenome ERZ507948 (study PRJEB26167, sample SAMN06115440) | human gut metagenome | host: Homo sapiens | place: China:Hubei | collected 2015-07-28... | reverse complement strand
AAGACCAAGTACAGCGTGAACTTCCCTCGTATGCGCCCTGCACAGAACGAAGGTTTCCAGCCAAACTGCTTCATGACAGACAAGCAGTTGGCACAGGCTACTTTCGCCATGCGTATCTTCGACCACGATGTAGATATCTCCTACTCTACCCGTGAGCCTGCCTACATCCGTGACAACATGGCAACACTGGGTGTCACCACCATGTCGGCAGAATCAAAGGTAAATCCTGGTGGTTACCATACTTATCCTCAGGCATTGGAGCAGTTCACCGTGAGCGATGAGCGTACCGCCAAGGTAATCAATGCGAGATTGAAGGAATTGGGCAGAGAGCCAGTATGGAAGGATTGGGATGCCTCATTCGATTTCTTCGGAAATATCGCAAACGGATAAGATAAACATATAGATATAAAAAAAGCGCCTTGAATGATTTCAAGACGCTTTTTTTATATCTGTTTTTAAAAGGCTTATTCGTTATATAATGAATTGCTTCTTATAATGAATGCTTTATATAACGAATTGCCTATTTCTTCAACCATCCACCAATCAGGTCGATGATTTCCTGTCTGGTAGGCTCAGGGAACGACAGGATGCGGGTGAGATGTGAACCGCCATGACACATATAGACATGCAGGTTCTTCTTGTTCTTGGTGAAAGGCAGACCATAGATGCCCGATGCACCCCATGGGTCGATATCACCATAAATATACACCATCTTCGGATCATTCTTGGTCAGGAAATCCACGGTATAATTGTAAAGCTTTGGCGAGAACTCCACGTTCTCGGCACCCTTTGGCACCATCAGCTTCTTCAGATAACCCTTTGCCGACTTGATACTCAGGTATCTCTTGAATGGCTTAGTGTAATATCCGTAATATCCCAACTCTTTGGCAGCCTGTACATCGAAAGATGCAGTGGCATTGTAGTTGGTGAAATACTCCGGCTCACACATGTTGATCCAGTATTTGAACACCTGGTCGTCGGTGGTATCATTCGTAGGAATCTTCTTGATGTCCTCACCCCACTGCCAGAAGGCGAAGGCATACTCAAACACCGAATAATCAAAAATCTCGGCGATAGGCGCATTGAAGCGATACTGCTTCTCGCTGCAATACTTCTCGAACATCGGCAGCAGCGCAGCCTTGCGCTTGAAGAGCAGCAGCTGGAAGTTGAGCACCTTCTGTCGGTTCTCCTTGGTAGAAACCTCCTCCTGCAGGAACTTCTCGTGTCTGCCATCCTCTACACCCTTGTTCAGTGGTGCCACGTATGGCACGGATATGTCCACATCATTTGGGAAGTAGGCGCGGTAAAACATCGTGGTCTGTCCGCCCTTGCTGATGCCCGTGGCAATCCACTTGCCCTTGTACATCGCATGCAGGGTCTGGTTTACGTGGTGCAGATCGTAGAGCGAGTTCTCCACGGTGAGGTAATCCCAGTTGCAAGGACTAGGCATCGACTTGTCGAAATATCGGTACTCCACGGTAATGATGTTGGTATCGAAGAGCTTGGAAAGTTCCTCGATGTAATCCTCACGCAGCGCATACTTGGCGTTGTAGCCTTCTGTTACGAGCACGGTAGGACGGTCGAATCCTCTGTGGCAGAGAATCACTCGCTGCTCAAAACTACCCTTGGAAGCATCCTTGGCATCCAGTTGCTGCTTGATGAAGAACACATATTTTTCCGGGAAATGCGTACTCTTCAGCGTTTCCACATCACTCACTCCAGGCAGTGCCGCCAACAGCTTGCCCGCCTCTCCCAGTTCTGCCGCCAGCATCTGCAAAGGCAGAATGAAGAGCAGCAGCATCAATTTCAAGAATCTCAATTTCAATTTCATTTTCTTCTCTCTTTTATATTTTCTCTTTTTAAACTTTCGTCGGTAATCTCCACAAGCTTAAAAGCTATGCAAAGGTAAGGAAATATTCTTGTCCGGCAAAGAGAAGAGCCACCTTTTTATTATTATTGCAGCATTTTTCTTTTTTTTACGGCAAGAATAAAAGTAAAACGAAAAATATTTTGTATATTTGCAGTTGAAATCAAAATATAGGAAATAAGAAATCAAATAAATCATCATCATCATCATAATAATATTAACAATCATAATTTATGACTAACTTACAACAAGCAGCAACTCATTTTGCAGATACCAAACCCCATTATGCCCTGCTCGACGGATTGCGAGGCGTGGCAGCATTGCTCGTGGTGTGGTATCATGTGTTCGAAGGCTACCAGTTTGCATCCGGCTCAGCCATCATCCAGGAAATCAACCACGGCTATCTGGCGGTTGACTTCTTCTTCATCCTTTCCGGTTTCGTCATCGGCTATGCATACGATAACCGTTGGGGAAAGACATTGACACTGGGAAAATTCTTCAAGCGCCGCCTCATCCGCCTGCATCCGATGGTAGTGATGGGTGCCTTGATAGGACTCGTGATGTTCCTCCTTCAGGGGGCAGTGACCTGGAACGGCACACCGGCATCGGTACCTGCGATGATGATAGCCCTACTCTGCGCCATGCTGATGATTCCCGCCCTGCCAGGTTGCGGATACGAAGTAAGAGGCAATGGCGAAATGTTTCCGCTCAACGGCCCCGCCTGGTCGCTCTTCTTCGAGTACATCGGCAACATCCTCTATGCCCTTTTCATCCGGAGACTCTCCACCAAGGCATTGGCGATACTCGCCGGAATCTTATCCATCCTTCTGCTTTGGTTCACGGCTACGGATGTTTGCGGCTACGGCATGTTTGGTGTGGGCTGGACGCTGGATGGTCTCAACTTCTGGGGTGGACTTCTGCGCATGCTTTGTCCATTTACGATAGGAATGCTGCTGTCCCGTGTTTTCCATCGCATCCAGTTCAAGGTAAAGGGAGCGTTCTGGATCAGTTCCATCATTCTACTCCTGCTCTTCCACGTACCTTATATAGAGAGTACGGTTGGCGGCACTGATACCATCATGCTGAATGGTGTTTTCGAAGCGGTATGCATCCTTCTGATATTCCCGGCGATAGTATGGCTGGGAGCGAGCGGAACAACAACCGACCGTTTCAGCACCCGCGTCTGCACATTCCTGGGCGACATCTCCTTCCCACTCTACATCGTGCACTATCCGTTTATGTATTACTTCTATTCGTGGCTCATCGAGAAGCAGCTCTTCACGCTTGGTGAAACCTGGCCCGAGGCGCTCATCACCTGTGCAGTTTCGATAGCAGCCGCCTGGTTATGCCTAAAGTTCTACGACCTGCCAGTGCGCAGATGGCTGGCGAAGAAATAACATATCCTCTAAACGAGGTAAAAAAACGTCAGACGTCCCGACGGATTTCCGTTCCGACAGGACGCCTGACGTTTTTTATCTAATCCTAATGATAATCCTTTCTTTCTATCCTCCTGGCTCGCAGGTTCAGCTTACGAAGGTTTTGGCGCAAATCCCAGAGATCCACAATTCTAACAAGATTTGAATCTTCATCATAGAAATAGATAATCTTGAAGTTCTTCATGATGATAGCACCACGATACTTTTGCCATTTCTGCAATTCAGGAACAAAAGGATAGCCGGTAGGCATCATTTCCAAGCGATGCCTAATTTTCTCATACTCAGCATTCCAATTCTTCACCGTTTTCCTTCCAAATTCAGAGAGTGCATATGCCACACACTTTCGAAATTCTACAAGAAAAAGCCTTTCAACTTTAATTTCCACTATTTCCATCCCGGTATTGCCTTTCGCATCTGCGCTTCAAATTCATCTATGGAAATCCAATGGTCTGGATCATCCAAGTATTTCTCAACCTCAGCACAATGCTCCATCACCTGCTCCAGCGAGCGCCCCATAGGATAGGAATCGGTGTCGTAAGCCTCATCCCATGATACAGATGATGAAACTGATGATGCAGCCGAACGATAGGCAGGCGATGGCTCACAGACCTTATCTCCTGCTATCTTCGATTCCTCGATATGATATTTCTTTTCCTCCATATTTCTTTCGCTTATATAGTTCCACGTTACTTATTGGTGCAAAAATACAAAGAAAGATTGGAAACTGCAAGAAAATCTGAAGGAAAATGGCAGAGAACGCTGAAATTTAATGGATTATACGGATTATCTTCCCATGTAAAGACCAAGAAAGCCAGCCTTCTCGCAGGAGAAGGCTGGCTTTCTTTATCATTTTTACAGTAATAGATACTACAAAAATCAGAGATTACAAAAAGATTCGCCACCTTTTTTATATTATCCCCATTTTTTCTTGCGAAATCAAAATATTCGTCGTATCTTTGCAGAAAGAATTTGTAGAAAGGTGGATGGCTCGCAAAAAGCTATCCTGAAAACATAGGAGATCAGATTATGACAGATACAGAAATGAACGATAGAAGATTGCCAGTAGGCATCCAGTCCTTTGAAAAAATCAGAAAGGGTGGATATCTTTATGTTGACAAGACAGATATTATCTGGCAACTTGCCAACAGAAATAAAACGTATAATTACCTGAGCCGCCCACGCCGCTTCGGTAAGTCGATTCTCGTGGATACACTCCAGGCTTACTTCGAGGGGAAAAAGGAACTCTTCGAGGGCTTGAAGATTATGCAGATGGAGAAAGACTGGACCTACTATCCCGTCATTCGACTCGACATGAGTTGCGGAGGAGCTACCCCCGAAGAACTCAACTCCTATCTCGATGACGCCTTCTATAAACTTGAACAGAAGTATGAGGTAGCCGTCCGCCCGGAGGCTTCCCTTGCCGTCCGCTTCCAGAACATCATCGAAACGATGTTTCAGAAGACAGGAAAACAGGTGGTTATCCTCATCGATGAGTATGATTCTCCATTGCAGCATTCCTGGAAGACTCCTCAGCATGATGCCTGCACAGCCATCTATAAATCCGTGTTTGCCATCTTGAAAAAAGAGGACGAGCACGAACGTTTCGTCTTCATCACGGGCATCACCAAGTTCACTCAGATTTCTCTCTTCTCTGTTCTCAATAATCTGAGCAACATCAGTTTTGATGCACCTTACGCCACCATCTGCGGTATTTCAAAGCAGGAAGCTGCCGACAACTTCATGCCTGAGATTGAGGCGATGGGAGAAGAAAACGGATGGACTCCTGAGGAGACGCTGAAGCAGCTCACGGCGTTTTACGACGGATATCATTTCTGTCATGAAAATATGATTGACATCTTCAATCCGTTCAGCCTCATCAATGCCCTGGAGGATAGGAAATTGAGAAATTACTGGGCCTCATCTGGAGCAACCTCGCTGCTTCCAAAGTTTGTGGATGATCTGGAGATTCGTTTAAAGGATTTTGACCATAGTGCCCTGTTGAGTACAACCATAGAAACTTCCGATGTGACGGGCGGTGGAGCAGAACTGTTTCTTTATCAGTCTGGCTATCTCACAATAAAGGGCTACATGAACGGAACTTACCTCCTGGGTATTCCAAACTTCGAGGTAAGACAGGCTCTGAATGAAATAGTTTTGCCAACCCTTTCCATGCGTAAGGGTAATGACATTCAGTCACCACAAGCTTTTCTGAATCTTTACCTGAACATGGGAAATCTACCAGAAGCAATGAAGTGTCTGAAAGCCCTTGTTGCGGATGTGCCATACAGCAACAAGAAGCTTGCCAGCATGGACATGGAGGAGCGCTACCGCCTAATTCTGAGCACCATCTTCAATGCCATCGGCTGTAGAGTGGAAGTTGAGAAGATGATATCTACAGGTAGAATAGATATGGTGGTAGAAACATCAACCATCATCTATGTATTGGAATTGAAACTGAGCAACAATGGTGGTGTTAACGCTGCTGCAGAACAAATTAAAGCTAAGCGGTATGCAGAACCATTCAAAGCGGACAAACGCAAAATAATAGCTCTTGCCATAGAACTAGAAGATTTAGGAAAGGGATTGATAGATTGGAAAGAAGTTTCTTTCGCTTAACAGTTCCACATTTCTTATATAAGCCAGCCTTCTCCTACGAAAAGGCTGGCTTTCTTTATCATTTGGAATCACTCGCTATAAAGCTCTTCCCTGGAAATCGTGGTGCTCCACAAGCCCACTTTCTCATCTTCCTCATGGCGGTTGATGCCCGTATAGGTAAGACTGCTGTCTTCATAGCGCTTGAACTTGAAGACGGCATCGTTCATCAACGCCTCATTAAATACACCCAGGTTCACCAGCAACTCAAAATCCTTCTTGGTCAAACCCGTAACCTTGGCAAAAAGACCAGGCTCCAACAGCATGATGACATCCCGAAGACTGCGCTCACGATAATCCGTAAGATACATGAAGATAGGTATGCGAGTGGCAAACTTGATGAGTTTCTCCTGTATCATCTTACGCTTGCTCTTTACTTCCTTCTCCTCTTCGCTTAATTCCTTCTTCTCCTTTTTCGAAAGACCATCCTCCGATTCCGAAGCCGCTTTCTTGGTCTTCTTGATGTGGTCGGTCTTGGTGATGATGGTCTGGATATCCTCGTTCAAGCTTCTGAATCCCTCGATGTTCATCAGGGCTTGCATCGCCTGCTCATTATTCAAAAGCTTTTCCAGCACACCATTCGTCACATTCACCAGCGTGGCACTCTCCCATCTCCTGGCCAGCAAGGTGGCAGAAGTATTACTCGTTGCCATATCAAGCACCTCACCGGCGTTCAAAGCCTTCATCGCTCCATCCTGATAGCAGATTACGGGCAAGAAATGAATCAGATCATCCACCTTCTGCTCCGGAGTCTTGTCGGCATCCACATTCAGCTGACTGCTATATTCCGCCAACTTTCTCAAAGCCCTGTTTGGCGAGAAATCGAAAACGTAACACTCCTGCTTCAAAATCTCCGTCTGGTTGGGATGCAACCCATCACGATTGGTAATGGTCCATGGCGACTGAACCCGGAAAGCAGCCTGGAAGTATGTTTCCGGACTCGACGTATCACGAAGCATAAAGATGCCAGTCCATGGTTTCACAGTTACTCCCGTGGTCAGTTTACCACAACTCAAAGTGATGGATTTGCAATGTAGAGGATCCGGATTCTCCATCGCCCGCTCTACAGGCGCAAGGGCATCCAGTCCGATTCCTGCCTTGATTCCAGCACAAACAATCACCTGATATTCATGATAGAAAGTGTTCTGCGATTCTGCCAGCAGATTCCTCATAGCATAGCAGGATGCCACGTTGGGCAGGAACCACAGCGTATGTGCCAGCACACCGTAAAGTCTTGAATCATAGAATGGAAGAGGTGGCTTTCTGTTGTTTTGCTTCAAATGGTCGATAGATGCAGGCAGATAGTTTCCACGCAACAAGTCGAGCCATTTCTGCACATCATCATGAAAACGGAAGCAAGCCTCCTCGCCTTCTCCATCTGCCAGAAAGAATGTATTGAGGTCGAACTCGTCAAACTCCCCATCATTCGCCACGGCAGCAATGGAAGGTGGCAACTGATAGGTCATCAGCACCATTCTCGGGAGCGAGGCATAGGGGTTCATCCTCTCGGGTTGCGACGTATCCTCCGCAGCATAACCTTGCGAGGATAATGTCTGCGGATGAGAAGATTGCGAATGAGAAATCTTGGGATGAGCATTCTCCCACTCCTCCTTGGCACGCTGCTCATCGGAATAGGTCCAGTTGTAGATTTCATCCTCGATAAAGTCGCCCGAAGCCAGTGCACGGAATGGCGTGCCCGAAAGATAGAGATAATGACGAGCCGTGATTGGCATCATGTCCTCATCAAAATAATCAGGATTTTCTATCTCCTGACTCAGTTCCTTCTCCGATTCAACCATGGCTTTCTTCTGCATCTTGATGTCTTCCCTGGAGCCAATCAGTTCCTGCGCTTCCTCTCGCCATGCACCAAAATGATATTCATCCAGCACCACGCAATCCCAGTTAAAGGCTCGCGTCCATTCGTGTTTCGCCTTCATGCCTCCGTTCTTGCTCTTGCCCAAGAAATCCTGGAAGGAACCGAAGCAGACGAATGGCTTGTTGATGTCGATGTCCTCATCGGTTTGAGTCTTGGCATTGATGAATTGCCAACCCTCGAAATCCTGATGACGCATCAGGTCTTCCTCCCAAGCTTGTGCCACGGCAGGCTTGAAGGTGAGCACCAGCAGTCGGCGCCACTTCATGCGAAGCGCCAACTGATAGGTAGTAAAAGTCTTTCCGAATCGCATCTTGCAATTCCAGAGGAAATGAGGTGTATGCTCATGGTCATGCTGGAACCGATTGAAATATTCTGCAGTCTTGTTCACGGCTTCCTGCTGCTCAGGTCGCATCGGGAAATTTTCGGTGCGGTCGTAGATGGTCTCGCTTCTGTCTCTCACGGCAAGCCAAGCCTTCTTCACATCCTCCGGGGTGCAGCGGAACCATTCGCCAGCCACTTTCCGGCAACCCATTCTGAGCAGCATGCGGTGCACCTCATGATCGGTGAAGACAGTTCCGTCCTGCCGCATCGCCGATTCTTCGAAGACGATGTTCACAGGGTCGCCGCTTGGCTTCACTATCTGATATTGTTGATGAATTCGGGTAATCGTATCCTGGGTGGTATAGCCCACCTTGAGCAATCCCTTCAAGTCGGGGTTATGCTTATCTCTGTAAGCATAGATTTTAGGCTGCGACTCCGATTTCTCGGGAAATAAATTCTGCGTCATAATCCATGATGTTATGTTGTTATATATAATAAGGTGGAAGCAGGAGAATGCTCTCCTGCTCCCTTACCCTATTCTGATCTTGTTTCAAGATTATTCCATCGGACGAATCATCGACTCGATGAAGGCGATTTCATCAGATGAGAGTTTGTACTTGCGATAGAGCATCTCGTCGGTCCAAGGATGAGAGAAGTCTTGGAGGGGGACGAGATTAAACGTCCTTTTCGATACATCAGGCGAAACGATCATAACCTGACATAGGATTCTAAAAAACTTTGTCTTCACATAAGACATAAAGTTCTCTGCTTCCGCTCTGTCATCAAATACATCTATAACTATATAAGATTCCGTTACTACAGCGTTTGGCTCCACGATAAAAGTTTGTGACATGCGCAACACCTGACCATTATCTTCCTCGGGCACAGATGTAGATCTAGAAGTAACAACTTTCCATTTGTCTATCGTTTCCTCATTTTTCAAGATTTCCTCTCGCTTCACATATCCATAGCCACACTTTTCCTTTTTTGTGTATAGCTTAATCTCGCCTTTCTTGGTATAACCCGTAAAATTGGTTCTGAAGCCATAAGGCTTCTGCCGAAAGACTCTTGAAGCAACCTTATCCTCATTCTGCTGCATTATTTTACTAACGATATTTCTTACCCTTGAATCTCTGATAAAAAAGTCAAAACCAAACTCTAATTTCGGGCGTATCATCTCTATGTTTTTATCATTACCATGATTGATAATACAAACATCAGAGGAATTATAATGCGAATCCAACAAGAAATAGCAGATACCGCCACCATTGCGAATACCCGGAAAACAATCCTTTGCTCTTTGAAAATCATATATAAGCTTCAAATGAACATCTGTCAACATCGCTTCTCTGAAGGAATCCAACCCTCTTCCTCCACAATACCAGCGCGAAGGGATTATCATAATCAAATAAGCTGGAGATAGTTTCTTGGCTTGTTCTACAAACAAGTTATAAATAGGTGTAGCACTTGCATTATTGCCTCCATCATCCAGCTGATACGGCGGATTGCCGATAATTACATCGAATTTCATATTGTTGAATAGTTCTTTTGGATTGTCTGTATGAATAAACTGATAAGCATGGCTTTCCTTATCCTCACCACGCTCGTACACTTCTCGGCTTGCGCCGCAATAGATACACTTGCCTGTAGATTCATTCCAGGTATGCGGAATCTCGTGGAAGGCGATGTTGCCGGAAGCCTCATCAAAGCGGCTGATGCTATACTCGCTGCCGGCATCCTTGCTGCAATAGAGCGAACGGCGGCTCACCAGGGAAGTAAGCTCCGTTATCGCCATGCCATAAACCTGATGATGAAGGATATGGTCAAGGCGCTCCTGCATATCGGGTATCTCTTCGGAGAGACCATCCAGCAGACGCTTGGTTATCTCACGAAGAAACACGCCGCTCTTGCAGAACGGGTCGAGAAACTTCACTTTACTATCGCTCCAAATCTCCTTTGGCAAAAGATCGAGCATGCGGTTGGCTATCTCAGGAGGCGTGAATACCTCATCGTTGCTCAGATTGGCCAGGCAACTGAGCACATCGGGATTATAATTGATCATGGTCGGGAAGATTAAGATAATGAGTCAACGGATATTCCTTGATAGGCTCGGGCACGAAGGTTGGCTCGCCCGTATCGGCAAAGAGCAAACCCTCCTCCTCCGGTTTCGGCTTGTCAAACTCCACGTTCTTGAGCAAATCATCAAGACGGAAGTCACGACGCTTCACTTTGCCACCGCCCACGAAGCCCCATTCCGAGAAGACGATAGGTTCCCCGGAAGACGTTTCCATGGTGAGGGCATCACCACAAAGAATGTTTTTGGCATAAAGAAACTGAATGCAACGCTCATAAGGGGCACTGCATTCCTGATGAAACACACGTTGATAGCGCTCCATGAAATCATCATAGAGCCTCTTCTGACAGGCAGCCACATTGTCGGGCAGCAGCTCCACGCCATACATCGAACTGATGGCGAGGGCACCATACAGTTCGTAGTCGTATCGGCTCTTACCATACTGGCTCTCCACCACTTCGAGTTTACGGCGCTGAATTTCGATGAGGAAATTGCCGTTGCCGCAAGCCGGTTCCAGGAATCGGGAGTCAATACGCTCCGTCTCTTCCTTCACCAGGTCAAGCATAGCATTCACCTCACGCTTGGCGGTATAAACTTCTCCATGCTCCGCCACTCGCTCACGCGAAACTACCTGTCTCTCATTATCAGAATCTTGATTGTTTATCATGTTTTGGTCGGACATTTAAAAATCAATAATACATGAAAGACTTGTTTTTCAAAGACTTATCGTATGAAGACTCATAGAATGAAGTCTTATCTAAATATTGTGGAAAGAAAAAGGCGCACCCACATTCCTTTTCTTTCCTAAGTCCGGGCTGTCCGACCAAAGATTACCCAACAACAGAAACGAAAGGAAGGGGTACGCCTATAGCTAGGCGCATCCTCATCCTCCGAAGTTCTGTTGTATTATTGTCTGGTCGGACTATTTGGACTTAGAACTTCATCGAACTAGATACGAAATCTATTTCATCCACAAAAACAGACGTCATCACCCTAGGGCGAATCAATCCAAATGCAAAGTAAATGCAAACGGGCGCAATGAAAGCTTGCTTTCAAATTGCCGAGTGCAGCTTTGCATTTGCAAAGATACTGCAAAAATAAGAGATTACAAAAAGAATCGCCACCTTTTTTATATTATCCCCCATTTTTTCTTGCGAAATCAAAATATTCTTCTCAAAATCTTTGGAAATTAAATAATTATTTGTATCTTTGCACCGTTAGTTCCAGCCGAGCCTCTTAACAATGCTTAAATAGGCTGGGCTTTTTTATTTATAAACTATGGCAAAAAGATATTTCGGAAAAGACTACAAGTCTTCTGAAGAACTTGTAGCTCTGTTAAAAAGTCGCGGATTGATTATTAATGATAGTCAAAAAGCTCAAAGATATTTCGAGTGCATTGGCTATTATCGATTGTCTGCGTATATGCATCCTTTGTTGAAGACTCTCAAAAAACAAATAGCAAAGCGTTTTTATCTGCATGCTCCGGTTTTCGAATCATGGCTGTCTGTACTTACGCTTACCCGTAATGCATGCTGCCACCATGCACGTGTATGGAATAAAAACAATAAAATTATTCCAAATGAGATGAAACAAATGTCACGCCCTTGGATATCACATCCGGCAGACAAACGAAGAATTTACTATAATATTTGCATCATCAAGTATTTTTTAGACATTATATCACCCAACAATGATATGCTTGAAAAAATGAATAGACTATTTGAAGCATTCCCAGAAATAGACAAAGCAGCCTTGGGCTTTCCTTCAGGCTGGAAGAACGATCCTTTATGGCTATAAACTTCAATAAAAAGTCAAGAAGGTGGTCCAGAAAGGTGGTCCAGAAAGGTGGTCCAGAAACGAGAAATGCCTAAATGCTTTTTCAAAAATCCGACAGAAAAAACATTAGGCAACTCCATAATAAATAAAACGCCCCGCCATTTTACGAATTGGCAAGAATACTGCAAAAATCAGAGATTACAAAAAGAATCGCCACCTTTTTTATATTATCCCCCATTTTTTCTTGCGAAATCAAAATATTCATCGTATCTTTGCAGAAAGAATTTGCAGAAAGATGGATAGCGCATAAAAAGCCATCCTGAAAACATAGGAGATCAGATTATGACAGATACAGAAATGAACAATAGAAGATTGCCAGTAGGCATCCAGTCCTTTGAAAAAATCAGAAAGGGTGGATATCTTTATGTTGACAAGACAGATATTATCTGGCAACTTGCCAACAGAAATAAAACGTATAATTACCTGAGCCGCCCACGCCGCTTCGGTAAGTCGATTCTCGTGGATACACTCCAGGCTTACTTCGAGGGGAAAAAGGAACTCTTCGAAGGATTGAAGGTGATGGAGCTGGAGAAAGACTGGACCTGCTATCCCGTCATCCGGCTCGACATGAGTTGCGGAGGAGCTACACCCGAAGAACTCAACTCCTATCTCGATGATGCTTTCTATAAATACGAACAGAAGTATGAAGTAGCGGTCCGCCCGGAGGCATCCCTTGCCGTACGCTTCCAGAACATCATCGAAACGATGTTTCAAAAGACCGGAAAACAGGCGGTTATCCTCATCGATGAGTATGATTCTCCATTGCAGCATTCCTGGAAGACTCCTCAGCATGATGCCTGCACAGCCATCTATAAATCCGTGTTTGCCATCTTGAAAAAAGAGGACGAACACGAGCGTTTCGTCTTCATCACGGGCATCACCAAGTTCACACAAATCTCCCTCTTCTCCGTACTCAACAACCTGAGTAACATCAGTTTTGATGCACCCTACGCCACTATCTGCGGCATTTCGAAACAGGAAGTTGCCGACAACTTCATGACTGAGATTGAGGCGATGGGAGAAGAAAACGGATGGACTCCGGAGGAGACGCTGAAGCAGCTCACGGCCTATTACGACGGATATCATTTCTGTCATGAAAATATGATTGACATCTTCAATCCATTCAGCCTCATCAATGCCCTGGAGGATAGGAAATTGAGAAATTACTGGGCCTCATCTGGAGCCACTTCCCTATTGCCAAAGTTCGTGGATGACATGGAAATGAAGATGGAATATTTTGACCACTGCTTCATCGAGGGCGATACCCTGGAGACATCGGACGTGGTGAATGGCGGAGCCGAGCTCTTCCTCTACCAGTCGGGTTATCTCACCATCAAGGGTTACGACGATGGCGTTTACATCCTGGGCTTCCCTAACTTTGAAGTTCGCAAGGCATTATACCGGGTAGTGGTTCCTGCCTTGACCATGAAGTCGAATTCGGAAGTGGTTTCTGCGCAGAGCTTCCTCAGAAAAATGATGCAGGACGGCAACACCGCTGAAGCCAAGAAGGCATTAAAGGCTCTAATCGCCGATGTTCCATACAGCAACAAGAAAATGGCGAGCATGGATATGGAGGAGCGTTACCGACTGATAATGAGCACAATATTCAGAGCCTTGGGCTTTAGGGTGGAAGTAGAAAGGATGCTGGTCACTGGCAGAATTGATATGATTGTAGAGGTTCCATCCTTCATCTACGTCCTGGAACTGAAGCTATCGAACAATGGCGGTATTTCTGCTGCCGAAAGCCAGATAAAGGAAAAGAGCTACACCGAACCATTCAAGGCCGACAAGCGCAAGGTCATCGCCCTGGCAGTGGAACTCGACGAAACAGGCAAGGGATTGACAGATTGGAAAGAAGTGGATGAGTCTTTATAAAATACAACTCCAAACAAACATCCCGCCAGGTGTCCTACCGGATTCAAAATCCGTTGGGACACCTGAATACCAATCAAGCTATCAATCCACTTTTTGGCTGTTTTTCTGCCGAATTCCAACAAAGCGTAATCTACACATTTGTCAAATTCGCTATCAAACAAATCATCTGCCTTTATCTCCATTGCGCAATCTTCTGTTCTAATCTTGCAATCAAATCATCCACTGGATGACCATAGTTCGGGTCATCCAAGTGCTTATCTATTTCTGCGCAATGCTCCATCACCTGCTCCAGCGAACGCCCCATAGGATAGGAATCGGTGTCGTAAGCCTCATCCCATGATACAGATGAAACTGATGATGCAGATGATGCTGCCGAACGATAAGCAGGCGATGGTTCACAGACCTTATCCCCTGCTATCTTCGATTCCTCGATATGATATTTCTTTTCCTCCATATTTTCTTTCGCTTTTAAAGTTCCACGTTACTTATTGGTGCAAAAATACGAAGAAAGATTGGAACTCGCAAGAAAAGCTGAAAGAAAATGGCAGAGAATACTGAAATTTAAAGGATTATACGGATCATCTTCCCATGTAAAGACCAAGAAAGCCAGCCTTCTCCTGCGAAAAGGCTGGCTTTTTTATCATTATTACAGTAATAGATACTGCAAAAATCAGAGATAACAAAAAGAATCGCCACCTTTTTTATATTATCCTCCATTTTTTCTTGCGAAATCAAAATATTCGTCGTATCTTTGCAGAAAGATTCAATTACAAAAAGAAGCGTTATGGACAAGCAGATCAATGAACTCCTAGAGGTTCTGAAAGAATACCAAGAGCTGGGAATATCTGAGCAGATAGACTATCAGAAGTTCTATCTCTACTCTATCATCACCCACTCTACCGCCATCGAAGGCTCCACCGTGACCGAGATTGAGAACCAGCTTCTCTTCGACGAAGGTATCACGGCTAAAGGCAAACCGATGGTGGAACAACTCATGAACCTCGACCTGAAGAGAGCTTACGAGCAATCCATCAGATGGGCAAGAGAGCACACGCAAAACCTGAGAAATGAGATTCTTGAATACAGGAAATCTATGGAAGAAGATATTGCGATAGCTGATATCAAAGTGCAGATGGAAGGAGAAAACAAGATGGAAAAGGAGAAGCAGGAGGTGGTCCAGAAAGGTGGTCCAGAAACGAGAAATGCCATTTTGCAACTTATCACCAGCAATGGGAATATCACTTCCAGAGAAATCGCTAGCACTCTGAATATCAACAGAAGTGCTATCTCCAAGCATCTCAAGAAGATGCAGGAAGATCATATCATCCGCAGAGAAGGCTCGCAGAAATCAGGCAAATGGGTTATCATATCATAATTCTAAAAGTTACGATTATGGCAAAACAATTAGTAAAGTTCATGAATGATCGCTTGCAGCGAGAAATGGATAAGCTTTGGGAATCTGGCGAAATGAGCAATGAAAAGTTGCAGAAAATGCAGTCAGAACATTTGCGCACGGCTTACAAATTAACTGACAAATGATCAATCTCCATTACCATTAAAATGCTATTTTTTCAAGCATAAATCAACCTTATCCTCGAAAAAGTGTATGATTTAACATTTGTTATCATCGAAAAAGTGTGCAATTTTCTTGTTTTTATCATCGAAAAAGTGTATCTTTGCAGCTGAAATATTTAAAATACAGATAGTTATGAAAAGAAAGATATACAAACAGCTCTTGAAATGGAAAAGAAATGTGGACAGAAAGCCCTTGATGTTACTAGGTGCCAGACAAGTAGGTAAGACTTGGATTATGCAACACTTTGGAGAAAAGGAATACAAAAACGTAGCATATATCAACTGTGACGATGAGCCAAGAATGAAACAGCTCTTTGAGCTCGATTACAACATAGACAGAATCCTCATCACCATCCAAGCCATTACTGGTGTCAGGATTACTCCTGCTGACACTCTCATCATCTTGGATGAAATACAGGAGATTCCGAGAGGACTCCACAGTTTGAAGTACTTTTGCGAAAAAGCTCCCGAATACCATGTCATGGTAGCAGGGTCCCTACTTGGGGTTACCCTTGGTAAGGGAGAGTCGTTCCCTGTTGGAAAAGTAGATATGCTTACCATGTACCCTATGGATTACGAGGAATATCTTGATGCTACCGGCAATGAAGGATGGATAGAATTACTCCATTCCAAAGACTGGGGACTTATCGACATCATGAAACCCAAGATGACGGAATTGCTCCGACAATATTACTTTGTGGGCGGCATGCCAGGAGTGGTAAGCAAATTCATCGAAAATACAGACTTGCAGCAGGTTCGCACCCTGCAGCGTGATATTCTGGAAGCCTATCGCAGGGATATTTCCAAACATACTTCAGCTGCGGAATCAACAAGAATCCGGGAGGTACTGGATTCGCTCCCTTCCCAACTGGCACGTGAAAACAAGAAATTCATCTATGGAGCTGTGCGCAAAGGTAGCAGAGCCAAGGATTTTGAACTAGCCATACAATGGCTGGTAGATGCCGGCATTGTGTATAAGGTGAGCCGCATCAAGGAACCTAAAATGCCCCTCAAGTTTTATGAAGACATGGATGTCTTTAAACTGTTCTTATTAGATTGTGGTCTTCTGGCATGCATGACGGATGCCTCAGCAGATCAGATGCTGATAGGTGACAATGTATTCACAGAGTTCAAAGGTGCATTTACAGAGCAGTATGTGCTACAGCAACTATTGGCCTTGGGACTAAAGCCCTATTACTGGAGCAATACCAAGACTCCTTCGGAGATTGATTTCGTCATTCAAGACAGCCAGAGGGTTATACCTATCGAAGTAAAGGCTGAGGAAAACGTACGTGCCCGTTCCCTGGCCCAGTTCATCAAAGACAACCCTGGGCTGAAAGGACTGCGCATCTCCATGAAAGGATATGTAGATCAAGAATGGATGGAAAATATCCCTCTCATAGCCATTGGTACGTATTTTGAAAAATAATATTGTAAGAATTAAAAAGCAGTTGTTGCCTCTTACCGCAACAACAGCTTTTTCTTTTACAAACTTATACAACCAGGCACTTCGATAGACTATCGCCGCCTGGCTGAAATCTTCTTCTGCTGCTCTTTTTACATCTCCTTGATCTCCAGCGTTACTTCGTTGCCTCGCCACACCGCCTTCTTGATGCGCTCGTAGAGGGTGGTGAAGAGCGACTGGCTCTTCAATACATAGCCGGGGGCATGAACCTCGCCCACCAGGATGCTGCCCCTGCCCATCGTAAACGGACCATTGCCCGGCTGAATCATCGCACATGGCAGGGAGGTGAAGGCTGAAATATCGCCAAACTCATGAGAATGACGAGCCTTGCAGCAAAGCTCACACTGGGATGAATCCATCGGAACCAGGAACGGCATCTTGCGACGGTGATAGATGCACTTGCCAATGCACACACGATACTTTCCTGCCGGAAGACAATCTGCCTCACGCTCTACGGTGCCGCATACCTTCACCTGCTCATCAAACTCACTATCGTTCACATTCTCAGCCTTGAGCAACCCCATAATGGTACCACGCTCACGAATCATTCTTTCAACATACAAATTCAACATAGCAATATTATTTTAAATGATTATTATTAAATGTCTATTTTTAATTATTACCTATAAGACGGATATAATACTCCGAAAAGTCCTTACATCCTTTAGGCAACTGATGACGAACCAGCTGCGGCAACAGATCCTTCAACTGCAGATACAGTCGCTCTCCAGGTTCATCGGCATCAGGGAAGATATGGAGATTCAAGTCCTGCAAGGGGCGAAGATCTTCTTCCTTCAGCAAGGTGGCTGATGGTATGGCTATCGCCTTATACCCGGCACTCATCATCGCCCAGCAATCCGTACAGCCTTCCGTGATGAAAAGAGGCTCGCCGGGCGACAGCCAGTTAAGTATCTGAAGATTGTAAACATGGCACTCCGAACCCTTGGGAAACTTGAACCTCGCTACCCCCTTGGCTCGTGCAGCCTGCTTGCTCCCAGCCCCATTTTCATCAGTACCCAGATAGCGGCTCTGCACGGAGAGCAACCTCCCTTCCCGGGTATAATAAGGAATGAGCAGGGAGGGCGCATCATAGAATGGCTTGCCGAATCTTCTGCACGGAGTAGGATCCGAGATACTCGAAACATGGCACCACTCGATGACCTCTCTTCTCAACCTTCGCTCGTCCAGCAGGAAGTGTTCTGCCTCGGCATTGAGCACAGGATGCGACACGTAGAGATTGAGATATTCCGTATCTACAGCAACGGGGCGAGATGGCTCTATAGGCAGCACCTTTCTGGGCTTCACATCTGCGAATCTGCCAGCAGAGTTTTCATATCTGCAGCCACGATCGCCTGTTCTTCCGTCATCCTCAATATCGAGTCCGAATGCCCGTGCAAGCCAGCAGCAGGCATCATGAAAATTGAGATTCATTCTGTGCATCACGAGGTCGATGGTGCCCCCATGCTTGCCACATACGTAGCAATGATACGTATTGTGGGAGGTTGAGAAATGAAGGCTCGGATGAGAATCGTTATGGAAGGGGCAGATGGCATTATGCCATCGCAATCCCATTCCCAACGCATCGGCAACCTGCTCTATCGGCAGGGAGCGAAGCTTTTCTATCATTACTTTATCTATCATAGTTTATCTCATTATAGTTCTTAATATTATCATATCTGCTAAAATCAGTAGTTGAAGTACAGAAACACGAGCTTCAGGAAGAAACCTACTGCTTGAGTTTGCGGAACTGATTCTTGTCAACCTTCTCTATCCATCCCAATTTCACCCAGCGTGAAATCACGTTCTTGGCAGGTGTCGTCTGCTCCAGATGCTCCAGGGTTACCTTGAGCAGATCGCGGGTAAACTCAGAAGGGAGGTTCTCGAAGAGATGGCTCGGGCGGTAATCCGTAACCACATGGTCGGCATTGATCTGCTCATACACTGTACCCCATTTTGAGATCATATTATAGAGGGTATAGTCGGCCATGGCAAGATAAATCTGCTTCACCCATTTGTGGATAGTTTTCTCGTCCTTCTTTCCCTCCAGCTGATATAGATACTGGCAGAGGCAGGCGATGCGGAAGGCTGATACGGAGCTGCGCTTGTAGAACACATCGAGTGCCTTGGAGCAGGATTTGAGCGCCTCTACACGGCGCTCGCCACACCATTTGGTGATGGCAGGTTCCAGCCATTGGGTATCGAGCATTACCTCGGGCTGCATCGTAGTTTCGTCCTGATAGGTGGCTGCCATCAGCTGCTCGATGGTATGGTCGATTACCTGCTGCTGTGCTGGCGTGATGACCTTGAGTGTAGGCGGCTCGTCGCCGATATGACTCTCCAACTGGCAGAGGATGGTGCGGGTGATGTTACCACCCTCGATGGCATTCTTGTCCATATAGCGGTCGATGGCGGCAGGCGTTCCGCAGAAGAGACAGTTGAGCAGCACATCCACCACGGTGCTGTAGGAAGTTTCGCTCAGATAATCCTGACCATAGGTAGAGCCCAAATCGTAGGCAGTCTTCATAATCTGCTTCAGGTCGGAAAAGGCTCGCTTGTTCGACTGGGTGATGGTGGAGAGTTCATCGGCAAACATGAAGAGTGTTCTGGGTGCGCCATATTTCACTACAGGTGCATCGGCACGCTTCATCAGCATGGTGATACTTACGCTAGGAGGAAGGTTTACAATATCTGTCTTCGGTTCCGGAGGCAATTGTCCATCCTTTTTTCCCTTTCTTCTTTTCATTTCGTTATACTTCTGCTCCGTTCTTCTCTGCTCGCTATCCCTGTCGATGAGTTTCTGCATGATAATCTGCTGCACGTATCTGGCAAATGATTTTCCTGAGCTCTGGTCGCCGCAGACTATCACTTGCAGGAGGCAGGTGGATGGTGTCTGGTCGTACACATACTGGAATCTCAGACGTGGAGCGTAGGTTCCGAGAGCCGGAGCACAAGCCACGAATACCAGTGTACGCAGCACCTCGGGAGCATTGCCCACCAGTTCACGGAACACGGGTGGCAAATCCTTGGGTTTAGGCAGACGATGCGCCTTGTTCTGCCAGGGCAGCATGATGAATTCATCCTCTTTTCCTTCGCCAGCCTGAGGATTGGAAAGCTGGGCGGCTGCAATCTCCTGGAGATTGTCGGGCTGCAAAGAATTCTCGTTCTTCTGCATAATTAAATTGTTTTTTCTGATGCAAAGATACAAAATCCAGGAAGGGAAATCAATAGCTGAAATGGGTTGCCGCATAATGTGCCGCATAATCCGCATAACCTGCCGCACACTTTGCCGCATAGGCACAAAAAAAGCGGGCAAGAAGCCCGCTCTATTATCCTAAAACTACAGTCTTTCTATCCGTTAATTCAGTTTTATATCTAATAATCTAATCAAAACTCTTTTTTAAACGCCTTTCATATAGATAGAAAGGAATCTCTGCGCCACATGCTGCGCCTCCAGGATATCCATCTGGTTGCCATCCTCGATTCTCCAGTCGGGGTATCTACCCGAAATGCGGGTAAGGCGCCTGCCGATGGTGTCCTCAGAAGGAAGATCCTTCACCCCCACATATTCCTTGAGATAGGTGAGGAATTCATTGGTAGTCTCCACATATGGCAGACCATACCTCTCGTCCTTCGCTCTCATCAGGGCAAGGATGAAGGCATACTGATAGCCCACTCTCCTGCCGAAATAGTTGGCTGTACGCCCCTGGCATTTCTCGGTCTTCATCTGTTCGAAGGCTATCCTTATCCTTTCCTCCTTGGATTTCTGCAGCCACGTTTCTGCAGCCGCTTCCTGATGCCGATTCCTGTCCATGTGCAGGTCTTGATGCTGGTCCTTGTACTGATTCCTGTGCTTCTGCATCGCCAGCCACTCTTCCAGCGTCATCCCCTGCTGCTCGGCCTGCCGCTCCAGCTCATCGTAGATTCGCTCACGTGCCAAGGCCTCCTCCAGCCCGCTTCTGGCTACCACCGTGGCACCAGCCTGCAGGGTATAGTTATCGCCATAGTTATGGTTGTTGTATATGTTCATCGCTTGCCTCCTTTCGCAGGTCTGCTTGATATATACACGTTGTCCGGATTGATAGGAGTCACCTGAATGTTGGGATCCAGCGAATTTGCCTGAATCTCGAGTTCGAACGGTATCTCCTTGTTTGAAAGTTCTCCGAGCCCATCTGCCATGGTCAGAACTGCCTGCAGCTTTTTAGTGGGCATGCCTTCATCAGCCACCACACTAGCCCCCGACTCCAGATTGTAGTTGGTACCATAGCTGCGTTCTATCTTGTTGCCATTGATGATGGTCACATTCTTGGCATCTGCCACACCCGCCTGCATCAGCTGCATATTCTGCTGCTGCGCGTTTTTCTCCTGTTCCTGCTCTTCCCTATGCTGTTTTCTCAGCTTGTCGCAATTTCTCAACAGCTTGCCGTATTCACTCAGGTCCTGATCACCAAACTGTTCCAAGAACTGCTTAGAATCGAAAAAGATTTCCAGCAGTCGCTTGGCTCCCGGATAGAGTTCATCATCAATTTCTCTCGGATCAACCACCATATTGCCCAGATCACAGAAGAGACCAATCATTTTAGTACTCAAACCCAGGACAAAGCCTTCATCAATGTCCTTACCGGTGAAGGAAAAGGTGAAATCCTTCCCTACGTTTTCCTTCATGAGCTGGGCATCCTTATCCGTGAAATTGAACCGATGCAGTTTAAATTCAGAAAAGTCATTACCTGGTGGATCATCCGGGGCATATTTCTCTTTCAGGTCAGTCAAGATCTCGATCAGCTGCTTGTTCTGCTGCCTGAGCAGTTCTATCTCCTGCATAGCCACCTTGAATTTCTCCTCATAGGTATCCGCCTTGCCAGCAGAAAGCCCGGAAAATTCACCCTCCTCGATTCTTGCTTTTAAATGATAATCATCAGGATTAGTGACATGGTTGAGGACCAGGAATTCGTGGAATTTAGCCTGCGACTGAGCGTCCCTGTAAATCTTAAGCAGGGAAATGAGGTCTAGCTCGCATAGCTTCTTACGGAAAGAAATCTGGAAATCCTTCCTGGCGCAAAGCTCTTCTACAGGCATAGGTTGAGGATCGAGATTGCGATTACGGATATTCCCTTCCTTTTCGATGAATTCATCCAGCAGCTCATCAATATCCCTTGTATAATGATAAGTGCTGCAAGACTGCCAATCTACAAGATACTCCAGCAGATTATCCGCAAAATCCTTCAGATATTCAGAATTGTCTCCCTGCAACCGGATGATGGCATAGCCTAACCAGCAGATAAGTCTGCAGTCATCCGACTTATCCGGGCAACTTTCCTGTCCGAGAAGTTCAGCTACCCTAGCCCTTACAGCATTCTCCACATCTATCGGTTTAAGATAGCGGTGAGGATACTTCTGCAGCCTCATTCTTATCGCCAGTTCATAGGCACAATCGAAGTAGATGTCTGGTTCGTCAAAGCTCAAGACAGCAGAAGCTTCATTGAAGACGACACCATACAACTCATCCAACACGTGGTTGATGCCAGTAGGGTCGTCAGCCATGTACTTTTCATATCCATTTTCCCCTTTGCCCATATAAATGAGTTCTCGAGGTAGGTCTAATGATTTTATCATTTGCTTAGGAGTTTATTAGCTACAAAGGTACGGAATTTCGCCAAGACCACCAAACATTTTTCCAGTTATTTTGCATTATCAGCGATATTTTTCCATCCACTCTGTTTTTTCGCTTACTTTTTAATGCAGGAACATGAAAATTGAAAGAAAAAAGCCAGCAGAAGGAATAAAAAAAAAGGGAAAGGATTGAGAAGATGAGATGAGACGGAAGATGAGACGGAAGATGAGATGGAAGATGAGATGGAAGATGCCGAAAAGGTCAAAAGGTCAAAAGGTCAAAAGTCACATTTGACCTTTTGCAATATGAACAGATGGAGGATGATATTCCTAAAGGCTTAATGAGTGATGCTATTATTAATAATAAACCATTATATAATGTACGCGCGCATATAATAATAATATATAGAATCTTCTATCATCATAAACTCCATTCTCTTACAGAAGACCTAGCAGACTATCTCTCTTCCAGGCTTCCACTAAAAAAAGGAAAATCCCAAAAGTCACTTTTGACCTTTTGACCTTTTGACCTTTTGACCTTTTGACCTTTTGACCTTTTGACCTTTTGACCTTTTGACCTTTT
>ENA-UEQM01000532-UEQM01000532.1-human-gut-metagenome-genome-assembly--contig:-NODE-532-length-23257-cov-4.553494_pt1 | contig 23257 bp, 19 predicted proteins | sample MGYA00242948_ERZ507948 | MGnify/ENA primary metagenome ERZ507948 (study PRJEB26167, sample SAMN06115440) | human gut metagenome | host: Homo sapiens | place: China:Hubei | collected 2015-07-28 | study... | reverse complement strand
GAGGTCCCCTCGGGGAAGAAGGCCGGAACCTATCAGGGCCGAGTGGCTGTCCGTGAAAGCGGCTACTTCAACATTCAGACGCCCGAAGGCGTCATTCAGGGTATCGGTTGGCGTCATTGCCGACTGCTTTCCTACAACGACGGATACGGGTATGCGTGGCTTCACTCCGCACCTCATTCCTCCCCCGCCTGAAAGCGGGGGTTCCCTGAGGTACTTCTATGAAGCCCGCCGTGAGGCCGTTGCCGAGATCTTCGGTGCCTTTGAGGCCCGTGTCGAAGATGCCGTAGACCGTCACGTCGGCTGCGGCGCCCGTTGCGAAAAGCGCGCCCAGGGTCCCGACGAAGAGCGCGGAAAGTGCGGGACGAAAGTTCTTGGTCATGGTCGTCTCCTGTTTTTGTTCGATGGTTGAGTGAACCGGCGCTCGCTCGGATGCGGTGCCACGTCTCGAGACCGCGGGCGGGCGTTCGCCGTCGACTCCGAAGGGATAGCACGTCGCCCTACGCGCGTAAGCACGGATTCGAACCCCGAAGAAACCCGAGTCGTACCCTAAAATTTCGTTGGATTTACTGGTTTTCAAGGAGAGTTCGGTCCGTCACTTTTTCGCCTCGAATTCCGCCCGTTCGGAAGACGACGAAAAAGCCGGCGGTTTCCCGTCGGCTTTCTCTTTGGGTTTCTTGTCACGGCTTTCGCCGTGTCGGAAAAGAGAAACGCCCCCGTCCTCTCCTTTCCGTCATTCCTCGTTATCCGGATCGAACGTCCTTGAGGACTTTCGTTCGCGTTCAATGCCAGGGGGCCTTTTCCTCGCACGGAACGCCGTCCGTCATCGTGAAGCCTTCGAGGCTCCCCGCCTTCGTCTGAACGCAAATGAAGGTGACGGAACTCTCGGCCGCGGCACGGATCGCGCGACGGCCTTCGGGCGCGATGCGGAACCAGTCGCCCGCGACGATCGGGTGCACGACGCCGTCGAGGTAGAGTTCGCCCCGACCGGCGAGCACGCCGTAAAGCTCTTCGTTCTTCGTATGACGATGCACGAACGGAACGGCGGCGCCCGCGGGAAGCGTGTTGATGCTCGTCTCGCAACCCGTCAGATGAAGCTTTTCGTGGAGTTCGGTACGGCCCGCGGCGGGATCGGCGTGGAAGATTTCAAAAACGTCGGACATGGTTTTTCTCCCTGTTGAGTGAGGATGATCGGGTGAGCCATCGAATTCGTTCGATATCTCACTATGCGCGCATGCTACGCTCCATTTAGTTCGATGTCAAATCATCTAAAGAAAATTTTTCGTGAGCGACAATCCGGACCGGAAGCGGAAGCGCAACCGAATGGAAGAAAAATGAAAAAGCCCGAGGGCGTCGGTCGCTCTCGGGCTTCGGCGCACGTTTGCGTGCGCTTTTGTATTGCTTGACGGTCGCGTCAGTCCTCGCGCTTCCAGCGCTCGATCCCGTCGCGGTAGAGGGCCGCCACGCGGATTTCGCCGAGCTTTGCCGTGTGAACCTTGAAGGGGTTTGCCGTGAGGATGACGAAGTGTGCGCGCGCACCGGGTTCGATGATCCCGACGGTACCTTCGGTCGGGAGAACGAGCGCCGCACGGCCCGTGTAGAGCGAGAGCGCCGTGGCGACGTCGACCGCTTCGTGTCCGCCGAAGACCGTGTTCGTCGCGTCGCGACGGGTGACGGCCGCCTGCACGGAGACGAACACCTGATCGGGATCGGCCCAGGTCGTTGCGGGCGCGTCCGAGGAAAGCGCAAAGGCGTCGACCGTCTTCGCAATCGAGCGCACCGGATAGCAGGCGTTGCGGTCCGCTTCCGAGAGGAACGCCCGGTACGAGGGGTATTCGGCAAAGGGGAAGATGACCTGCGTCGTCACGGCGGGACGAATCGCGAGCTTCTCGAGTTTTTCGAGCTGATCGGGTCGGAAGAACGTAGCATGTTCGATGCGAAGGCTCGGAATCCCCTCGAGCCAATCGTCCTCGTCGCGAAGCCACTCGAGGAGCGCATCCATCGCCGCGTCTCCCATGACGTGGACCGACGCCTGAATGCCGTTGCGCTTCGCGTAAGCCAAGGCCGCGCGGAAGACGGGCTCGGTCAAAAGGATTTCTCCGTTCTTGGGGCCGACGCCGGCGGCCGCTTCGTCGTCCGTCAATCGGAAGGGTTCGCGCATCGCCGCGGTACGACCCGAGATCGACCCGTCCGCAAAGAGCTTCACGCCCGCGTAGCGCACCGCACCCGTCGTTTCCGACTCGGTAAGGTCGGGCATCCCGTAGGGGTCCTCGCCGCCCAACCACGTGAGGTACAAATCGACGTCGAGCGGCAACCCCCGACGGCAGGCTTCGCGCCAGATTTTGAGGGGATCGTACGGGCGGCGCACCGTCATCATGTCGGTGACGTTGAGAATGCCGAGCTCCAGATAATGGTTCCCCGCGGAGAGCGCCCGTGCGATGAGGTCCTCTTCGGTGACGGTACCGCCCGCGGCGCGCTCGACGAGGCGCACGGCGGGAGTTTCGATCAAGCGCCCGTCGAGGCGCCCCTCCGCATCGCGCCCGAGGGCGCCGCCTTCGGGGTCGGGCGAGGCGTCCGTGAGGCCCGCAAGTTCCAACGCTTTCGAATTCGCGACGGCCGAGTGGCAGTCGGAGCGGCGGATCAGGACGGGCTGCGTCGTCGACACCCGGTCGAGGTCCCAACGCGTCGGGGAGACGTTCCCTTCAAGGAGGCTCTCGTCGTATCCGGCCCCTTCGATCCAGCCTTCGCCCGTTTGCGCGGCCTTCGTCGCGCGAAGCGCTTCGACGAGCTCGTCGATCGTGCGGACGGCGGGAGGCGTCAGAAACGCCCCCGTGAGGCTCGACGCCACGAGGCTCGCATGCGTGTGCGCGTCGATGAAGGCGGGCATCACGAACGCTCCCTTCAGGTCGACCGTGATAAGGGGTTCGCAACTGCGCATCGGTTCGTCGGCCGCGACGAAAAGTCCGTCTTCGACGTAAAAGTCCGTGAACAACGGAGCGTCGGCATTGCCGGAGAAAACGACGGCATTGGTGTAGTGGGTGCGCATAGAACGGACGATTCCTTCGATTCGGCGGGCCGGGCGTGCGAAACTCATGCACCCGAGGCCGCTCGGGACGAGCGGCCTTGCGGGGCGGCGGTCGGTCGTGCGACCGCACGCGTCTTGGCACCGGGCCGCGGCATTCGGAAAAACAACAGCCCTCGTCGCGCATCTTTTCATGCGGCTCCGAGGGGCGACATGCCTTGGAAAAAGGCTGTCGGATCCGTGGATTCTAATCGAGAAATTCCCCGTCGGGCGGCCCTTGCACGATCTTTGGAGCAACTCCGCAATCGGTTGCCGAACAGTCGCCGAAAGGTCGATTTGTCGGCATTTTTGCCGACAAAATCCCCTCCGAAGTCGGTCGCTTTTCGACATAAAAAACCTATTGCTCGACCGCCTTCGATTTATAGGACCTCAGCCTTAGGAAAGCTTTTTCGCGTCAAAAAAGGCCGATTTTTCGAGAGGGTGAAAACCCGATCCGGACCGTTTTCGTCGGCACTCATCGCCTATAGTTTCGAACCGCTCGCACGTTCCCGCCTCGATCGTTGCGAGAGGGGCGCCGATCGTATGCCTTTTCGAACGCCCCTACCCCCTACCGCTCACAGGAGAAATCATGTCGTTCGCCAAAACGGCCGCCGCCGGCCTTGTTGCTCTCATGCTCTCGGGCGCCGCGCTTGCCGCCTCGCCTCTGAAAGTCGCCACCAACCCGACGTTCCCGCCGTTCGAATTCCAAGACTCGAAGACGGGGGCCGTGCAGGGCTTCGAAGTCGACCTCATTCGCGAGATGGCAAAAGTCATGAATCGCGACCTCGAGCTCGTCACGATCAGCTTCGACGCGATCCTTCCCGCCATCCTCTCGGGCACGGTCGACGCGGGCGCCTCGGGCTTTTCGATCACGCCCGAACGCGCGAAGCGCGTCCTCTTCACGGACCCCTTTTACACGTCGGGTCTCACGATCGTCGTCAAGAAGGGCAACGACGCCGTCAAGGGTTTTGCGGACCTGAAGGGTAAGAAGATTTCCGTTCAGATCGGCACGACGAGCGCCGCGGCCGCGAAGAAGATCGAAAATACTGAAATTTCGAACTTCAACAGCGCCGGCGACGCCATCCTCAACATGCTCGCCGGCAATGCCGACGCCGTCATCAACGACAAGCCCGTCACGGACTACATCCTCGCGCAGAACGCTTCGCTAGCCGCGCAGACCGTGCACCTTCCGGAAATGGCTACGGCCGATCAATTCGCCATGGTCGTCTCGAAGAAGAACGAAGCGCTTCGCGACGAAATGAACGCCGCCCTCAAGACGCTCAAGGAAAACGGCAAGTTCGACGAACTCCACGTGAAATGGTTCGGCAAACCCGCCGACAAGTGATTCCCGCTTCGGGGCCGAAGCACGCAAGCGCAGGTCCCGAGGGATACCCGACGAAGAAACGCCCGACCTCAACAGTCGGGCGTTTCCTCTTTTCTCTTTTCAAGTTTCCGTTTGCCGTCTCTCGCGAACGTCGCCGTTATTCCGTCGTTCGGAGAATCACGCTTTCGCGGAGCCTCGCGCCGATTCCGCGAGGCGCACGGCCCGCAGTTGCCCGCAGCCGCCCTCGACCGTTCGGGCCGCGCTCTTTCGCAGAGTCGCTACGGTGCCCGAACGCCTCAGTACCGTAATGAGCTCTTCCGCCCGAACTTCGGGTACGGGCCGGAAATTCGACCCCGGAACGGCATTGAGGTCGATGTAATTCACCATGGCGCGACGCCCCTTGAGAAACCCCGCCAGGCGCTCCGCTTCGTCGAGGCCGTCGTTGACGCCCGAAAGGAGCGTCCACTCGATTTGCACCGGAAATTTCGCCAGGTCTCCGTAACGAAGGGCTCTTTCGAGCAAGTCCTCGACCGGAATGCGGGCCGCACGCGGAAGAAGTTCGCGCCGCAACGTATCGTTCGTCGTATGGAGGCTCAAAGCAAGCGCGGGTTTTACGGACGAGCGTGCGAGCGCCTCGAAGAGTCGCTCGTCGCCCACGGTCGAAACGGTGAGCGCTTTGTGTGCGAACGCAAGCCCCTCGGCCGAACCCAAAAACTCAAGCGCTTCGAGCACGGCCCGAAGGTTGTGCGAGGGTTCGCCCATCCCCATGAATTTGATCTTCGAGAGCGTCGGCATCCGCCGCAGCCCTTCCCGCACCTGAGCGAGGATTTCAAGACTGCCGAGCTGACGTACGAGACCCGAGCGGCCCGTCATGCAAAAGCGGCACCCGACGGCGCAGCCGACTTGGGTCGAGACGCAGAGTCCCTCGCGCGGCAACAGAACCGCTTCGACGAAGTCTCCCGCACGCATCGCAAGGAGCAACTTGGCGCTTTCTTCGTCGGAACATTCGACGCGTCCGATCGACTCCAAGACCGCCCGCACCTCGGGCAACTCCCGCTCCACAGCGGCCGGGTAACGGCACTTCGAATCGGCCGCCCATGCGGCTCGCCCCATCCACGCAAGCAGAATCCGCCGCACGTGTTCGGGCTTCGCGCCCGCGCGCTTGAGCGCGACCCGCAGGGCGGAAAGCGTGAATTCCTCAAGAACAAAAGCGCCGGTGCCGATCTCGGTCTTCATTTCGTTTGACCGCCCGAGCGGTCGTCGTGCGCGGCGCCGTCTTTTTTACGATGCGTGAAGAGCCGCACCGTGTCCCAGTTCACGACGAAAAACATCGCGATCGTCGCGAGCGACACGAAGCCGTACCCCCAGAAAACGAGCGCGGTCTTGTCGGGAATCGTCCCGTAGAAGGCCCCGAAAAATGCCATGGGCGTTCCTTCCTCGACGGCGTTCGCGGCGAAACACCCGAGCGCCGCGAAGTAAAACCCAAGCGACGCGCGCAGAAAAAGACGCTGCGGCTTCCAGGCGGGCGGACGCAGACGCGCGATCATGAGGACGAAAATCGGAATGAGGAAAGGAAGCGCGGTGAGAAGCGTGTTGTAGAGACGAGCCATCGAGGTGAGCGGCGGTATACAAAACAAAGAAATGCGCGGACGACAGGCGAGCGATCAAACGGACCGAACGACCGACTCCCCGGGGCGCCCGTGCGCGGGCATGCCTCACTATAGCGGATCGTGCGGCAGGGGAAAAAGCGCGGGAGCGTCGAAGCCCTCCGGGACGCATCGAGCCGAAGAAGGAAGAGCCCGGAAAGACGCTCGTGAAAAGCCCCGACCTTCACGCGGAAAGCCGGGGCTGCTTCAGGGATTATGCAATTTGAAGTTTGTGCGACGTTCTCAAACCGCCGCTTCTTCCTTCGCCCCGCGAGCGGGTTCGCGAAGCTTCAGGACCGAGTGGTAGACAACGAGCACCGCGAGCACGATGAGGGCGACCGCGAGGATCCCCTGGAGCCCGTGCACCATGAAGACGAAATTCCCCGAGGCGATCGCCTGCGCGATCTTGACGAGCTGCTGGATCAAAGCCGTCATCGTGACGGCGAGCATCACGGCCATCGGGCCGTAGAGCATCCAACCTTTGCGGCCCGTCGCCTTCAGGAAAACCGCGAGGCCCGTCAGAACGAGAGCGGAGAGGAGCTGATTGGCCGAGCCGAAAAGCGGCCACACGGACATGTAGCCCGCCATGCAGAGGGCATAGCCGAGGAGCAGCGTGAGGGTGGTCGCAAAGACGGTGTTCGTAAAGAGCTTGCGCACGGGCGTCATCGCTTCGCCTTTAGCCGGCATGAAGAGTTCCTGAAGCGACATGCGCCCGATGCGGGCGACGGCGTCGACCGACGTCAGCGCCAAAGCCGACACGCACATCGTCAGGATGCAGGCCGCGATGTCGCGGGGCACGCCGAAAACGTCCGTAAGGAACCCGGCCACCGAGGCGGAGAAGATCTGGAAGGGCGTCCCCGACGGGAGCGCACCGTCCGTAGCGGCCGCGCACACGACGATCAGCGAAACGACGCCGAGCACCACTTCGACGGACATCGAGCCGTAGCCGACGAGACGCATGTCGGCTTCGTTCGAGATCATCTTCGAGGACGTGCCCGAGCTCACGAGCGAGTGAAAGCCCGAGACCGCACCGCAGGCGATCGTGACGAAGAGGATCGGGAACAGGTCAAGGCCGTTCACTTCGAAGCCCGTGAAAGCGGGCATGCGGATTTCGGGGTTCTGGATGAAAACGCCCGCCACCGCGCAAAGGATCATCCCGATGAGCAAGAACATCGAGAGGTAGTCGCGCGGCGTCTTCAGAGCCCACATCGGAACGACCGACGCGGCGAAGAGGTACGCGAAGACGACGTAGCGCCAGGTTTCGGCGTCCGCAAAAACGGGAAATGCAATCCCCGCCGCGACCATCGCGACCATAAGCACCACGCCCGTCACGAACTGAACGCCCGCCGTGGGCTTCGCGTACTTGAGGAAGAACCCGAAAAAGACGGCCACAACCATGTAAAGAAGCGAAATCGAGGCGGCGGCCGCGTTCGGGACGATTTCCGTACCGTCCTTCGCGAACCCGTTGAAGGTCCCCGCGACCATGTCGCAGAAAGCGGCGATCACGAGAAGCGTGAAGAGCCAGCAAAAGAGGAGAAAGAGCTGCCGACCCGTGCGACCGACATAGTCTTCGATGATGGTACCGATCGAACGGCCGTTGTTCTTCACCGACGCGTAGAGAGCCGTAAAGTCCTGCACGGCGCCGAAGAAGATCCCGCCCACGAGCATCCAGAGGAGCGCGGGCAGCCACCCGAACATCGCCGCGATGATGGGACCCGTGACGGGGCCCGCCCCGGTAATCGAGGTGAACTGGTGCGCGAACACGGTCCAGCGCGACGCGGGCGCGAAGTCGCGTCCGTCGTTGAGACGCACGGCGGGCGTGGGTTTCTTGGGGTCGATCCCCCAGGTTTTTTCGAGCCAGCGCGCGTATCCGAAATACCCGACGGCCAAAGCCGCGAGCGTGATGACAATCATGGTGAGCCCGGTCATACCGAAGGTCTCCTCACAGTCGAAAGAGAAACGAGGAAAAAAGAGGGAGAAAACAAATCGACGACGCCTCGGAGGGGCGTGCGTTCCTTACATTATCCTCGCCTTTGCAAATTCGACGCATCGGGCAAATACCCTACACCGCATTGAATTTATTCGGATTTTTTCGTTTTTCCTCGTACTTTATTTCTGCAAAATCTTCGGTTTTGCAAAACAGATCCTCCGAATGACGCAGACGAATGCGAGCAATCGCAAAGGCCCGCGGGAAAAGCGCCTAGGCGGAAAGCGGGCCGCGCCGATCGTCACGGAACCGTAACGCGTTCGTCATGCGGCCTGCGTATGCTTTTCCGATTCCTTTCTGCGATTCGGTCCGTCTCTTACCCCATGCCCCCGTCGCACAAACTTCAAAATCCCGCCGACATCCGCACGCTCTTTTGGCTCTGCTGGCTTGTCTACGGAACGTCCTACCTCGGTCGACTCAATTTTTCCTCCGCCATGGTGCCGCTTCTCGATTCGGGAGCGCTCACGAACGTTGCCGCGGGCTGGATTCAGACCGCCTACTTCGCGGCCTACGGGATCGGGAGTCTCGTCAAGGGCCTCGCGGGCGACCGCGCGCACCCGCGCACGATGATCCTTACGGGCTTGGCAGGATCGGCCGCGGTGAACGCCCTCTTCGCACTCCTCACGACGGAGGGCGACGGGGGTCCGGCGTCCGGCATCGGCACCCCGGTCGGAACGCTCCTTCCGATCCTCCTTTGGGGCTCGAACGGGTGGCTCCAGTCGATGATCTGGGCACCGATCGTTCGGATTTTTGCGGTCATGCTCACACCCCGCGACAAGCTCGACTGCTGCGTCAATATGGTTTCTTCGCAGGTGACGGGGACGCTTGCGAGCTACGTCTTCGGGGCGATGCTTCTCACGGTGTTTCCCGTCGAGAGTCTCTTTTGGATGCCCGCACTCTTTCTTGCGGGCACGGCGACCGCCTGGGTCGCGGTCTTTTCGCGGCTCACGGCCCGAACGGGAGCGTTCGAGGGAACGGAGAACGTCGATGCGTCCGGCACCGAAAAGGGCAAGGCCGCGAACAAAGGTACGCTTTCTTTTCTTCTCACGGCGGGATTCGGCTTTCTCGTCTTTCCGGCGCTCCTTCACGGGACGCTCAAAGACGGGCTCGTCGCCTGGATTCCCGCTTTTTTGGCGGACCGCTTCGCGCTTTCGGCCTCAAGCGTCCTGATTCTCACCACGGCCGTGCCGATCGTGAATCTTTCGGGCGCTTACATCGCTCGAGCGCTTTACCGCCGTACGGGCGAGCGGGTCGAACGGTCGGCATCGATCCTCTTTCTGGCGGGCTCTGCGGGGTTGGCGCTGACGACCGCAGCGGGAGGCGACATTACTGTTCTTTCGGGCGTACTGCCCGAAGCATTGCATCCGACACTCCTCTTGCAATGCGCCTCGATCGCGGGTCTTGCCGCGGCCACGGCCTCGATGATGGCGGTCAACTCCCTGCTTACGGCAATCTATCCCTTGAAGTTCGAGCACACGGGGCGCGTTTCCACCGTCTCCGGGTTTCTCAACGCGCTCGGCTACGCGGGTGCGGCGCTTTCGATGTGCGCGACGGGCTCGGCGCTCGATGCCGTCGGCTGGACGGGCATTCTCGCCCTGTGGACGGCGCTCACGCTCCTCACGGGGCTCGTCGCATTCGCGGGTTCGGTGAAGGATGTCAGTCTCGGAGCTTCTCCCGCCGATCGGCCGCAACGCCCGACGCGCCCCAAAGAAGAATCACCGCACCCGTGAAAAGGAAAGAAAGTGCAAAGCCCGCGCTCGCTTCGAAGAGCGCCCCGAATATCCACGGACCCGCGCCCGCCGCGACGTAGCCCGCACCTTGCGCAAGGCCCGACATCGCGAGCATTTGACCGAGATTCGACGCCTTTTTGGCCATGAGCAAAAAGGCGACCGAGAGCATCGAACCCTGCGCCGCCCCGGCGGCCACACTTCCCGCAACAAGCCACGGAACGTTCGCTCCGCCCCAATACCAGGCGCATGCGCCGAAGAGATAGAGAGCGGCGAGGATCAAAGCCGCACGCGCGTCGTTCCCGCACGCCTTCATGAAGCGCGCCGTCCCGATCGAGGCGGGAAGGCCCGAGACAAGATAGACGAAAATCCAAAAGCCGCCCGCTTCGGCCGTCATCCCGATCGAGCGCCAGAAGGCGGGCATCCAGGCGCAGACCGTGTAGATCAAAAGCGACTGCAACCCCATCACCGCCGTGAGGCTCCAAGCGAGGGGATCGCGCAGGAGCCCGCCGAAACCGCCGACCCGAGAGCGACCGCGACCGTCGGAACCGCACGTCGCTCCTTCCCCGTCCGCGGGAAAGCGCGCAAAGATAAGCCACAGTGCGAGTCCCAAGAGGGCCGCACCCGCCCAGGCGAACATCGTTGCTTCGTAACCCCCGAAGGCGCGTGCGACGGGCACGGCCGTAAGTCCCCCGATCGATCCCGAAAGACCGATCACGCCCGTATAGATGCCCATCATGAGACCGAGCCGTTCGGCAAACCAGTTTTTGACCACGACGGGCATGACGACGTTGAGAAGCCCGATTCCGGCACCTACGAGAAGCGTCCCCGTCCAAAGAGCTGCGGGAACGGCAACGCCTCTCAGCGCCGAGCCTGCCGCCAAAAGCAAAACGGCAATCGCCGCCGCCCCCTTGAGCCCGAACCGGCGCCCGATGCCGGGCGCGGGAAAGGAAACAAGCCCGAAGACCGCAATCGGAAGAGCAGCCAAAAGCCCGTATTCCGCATAGCCGATCGCCAGCCGCCCGACGATCTCGTTCGAAAGCGGTCCCACCGAGGTGACGGGGCCGCGCATCAAAAGCGTCACCGCCAAAAGGGTCGCAACGAGCAGCACAAAACCCGCGGGGCGGTCGGGCCTGTCGGAAGGTTCAAAAGAGGTGAGAGGGTCGTGGCGGTCGGTCGGCATGGGAATAGCGGGAAAGAGAAGGCGAGGTCGAGGCTTTCGAAGTTTTCGACATTGTCGCACCGTCCGCGCTCTCGGCGCTCCGAGGACTTGCAATTTCACCCCGCACCCGCGGCCCGCGAAGCGAACTTTTGTAGAATGATCTCGAAACGACGTGCTCCTCGGCGAGAAGTCTTTTGCGCCGGATACGGTTTCCGAAGCTTCGTCGAGCGCCCGCAGCAATGTTCGGAAACAGTTCCTCGCACAGCCGAACTCTTGTTCAACCCGAGACGCGCTATTCTCATCCGACCCGAATCGGCGGCACGCGTGCCGTCATCGGTCGGTCCCGATCCCGACGTTTTCCCTTCGAAGGACGTCGGGTCCGACCGTTACGAATTCTTTTGGAACGCCCATGAAAAAATCGTTTGCTCTTCTCCCGCTCGCCGCTCTCTGTGCCGCCATGATCGCCGGTTGCGCCGCCGACGGGACGGCCTACCGTTCGGACGTCTACTCTTCGAGCAGCGTCAACCGCGCTCAGGAGGTGACGACCGTTGAGATCATTGCAATCTCCCCGGGGCGCGTCGCCGTGAGCAACACCGAAAACCGCGACCGCGCGCAGATGACGGGCGCCATTCTCGGTGCCATCGCGGGTGCCGCGATCGGCAGCCACAACAACCACGACACCTCGTCGCGCGTGATCGGCGGTCTGGCGGGCGGTGCCGTGGGCGCGCTCGCGGGCGACGCCGTCGGCGGCGGCAGCTCCACGTCCTTCGTCGAAGGCGTGCAGCTCGTCTACAAGACCTCGACCGGTCGCATGCTGCAGTCGACTCAGGTCGGTCGTCCGTGCGAATTCAAGACCGGCACGGCCATCATGGTGTCGCCGAGCCCCTCGGAAACCCGCATTCAGCCGAACAACCCCTACGGTTGCCCGAAGAACTGATCGGTCGACGACTTTCCATTCATCGAGGAGGGGCGCTCCGCTCGCGCGACATGCGCGGGGTCGGGCGCCGAACTGACTTATGAAGAAGACCATCCTTGAAGCCGCGATCCTCGCCGCGACCGCCTTTGCGATCCTTCCCGCGTCGGCCGAGCAGGCGCCCGTTCCCATGAGCGAGCTCGAGTACAACATCAACGTCGTGAAACAGACGCAGATGCAGATCGAAGCCGAAGCGCGCGCCAAGCTCGAAGAGCGTCGCCGTGCCGAAGCCGCCGCTGCCGCCGCCAAAGCGAAGGCCGACGAAAAGGCCCGCATCGAGCGGGCCCGTGCCGAACGCGTTCGCGCGGAATCGGCCGCGGCCCAAGCAAAAGCCAAGGCGGAACGCCAGGCGAAGCTCGATCGCTACGCCGATGAAGAACGCGAACTCGAAATCGAACTGAAGCGCCTCGAAGTCGAAGCGCGCCGCGCCTCCGTGGGCACCCAGGTTGCGACCGAAAAGGCCCGAGCCGAACTCGCCCGTGAAAAGGCTCAGCTCGAACTCGACGCGCTGCGCGTGGAAATCGACAACCTCAAAAAGGAAGACCCGACACTCGACGCTTCCGCGACCTCGAAGACTCCGACGCCCTGACGGGCGCCCCGGATGCGGGGCGACGTAAGGAACGCGAATCCCGAGACATCGACCCGCGCTTTTCCAAAATACGAGCGCTTTCTCCTTTCGGGGAGAAAGCGCTTTTTTCTAGGCTTTCATCGGTACCGACGATACCCGAGGAATTTGCGTATAATGCGAATCGTTATCATTTGACAAACAAGCGTCGTACCTCGTTTGACGTGCGCCCTTCGTCAAGTGTCAACCGCACACCGATTTTGTCCGGGAGGACCTGCACCGTGACCTCGATCATCGACATTCGCACCTACATCCGCGAGCATCCGGGCGTGAGCCTCAACGAGCTTGCACTCCGCTTCAAGACGTCCGAACCGATGATGGAAGCGCTCCTTTCGCGCTTGGTCGAGCGCGGCGACGTCGAATCGTACGAGCGCCCGAAATGTACGGGCTCGTGTTGTTGCTCGGGCGACGCCCGTCAGTGCTATCGCCCGACCCGCCGCTGAACGCAAGCCGATGCAGTATTCGAAGCCCGGCCGACCGTGCGTCATGAGTTTGTCACCGCACCGTCATCGAAATGTAACCCATTGAAAATTTTGGGTTTGCTCTTGCATTTTTTGCTCGGACCTGCTATAGTTCGTCTCGTTGTGGTTCAGGTGGTGTCTTTCGTTTCCGCGAGGCTTCGTCAGAATCAAGTCGCTGTTGGGAGTCCATTCGGTTCCGTTCCGCTGTTGCTCAAGGATCGGGATTGAGCTTGATGTTCTACGAGACTCCGGAAAAACCACTGACCACAAATAGTTGCAGGGCGAATCGCAAGATTTCGCCCTTTTTTCTTGCCGAAAATTTCCTGCCCACGTTTTTGCGCGGCTCCGTCGCCCGACTTTCCGCCGGGTATGACGACGCACCGCGATTTCATTTTGGAGGCTTCTTCGATGACGCTCGCCGAATCCCTTCAGCCGGGCATGCCCGCTCCCGATTTCACGTTGCCCGACGATACCGGGACCGAAGTGACGCTTTCCTCGCTTCGCGGCCGGAAAGTGATTCTGTACTTCTACCCGAAGGACAACACCTCGGGGTGCACGCTCGAAGCGCAGAACTTCCGCGACCGACTCGCCGACTTTGAAAAGCTCGGCTACGCGATCTACGGCCTGTCGCGCGACGGCGTCAAGACGCACTGCAACTTCCGCGCGAAGCACGGCCTCACGTTCCCGCTTCTCTCCGACCGCGAAGAAACGGTCGTGAAGCTCTACGACGTGCTCAAGGAAAAGACGATGTACGGGAAGAAGTGCTTCGGGATCGAACGCTCGACCTTCGTGATCGACGAAAACGGCATCCTCACGCACGTACTTCGCAAGGTGAACGCGAAGACCCACGTCGACGAACTCTACGCGCTGCTCGCGGGCTGATCGAAACACCGTCGACGCCCGGCAAGACGAACAACGGACCCGTCGCAACCGAACGGTACGTACCCGCGTACCAACGTTCGGTTGCGGCGGCCCGCGTTTTTTCAAAGGGCGTCAACCCTCCTTCGGCTTGCCAGGCCAACCGACGGAAACGTTCACCGTCACGCCGCGGCGGTCGAGTCCGTAGCCCTTCACGCCGAAGCGCACGCCCCAGGACGAATCCTCTTCGGGACGCGGTTCCAGTCCGAGTTCGCCGATCAACGTATTGCCCGAGAGACTCGGTTCGTCGAGTGCGAGCCCTTTCCCGTGCCGCTCGCACCGCCTCCGAAGCCGTATTCGTATGCGAGCCCCGCGTCGCTCGAAGCCCAACCGGCTTCGACGAAGACTCCGAACACACCCCTACCGACCCTAAGCGCAGCGCCCGTTGCGAACATCACGCCGTCGACGTCGGCGTGAAAACCCGTTTCGTAGCGACTCACTTCTGTCTTTTCCCGAAATTCGATGCGGGATTTGCGGACGGGCACCCGTCTCACACCTGCTTTTCGGCTCTTACCGAGCGATAATCGTCCGTTCCGTCGTTTCCGTCCCGTTCAGCACTTCCATGTTCCGTTCGCTTTCGTACGTCCGACGAACCATCCGAAAGTCGCTCGCGCCGTTCGCGATCGCCCTCCTTGCCGCCCTCGCGCTTTCGGATATTGCCGAAGCCCGTGAGCCCGAAAACGCCCCCGTTCGTCTCGGGATCGTCGCCTACGTGCGCCCTTCGCCCTTCGAAGCCGTCGTTCGCCCCACGATCGATGCGTTGCGGGCGCACTTCGGAGCGCGTCTCGAGGTACGTTTTTATCCGACGGCGGACTTAGCCCGAGCGGTGCGGGCGGGAGAACTTGACGTCTTTCTTTCGAGTTCGGGCTTTTTCCTCAGCATGCGCTCGGCGGGAGCCCGATCGCTTGCAACCGTCGCCTCGGTCGACTATCCGAATCCGAACCACAACGACGGGGCGGCGCTCGTCGTGCGCTCGGACCGAAGCGACCTCGCGACGCTTGACGACCTGAAGGGCCGAATTCTTGCCACTAACCTCCCCGAAAGCTTCACGGGCAAACTTGTTCTCGCGGGCGAAATCCTTCGCTCGGGATACGATCCCGACCGCTTTTTCGGAGCCGTCCGCTATCTCGGACCGGGCGATCGGCTGCAAAATGCTCTCGGGCTTCTCGCCTCAGGCGAAGTGGACGCCGTGAACCTGCGTCTCTGCTTTTTGGAAGCGTGGTTGGCCAAGCATCCCGAAGACGCGGGACGCTTTCGCGTCGTTCATCGCAAGGACGACCTCGGAGCAGCTTCGACCGGAAACGACGAAACCCGCACGCGACCCGAACCCTGCCGGCGCTCGACCGATCTGTATCCCGCCTGGACGGTTGCCTCGACCTCCGTCACCGATCCCGACGTTTCGCGCCTCGTGACGCGAATTCTTCTGGACATCGCCCCCTCGGGCGAACACGGTCTCTATTGGAGCGTAGCCACCGATTTTTCGAGCATCGACCGACTCTTTCGCGATCTCAAAATCGGTCACTATGCGTATTTGCGCGAGCGCACGCTCAAACGCTTCGTAAGCGAGTACCGCGAGTGGCTCCTCGTCGCAGGACTTCTTGCGCTCGGTCTCGTCCTTCATTCGGTGCGCATCACACAGCTCGTGCGACGTCGCACGGCCGAGCTCGTTCGGGCGCTGGACGAACAAAAGCGCCTCGAACTCGCCCAACGCGAAGCCGCGGAGCGCCTGGAGCGCTTGGAACGTACGGGCGTCGTCGGACAACTCTCGACGATTTTCGCGCATGAGATGCGCCAACCGCTCGGCGCGATTTCACTCTACAGTTGCGGATTGCGGAAAATGACCGCAAACCCGAACTTCTCTCCCGAGCAAGTCCGTGCGGTACTCGACAAGCTCGATCGGCAAACGAGGAGAGCCGATGCGATCGTCGAGCGCGTTCGCGCCTACGCCAAACGCGGCTCGCGCTCGCGCACCGTCTTTTCGCTCGAATCGGTCGTGCGTCGCGCCGTCGCGGACCTGGCCGCCTCGGGGCGATTCCGCGCCCGCATCGTGACCGAAGTACGTGCGGGCGATTCGAGCATTTCGGTCGCAGCCGATCCTCTCGAAATCGAAATCGTCGCTCTAAACCTCATCAAAAACGCGCTCGAAGCGTTGGAACAACAACCCTCGATCGCGGATCCGTTCGTCACCGTCACGTTCGGCGCCTCGGAGGACCGGGCGGAACTCGTCGTTCGCGACAACGGCGCGGCGCTCGACGCGGAAACGCTCGAACACATACGGGCTTTCCCCTCTTCCACGAAAACGGACGGCCTCGGACTCGGTCTTTCCATCGTGCGCGGAATCGTCGAAAATCACGGAGGACGCCTTGCCTTCGAGCGAGCGCCCGAAGGAGGATTGCTTGTACGAGCGACGATTCCGCTCGCACGGCGTACGACCCGCGACTCGTCCTCTTCGTCGGGTTCGTCTTTTGACGCTTCCGCCGATACCCTCACCACCGTCTGATCCATGCCTTTTCGACCTTCTCTCACCGAAAACGACATCGCTCTTCTCAAACGCCGAACGCTCGTGCGTATCGTCGACGACGACGCGGAGTTGCGCGACGCCCTGCAGTTTCTCCTCGAAGTCGAAGGCTGGCGCGTCGCGGCCTACGATCGGGCGGAGGACTTTCTGACGTCCGACGCGCCGAGCGTTCCGGGCTGCGTCGTGCTTGACGTGCGCATGCCCTCCATGTCGGGCCTTGAAGCCCAGGAACGCATGAACCGCCTCGGAATCCGACTTCCGATCGTTTTTCTGACCGGGCACGGCGACGTCGACATGGCGGTTTCCGCCATGCTCGACGGGGCGGCGGACTTCATCCTGAAGCCGATCGACAACGAGCGGCTCCTCGGCTCGATCGCGCGAGCAGCCTACCGGAGTCTTTCCGCCTCCGACGGTCCGCCTCCGCCCGCCGAAGCACGTCGCCGCCTTGAAACGCTTACCGAGCGCGAAGCGGAAGTTGCGAAGCTCCTCGCGCAAAAACTCGCGAACCGCGAAGTCGCCGAGCGACTCGAAATCGCGCTTCGCACGGCCGAAACCCACCGTGCCTCCGTCCTTCGCAAGCTCGGCGTACGCCGCCCCGACGAGATCGCGGCGCTCTTCGAAGCGGCTCGGGAGACGCAAGCTCCCTGAGCGTATCGTCACTCCGGAGCCGGATGCTTTTCGGCTCCGCTTCGGCGCTTGACGGCGGGGCATGAGTGCGTCTGCCCCTCTCCGATTCACTCCGTGTTTTCCCTTAAATTTCCTCGGATTTCGCCTTCCAATCCCGCGAAATCGCTCGTTCTTTGACACCGCAACAGACTACGTAGCGGGTCGCATGTCGATACTCACGTCACGGAGACCGGGCGGGACCGTTTTGCTCGTCCCTCCGCTTCTCTTTCCCAACACAACAACATTCGGGTACGAACATGACCAAAGAACTGAGCCGTCGCGGACTTCTGAAGTCTTCGATTTTCGGCGCCGCCGGTGCCGCCGCCATGGGCCTCTCGGGCGCCGCCTCCGCCGCCCGGAACACCAAGGATTCGCCGGATTCCTCTTTCGACGCGATCGTTCTCGGTGCGGGTCCCGCGGGACTTGTGACCGCGATCACCGCACACGACGCGGGCGCCAAGGTGGCCGTTTTCGAAAAGAAGGACCGCCCGGACGGCAACGCCATTTACGCGCTCGGCTCGGTCTGCGGCTGGGGCTCCCGTCACCAGAAGGAGCAGGGCATCGAAGACACGGCCGAAGCCTTCTTCGAGATGATGATGGACGTCTCCAAGCAGATGGGCGACCGCGCGCTCAACCGTTGCTACACGGACAACATCTCGGCCGGCATCGACTGGCTCGAAAGCGACATCGGCGTGAAGTTCGGCAAGATCCGCCCGATGCCCTATCCGCGCCTCGGTCGCACGTGCCGCGTCGAAGGCGAAGGGATCACCGGGGGCGCTCAGCTCGTTCGCAAGCTGCTTGCGGCCTGCGCGAAGCGCAACATTCCGATTTTCTACGAACACAAGGCGGTCGAGCTTCTCCACGACGACCGCTTCGCCGTGACGGGCGTGCGCTTTGCGACGCCCGAAGGCACGAAGTCCTTCGCCGCGAAGGGGGGCGTGTGCATCGCAACGGGCGGCTTCTCCGCGAACCCCGAAATGGTCTGCCGCTACATCGGCGGTTGGGCGACGCGCATGGTGCTGCGCGGCTCGACTTCGACGACGGGTGAAAACATTTCGCTCACGCTCCCGCTCTATGCGAAGTGCGTCAACATGGACCAGATGCACAACGGTCCGATCATCGGCGCGACCCACGTCAATCCCGCCGACGTCCTCAATTCGGGTTACGGCGTGCAGGTCAACACCTCGGGCGACCGCTTCATGGACGAAAACAACACCTACGTCATCAAGGCCCGCACGTGCGCCCGCGAAACGCTCGACAACTTCGCCTGGGTGATCGTCGACAGCACGTGCCCGGTTCTCGACAAGGTGATCCCGAAGTTCGATCACCTCAACAGCCCCTACGGCAAAGCCGACACGATCGAAGCGCTCTGCAAGTCCGTGAAGCTTCCCGTCGAAAAGGTGACGAAGCTCGTCGCGGACTACAACGCCCGCGTTGAAAAGAACACGCTCGGCGAAATGAATCCGCCCTGCACCTACAAGAAGCCCCACCCGATCGCGAAGGCCCCCTTCTACGCGATCCCCTTCCAGGGCGGCCTTACCGCCACCTTCGGCGGCCCCCTCATCAACACGAAGGCGGAAATCCAGTCGATGGACGGTCGCTCGATCCCGGGCCTCTACGCAGCCGGCAACGCCGCGGGCGGGATCTTCTACCACAACTACGCGGGCGGCGCCCAGCTCGGTGCCGCCACGGTCTTCGGTCGCATCGCCGGTGCGGAACTCGCCAAGCGCGCGAAGGCTTGATACCGTTTCAGGAGAAAACATAAATGAAAAACATCGTTGCGACCCTTGCCATCGCGTTTTCCCTTGCCGCCGGCAGCGCCTTTGCCGCGGACCACACGCTCGCCGACCGCCACGTCGCGCGCGGCCTCGAATGTGCGAGCTGCCACAAGACCGCTCCCGCTCCGGGCGCCGTCGTGAAGAAGGACGCCTGCAAGACCTGCCACAACTACGACGATCTTGCTAAGCGCACGGCCAAGATGCAGCCCAATCCCCACTACACCCATTTGGGCGACGTGAACTGCGTCGAATGCCACCGCGGCCACCAGGCTCCGCGCCTGATGTGCAACGACTGCCACAAGTTCAACATCATGCCGAAATAATCCCCGAGTTACAACTCAGGTAACGACTCGGAGAACTCCGACAACCCGTTTTTGCTCTCCGACTTCGCCCCGTCTCGTCTTTGACGAACGGGGCTTTTTTCGCCCGTGCAACCCGAGGGCACCGTATTCGGGGCGCTCCGATCGGCTTTCGAGTCGCGCGGTGCTTGCCGGTTCGACCTTTGGTCTTGCAATCGTCGACAATTTCGATAAACTTCCGACCTCGGGCCCGTATCCCGAATCCGATTTCGACTCCGCAGGAGGACGCTCGCCGTCCGACACCGCGCTTTTACACTTTTATAGGTACACCATGCGCCAGCTGAAGATTGCCGCCACTCCCGGTACCGTTTCCGCGTTTCGCTGCGAGCGCGAAGTGGTTGCGTTCGACCACGCCGATCTTACGGACGTTTCCGTTGCGGTCATGACCGTCAAGGAAGCCGAAGCGGGTCTACTCGACAAGGTCGACGACACCGGATTCCATATTCCGATCGTTCTCGTCGCCGAGGGCGAGCGTCTTCCCGCGGCGCTCGCGGGGCGCGCCGCAGCCGTGATCAGCCGCAACCCGACCGATGCCGCCCTCTTCGGGCGCCGCATCGACGGGCTTGCGCGCGGCTACGAAGAACGCGTGCTGCCGCCCTTTTTCGCCCGACTCGAAGACTACGTCGATCACGGTTACGCCCAGTTTGACTGCCCGGGCCATCAGGGCGGGGCGTTTTTCCGACGTCACCCCGCGGGGCGCGAATTCGCGGACTTTTTCGGCGAGAACATCTTCCGTTCCGACCTCTGCAACGCCGACGTCGCGATGGGGGACCTCCTCATTCACGAGGGTGCTCCGCACCTCGCTCAGCAGGCGGCCGCCAAGGTCTACAACGCCGACAAGACGTACTTCGTTCTGAACGGGACGTCTTCCTCCAACAAGGTCGTTCTGAACGCGCTCCTCGCCCCGGGCGACCTCGTGCTCTTTGACCGCAACAACCACAAGTCGAACCACCACGGCGCGCTCATCATGGCGGGGGCCGTTCCCGTTTACCTCGAAACCGCCCGCAATCCCTACGGCTTCATCGGCGGGATCGACGATCACTGCTTCGAAGAAGACTACCTCCGCGAACTCATTCGCGAAGTGGACCCCAAGCGCGCCGAAGAAAAGCGCCCCTTCCGCCTGGCCGTCATTCAGCTCGGTACCTACGACGGCACGATCTACAACGCCCGTCAGGTGGTGGACCGCATCGGCCGCTTGTGCGACTACATTCTCTTCGACTCGGCTTGGGTCGGATACGAACAGTTCATCCCGATGATGAAGGACTGCTCGCCCTTGCTTCTTGAGCTCGGACCCGAAGACCCCGGCATCATCGTCACGCACTCCGTGCACAAGCAGCAGGCGGGCTTTTCCCAGACGTCGCAGATCCACAAGAAGGACTCGCACATCAAGGGCCAGCGCCGCTACTGCCCGCACAAGCGTTTCAACAACGCCTTCATGATGCACGCCTCGACGAGCCCCTTCTATCCGCTCTTTGCGGCTCTGGACGTCAACGCCAAGATGCACGAAGGCGAATCGGGCCGTCGTCTCTGGGACGACTGCGTCAAGGTGACGATCGAAGCACGCAAGCAGATTCTTCGCAACTGCAAGTACATCCTGCCCTTCATCCCGAAGGAGGTCGACGGTCTCAAGTGGGAAGACCATCCGACGGAGAAGATCGCTTCGGACCTGCGCTTTTTCGCGTTCGAACCGGGCGCCTCGTGGCACAGCTTCGAGGGCTACGGTCCCAAACAGTACTTCGTCGATCCGTGCAAGCTTCTGCTCACGACCCCCGGGATCCGTGCGGAAACGGGCGAATACGACGACTTCGGCGTGCCCGCGACGATTCTGGCGAACTACCTCCGTGAAAACGGGATCGTTCCCGAGAAGTGCGACCTCAATTCGATTCTCTTCCTGATGACGCCCGCTGCGGACCTTGCGAAGACCGAACACCTCGTTTCGCATATCCGTCGCTTCGAGCGGCTCCTTGACGCGGACGCGCCGCTTTCCGAAGTGCTCCCGTCGCTCTATGCCGCGCACGAAGAACGCTACCGCGGGTACACCATCCGTCGACTCTGCCAGGAAATGCACGACTTCTGCCGCGCAACGAACCTCAAGGGTCTCCAAAAAGCGATGTTCCGCCGCGCGCATTTCCCGAAGCGCGCTCTTTTGCCGCAGGCGGCGCACTACGAGTTCATCCGCGGGAACGCCGAACTCGTGCCCCTTGAAAAGGCGGCGGGCCGCATCGCCGTCGAAGGGGCGCTTCCCTATCCGCCGGGCGTGCTTTGCGTCGTTCCGGGCGAAGTTTGGGGCGGAGCCGTTCTCGACTACTTCCTCGCGTTCGAAGAGAACATCAACCGGTTCCCGGGCTTCTCGATCGAACTCCAGGGGGTGTACGTCGAAAAAGACGCCGACGGCCGCAAGCGCGCCTACGGGTACGTGCTCACGGAAGAGCGCGCGCGGGAGCTTCTCGGCTGAGAAGCGGCCGAGCAACGGCCGTGACGACGAGCGGTCCGAACCGACACGACCGACACTCGGCACACGCGACGGGGCTTTCCTCTTTACGGGGAAGGCCCCGTCGGTTTGTCGGGGCTGCCGTTCGACGAGGAGTCTTCGAGGTTTTTGCGGCCGCAACACTCGGGGTTCGTCGGTTTTCGTCTGAAAACTGTCCTTGATTCGTCAGGTTTTCAGTCCATTTGTCGACCGAAATCGTGGATTCGGAAGTTTTGCCGAGCCCGTCGCGAGTCACCTCAAACACTCGCGATTTCGTCCGACGAAAGGGGAGCGGGACGATCGATCAAAAGAGGAAACGAGCGGTAGAGTGTTTCGACGGACCGAGCCGACGGAAGCGCAATCGACGCACAATCCGACGACGCGACGGACGCTCGGTTCCCCGAATACTTCGAAAAAGACCCTTTCGCACTTTCCCTTTCAGGACAGACACCATGCTTCCCACCATCGCCCGCCGCCACCTGCTTGCCGCCGCGACGCTGTCGCTTCTCGCGGGGCTTCCCGCCTCGGTCACGGCCGCCGATTCGAACGCTTCGGCCGAACCGCTCAAGGTCGGCACGAGCAGCACCTTCCCGCCCTTCGAATTCAAGGACTCGCAGTCGGGCGAACTCGTCGGCTTCGAAGTCGACCTCGTTCGCGCGATCGGCGCCAAGATGGGCCGCCCCGTACAGTTCCTCGACTTCAGTTTCGACGCGCTCCTTCCGGCCATTGTTTCGGGCTCGATCGACATGGGGGCCGCAGGCTTTGCGAAGACGCCCGAACGCCGGAAGCGCGTCCTTTTTTCGGACACCTTTTATCATTCGGGGATCACCATCATCAAGCGCAAGGGCGACGCGCGCATTAACGGAATCAACGACTTGGTCGGCAAAACGATTTCCGTGCAGTTGGGCTCGATCAGTCACGAACGCGCGAAGCAGATTCCGAACGCCAAGGTGGTGACCTTCGACAGCGGTGCCGAAGCGATCCTCAACCTCACCACGGAAAATTCCGACGCCGTCATCAATTCGCGTCCCTCGACCGACTACATGGTCGTACAACGCCCGTCGCTCGGCGAAAAGATCGAACGCTTGGAGCCGATCCGCAAGTCCGAAATGGGCATGGTCGTGCGCAAGGGCAACACCGAACTCGTCGAAGCCATCAACAAAGCGCTCGCCGAAGTGAAGGCGGACGGAACGTACGCTGCTTTGGAAAAGAAATGGTTCGGTCTGAACGACCCTGAAAACCTAATGTAAGCACCTGCTTGTGTTCGTAACGTCTCGGTCCGACGGGATTCCGAGACAAAGCAAAGCCGCATGAGAAACCCGGTCGGCCGGAAAGCCGCCCGGGCTTTTTTTTCGTTAGCAGGTCAAGGAGCTGCCCGAGCCCGCGGAGCGCTTTGCGTGCGCAGACCGTGCGTCTTTCCTTCGAGAGACGCTGACCGTCCGCTCTTGCGCCGCATCCCCTCCTCTTTTCGCCCTCTTGCGCCCTCCCGGGAAAACGATTTCCGTGCAACTCGGCTCCGTCGGCCACGATCGCGCAAAAGAGATTCCGGGCACGAAGGTCGTATCGACAGCGGCGCGGACGCGAT
>ENA-UEQM01000530-UEQM01000530.1-human-gut-metagenome-genome-assembly--contig:-NODE-530-length-23320-cov-10.773867_pt1 | contig 23320 bp, 16 predicted proteins | sample MGYA00242948_ERZ507948 | MGnify/ENA primary metagenome ERZ507948 (study PRJEB26167, sample SAMN06115440) | human gut metagenome | host: Homo sapiens | place: China:Hubei | collected 2015-07-28... | reverse complement strand
GGCGCAGGGAGTGCCCGGCGTCGGCAAAAAAGCCGACGCGGTCGCCGACCGGAGCGGTGTGCCGCTCCTGTACAACCATGCCTGTCTCCATCAGGGCTCCCCCCACCCGGAGGGAAAGGCGTGCCGCCTTTCCCGGCTCTCAAGTATTCGGCACCGGCACCTTGCCGGTCGGGGTGCAGGGGCGAAGCGCCCTGCTCGCTCCGGGAGGAGCGAAATCCCGATGCCGAAGGCGGATGGGTTTATTTTGACCCGGGGAATGTCCGGCAGGCGGCGTAGGGGGCTTCCTGCGGGAGGCCGCGCGAGCCGATCTGCCACGGCTGGTCCGGGTAGTTGTGCATTTTCATGCTGTCGCCCCACGGGAAGAACGGCAGGTCGGGTGCGACTTCCCCGGTGGTGAAAGGGAGGCGCGTCACGTCAAAGCGGGTCGATTCGATCACCGGGCGCTCGACGGTGCGGCCGTCCACCGCGCAGGTCTGCACGCCGAAAGGCGACGGGGAGTAACAGATTTCAAACTGCACGCCGGGGCGGTGGAAACGCACAAAGCGGCGGTTGCTGATCGTGTAGTCCAGAATCCGCGCTTCGGAGTGGAAGGCGTGGAACGCTTCGAGGCTCTCCCAGTGCGATTTCGCGTCGATCGTGAAGACGAAACCGTTCTGCATGAGTTTCAGCTCCTCGCGGGAGAACTCGCGCGGTTCGCCCTCGTAGTTGACCAGCTCCAGACATTCGTAGCGTTTCCCGGAGTGGAAGCGCACCGCCGCGCGGCGCGCTTCGGAAGTCGGGATCAGCGGCCAGACGTGTACGAACACCTCCCCCGCCTCCACCGAAACCGGCACGACTTCGGCGGATTCTCCCGCCGCGCCCTCCCGGACCGGTTCCGCGCCGAGCACCGACCGGCGGATGCGGCCGTAGTGCGCCGGGAAGATCACGTCAAGTTTCAGCACCGGAGCGGTCAGCGGCGCGCCGGAAAGGGCGGGGATGTTCAGCAGAATGGCGGTGTTGCGCTTCTGCAATACGTAGCTCCAGCCCTGATGGAAGCTGTTCTCCTCGCTGTGCGAGTTCCCGTCCACCGAATGTCCGATCCGGTCGAGGTCGACCGGGGAGGTGAAGAAGCGGTAGAAGATGCTCGCCGAATCCCGGTAGGTGCGCACGTCGGGGCGCAGCTTGTAGGTGGCGTACAACTGGGCGGTCTGTTCGCCGCCGCACAGGGGGGTATCGACGGTGCCGAGCGAAAACTCCTGCTCCATATAGTTTTCGGTGTGGTATTCGCCCGCCATGCCGTCGTAGCGCATCATCGACTCGGAGCGTCCCCGCGTCCGGGCCGGATACGCGCCCTCCCGCAACAGCGGCACGAGTTCCTCCGGCACGTGATAGTCGGCGCTGGTGAATTCGCAGAATTCGGCGATGTTCTGCATGTAGTTGCCGCCGAAGTGGACCACCTGCAGCGGATCGGGTTCCGCTCCGAACAGGTCCGCCGGAATGTCGTAGCCGGAAAGCTCCGCGCCGAAGAGCATCCACAACTGCACCTGGAGCGAATGGGGATGCCCCGCCCAGTCCACCGCGTAAGAGCGGCAGTTCGGCCCGGCGGAACGCCTGGTGCCGGGGTGGAAGTGGAGCAGGATTTCAGCCCAGATGCGCGCCTCGCAGTCGCGGGCCAGCGCGCGGACCTCCTCCGAATGCGAAAGTTCGCCGATTTTGGCGAGGCTGCACAGCGTCGAGGCCGAATAGGTCGAGGAGTTGAATTCGCTCGCCCACGCCGAACGCGACAGCAGCCGGCGGAATTCGTTGAGGTTCCAGAGACCGTGGCGCTGCGCGGCTTCGTCGCCGAGAAATTCACCGCCGAGCAGCAGCCCCTTGGTCGCCATCATCGGCATATTGTCGTTGCAGCCGTGAAACTTGAGGTCGGGCTGCGCGGCTCCGGCGTAGGTGCGGAAGACCAGCCGGGTATGAAATTCGAGGATTTCGCGCGCCTCCGGGGTGGCCAGCGGCGCGAACTCGCGCAACAGCGCCGCACAGCTGGTGGACAGGAAGATGTTGAAATCCCGCCCGTCGGACATCTTCGGCACCTCGTTGGACCAGGCGCGCGGGGCGCTGAAATAGCGTCCGATCATCCGGTTGGCCAGCGCGATATCGGCTTCGCCGCCGCAGTAGAGGGCCGGGGCGATCCAGAACACCTCGCGCCACGGCGGATTGAACTGCGGAATCTTCCCGGAACCGTCCGGGTTGACGACCTCGCCGATCCGTCCCCGGGCCAGCTTCTGGAACAACGCGCGCCGCCGCGCGACCTCATCGGAATGGTACAGTTTCATATCATCGACTTTCCTGCAGAGATTTTCTCACTTTAAAGAATATACCTCCAACCGGATGCCGCGCAAGTCGGCGGAGAACAAATTTCCCCTGGAATCCAGCTGGGCGCCGAAAAGATCGATCCGGTTGATCTCGCCGGGCTTCAGATACCGGTCGATGCGGGCGCCGGGGGAGGCGAAGGTGCGCTCCTTCAAATAGCCATCGTGGTTCAGGATCAGGTTGCGGAGCCGCGCATTGGGAGCGGCCTCCGGCGGTTCGTCGATCACCAGCCGCACCAGCTTGCCGCGCCACGCTTCCGGGATCATCACCTCCCGGCTGAGCCCGAAGAGCCGTCCCCGGTACGGCACCGTGACGGAGCCGCTGCTTTCCAGGACGTTCTTCCAGGCGGTCCACTCTCCGGCGAGGTCGAGCACCGCTTCCGGTTTCGGGAACTTATGCAGGTACATCGCGCCGACCGGGCCGGGAGTGCTTCCGGGTTTCGGAGCGGCGGCGACTTCAAGTTCCAGCTCCAGCCGTCCGGTTTTCAGCAGTTCCGGCGTCAGCTCCCGGCGGAACGAGTGGCGCGCCCCTGAAACGAAAGGCCTGCCGCCGATCCGCACGTCACCCCGGTCGCTGAGTCCGGTCTGGTGCGGCCACTCCCCGTAAGCGCCGAAGCAGAGGAAAATCCGGGAATTGCCGTCGAGCCATTCCGGCGGCAGCGTTACGTTTTTGCGGTAGAGGACCCGCCGCGTGCCGTCCGGGAACCCCTGTTCGAGGAAGGAACCCATCCCGGCGGAACGCCATTCGCCTCCCTCGGGGCGGGCCTGCCAGCCGGTTGAAAGGTCGAGCCCGTTCTCGCCGAGCCGGACGGCGTAGGCGCGCACCGCCGCTTCGGTTTTGCCGCGGTCGACGACTTCGGCCTGCGGCAGCGCGAACCAGTTGCGCTCCTGATTGCGGAGCCAGTGGACCGGTCCGTCCACTCCGGCGTTCTGCCGCACCGCCGCGAACTGCCGGATCTGGTAGGGGCTGAACGATTGTACGCCGAAGGAGAGCTTTCCGTCCGCATTGGTGACCGGAACGTCGGGAGTTCCGGTTTTCGTCGCGTCGATCACAGCGGCGGGAGCCGGGCGCAGCGCGCTCAGCCGGGAATCGATCCGGGTGTCGAGCGTCCAGTCGCCGCCGCGCACGCCGAGCGCTCCGGCGAAATAGACGTCGTAAAGCCCGTTCTTGCTGGCCCGTTTCTCGAACCAGATTTCGGGGCGCGAGGAGTCCGTTTCACGCCGGACGCCGAGCGAGGCGAGCAGCTCTTCGACCAGCTTCTGGCGCGCCGCTTCGTTGAGCCACTTGCCGTTGTCGTCCTTGATCCGCAGGTAGAACGGGGTGCCGAGCAGGATGAATTTTCCCTTGCCCTCGGCAACTTCGGCGATCGCCATGGAGCCGTCCGGCCAGGTGGCGACAGCGTCGGCCTTTCCCCGGATCGCGACCTGTCCCGAGGCGCTGCGCCCGAGGTGGTCGATCGAAGCGCCCGAACCCTGCAATTCCTTGCCGCGCAGCTTCGGGAACAGCTTCTGGGAGGAGGAGAAACGAATCGCGCCGCTGCCTCCTTTGTCTTTGACCTTGAGGCCGAAAGCGGCGGGCAGCGGCCAGGCGTCACGCTGTTCCGGCGTGTGCCGTCCGGTGTGGTGCTGGGCGATGAAAACACCCCCCTGCCGCACATAACGCTTCACCGCCGCCACCAGCTGCGGGGTCATCACGGTGGTGGCGCAGTCGAACATCACCGCGACCTTGCCGTCGGCCAGCCCTTTTTCGAGGTCGCGGCCGTTGACCAGCACCGGCGTGAGGCCGAGGGCCGGGAGCGTGCCGCGCGACATGTCCCAGTTCCAGATCAGGCCGGTGCCGTAGTTGCTGTCCTGCGCGGTGTCGCGCAACACGCCGAGGTCGGTGCGGATCAGGTCGGTTTTGCCGAAGGTCGAAAGCAGCGCGGCGTTGTCGGCCCACCACCTGACCACTTCGGGGTAGCGCCAGAAATCGCGGGCGAAGTCGAAGCCGTAGTCGTGCGCGTCCTGCGCTTCCCAGAATGCCATCGCGTACATGTGCTGGCCGTTTTTCGGGTCCTTCACGAAGCCGCCGGGTTCGCTGGAGCTGGAGCGGTTGCGGAGCATGGTGTATCCCTTGTAGTGCATCGGGCGGTACCAGGTGGTTTCTCCGGTCAGCTGGGGATAGGCGCCGTACTTTTCAAACAGGTCGAATGCCTCCGACTGCCACTGGTTCGGCGTCATCACCTTGATCGGGCGCTCCGGGTCGACCGAGCGCATCGCCCGGAGCCAGGTTTCAAGCGTTTTGAGCTTGGCCTGCCGCAGGTAATCACGCCAGTCGAGGAAGCGGCGGTTGATTCCGGCATCGGCATAGGGATAGCTGCCGCCTGCGTGCGGACTCAGAAAGACCCGGTAGGCGATGCGGCCGCCCTGCGAAAAGATCGCGAAATCGTTCCGCCCCGGTTTCAGGTAACGGCTGATTTCGACTTCGCTGTGGGTATTGCTGGCCCAGTTTTCCGGATCGACCAGCTTGCGGGCGGCTTCCTGTCCGTTGACCCAGACGGTCAGCTCCCGGCAGTTCCGTTCGGTCAGGGGCATGATATGCAGGTAGATTCTGGAATGCGCTTTCAGGAACGGGGCGGGAACGTCGTGGCTGAACCGGGTCCACAGCGAGTCCGCTTTGGGACTCGCTTCGCCGGGAACATGGTTGTAGCGACCGACGAAAACCAGCAGCCTCCGGTCGGTGCGCGGTGCGCTGAACCAGCCGGCGTCGGAATAGTCCGGCCGGAAGAAACCGGCTTGCTCGCCTGCTTCAAGCGTGCCGCTTTTCCACTTCCAGTCGATATCGTCGAGGTCGAGGAAGCTGCCGCGCCGTCCCTTGAACCAGGCCGGATCGGGCAGCGTGACGTCATGCCAGCTACGGAACGAACCCGGCTTGCCGGTCCACGCCCGCGACAGGGAGTCGAGCGTATATCCCTTGTCCTTTTGCAGGTACTCCGGGAAACGCGTGCCGGAATGCGGCGGACGGCTGTACAGGAAAAGCTGGAATTCGCCGTGCGGCTCCATCCACGCCAGCAGATCGGGATCGTCCTTCCAGCGGTCCATCAGCCGGTACAGGGCATTGAGCTGCAAATCGTCCAGAAATCCGCTGGCGGTGTGGTTGGTGTAGTAGCCCGCCGCCTCGAAAAGGCTCTTGCCGGTAAAGCCGGGAACGTAGGCTTCAAATTCATCCCCCGGCATGTTCATCCAGCTGTACCAGGCGGATTTGCCGTCGTCGGTCCACAGCATTGTCCGATAGGGCTTGCCTTCGCGCCTGAGCTGGGCGGCGGCATTGCGGGGCAGCGCGTTTTCAAACACGTTCGGAGCGTAGGCGGTGCTGAGGCTCTGCTGGTGCAGGTTCGCAATGACCGGGTTTTCGCGGAAAAACTTCATCTGCTCCGGCGTTTTGGTCGATCCCATCCACCAGATGGCCAGCGCGGCGTTGTCGAAATTGTCGAGATAGCGCGGGTAGCCGTTCTCCGGCGGCGGCTGCCAGCGGTCCGCGCCATGCCCGGCGGCGGCGGTGTCCAGCGCGGCGCGGTCCGGGGCGGAGAGCACCATCACCCTGTTGCCGTCGATGCCGATCCGCCATACTCCGCCGTGGCGGACCGCCAGCATGCCGGGACAGCCGGAAACACGTTCGACCGCGCCGTAATTCTGCAGGTCTGTGAAATACTTGGAGGCGACGATCTTCGCCTTCTCCGGCGATTCGCACTGAAAAATACTCAAGGCGCTTCGTCTGTCACTTCGGCCCGAAACGGAGACCTTTCCATAGCCGCGCAGCTCGAAGGGGCCGGCGGAGTTGGTGTAGGCGGCGAGGCCCGCGCTCCCGGCGAGCCAGCACAGACACAGAAACAGAGATTGGAATTTCATCAATGATTGCCTTTCCTGTATGGGGAGGAGTGATTCAGCGGGCGTACCACATCCAGCCGTTCGGATAACCGATCGCGGTTGGAGTCGGCCCTTTGTAGTTGCCGCGATAAGGAAGCCAGTCCCGGTGATAACCGGCGTGCCCGTCCGCGTAAAGGACATTGACGCCGCCGCTGTGGCGCAGCGCCGAAGTATCTTCCGGGGAGTCGCTTCCGCCTGTTGTATTCCACGGCGCGACCCGGCAGTTGTATCCGTCGAACATCGCGACCAGGCTGGAGGCGCGGGTAAAGCGGTTGGTGCGGTTCGTCATGAAGCCGGTGTCGGCGGTGGTGCCGTGGTAGACATTGGCGGCGTAGGAATTGAAGCGGTTTCCCTTCTGGTATTTCGCCAGATAGGTCTGCTCCGGGTTGGCGGGACAGCGCCACGGGCCGTGGCCGGTCCGGGCCGCCAGTCCGTCGTTGCACCAGTCCTGATAGCCGGGGAGCGGCGGCATCACGGTACGCGACAGCACCTGAAACCACTGTTCGGTGGAGCTGCTGCCCCACGGCGCACCGCTCGGCGTCCAGCCGTCGCACGTGTCGGAGTAAAGCATGAAGAATTTGCCGAACTGGGAGAGGTTGTTCAGGCATCCCGCCGCCTGCGCCTTATCCCGCGCCTTATTCAATGCAGGCAGCAATATCGCCGCCAGTATCGCGATTATGGCGATCACTACGAGCAGCTCAATTAAGGTGAATTTTTGTTTCATGGTTCCTCCTTGTGGTTATGAAATCTGTTCGGAACGGCGGTCGATGAAGCGGGCGTAGGTCATGATGCCGCGGGTGCGGCGCAGCACGGCATCGGGAGCGCGGCGGAACTCCTCGCAACATTCAAACAGCGCCCGCGCCTGCGCCGGTGCGTCGAAGTCGAATGTGGAGAGGTTGAGAGAGCGGAACTCCGGCCGGTTGTCGAAGCCGATGATTTCAAAACGGGCCGGATCGATGTTCCGGTCTTTGAGCCGGTACAGGAAACTGCTTGCGGAGTAGTCGTTGGCGCAGAAGCAGGCGATCCGGCCTTGGGGCGGAATCGATTCGAGAAAGCGCTCGGTGCATGCTTCATCGATGTCCGGCACCTGTTGCGACCTGTCCGCGTCCTGCAGCCATAAGTAGGAGGAACGGATGTGTTCAAACGGAATCCGGCGGTTTTCGCAGAAGTCACAGCAAAGCTTCATTCTCGGCTCCGCCCACCAGTCGGCGGCGGCATTCGACAGGTAAAAAATCCGGTCGAAACCGGAGAAGTGCTCGTCCAGCACCCGGAACAGCGTGTCGTGGCTGTTCACGAGCAGGTAATCGATTCCCGGCAGCAGCTGCGAAGCGTGGGTGGTCAGTTCAATGCAGTCCTGAAACAGCAGCACTACCTTGATCCGGCGGGCCTGAAGGGCCTGCAGGTGCCGCCGCCAGCAGAATTTGCGGTCGTCCCCGCCGGGCCGGAAGGCGGCGAAGCGGATGCCGCGCTGTTCAAGGGAGGCGGCGAGGGTTTCGGGATCGCGCCACGCCTGCCAGTCGTTTTCGCGCAGGTTGTATGCGACGGTCCGCACTCCGTCAGCGGCGAAGTACCGCTCCGTTTCGTCGAGCAGCTGCCAGCGGAAGTCGGTGGTGCGCGCGGTGGATTCCTCGTTGTTGGCGAACAGGAACGCGATGTTCTGCATCGGTTCGCGGTACTCCTCCGGTTTCGGGAGGCTGCGCCGGATGATCCGGCTGCCGCTCTTTTTGGAGGTTTCGATATAGCCGCCGCGGCGGAGCTTTTCCAGCGCCTTGGTCACGGTGCAGCGGCTGACGCCGAATTCCCCGGCCAGCTCCTTTTCATAGGGCAGGAACTCCCGTTCCGGCGGCAGTTCGGAAATATAGTCGAGCAGGGCGCGCTTGAGCAGCTCGTATTTCGGCACGCTCCGGCTTTCGCCGTCCGCCGCAAAAGAGCTGAGGCGGCGCGGAACGTTTTTCAATGGCAGGTTCCGTTCGATCATAACGCAGTCATATTCCCGTCTGAAACATCTGAAATTTTTCTTCTGTCTTTATTATGGATGATTCCGGCGCAATATCCAAGAGAATATGACCGTTTTTTACGATAAAAAATCAGACATGATACAGTCATGATATTATGTTCGCAATATGACTGATCTTTTCTTGAGGTTCCATGGGCTGGAGTGCATGGCCGGATGTAGCGTTTCAGGCATTGAACACGGAATCCCGGCTGCCGCTGCCCTGCAGGACGAAAACGCACAAGGTTGCAGGCGGTAAAAATCATCAGATGACAGGAAAAACGAAAAAAATCATTCGATTTCTACTTCGCGCTCTTGACAAAATTCATTTTTTCTGCCATAATATATATCGATATAGATTTTTTGTGTATGGAGACAGATTGTATGTCGGATGTCATATATTCCAAAAAAATGTTCCTGGAAGAGTCATTGCGCCAGCAGATCAAGTCCGGCAACTATCAGCCGCACGACCGTTTTCCTTCGGTGGCGAAATTGAAGGAGCAATATGGACTCAGTCAGGTTACCGTAGTGCAGGCGCTCGACCGTTTGGAGGCGGAAGGGCTGCTTTACCGCAGGAAACGCAGCGGTACATTCATTTCGCCGGTGAGCAAGGTGCGGCAGGTTCTGGTTGTTTCGGGGGTGTCCCGCCTGAAAAGTGATGAACTGAACCGTTTCCTGTGCCATCTGGACAATTCGCAGATGGAGAGCCGTTCGAACCTGATCATACTTTGCTGCACGATTGAAGAGTTTGAAAAAAATTCTCCATTTCTGAAAATCGTTTATAAGGACCTTTTTGCCGTTATCTTTTTCCGGTGCCCGGAAATGCTGCTGCGGCACCGGGAGGAGCTTCGGGAGAGCAAGGTGGCGGCGCTGTTCTACGGCTCCAGCGCCGGGAGCAAACAGTTGTCCGGCTGCAGTTTCTACTGTTATGATGAACGGACTCTGGTTTTCCGGGCGCTTGACGCATTGTATGAGCGCGGTTATCGGGATATTTCCTGTTTCTCGTTGGATACGGACGTATTTGAAGAACGCCGCCGCCATTATGTCGACTGGATGCTGGAAAAAGGGCTGCCCGTCTGCAAGGAAAAGGTTCACATTCTTCCGGCCGGCGGCAACGGGTTCGCCTATATGCGGGAAAAGCTCCGGCAGGGGATGAATCTCGGCAGGGCGGTATTTTGTACCAGCAACAGCAATCTTGGAACCGGCTGCCTGCAGGCTCTGCTTCAGGCCGGAGTGCGGATTCCGGAAGAGGTCGCCATTCTCGGAGTCGGCAATATTCCGGGGCTTCGCGAGTTCCATCCGAGACCGGCCGCGATAGAGATAGACTTTCAGGGGGATGCCGCCCGCCTGGTTGAGTTTTTCGATAACGAGTCCGCCGGGGATGCTTCTCCGGGACGGATCGGGCAGAGCGAATTTATTCTGGATTGCAATCAGACGGTTTGACCGGCAGGGCCTGCGGAATGTGGATCCGCATTCCACCCGTTCCTCACGGCATGCCGTAAACCTGAATCAATAGAAACAGAAAAGGAGCCATGTAATGAGACAAAGCCATTTAAAATCGGCGAAGGATTCACTAAAGCGCCGCATTACGACAGAGAAATTTACATTGATTAAATTTCTGGTGGAATTTTCTTCCCGCTGCCGCCCGACCGCATCTCCGCACCGTTCTGCATACCGCCGCTTAAGGCCGACTATTGCAACATTTACACTGATTGAACTGCTCGTGGTGATCGCTATTATTGCGATTCTCGCCGCGCTGCTGCTGCCGGTTCTTAACAAGGCGAGAGAGGCGGGAAAGCGGGCGACGTGCACATCGCAGCTCAAACAGATCGGAACCGCATTCCAATTGTATGCCGGGGACTGCAATGACCACTTTCCGTTCATTTCCGATAAGTCGGGAGGAGGCTGCATGGATTATGCTTGGCAACTTCACCCCTATCTCTCTGGATCAAACGCCGCCACAACCAAATTCAATCCCTACCGGATGACTGAAGCAGAGCGCAAACAGTATGGAGGATGCAAACTGTTTTATTGTCCGTCACGCCCCAATCACAGTTTGAATCTCCCTGGTTGCCGCTATGTGGATTACGCTTCCAATCTGCCGTTGAGTAAATCCCACCCTAAAATTACGGGCATCCGCAATATTTCCAGAATCATGTTCGCCATCGATTCCATTTACAATCCGGATCCGTTGAATTCCAATTACAATACCGGGCTGTCCTATCTCAACGATGCTTTTGCGCAGGCGACAAAGGTTCATCGCCGCCATTCAGGACAGGCCAACTGCCTGTACGGAGACGGACACGTCGGTCTGATCAGTTGGCAGCAGATATCCAATGCCGATGTTTTCAAAGCGCTTTTCGACGGAGCCCCAATCAATTTGAACTGAATGACGGAGTAAGACGGTATGTTTTCACGCTTCTGTTTTTTCATTCCCGCAACTCTCGGCGTGCTGTTCCTGCTGCCGTTGCGCGCTGCTGAAATCCGGCCGGAAGCGGTCGGTTCTCCCGGCTGGATCGAACGCTATTGCGACCGCTCCGGCGGCTGCCTGACGCTGCTCAACGTCCAGCCGACCAAACCGGACGGCACCGTTCCCGGAATGAAGTGCCCGAAATGCCGTGCCGCCGGGGAACTCCGCTGGCGGCCGGAAACGCCGGAGGAGTTGCAGTGCCGCAAATGCGGCGTCGCGGTTACGGAGGAAAGTTTCCCTTCGTCCCGGAGTCTCGCGCATAACGGGCTGAAATTCGAATATTACACTGCCGATGACGGCACCCGCTGGTTCCTGAAGCCGCAACTCCGTTATGTGAAAAGCCTGTATGCGTTTTATACCGCCCAGACGCTGGCACGGGAGGCCCGGGCGAAAAAAGATCCCGGAACCGGAAAAAGGGCGCTCGCCATCTTATGCGCGTACAGCGATTATTACCGCAACTTCATCTACAACCGGGTTGACGGCGTGATTTACCGTCCCGGTTATCCGCGGCAGTGCAATTGGGGGCGGATCACCCATTTCGGCGATTACCTCTTTCCGAAGAAGTTCTGCCGGACTTTCCGCGACCTGATTGCCGCCGGGACACCGATTTCCGAGGCGGAACGCGCTTCGGTCCGCGCATTGCTGGAATCGGTGATCGGAGAGGTGACGCTGCCGTTCATCCGCCAGGTCAACGGGCTCGGCAATCCGATGGGAGCGGCCTATGCCGACTGCATTTCTGCGGGCCGGCTTTTCCGGGAAGGCCGTTTCCCGGATTTCTGCCGGACGGATGCCGATGGCAACGTGCCGGTCCTCTCCGGCGCCGGGCTGGTCCATGAAGTCATTGAAGGCGAACACGGTTATTACAATCTTCTGGCCAACTATTTTTATCCGGACGGCTTGATGCGGGAACGCACCGTCGCTTATCAGAACATGCTCATACGCGGCCTCCGGGATACCGCCAGGGCGGCCAAAGGCTACTCCGACATCCGGAAGGACGCGGTGGAAAAATACGGTTATACGCCGTTTCGCGCCCTCGACCTGCAACCGGCCGAAGGTCCCGCCTCTCTGCCGTTTCGCGCATATACCGATGTGTGCTTTCCGGATGGCCGCAGTATTCCGGTCGGAGACGACTATGGAGCGATTGTGCAGGAAAAGCCCGCTGCCGCCAGTTCGGTTTATCCGGGATGGGGGATCGGCACGCTGCGGCTCGGCCGGGCGCCGGAAGCCTCGGTCGCCGTGTTGAACTGGGGCAGCGGTTTGGATGGTCATTCCCACAACGATATGCTCAGTTTGCTGTTCTGGAGCAACGGCCAGCTGATGCTTTCCGCGCCGGAATACCCCGCCCACCGTCACGGCGCGATTCGCGAGGAGTGGTGGCGCGGCGGCGCGGCGGCTCACAATACCGTTCTGATCGACGGCGAGAACCACACGCGCCATCGCGGCAATCCGCTGCTGTGGGCGGACACCCCGACGGCCGGGATTGTGAGGGCGGAGAGTCGCGGGGCGTATCCCGGCAGCGGCCGGCGGCTGACCCGCACCGTATTCCTGGTCAGCCGCGGGAGCGGAAATTCTCCGTACCTTCTGGACGTTTTCGAAGTTCAGGGCGGTCGCAGCCATGACTATTTCCTGCAGGCGCAGGGTGAAAAATATCAGCCGCGGGAAATGCTTGAGGTCCGTACGCCGCTTCTTGAAGACACCGGAATGCCGCATCTGGCCGCCTGCCTCGGAAACAGCCGGAATGCCGGTTATCGCTATATCGCATCCCCGCAGACGGCGCCGTTGACGCGGAATGGCGAACTGGTCTGGAAATTTCCGGCGCAGGACGGCACGGCCCGCTTTCTGCGTGCGCTCCTGCTGCCGGACGGCAGGGAGACGCTGTACTGCGGGAAAGCTCCCGGCGTCAGAAACGCGAAGGAGACGGACCAGGACCGTACCGTCGATAAAATCCTCCGCCGCCGCGAGGGTGCGGAGAATCTGCAGAGCCGGTTCGTCACGTTGTTTGAAAGCTCCGCTGTCCCATCCGGAGATTGGCTTGCGGCCGAGCGGTTGCCGGTGCGCGGCAATCCGACCGCCGTTGCGATCAAGGTGATGCGGCCGGACGGAACCGATCTGATCCTGACGGCCACGGCTCCCGGCCGGTTTGAAACCGAGCTTGACGGTACGCCGGTCCGTTTCGACGGGAGTGCGGCGGTCTGGTCGCAATCATCGGGAAAGCGGACCGGGGAACTGGTCGCGGTCGGAGGAGAGCGGTTTGAATTCGGCACGGCAGGCGTTTCCGCCGGGGGCGTCATTACCGGGCGTTTGAAGAGCAATCCGGGTGGGCTTGGCGACGATCCGGCTGTTGAGAGCAACGCCGTCATCGACGTTGACGCCGATCTGCCGGATGAATGTCGCGGCCGGCAGATTTTCATTTCGCAGGCCAACGGTTTTGAATCCACCTGGAAAATTGAAGCGCTGGCGCCGCTGCCCGGCGGCGGAACCCGTCTGACACTCGACCGTCCGGCCCGTCAGGCGATCCTGCGGATGCCTCGTTTCGCTTCGGACGGAAGGAGTTTCACCGCGTCCGGCACGGCCAATCTGCTGCCGGGCGATAATTGCCGGATCGGAAATGCGTGGCGGCGCATCGTGGCGGTGGAGCAGGCCGCGGCCGGCTCTGTTTTTCATCCCTGGCCCTCCGCGGATGTCTACCGCCGGACGCCGAATTCCGGGAAGCTGGTTCTGGACCGCCCGCTTGCTCCGGCGGAGCGCCGGACGGCCGGGAAAGTTCCCGTTTCGGAGATCGGCGCCGGCGACACGTTTCGGCTGCCCGGAGTCATTCACCGGACAATAACCGTGACCCAGCAAAACGAAAAGAAACACTGAACATGAAATCCTTTCTGTCGCACTTGAAACTCTTTTTTCAGGATGGCACTCCCGCTCCCGGTCAGGTCGATGACCGGGGACGCATCACCGACCGTGCCATTCAGAACCGGAACCGTCTGAAATTCGGCATCGGCAACATCATGTACCAAAGCGAGGAATGCGGCCTCGGGCCGATTCATACCGCGATCATCAAAGCCCTCGGAGGCGGCGCGGTTCAGCTCGGTTACATGGGGGCCGCCGGCAGCGTCGGCTCGCTGGTGCAGTGGCTCGGCGCCTGGCTGCTGGCCAGAACCGGCTCCAGCCGCAGGGCCATGACGTTTGCACTGCTGGGCGGAGCCGCCGCCGGATTTGCGCTGACGGCGTTGCTGCTGATGGCGCTTGAACCGGGCTGGCGTCCCTGGTGTCTGACCGGTTACGTCATTTTCGGCCTGCTGCTGGCCGGCGCCAGCGGTATTCAGGTCAATATCGAAACCAGCTGGATCGGCGATCTGACGCCGCCGTCGATGATGGGATGGTTTACCAGCATCAAATGGCTGATCTCGGCGCTTGGCGGACTCGCATTTTTGCTGCTGTTCGGAGCGGCGGCCCAATGGGGGGCCCGGCATCCGCAGTATGAACTGCATGTCTATGCCGCTTTGCTGCTGCTCGTCGGCTGCTCCCATATTGTTGCAGTTTTGCTGATCCGCACGATTTCCGACCGGCGGCCGCAGCCGGCGAATCTGTTGTTTGCCGGGAAGGGAAATGCCCGGCTGCACTATGCCGCCCTGCCGTTCTGGGGATATATCGCCTTTTTCGTGCTGTGGTCAGGCGGCCGCAGTTCGCTTATCGGATTCACGACCGCGTATTTGCTGTCGCTGAACTATTCGATGACCGGCATTTCAATGCTGCTGGCGATTCAGTTCGTCATCAGCGGCCTTATGCTGCTCGTGCTCGGCAGGGTGACCGACCGCTTCGGTTCGAGGCGGCCTCTGATCGCGGTTTCCGGGGTGATTGCCTGCTGCATGTTTCTGTGGGTGGCTTCCGCCTGGTTCGGCCTGGCGCCGATTATTCTCTACATGATCGTCAATGGCGCCGCCGGTCATGCGCATTCGATGCTGGCGATCAACTACGGACAGGAGATTTTTCCATCCCGCGGCCGGGCCGGCTATTTCGGGATGAGCCGGGTGGTGATCGGGGTAGCCGTAATGCTCTGTACGGTCAGCGCGGGGTATTTCCTGCACGCGGTCAGCGCCGCCGGCTGGACATGGCAACTGTGGGGGGCGGAGCTGAATGCCTATCATCTGCTGTTCACGCTCTGTTCGCTGTTCACGTTATGCAGTGTTGTTCCATTGCTGCTCGTCGGCAGGCAAACGATACCGGAAGAGTAGGGAAAAGGGGTCATGGAATTATTGAAACTCGGCGTGATCGGCCTCGATATCTCTCATGTGGAGACTTTTGCGAGAATCTTCAACTGTCCGGGCGATCCGCTTCACATGCCGGGAGTCGGCAGAATCGTCAAGGCGTTTCCGGGCGGGAGCGAAAGTTTCAGCGACAGCTGGACAAGGGTTGACAGATTTACCCGGATCATGCGGCAGTGCGGAACGGAAATCGTTGAACGAATCGCAGATATGGCGGATATGGATGCGTTTTTGCTCACCAGCAGTGACGGCGACCGGCATCTGCGGCAGTTCCGGGAGCTGGCGCCGTTCGGGAAACCGGTATTCATCGGCAAGCCGCTGGCGTGCTCCTTTGAGGATGCGCGGAAAATCATCCGTCTCGCGGAAGAATACGCGGTTCCCGTGATGACCTGTTCAAGCATTCGTTATGCGGCAGGGGTTTGCGGGCTTTGTGCCGGTTCTTCGGAGATATCGGCTGCCGAAGCGTTCGGCCCCATGCCGCTGCCGGAGGATTACCGCGATTACTTCTGGTACGGCATCCACTCTGCGGAATTGCTTTACAGCTATCTCGGCAGAGGCTGCATAAGCGTTCAAAGCATTCATTCCGGGGATTTCGACATTCTGATCGGCTGCTGGCAGGACGGCAGGCAGGGGATAGTCTGCGGCAACCGGACTGGGGCGGCGGATTTCGGCATCCGGCTGACCACGGCTCAAGGACATCTGACCGGCCTTCAGGACCGGCGGGTTTCCCATATCGGCGAACTGAGCAGAAGATTGCCGGAGTTTTTACGGAACGGCATTTCCGCAATTGATTCGCGGGAAAGTCTGGAAATCACGGCATTCCTGGAAGCGGCAAGCAGAAGCCTGCATGATGGAGGAAGAACGGTTTATCTGAGCGAATTTATGGAGAAATGTGAAAACACGGCTGGCAGGAAGGAAAAGACGGGAAAATGTTGAATACTGCAATTATCGGGATTTCCGGCTGGGGGCGAATCCATTATGAGGATCTGTTGCGGCGGCGGGAACGCGGGGATATCAGGATCTGCGCGGCAACTGTGATCAATCAGGCGGAGGAGGCGGAAAAATGCGCTTTCTTACAGAGTATCGGCTGTCGGATTTTCGATTCCCATCAGGCGATGCTTTCTGAATTCGGCGGTAAGCTTGATCTTTGTTTCATTCCGACCGGAATTGATCTGCATGCGCCGATGGCGATTGAGGCGATGCGGGCGGGGGCGAATGCGTTTATCGAAAAACCGGCGGCGGCGGTCATCGAGGACATCGCCGCCATGCAGGCGGTGGAACGGGAAACCGGGAAACATGTATGGGTCGGTTTTCAAATAGCCTGCCAGCCGGAGGTCCGGCGAATGAGAGCGCTCTGCCATTCGCCGGAATTCGGTGCGATCCGGCGGATTCGCGGCATCGGGCTGGCTCCGCGGACGGATTCCTATTACCGGCGGAACCTGTGGGCGGGAAAGCTCAGAAAGAAGGGTGCGTGGATTCTGGACAGCCCTTACAACAATGCCCTTGCCCATTATCTTCACCTCGCGCTGCTGTTTGCGGCGGCTCCCGGGGAAATACCGGAATTCAGGAGCGTCAAAGCGCAGCTTTTCCGGGTGAATCCCAATCTGGAATGCGCGGACAACGGTTGCATTCTGGCTGTTTCCGGACAGGGAATCCCCGTCTGTTTCCATGCTTCGCATACGCCGGAAAAACTCAACGATCTCCGAATTGTGATCGACGGGGAGCATGGTTCCGTCGAATGGACTTTCCCCGGGACCACTTACCGTATCGGTGAAGAATGCGTGACTTTGACCAACACCGGCGGCACGGAGCTCCGCGATCTGATGCTGGATGCCCTGTTTGCCCGTTGCACCGGAAGAATGCAGGGGGACTGTTGCGATCTGGAATGTGCCGCTGTCCATACCCGTGTGGTGAACGCCGCGCACGACTCTTCGCCGGTGATGGAAGTTCCGGCCGGATATGTGGAAGAATACCGGGATGAGGAGTTGCGCTGGGGGCTGAAAGGTTTCGACGGGGAGTGTTCCGCCGCGTGGAGGGAAGGCCGGCTTTTGAGCCGCCGCGTCTACCCGTGGCTGCCGGAACCGGCGGAAGTTTTTCTGGAGGGGTATCGCCGGTTCGGCGGGAGCCTGCTCCGGCAGGCCCCGGTAACGGGTTCATTGTCCGCAGGAAGAGAAGGGAATGCCGGCAGGATTGCCGCTCCTTGCGCCTGAGTTCAGGGCGGGATCTGAAAGAACCGGGCATTTCCGGCTTCCGGTGATTTTACTTTTCCCGAGTCGGGAGCTATATTCCATAAAGGAAAACGGCAGGCGGGAATTGTACCGGCGGCGGATGGATGGAACTGGTGTTTCAGGCGAAATCGGAATTTTATTTCAGCGATCCGGATTGTCCGGTCGCGGTGAAGCGGGTGGCGGCGTCGAATGCGGCGCAGCACCTGCACGACCTGACCACGGAGCCGCACCGGCACGACTTCGCGGAGCTGGTGATCATCACCGCCGGCAACGGCGTGCAGGTGGTGGACGGCGGCGAGTACGCGGTGAGCCTCGGGGATGTGTTCCTGATTCAGGGCAACGGGGCGCACTACTTTCTGGAACGCAACCGGGTGAGCATGATCAATGTCCTGTACGATCCGGCGAGGCTGCCGCTGCCGTTCGGCTGGCTGCGGCGGCTGCCGGGGTACAATGTGATCTTCGAATTGGAGCCTTCGGTGCGTAGCGCGGAAACTTTCAAGCACCACCTGAAGCTGAGCGCGGCGGAGCTGGCCGAAGCGGTGGAGATCGTCGGCAAACTGGAGCGGGAGCAGGAGCAGGACACTCCCGGAGCGGAGCTGGCGGCGTTCCAGCGGTTGCTGGAGCTGATCGTATTCATTTCGCGCTGCTACGACGCGCCGCCGGCGGAGAACCTCGCCGCGGTGATGCGGGTCGGCAGGATCATCAGCCTGCTTGAGTCGGAGTTCATGCGCGAATGGCGCCTGGAGGAGCTGGCGAAGCTGGCGGCGACCTCGCCGAACAACCTGCTGCGGCTTTTCAGGACGGTGACGGGCACGAGCCCGGTGGACTACCTGATCCGGGTGCGGCTGCGCCGGGCGGCGGAGGCGCTGAAAAACACGCCGGGCGCGGTAGCCGAAATCGCGGCCGACTGCGGCTTCGCGGATTCCAACTACTTCGCCCGGAAGTTCCGGGCCGCCTACGGCGTCTCCCCGCGGGAGTTCCGCAAGCGCCCGCTGTGACGGTTGTTACAAGGCGAGGAACTGCACCTCGGCCTGCGGTGTGATCTCCCGGCCCCGGTAATGGATGGGGGAGGACGCATCGGGTCTGACGGTCCAGACCGCCAGCACTTTGCCGCCTTCGGCGCGCTCGAAAAGCAGCGCCTGAACGCCGTCGGGAAGGTCCGGCAGCCGTTCGAGGAATTTCGGTGCGCGTCCGAGGGCTTCGGTCATCGCCTTGTAGGCGTGGTAGGCGGGCTTGGGCTGGTAGTTCCAGCGGACGATTCCGAAATTGTTCTCCCGCTCCGCGCTGCTCAGGCCGTCGTTGTGGAAGTCGTAGAAGTAGAGCCGGTCCACCCCTGCGGCGAGGTAGGAGAGGTAGAGCGTCTGCAGCAGCCGGGCCTGTTCGGCTTCGGTGAAGCCGCCGGCGAATTGCAGCGTGCAGCCGAGAACCGCCCCCTTGCGGTCCTTGAAGGTGTAGAGCGCCATGCCGTCGCCGGCCGGGTTCCCGTTGCCGTCGAGCGCCTCCACCAGCGAAGTGCAGCTGTCGCCCTTTTTCAGGTTTTCGGCGGTCAGGAACCGGGTCACGTAGACGTTTTTCAGCTCCGCGATTCCGGCCTCTTTGCCGGCGGGAAGCGTGCGGACGCGGGTGGTCTGCTTAGGCAGTCCCGGTTTGGTCCACCACGCCTGATAGCCGATGCGGAACGCCGGGTGCAGTTCGGCGGCGGCCCCACGGGTGGTCCAGTTGCCCTGCTTGTTCTTTTCGCGCACATTGTACAGCGGCACATCCCCGAAGGCGAGCAGGATGCCCCCCTTTTTCACATAGTCGAGCATCGGCTGCTTGTAGGCGCCTTCGATCGTCACGTGTTCGGAGCCGATCACCACCGGGAGTTCGGCGGGGTTGAGCCTGGCGAGCCGTTCCGGCGTGACCGGCACGATTTCGGCCCCCGGCAGCCATGCGCGGGCCGTGTCGAAATCCCGGTCCGGGAACTCCTGTGAAACCGGCGCGCCGATCCGCAGTTTGCCGTTGACGGTCGGAGAAACGCCGATCCGCCCGGCGGCGTATTCGATCGCCTTGACGATCACATCCGGCTGCTGGACCAGCAGGTTGCTGCGGTGGGTGGCTCCGCCGCATTCGGTGATCCAGACCGGTTTTGCGCTGTCGCCGTTGTCGGCGAGGATCCGCTTGAATTCCGCCATCCGCTTCGCCTGAAACGCACTGCGGTCCGGTCCCCAGCCGTAGGGGTGCACCGCGATCGCGTCGAAATACCCCTTGGCTCCGGCGGCGTACATGTCGCGCAGGTAGCCGGTGTTCCAACCGCAGAGGCCGCCGACCATCACCTGATTTTCCGGGTCGGCTTTTTTCAGCTCCTCATAGGCGATCTTCAGCAGCGGGACGTATTCAGCGGCGTTGGGATTGGGTTTCCAGAAGCCGCCGTCCTGCTCGTTCCAGACCTCCCAGATCTTAAGTTTGCCCTTGTAGTGTTCGGCGCAGGCGCGGACGAATTTGCGCCACTCCTCCGGGTGCTTGTAGAGCGGTTTCGCGTCGGAGCGGAAGCGTTCGATTTCCCAGTCGTAGCCCTCGAGGATCGGCAGGAATTCGATGCCGGCCGCGTCAAGTTTCTCCAGAAGCTCATCGTAACGCCTGAAATCGTAAACGCCTTTCTTCCGGGCGATGTTGGAGAATTTCACATCGTGGCGCAGCGAGGTGATGCCCGCCTTGCGCATCATATCGAGCTGTCTGTCGATATTCTTCCACTCCATTTCGGAGTGGGGGTGGGCGGCGATGCCCCACGGAGAATCGGCGGCCCCGCACCAGAGGGCGGCGGCGGCAATGCCGACGGTCAACAGGTGTTTGAAGTGAGTCATGGATGATCCTTGTCGATTGGGTTAGAGACTGATTTCACCGAGGGAACCGGAGACCATTTTCCTGACTTTCATCGCTCCCTGGCGCAGCTGGGTTTTGCCGAGGGAGCCGGAGTGCCCGTCAAGATAGGTCACATTGCAGCGGTCGTTGTGGGAGAGCCAGATGCCGCCATAGTCCGGCGAATCCAGCGCGTCGCAGCGCCATTTGGAGGCGTTGTGCGGCACGGAGGTCCAGCTGTCCACCCGTTTCCGGGCGGTGTCGGCGTACACGTGCAGCGCCGAGGGCTGCTTGGCGCGGGTCAGTTTGTAGTAGACGTCGTTGCTCGCATTCCACACCTGAAAATCGCCGTAATTGGCTTTTTCGGTTTTATAGGTGTTGTCCCAGCCGCCGTAGTACAGGCCGTTGGTGCCCCACTCGTCGAGCTTGCCGGTGCCGTAATCAGCCGATTTGGTGCAGGCGAGCATCCGTACCTTCGCCAGCGGCAGGTACGGCGCGAGATTCGGGTCGGGTTCATGCACGAAATTGGCTTCGTTTCCTTTCAGCCACGCTCCCAGCAGGATTTCCGACCACATCCGCCCCTTGCGGATCACGACCACGTTGTCCTTGAAATCACCGGCATAGGTCAGCATCGATTGCATCACCTGACGCTGATTGTTCAGGCATTCGGCGGTTTTGGCCCGTTCGCGCGCCTTGTTCAGCGCCGGAAGCAGCATCGACGCGAGAATCGCGATGATCGCGATAACAACCAGCAGCTCAATCAGGGTAAATTGTCTTTTCATTCTGTCATTCCTTTCTATTTCCCGGTGACTTTTTCCATCAGGGATTCGCCTTCAAAAATCTCGATTTTATCGGATTGATACACCAATCTGCCGCTCTTTTTTCCTCCCGGACTGTATTGCAGCACCAGGTCGCGGATCAGCTGCTCCACTTCGGGGTTCAGGATGGTGGCGAGCGCCGGGGTCATCAGCCTTGCGTCCTGCGTTCCGCCGAAGGAAAAGACCGAAATATCTTTGCCGATCCGGATTCCCGCCTCGAAGCAGGCGCGGTACATGCCCACCGCGATCGGAACCGTCGCGCAGAAAAAAGCGTCGGGCAGCGGATGATGTTCCAGCAGTTCCCGGCAGAGTTCAAGCGCGTAGAACTGCCGTTCGGAATAATCGGGCACGCTGCGGGTATGGGCGCGTCCTTCAAGGCCGTGGATATCCAGAAAGTTCTGCCAGTGCTGCCGGCGCAGCGACAGGTCCCGGGAGGGGGCGGCACTCAGAATCTGGATATAATCGATGCTCCGGTGGCCGCGGTCGAGCAGCGTCTGCATCATCACATTCACCGAAGAAATCTGCGCTCCCTCCAGCGAACGGATTCCGTAAGCGGTGTAGTCCTGAAACAGCGTGACGATTTTGTCGCTGCATTTGCTCATGCGTTCGAGCAGCCGCGGCGGCGGAGTTTCCGGCAGTTGGATGAAAATCAGGTCGAAACTGCCGTTCAGGGCGTCGTCGATGGTGGTGTCGGTGCTGGTGGTGCAGGCGAACACCTTGAGCTGTCCGCCGAGTTCCAGCACCACCTTGCGGATCGTCAGGTGCCATTCGCTGATGTGCCAGAAGGGGGTGATCAGCGCGACGCGCGGACGGCTCCCCAGCTCCGCCTTCACCAGCGTCCTGCGGCCGGAAGCGTCGCTGGCGAGGATGCCCTGCGTTTTGAGCTGGTTGACCGCCTGCCGGGCGGTCAGGTAACTGACGCCCATGTCTTCCGCCAGCTGGCGGAGATTCGGCAGTTGGCTGTCCGCGTACTCCCCCTGCCGGATGCGGGTCACGAGGATGTCGCAGATTTCCTGATATTTCGCCACGGTTCGGTTCCCCTGAAAAATAATTTGATTTATACTTTGTTGGATATATACTGTGTTTGATATATATTATGATCCAAAACGGAATAAAAGTCAAGAGGCATCGACGAAAAAATGTGAAAATAATTGTGGAAGCGTTCCGGGAATGCTATAGTAAAGGTCTGACATCGGAGAATGACATCATGGAACCACTGGAAAATTATCTGCGCTTCATCAGGGAAGCCGAGTTGTTGAAATCCACCTTGCGGACCGCCTGGACGGCGGCGGGCCGGCAGGAAAGCACGGCGGAGCATTCGTGGCGGCTGGCGCTGTTCGCGGGAGTGCTGGCTCCCTCCTTTCCGGCGCTCGACCTGCGCCGGGTGTTGATGATGTGCCTGATCCACGATCTCGGAGAACTGTACACCGGGGATGTTTCGGCCGCGCTCGAACCGGATGCGGCGGAGAAGTATGAGGAAGAACATCGGGCGGCCCGCCGCATTTTTTCGCTGTTGCCGGAATCTCAGGCGGCTGAACTGCTGCAGCTCTGGCGGGAATACGGCGCGGGCGAAACTCCCGAGGCCCGGTTCGTGAAGGCGCTGGACAAGGCGGAGACGATCATCCAGCACAATCAGGGCAGCAATCCGCCGGAGTTCGATTACGAATTCAATCTCGGTTACGGGAAGAAGTATTTCAGGGACGATCCCCTGTTGGCGCAGCTGCGTGAAGCCATCGACGCCGATACAAGGGCGCGTCTTGCCGCGGAAGCATGATTTATGAAAGTGACAGGTAAAGGAATATGGATATTTTTGAAGCGATTATGATGATCTGTTTCGGCGCGAGCTGGCCGGCATCGATCCACAAGACGGTCAAAGTGAAAAATCCGGCGGGCAAGAGCATGATTTTCCTGTGGCTGGTCGAAATCGGCTACATCTCCGGCATCATCTACAAACTGCATCGTCCCGACTGGGTGATCGCTCTCTATTGTCTGAATGCGCTGATGGTTGCCACCGACCTCTTTCTGGTGAACAAATACCGCCGGATGCGCGAGCGCGGCGAATTGAAATAATTGCATCAAAGGGTTTTGCCTTGCAGCAATACCCGGAAAGGCCGTGCGGCAGCCTTGGAGTGCGGAGCCCGAAGGGCTTGCTCCCGCTCCGCGGGAGTAAGATTCATCTCCGCTTTCCAGTCGCGCGTGAGTTTTATGGTTGGCTTGTCATTGCATCAAGAACAGGCAAGGTGCCCGGAGGGTAACAACTTTTGAGCACAGTAACAGGCAAGGTGCCCGGAGGGTAGCGAGCACCGCACCTCCGGCCTGCGGATGGCTCCGGGGGACGTCGCGCACGTCCCCCGGAGCCCCTCGCCGGTGGCGGTGGCCGGTCTGGTTGCGGAGCACTTCCGCTCGCGGGCGCGGCTTCGCCGCTTACTTGTCCGCCTGCGGCGGCCAACCCTTCAACGTTCGCTG
>ENA-UEQM01000520-UEQM01000520.1-human-gut-metagenome-genome-assembly--contig:-NODE-520-length-23610-cov-8.794884_pt1 | contig 23610 bp, 17 predicted proteins | sample MGYA00242948_ERZ507948 | MGnify/ENA primary metagenome ERZ507948 (study PRJEB26167, sample SAMN06115440) | human gut metagenome | host: Homo sapiens | place: China:Hubei | collected 2015-07-28 | study... | reverse complement strand
GACTATGATCCATATGCAAAAAATATACAGGCGGCCCCAAATATATTTCTTCCCGCCGCCAAGCCAGTGAAAGCGATGCTTGGCCTTGTCGTCATGATCAACCGAAGGAGAAGAAGGGGAGTTGGCAATTACGACATGTTGAGCACATTTGGGACAGATCGTTTCTTGGCCGGCCCAATCGTCTTCAGCTTCGAGTTTCGTATTGCAGTTCGGGCATCTGAAATGAAAAGACATTTTTCTTACTCCTGTGGTTGAGCATAAAAAAGGCACATCTTAAAAAGTGCCCTCGCCAACGCCTACCACAGCGTACAGAAAAACACCAGTCAAGATGTGCCAAAATATGGACACACCAATCGTGCGTTTTTCTGTTGACGTCGTGTTGAAGTGGTAGTTCAGGAGAGGAAGTCGATTTTCAGTTGTAAAAATTACGATTTATTTATTTCGGTTTCATTTCCTCCATTGATTAGGATAGCCCTAATTTACTTCAGAAACTTACCGAATGCAAATAAAAACTGATCTCAACGCTCTCTTTTTCTGATAACGTCCTGCTGTTTCGGCGAAGGCGGGGCAATGAATCAGAGCTCTTTTACAATACCTGCATATATCTTGTTGTTATTGAGGTCTTTGTTCCAGAAGTTCATTTTTTCCGCTATTGGCAGGTCAATGAGTGAAAATTTATTTTCCCGCCTGCGACATTTCCGACCGTCCATCTTTCTCCTTTTGCTGTTTCACGGTAAAAGAAAATCCCTTTCGCTTTGCAGTGTGATACACTGCCGGAAAGGGATTTCTTGCATGAAGAAAACGGAAAAATCAAAAAAATCGCCGGATTTCCGCGTTATTGCGTGTCGCTGGCGCTGTCCACGTGGGCCTGGGCGGCGGCGAAGGTCTGGAGGCGATTCGGCAGGAAGCGGCTGAAGGAAACCGGAGCGTAGACCGGCGGGGGCATGCCGTCTTCCGGAAGCTGTCGGGTCATGCGGCGGGCGAGCCAGAAGCCGATTCCTCCGGCAAGGACGTCGGCGATCAGCCGGGCGGCGAAGAGCGCTTCGAGTGAACGCAGATAGAGCGCCAGCAGCGACAGCGGAATCATCAGCCCGAGAATGCGCAGCGCATTCAGCCACGCCGCCACGGCGGGACGGCCGCAGCCGGTGAAGAAGAATCCCGAATAGCGGTGGATTTCGATCATGCCGAATCCCCATGGAATAATGTACATGCAGAGCGTCATGATCTGCTGCACATCGCGGTCCGGCGAGAAGAAGCGCACCAGCACCGGGGCCGTGAAGAAGTAGATCACCGCCATCGCCAGCAAAAACAGGAACGCGAAGCGCATCGAAAAACGGCGGCAGACGCGGATGCGGCTGTAGAGCCGGGCGCCGTAGTTCTGGCCGACCATGGAAAGCAGCGGAATGCCGAGCGCCATCGGGAAGATGAAAGCGACCATTTCAAGCCGTCCGGCCGCGGCGGTCGCGGCGACGGCGGTGTCGCCGAAGGCGGCGGTGATCCGCGTGATGATCGCCGAACCGATCGGCATCATCAGCATGCCGATGGAGGCGGGGACGGCGAACCGGATGATCAGCTTCCATGAGCTTTTAAGCCGTTTCCACGGAATCCGCTCGAAGCGGAGCAGGCCGTGGCGCCTGTAAAGGATTGTCAGCACCGCGATCGTCGCGACGAGCTGCGAGCCGATGGTCGCCAGCGCCGCTCCCCGGATGCCCATCGCCGGAACCGGTCCCCAGCCGAAGATGAACAGCGGGTCGAAAACCACGTTGATGATCATGCCGACGATCATCATGCCGCTGGCCACCTTGGAGTCGCCGGCGGCGATCAGCAGGTCGTTGCCGGTCATCGACAGCGAGGCGGTCGCACAGCCGAAATACCAGATGTTCATATAGCCCTTGACCTGTTCGAGGGTTTCGCCGGTCGCACCGAATTTTTCGAAGATCCAGCCGGTCGTGCTCATGCCGAGCAGCGCAAGCACGAGGGAGATCGCGAAGATCAGCAGTACGCCGGAGGTGACCAGCTTGGCCGCCTTGGATTTGCGCCCGCCGCCGAGCGCCTGGGCCGAAGTGGTCATCACGCCGGAGGCGAGGCCGTGGAACAGGCAGCCGATCAGCATGATGACCGGGAAGGTGAACCCCATCGCGGCAAGCGGCGACTTGCCCAGCTGCCCGACGAAATAGGTGTCGGCGATGTTGTAGCCGGACATCGCCAGAGTTCCGGCCAGCATCGCGAAGCCGGTTTTGAGCATGGTTCCCTCGATGGAACCGCGGGTGTAGGCGGCATTGTCTTTTTTCAGCATGATTTATGCCCTTTCGGCCTGCGGAGTGTGGAGAGAAAGGTGCCGACCGTTTCGATTGCGGCGAGTTCCGCCGGAGTTGCCGCTTGAAACAGCTGCTCGACCCGGCTGCGGAAATTCCGGTCGATTTCGTCGAGCGATTTGCGGATTTCCGGATCGACGGTGAGCCGGATGCTGCGGCGGTTTTCCGGATTGAGCTCCCGGTGGACGATGCCGGCCCGGACCAGTTTGTCCACTGCCGCGGAAGCGGCCGGAGCCGAAAGCCCGGTGTGGTGCATCACATCCTGCAGCGCACAGGGCTGGTGGTTCATGATCACGATCAGTTGATTGAGCTGACGCGGGCCGAATTGCCCGAGCGGATCATCCGACTGGCGTTGCTCCCAGTAATCGATCACGCACTGCCGCCGCAGTTCTTCGACCAGCGCGTGCATGGTGAAGAATGGTTCGAGATTCATATCATTTCCATAATTTAATTGTTTTGTTTTGGAAGCGTAATATAGTATGGATTCAATAAAATTCAATGGGGCGAAACAGGTTTCTGTGGAAATTTCGGCGGAAACGGAGTATCTTAATAGATCACATTCCGACAGAGGAGGAGTTTGCCGTGATCAGATTGATTGCAGTCGATATGGATGGAACGCTGCTGGACAGCTCGCACCGGTTGCCGCCGGGGCTGTTCCCGGTGGTTCGTGAGTTGAAGCGTCGTGGCGTGCGTTTCGCGGTGTCGAGCGGGAGGCAGTATTACAATTTGCTGAAGCTGTTCGAGCCGGTGCGCGATGAAGTGACCTTCATCTGCGAAAACGGCGCGATCGTGTTTGAGAATCACCGGAACGTTTATTGCAGCGAGATCGGATTCGACCGGCTGGTGGAACCGCTCCGGGCGATCCGGGCGATCAGGGGGGCCGAGCCGGTTTTCTGCGGCCTCAAATCCGCTTATGCCGAAAGCCGCGATCCGTTTTTTCTCGAAAACGCCTGCCGCTACTACGAGCGGCTCGAAATCGTGCCGGATATTCTGGAGGCGGCAAAGCAGGACAAAATCTGCAAGGTCGCGGTGTTCGACGCGGTCGACGCGGAGAGCAACTGTTATGTGCGGTTGGAACGGTTCCGGGACGGTTTCATGGTGATCCTCTCCGGCAGCCGCTGGGTGGACCTGATGAATCCGGGCGTGGACAAGGGCGTGGCGATCGAGGCATTGCAGCGGCAGTTCGGGATCGCTCCGGCCGAGTGCATGGCGTTCGGAGATTACCTGAACGATTGCGGCATGATGCGCGTATGCGATTACAGCTATGCGATGGCGAACGCCCATCCCGGACTGAAAGCGGTCTGCCGTTTCGAGGCGAAATCCAACGACGAAAACGGCGTGCTGGAAAAAATCCGGGAGTTTTTCCCGGAGCTTTGATTCTTTGCGGCGATTTGACTTTTCCGCAATTCCTGCTATAGATAAAGGAGACGGGAATAACGAAAGGGAGGAAATCGTATGGACCGCGAAGAATTGAACCGCTATCTGCCGCCGGAGTATCGGGATTTCAATGACTGGTGCGCGCACATTCCGAAATACAACAGCGGCCTGACCGTGAAAATCGACGCATTCAATCTGCCGGAACATCCGGAGAGCTGGAGCCGGGAGAAGCTGTATGAGATCGTGCTCTGGGAGTTGAACCGCTATCCGCAGATTGACGACGCGCTGTTCGCCGAGCTGGGCAAGATCGCCGGGTTGAAACGCGCCAGCGCCCGTAAAGCCGCGCCGACGCTGAAAAAGCTTTTGCAGTGCCGCAATGTGGGGCTGACGATGGCGACGGCGATTCTGCGCTTCATCAATCCGGCGGTGTTTCAGACCATGAACCGCCGCAATTTCCATGTGGTGCTGGGGAGCGAGGAGGAGTATCCCGACCCGCCGGCCAAGCTGACGCCGGCGTTTCTCGACCGGGTCTGCGACTGCTATTTCCGTTATCTGGAGGCATTGCGCGAGCTGACCGGCGACGGCTTTGATTTCAAAGTGGCGGACCGGATGCTCTACCAGGTGGACAAGGCTTCCGGCCGCAAGCTCTCCTGAACCTGTCAGGTTGGCGACTGCGTTATTTCCGCAACCATTGGTATCCGACTACCCGCATCTGCGTGATCAACGCCGTGACGCAGCAGCGCGAACCGGATGTCCTGATCACGTTTACCGACAACCGCTCCGGTAAAGTTACTTATGTGAAAAACGGGCAGAACGGGCTGGCATGGCTCGACATCCCGCAAGGCGGCTAGGGAGCATGAACCGCAATAAATTCAAAGTCGAACTGGGCAAACCCGGCTTCAATCCGCCGATGTTCTGCGACTACCGGTATCCGGCGGGAGTTCTGCCGAAGGATTGTCCTTACAGTATTTACTGTATCGTTCCGGTCGGGACGAACCGGTCGAAGCTCACAACCATTTCCATAATTGTATACCGGTAAAATTCAACAGGCTGAATCGTTTTTTTGTGAAAAAGGTTATCTGAAACGCAAATTCAAGCAGATCAAACTCAAGCATGTCAAGTACGTTGGAATTGATGAAATCACCATCAGTCATACGGAGGTAGGAAAGCCGTCCTGTTGGACGATTGTTCGTGATCTTGATTCCGGTTCAGTTCTTCACGTTGATCAGGGAAAGGATGGCCAACGTACTCAAAGATTTTTAACTTCGTCTGCGAAAGTCAAAAACTAAAATTGAAGTTGCAGCAATGGATATGGTAAAAGCCTTTATCAACTGGGTAAAACAAAATCTTCTGTCTGCACAGATTGTTTTCGAACATTTTCACGTCACCGAATAATTATTGAAATCAGGATAAGAAGTGTCAAAAACGGAATTGCTAAAAATATTTTTTCAGGTATAATAAATAATAAATCAAGAGGTGGTATGAGAATCAAACGCGTTATGCTGATGGCGGAATGGCAGGTGGGACACTTGGTGCATGGGGTGGTCAATTATGCTCATTCCCATAATTGGCATTTAATTCTCTGGCATTCGGGGAGTGTCCGAAGCGCATTACGCAACTGGCGGGGCGACGGCATTATTGCAAGTCTGCCGTATCCCGGCCTATTTACCGGCAAGAATCTGGTCCGATCGGACATGAAGTTGGTGTCTTTGACTGCACTGAAGCAGTCGAGTATACCGTATACCATGGTCAGAGAAAACAATAGGGCCATAGGCAAGCTCGCGGCAGAATATTTCATCAGATGCGGTCATAGGCATTTCGGCGTGTATAGTGCGTCGGAACGCGGAACATGTTTCTGCGAAATGCTGAAGGAATGGGGATTCGATGAGTGCGCCAGTTTGCCGACCGGTGAACCGGAAAAGCTTCCGCAGTGGTTGGTTCACCTTCCCAAACCTTGTGCAGTGTTTGCTGAAAATGACTGGGATGCGGCCGATGTGATTAATTCGGCCTTGCTGAACGATATCGACATTCCCTCGGAATTGTCGGTTCTGGGAGTGGGGAATGATATCTGCGTCTGTCACGCTCCGTCGGTTTCGCTTTCCAGCATTGACAGTCGCCTTTACCAGCTGGGCTGGTGCGCGGCGGAAGAACTTGACCGATTGATTGAGGGTGGCGAGCCGAAGTCGCAGGGGATTTTCATTCCGCCGGCACCGATTCCGATTGAACGTGAAAGCACGGATTTTGTCGTTCGAGGTGACCCGCGAATCAAAGAAATCGTAAATTATATGAAATTACATCTCCAGCAAAAATTGCCGATTCACTCGCTGGCGGTTTATTTCGGGCTTTCCGATTCTGCCCTGTACAAATTGTTCGCAACTCAGTTCAATGCATCTCCCAAGCAGATTCTTCAAGAATTGAGATTGAAGCAGGCGGATTATATATTACGCATGGAAACTTGCACCATGAAACAGGTTGCGGCCAAGGCGGGATTTCCTACTTTAGCGGCATTTTTTGAAATTTTTAAAAAAAAATATGGCTGTACTCCCGGAGAGTGGAAGAAAAGCCTTCCTAATCTTATAACCGAAGAAGGATAAAATGTTTGCATTTCAATCGGATACTTATCGTGGTCTGCCGTTCTGGTCATGGAACGGAAAACTTTGCGAAGAGGAATTGCGTCATCAGATCCGGGTTTTCCGGGAGATGGGGTATGGCGGCTTTTTTATACACTCCAGATCCGGCCTGAATACGGACTATCTCGGCTGCGAGTGGTTCGATTTGGTTCGCGCCTGTATTGATGAGGCGCGTCTTCAGGGGCTGGAGGCATGGCTGTATGATGAGGATCGTTATGCTTCCGGATCAGGTAGTGGGGAAATCGGCAAAAATAAACATTTCCGGCGGCGCTCCCTTGAAATTGCCGTATTAGACAAACCGGTTTACCGTCGGAATGATTTGGCATGGTTTGCCGGCGAGTTGCGCGGAACGGCACTGTTCCGCTGCCGCCGGTTGGGGAAAGGGGATTGCCTGCGGAGTGGAGAATCGTTTTTGCGTTTTTATGTACAGTTCGACAAAGCAAATTCCTGGAACAACGGAGGCTACTTCTCCGACATGATGAATGCGGACGGGATTTCAAAATTCATCAAGATGACTCATGAGCGTTATGCGGAAGAGTGCGGTTCCGAATTCGGCGGTTCGGTTCCCGGTATTTTTTCAGATGAGCCCAATTGTTCCAACTGGACGGAGGATATGGAAAAGAAGTTCGCGCAACGGTATGGTGAAAATCTGCTTGACCGTCTGCCGGAACTGTTCTTTGAAATTGACGGGCGCAGCTGTTCCAAACTGCGCTGGCAGATGGCCGAACTCCGAACGGAGCTTCTGGTTTCCGCTTTCGCGGTGCAGGCGGCTGAATGGTGCAGAGAACATCATCTGCTTTACACCGGGCATGTGTTCGGCGAGGAAGACGTTGTCGCGCAGGCGACGCACTGCGGCTCCGCCATGCGTTTCGTATGGCATATGGATATACCCGGCGTGGATGTGCTGAGTGATCATAACCTTATTTATGATGCTATGCTCCAGACGGCTTCCGTCGCCCATCAGAATGGAAGTCAACAGGTGTTGAGTGAATCGTTTGCTGGAACCGGCTGGGATTTTCCGCTGTATGCGCAAAAGGCATACATGGACTGGCAGCTGGCACTAGGAATTACCCGTTTCTGCAGCCATTTGGCCTTTTATACTTTGCAGGGCGAGGCCAAGCGTGACTATCCGCCGAGTATTCACTATCAGTCGCCTTGGTATAAGCAGGAGAAAACGTTGCAGGATTATGCATCAACTGTTGGTTTCATGCTCGGATCCGGTAAACCGGTACGTCCGATTCTGGTCGTGCATCCCCTTGAATCCACTTGGTTTTGGAAGCCTCTTGCCGCCTACAGTCGCAAGGATCGCGAAAATGAAGCCCGCAGGCTTCCCCGGCTGCGCAACATTCTGCTCCGGGAAAAACTGGCTTTCGATTACGGCGACGAAGCAATTATTGCCGAACACGGAAGTGTTTGCGACGGAGTATTACGCATCTGTCATGCGACTTATGCCGCAGTCGTTCTGCCGGAACTCCGGACAATCAGGACAACAACCCTTTCGCTGCTGGAACGTTTTGCCGATCTTGGCAACAAAGTATTTTATTTAGGGAATATACCGGAATTTGTCGATGGCGAATTATCTTCGGAAGCATTGCGGGTCTATCGGAAATTTGTTCTGACAAGTCCGGCAGATTTACCCGTTAAACTTGCGGCAGTGCAGACCGTTTCCGTAATGGATGGTTGTGGGAATGCCGTAGAATCTGTATTGTGCAACGAGGTGCAATGCGGTGCTGAACGGCGGCTGTTTCTCTGCAATACCGGTTGTCCGCTCCCGCTGGGGTCTGGCATGATGGCCAAGGGAGCTGATGAACGGACGCTTGTCGTTCCGCAGGCGATGATCCGCTGGAAAGGGGAACTGAGACATCCGCCATGTGAACTGGAGCCATTTTCCGGGCGTCGTTTACAGGTGAATGCCGTTTACAGGGATGGCTGGTGGGAATTCCCAACCCGCTTCGGCAGATTGGAATCGAAACTTTTTCTGGCCAGCGAGGATTGCGGAGAAAAACAGACCAAGCCGGTCGCGGCTCCGGCGGAATCCGCTCGACGGCTCACGATCTCTGATGGCTCGTGGCGTGTTCGGCCGGATGAACCGAACGTGCTGCCGCTTGATTTTGCGGAATATTCCATTGGCGGCGGAATTTTTCAGTATGGTCATGTCCGAGAGGCGGATACGGCGGTACGGCGGTATCTGGGGCTTCCGAAACGCAGTCACGGAATGGTCCAGCCGTGGAAGCAGAAATATCTGCAGGACAACCTGCGAAGTGTCGGGACTGTTCTGCGTTTCCAGTTTGAATGTCGTGAAATACCGGAAGAATTATCGCTGGCGTTGGAGGAAGCCGTCCGGTATGATATTCAGCTGAACAGCCGGCCTGTTGAATTCCGGGATGTCGGCTGGTGGTGCGATTCCTCTCTGCGGATCGTGCCGTTGCCGACTGAAGCTTTGCGGACCGGAGAAAATATTTTGGAACTGCATTGTGAGTACTGCGGTGCGATGAGCGGTTTTGAAGCGATTTATCTGTTGGGGAATTTCGGCGTATTTGAAAACGAACTGACTGCCCCGGTTCGGTTGCTGCATCCCGGAGACTGGGGGCTTCAGGGATATCCGTACTATTCCGGGAATATGACGTTCAGTTTTGATTTTGAATGGTATGAACCGGCGGGGACGCCGGCATTTCCGGCAATTGCGGAATGGCGTGGGTCAGCAATCGGATTCGCAGTGAACGGCGGTGAACCGCAGATCGCTTTTCTGCAACCGGAACAGTTGAATCTTGGAGAATATCTGAAACCGGGCCGAAATACGATTGAAATCACGGTTTACGGAAGCAGACGCAACTCATTCGGGCCTTTCGGCGCCGAACCGGTTTCCATGGTCGAGCCATCGGGATTCTCTTATGCAACTCCAGCGGAACGCCGATTAAAACCGTACGGTTTGTTGAGTGAAATACAACTGATTTTCGAGCGCTAGAAAGGAGGTGTGAAATTCTAGAATAACACTATTTTGATAAACGTTGATATTGTGAGCAACTGTTAATTGTGAAAGGGAGCAAGTGAAAATAACGGCTTTTGAAATGATGAAAGTGAAAAAAAGTTTTACTTTGATTGAGCTGCTTGTGGTTATAGCGATTATCGCCATCTTGGCAGGCATGTTGCTGCCCGCCCTGAACAAGGCGCGGAACAAGGCGCAAAGTACCACATGTCTTAATAATCAAAACCAATTGATGAAAGGACATTTGCTTTACGCCTCTGATTTTGATGGCTATATTTTTTTCCGCGACCCGCATACCCATTGGCCGAGTGTATTAGGTAAAAACGGCCTGAAATATGTTACCAAAGAGAACGTATATTCTTGTCCGGCGTATAAAGGAGCTCCCGACAGTGAGCTAAACCTGGAATGGAATACATACGGCTTGTATAAAGGCGATAACGGCTCCGGTTTTGGTGGTGACAATTATTGGAATCATAAGACCGACGGGCCTGGAAATGGGCCTTTTGTTCCATTTATCGGAAATTTTGTTGCGAGTCGCAAGGATTTTATAGGCTATGCCCTACGTCGAATGAAACAGCCCTCCCAATTGGCTATGCTTGCCGATACAGTAATGCTTTCCAATGCGAGGTGGACACAGGTATTGCAATGGGAGCCGACTGACCACTCTAACGGCGCAATCCATGTTCGTCACGACCAGAGAGCAAATATCGCTTTTGCGGATGGACATGTTACACCACAAACGGCAGCTCAGTTAAAGGAGTTGCCGTTCCATATATGGAGAACCATTCAGGGGGAGTCGATGAAAATCCTGTGGGGGGGGAAGTGAAAGAATGAAAGGAGTCAATATGCGTTTTACTATATTCGGTATGCTTGGCATACTTCTTTGGGGAATCGCTTTGGACGGAGCGGAAAAAAATACAACCATCGGAAATCCATACGGTATATGCGCTCATCTGAATCGCTGGGAATATAAACAATTGTCCCGGGAACTCGAATTGATGAAACAGGCCGGCATCGGCAATGTCAGAACCGATTTGGACTGGGCTCAGCTCGAACCGGAAAAGGGGGAATGGAATTTTGAGCGTTGGGATGCCGTTGTCGAAGAGGCAGAGAAAAACGGAATTGCCGTTCTGCCGATTTTAGGAGGGGCTCTGCCTCAACGCGAATTGCCGCTTCTTGAACATATGGACAGTTGGAGAAATTACCTGAAAACGGTTCTTCTCCACTATCCCCGTATCTCCCACTGGGAAGTTGTGAACGAACCTGATCTCAGCAGTGAATTCTCCAAGGCGGAAAAATACGGTCCGTTCCTGCTGGAATCCGCTCGGATGATCAAGCATGTCCGCCCCGAGGCGACGGTTATGACCGGAGGCTTCGGAAGCGCCTCATCCTATTTGGAACGAGTGTTGGAGAGCGGCGGCGCGGAAGCGGTTGAGATTCTGAATCTGCATACTTACTACTGGAAACTCTTTCCGGAAAGTGCTTTGGGCGCAGAGTTGCAAGGCGTGAGAAAACAAATGGTAAAACACGGGATGGGAGATAAAGAACTCTGGATTACAGAAACGGGTTACGCCACCGGTCGTTGTGTCGACATGAAACCGATTACTGCTGCCGTCCTGGGTAAACTGAATCTGGATAAAGACAATATCCCCGTTGCTCTGATCCGGGATACGGAGTACTATTACTGCTCCGACAGGCTGAACTGCGACCGGGAAAATTTTTTCTCCGGCAAAAAGAATTTTCATGAAATCAGTTTAAAAGAGCTCAAGACGCTCTCTCCCGAACAGTATCCATTGCTGATGCTTGCGCCGAACGAAAGCTTTCCGATGGATTACCGTAATGAGTTGTTGAACTATGTGAAAGAGGGGGGGACGCTCTTTGTCCCCGGCGGTGGTATCCCGTTGTATTTTAATCTCCGCAAGCAGAACGGTGCCGTTGTGCAGGAAGTTGCCGGAGAATGGATTCAGAAGATGTTTCATATCGGTTGGGAGGCCTTTTGGACCAATCCTCAGGCTCCGGCATCTACGCATGTTCAGGAAATCGCTTCCGGTTTTTCCAAGGATATCCCTTTTCCCGATGTGGTAGGGCGGTATCTTTCCAAACGGAATCTGAAACCCGGCGACGAATTGATTCCCGTTGTAACGGCATATTCCAAGGACCGTTCCTACTCTGCCCCCGTTGCCGCGATCTACAAATTCAACAGTGAGCTAAAGGGGAATATCGTTGTTTTCACCTGGATGGACGCGATGGAATCCGTTTCCCGCGAAACGCAGGGGAAATTTCTCCCCAGAACGTATCTGATTGCCTTGAGTTCTGGAGTGGACAAGCTGTTTTGGTACTCTTTCCGTTCAATGGGGGGAAACGAATCAAGAGAACATCATTTTGGCATTGTCGAAAGGGATCTGACGCCCAAACCGGCATATTACGCATATAAGACGCTGACGGAGCATTGTCCGCCACATTCCACTCGTCCGGTTCTGTCAAAGAAGGGCGAATTTTACATCGTCTCGTGGAGCAAGCCGGATGGTGACAAAGTATATGCCATCTGGTGTTTTCAAGGCTCGAAATCCGGAAAATTCCGCATTGAAGGTGTTGTGAAAGGCGTTAAGGATCATCTCGGCAATCGGCTGCCCGCGGTAGGCGATGTTATGCAGATCTCCGACAGTATCACCTATCTTACCGGAGACAGCGCACTTTCGGTGATGTGCGAATAATTCTTCTCACGGAGAGGAGGATACAGGTGTATGCCAAGCAGCGCCGGAACGTTCCCGACCAGGAAAAGGCTGTGCAGACAGGTGATGAAGTATTTGGCCGGTATGATGTTGCAGATGTACTGGATCCAGGCCGGCATCGAACTGATTTCAAAGATGAAGCCGGAGAGCATCAGGCTCGGCATGAAAGCCGCCAGAAACGCGATCTGGCAGGCGACGAACTGGTTTTTCGCGACGGTCGAGATGAAAAGCCCCAGCCCCAGCGCCGAAAACAGGAACACCGCTCCCGACGCGCCGAGGAGCAGGAAGCTCCCCCGGAACGGCACGTGGAACACCAGAATGATCGCCGCCACCGACAGCGTCAGCGACAGCATCCCGAGCAGAAAATACGGAACCAGCTTGCCGAGCAGCAGTTCGCCGCGGGTCACGGCGGTGCTGAGCAGCGCTTCCATCGTGCCGCGCTCCCATTCGCGCGAGATCACCAGCGCGGTCAGCAGCGTGCCGATCAGCGTCATGATCAGCGCCAGCGCGCCGGGCAGCAGGAAGTGGCGGCTCTCCAGCTCCGGGTTGTACCAGATGCGGGTTTCGGAGTCGGGCGTCGGCGTGAGCGTTCCGCCGGTCAGCGCCTGATGCTGGCCGAACCAGACCGCCCAGACTCCCTGCGCGTAGTTCTGCACGAAATTGGCGCTGTTGGGCTCGCTGCCGTCGGTGATGACCTCCAGCGGCTTGATTTCGCCCTGCCGGAGCTTTTCCCCGAACCGGCGCGGAATGATCACGATTCCCCGGATATGGCCTGCCACCAGATCGCGCTCGAAGGCGCGGCGGTCGGCGCTGACCCGGCTTTCGAAGTGGGAGTTGGCGAGAAAGGCTCCGGCCAGCGAACGGGCCGGGGCGGAGTCGTCCTCAAGGATCACCGCGATTTTCAGGTGGTTCATATCGAGCGACACCGCATAGGTGAAGATGATGATCAGGATGATCGGCAGCACGAAGGCGATCAGGATGCTGCTCGGATCGCGGACGATCTGGCGGCACTCCTTGCTGAACAATGCGGCGAAGCGGCTGAATTTCATCGGGACGCCTCCTGCCGGTCGGACTCCTGCACCAGCCTGATGAAAGCGTCCTCCATCGACGGATCGGGACAGTCGGCGGACCTGACCTGTTCCTTGAGTTCGTCGGGCGTGCCGGTGGCGATCGCGCGCCCGCGATAGACGAGGGCGATCCGGTCGCAGTATTCGGCTTCGTCCATGAAATGGGTGGTGATCAGCACCGTGACCCCCTTGTCGACCAGCGCATTGATATGCGTCCAGAACTCCCGGCGGGTGACCGGCGAAACGCCGGAGGTCGGTTCGTCGAGGAAGAGCACCGCCGGCTTGTGCATCACCGCGCAGGCCAGCGCCAGCCGCTGCCTGATGCCGAGCGGCAAGTCGCCCGCGTTCGCTTTCAGGTAGGGGGCGAAATGGAACGCATCGACCATGCCGTCGATCTCCCGGTCGCGGTCGCGGCCGGTCAGCCCGTAGATTCCGGCGAAGAAACGCAGGTTCTGCAGCAAATTCAGCCCGTCGTACTGGGAAAATTTCTGCGCCATGTAACCGAGCTGCCGCCGCGCCTCCGGCCCGCTTCGCTGCAGGTCGGCGCCGTTGATTTCGGCGGAGCCGGAGGTCGGACGCAGCAGGCCGCAGAGCATTTTGAAGGTGGTGGATTTGCCCGCGCCGTTGGGGCCGAGCAACCCGAAGATTTCGCCGCGCCGGATCCGGAAGTCGATCCGGTCGGCGGCGGTGAAACTGCCGTAACGCTTGACCAGCGTATGGGCCGCCGCGACGGTGGCGCCGTCGTCGGGAAGCGGTTCGAAGCGTTCCGCGAGTTCGGAGCGCCCGCCGGGACCGCCGCCGAGGATATCGATGAAGGCGTCTTCGAAACGGGGCTGGACCGGAATCAGCTCGCGTGCGTCGCGCTCCACCCCAAGGGAAGCGAGGGAAGGGCAGGGGGCGTCGGCGGAGAACACCAGCCGCAGCGCGCTGCCCTGAATCACGCCGTCGATCACGCCGGGCTTGTCCAGCAGCCGGGCGAGCAGCTTGCGGCGGTCGCCCTCAATGCCGCGCAGCAGCCGGACCCGGTCCTGCAATCTGCCGGTCAGCTCGGCGGGCGGGCCGGAAAAAAGCAGTTTCGATTCGTTGAGCAGCAGTACGCTCTCACACCGCTCCGCCTCATCGAGATAGCTGGTGGACCAGAGCACGGTCATCTCGCCGTCGAGCAGCGCATTGACCATGCTCCACAGCTCGCGGCGGGAGATCGGATCGACGCCGACGCCCGGCTCGTCAAGCAGCAGCAGCCGGGGGCGGCCGAGCAGCGAACACGCGAGGCCGAGCTTCTGCTTCATGCCGCCGGAGAGCGCTCCCGCGAGCCGCCCGGTGAAACGGGCGAGATCGGTGAATTCCAGCATCTTTTTGAACTGCCGCTGCCGTTCGTCCTCCGGCACGTCGTGGAGCCTGGCGTAGAGCCGCAGGTTTTCCAATACGGTCAGGTCCTCGTAGAGGCCGAACTTCTGCGGCATGTAGCCGATGAAGCCGGCCAGTTTCGCGCGTTCGCGGGCGGCGTCGAAGCCGTTGACCCTTACCGTGCCGCGTGTGGGAGCAAGCAGTCCGTTGATCAGCCGGATCAAGGTGGTTTTTCCGGCTCCGTCCGGGCCGACCAGGCCGGTGATCCGGCCTTTGGCCAGCGAGGCGGTGAGGTTGTCGATCGCGGTTTCGCCCCGGAACTCCTTGCGGAGGCGGTCGATTTCGACGAGGGCGGGCATGGTCACTGCTCCGCCGGGACGATTTTGACGGTGACCGGCATCCCCTGCAACAGATTGCCCGCGCCGTTTTCGGCGACGATCCGGATACGGTAGACCAGGTCGGTACGCAGCGTCGCGGTTTCGACGCTCTTGGGGGTGAACTCCGCGACCGGGCTGATGAAGCCGATCCTGCCGGTGCCCGCCGGACGGTCCGGTTGGCTGTCTATATAGATTTCGACCTCCATGCCGGGACGGATCCGTCCCAGCAGCGGTTCCGGCACATAGGCGCGAATCCATACCGGAGTATCGAGCGTTTCGGTGATCACTCCGGTTCCGGCCGCGACGATTGCTCCCGGCTCCTTGATCCGGGTCTGCACCACTCCGGCCTCGGGGGCGGTCAGCGTGCAGTCCTTCAGGTCAAGTTCGCGGGCGGAAACGGCGGCCTGCGCCGCGGCCAGCTGGGCCTCCGCTGCGCGGATCTCCTCGATCCGGTAACCGCGCTCCAGCAGCTGCAATTGCGCCTGCGCAAACTCCAGTTCAGCGGCGGTCTGGTCGCGCCTGGCGAGGGTCTCGTCGTACTCCTTGTCGGCGACGGCCTGCGTCTTGACCAGCTCCTCGTTGCGTTTATGCTGGGCGTTCGCGTTGCGCAACGCAGCTGTGAAGCCCTTGACCGCCGCGCGGGCGCGGGCGATCTCCTCGGGACGGTTCCCGTTGCGGCGCTTGGTCAGTTCGGCTTCCGCCTCCGCCAGTTTGGCGCGGGCAAGCTCCAGCTCGGAACGGTAAGGCGCGGAGTCGAGACGGGCGATCACTTCTCCCGTCTTGATCCGGTCGCCTTCGTCGACCAGGATTTCCAGAATGCGCCCGGATACCCGGAAACCCAGTGTGACCTGCCGGGTATCCACATTCCCGTACAGGATCAGCTGTTCCGGCGTTTCCGAAACGGCATACCGGTGATAAATGAAAATTCCCGCCGTCAGTACCAGCAGGACGGCAACGGCCGATATCAGCTTCTTCTTCATACGCACCTCGCTCTCTCACTCTCTCTCTGATATAATATTGCCGTTTCCGCAAAATTGTCAATAGCGGGTGCAGGAAAAAACGCCGGCCGGAGCGGTTCCGGTCGGCGTCTGATGCGGAGAAAACGGGATTATTCCATCTCCGCGAGCACGTAAAGCATCGCCTGCTTGTAGTTTCTGGCGGCGCCGGAGAAGGTCCAGTCCGGATTTTTCTCCGGCTGGTTGCCGATGCCGAGGTCGGCGTTGCCGCCGGTCGTGAAGTTGTTGTAGGCGAAAACGGTCTGCTTTTCCAGGAAATTATGGATCTGCATCGAACCGTAGCGGCCGTCATTGTTGCGGGCGTCGCCGAAGTCGAAGGTCGCATCGGAAGCGCCGGGAATGTTTTTGGCATTCTTCTGGGCATAGTTATGGGGCCAGAATTCGATGTTGCCCTTCTCGAATTTGCCGCTCTTGACCGATTCGACGTTGCTCTTGACTTCGAGGTTGGCGACTTCCTGCTGGAACACCGCGCCGGCGGAGAAGGTCGGCACGCCGATTTTGGCGGTTTCCGGGGTGAACGCATCCATCGAAACCGTCACGAAGCTCTCCTTGCCGTCGTTGCCGGTCAGCTTCGCGACGTAGGCGACGCGCCTGACCTTGCCGTCGAGCACTTCGGAAGCGTCATACTCATAGTTGACCCGCTGGCCGCCGCTGAAGCCGGAGCCGCTCTTGAGGTTGTAGGCATAGACGAGCTTCAGCGCATCGGTTTCGGGAGCGACCTTGCGGATCTCTTCACGGATGGCGGGTTCTTTCTTCTCGAGTTCCGCGAGCCGGGCGGCTTTCAGCTTTGCGAGTTCCTCCGGGGAAGCGGCCTTCACGAATACGTAGAGCGTGGCTTCCTTGTAGTTCCGGGCGCTGCTGGAGAAGGTCCAGTCAGGTTCTTTGCCGGCGCAGTTGCCGATGCCGAGGTCGGCGTTGCCGCCGGCGGAGAAGTTATTGTACGCGAACACCGTCTGGCGGGCGCGGTTGTTGTGGATCTGCATCGAACCGTAGCCGACCTGCGGCTGGTTGATCTGGTCGCCGCAGTCGTAACGCCGGTCATCGGCGCCGGGAATCCGCTTCTCGTTGCGGGGACCGTAGTTGTTGGGCCAGAATTCGATGTTGCCGTCGCCGATTTTTCCGGTCTGGACGCCGGGCACGTTGGTCTGGACCTCGAGGTCGCGCACAATGGTCTGGAACGTCGCGCCGGCCGATTTCACCGGCACGCCGAGCTGGGCCGCGTTCTGGGTGAACGGAGCCATCGCCGCGCTCATCCACGAAACGGTGCCGTCATTGGCGACCAGCTTGGCCAGATAGATGACCCGCTGGATCTTGCCGGCGACCTTGGAACTGTTGTCGACGGTGTAGTTGACTTTGGTCTTGTCGCCGAAGCCGGAACCGCTCTTGAGGTTGTACTCGTAGACGAGCTGGTCGTTCTTCTTGTAGTAGGCGAGGATGTCGTCGAAGGTCAGCCCGTTTTCGATGCGGAACGCGCCGAGCGGCAGGCCGGCTTCATTGAAGAGATTGCCTTCGGCGGTCTGCTTCCACATATAGCGGAGCAGCTGGGGCTCCTGAACCTGATCGGAGCTGACCGCAAGTTCGGCGCCGCGGATTTCGGCCTTGGCCGGAACATAGGAGCCGTCGGCCGCCGCGACTTCGAAATTCATCACCGGCTTGTTGTCTTTGGTCTTCCAGCTCTCGACGTTTTCAAACGTGAGGATGAATTTGCCGTTTTCGATTCTGGAGGATTTCAGCTTCGGCGAATCGGCCTTCAGGTCGCTTTTTCCATAGTCGCGCTTCAGCGCGAGCAGCGCGAGGCGCTTGCCGACCGTCTCCTTGTCGGCGGGATGGATGTCGCTGATGTTGCCGACGTCGTTGATCACCGCCATGCCCGCGTCTTTCGTCTTGTCGGCGAAGGCCTGCTGGGCTTCCCAGACCCTGGGCAGCCGGGTCGCGTCGCCGCCGTAGTTGAACGGGGCAAGCTGGGCGAAATAAAGCTTGAAATCTGGATTCCGGAAAATCTGTTTCCAGCCTTTCAGCAGCGCTTCCATCTTCTTTTCATACAGTGCGCCGTCACCGAGGTTGGCTTCGCCCTGATACCAGATCGCGCCGCGCATTGCGAACGGCACGAAAGGATAGAGCATGCGGTTGTAAAGCACCGTCGGCTGCTGATGGTTCTCGTAGGGTTTCAGCTCCGGCGGGAAAGCGGGCGGCTGCGGGACGGGCTGGTTCTTGGCGGCCGCGTCCTGATATTTGGCCAGCCACTCCTGATAGTCCCGGACCACCTTGGCGTTGATTTCCTGATAATCTTTCGTGCCGGGAAGTTTGGCGTTCACGCTTCGGGCGATATTGGCCAGCTCCGGTACCGCTTCAAAACCGGCAGGCGGAGTCCACGGTTCGATCCGGGTGCCGCCCCAGTGGGAGCTGATCAGGCCGATCGGAATATCGAGCGCCTTGAAAAGCTCGCGGCCGAAAAAGAAACCGGCGGCCGAAAACGGAGCGATATTGTCCGGGCGGACCGGCTGCCAGCTCATCTTGAAATCGTCGCGCGGGAACTGGCTCCAGCCGTAGGGCCTCATCTGGGCGATGCGGATCAGCGGATAGTTGGATTCCGCCGCGACTTTATCGCCGTTGTAGTGGCGGAAACGCGCGTTGCCGCCCCAGAGCGGCATCTCCATATTGGACTGGCCGCTGCACAGCCACACTTCACCGACCAGCACGTTGTTGACCGTGACGGCGTTGTCCTTGCCGGCGGCTTCGAGTTTGCGGTTTTCCTTGCTGGCCGAAAGAGGAGCGAGCTTGACCATCCATTTGCCGTCGTCGGCGGCTTTGGCGCTGACGCTCTGGTCGGCGAATTTCACCGTGACCTCCTCGCCCGGATCAGCCTTGCCCCAGACCGGGACCGGCATTTCGCGTTGAAGCACCATGTTGTCGGCGAAGACCGGAGCAAGCTCCACTTTCGCCTCCGCCGCGAGGCCGCAGAGCATCACTGCGGCGGCGGGCAGCATCCATCTGGTTCTGAATGTACCTGTCATTCCCTTCCTCCTTCTGTGTTTTCCCGGGAAGTTTCCCGGTATCTGTGGACGAATCTTATTCAGCAACAGTGCATTTTTGGATTTCACTGCGGAAACGCTCGAAGCCCTCCGCCGGATCGAACGCTCCGACGACCTCGCCGTGCCGGAAGATCACCAGCTTTCCCGCCGCGCTCCCGGCGATGCCGAGGTCGGCGTCGCGCGCTTCGCCGGGGCCGTTGACCGCGCATCCCATCACCGCGATCTTCTTCAATTGGATTTTACGGCCGGAACCGGCGATTTCGGCGAGAAAGGTTTCCACTTTGTCGGCCAGTCCGACCAGATCGATCCGGGTCCGGCCGCAGGTCGGGCAGGAGACCACCTCCGGCTCGGCGCTCCTGAGACCGCACGCTTCGAGGATGCGCAGCCCGGTGAGCACCTCCTCCGCCGGGGGGGCCGTCAGGCTGACCCGCAGCGTGTCGCCGATGCCCGCCAGCAGCAGCGAACCGATGCCGACTGCGGATTTGACGACGCCGCGCCGGGGAGTTCCGGCCTCGGTGATGCCGATATGCAGCGGGTAGTCGGTGCGGTCGGCGAACTTCCGGTAAGCGGCCAGCGTGACCGGCACGCTGGAGGATTTCAGCGCGACTTTGAGGTCGCGCATCCCGTAGTTTTCCAGCAGGGCGCATTCGCGCAGCGCGCTCTCGACCAGGGCTTCGGCGATTGCTTCATCGTGGTCGAGCCCCTTGGCGGCCATCTCACGCACCACGGCGGGACGCAGGCTGCCGGAGTTGGCGCCGACCCGGATCGGAATCCGGTGCTCCTGCGCCTTTTCCGCGACGAGGCGGACATGTTCCGGTGCATCGAGATTGCCGGGATTGAGCCGGACCGCCGCGACGCCGTTTTCAATGGCGGCGATCGCGAGTTTGTAGTCGAAATGGATATCGGCGATCACCGGAATCGGACTTGCGGCGGTGATTTCGGCGAGCGCCTCCGCCGCTTCCCGGTCCGGCACCGCGACCCGGATGATATCGCAACCGAGCCGGGCGAGCTCTCCGATCTGCGCCAGCGTTGCCGTCGCATCCCGGGTGTCGGTGTTGGTCATCGATTGAACCGTGACCGGAGCGTCGCCGCCGATCGCGACGGCGCCGACCGTGATCCTGCGGCTGTTACGGCGCTGCTGCGGCATCGGTTTTCTCCGGAAACGGGTTGGGGGGTGCCGCGGGGGCGGAGGGAACCGCTTGCTGTTCCTCCCCCGGCGGCGGCGCGATGCTGCGCCACAGCCGCCGGCCGTCGGAGAAGGTGACGAACACCATCAATCCGATCAGCAGCGTCACGAAGATCATCGAGAGGGTCTTGATCACCACCGTCGGCAGCGGTTTGCGGAATATGATTTCGATGAAGCCGAAAGTGATGTGCCCGCCGTCCAGCACCGGCAGCGGGAGCAGATTGAAGATCGCCAGCGCGAACGAGATGATCACGATGAAGTAGATGCCGTGGATGAACGACGAGTAGCGCACCGAGTTGAACAGCACCATGCCGATGCCGAGCGGGCCGGACATGTGGGTCGGCTTGAGCGTGCTGGTCTGGTCGGTCAGCCCCAGCTGGTTGCCGAAGCGCACCAGAATGCCGCGCAGCGACTTGTAGCTCATGTCGATGGTCGAAATGAACTGCTGGAACGGGGTGGGATGATCCAGCGAGGCGATGGTCGCGCCGATGGTGTGCGGCGTGATCAGCCGGGCCGAAAGCTCTCTGGTCTCCTGCTTGCCGTCGCGTTCGACGGTCAACTGGAACGGGGCGGTTTTCAGCTCCTGCACCGTATCGATCAGCACGGCGGGATCGGTGATCGGTTTGCCGTTGATCGCCACGAGGCGGTCGTCTTTCCGCAGCCCGGCCGCAAGCGCGTTGGAGTCCGGCATCACGGCGTGGATGTAGATGCCCGGCTTGTCCGCCTTCGGGCCGAGCTGTATGCCGGTCAAATAGCGGCTGAATTCGGGGCCGAGATCCTTGATCGGCTCCGGCGTGACGGTCACATCGAAGTTTTTCCCGCCGCGCCGCAGGGTGAGGCGCACCGGCCGGGAACCGGCCTGGTCGAGCCCGCTCTGGAACTCCGCGTAATCCTGTACCGGAGTGCCGTCGATCGCGACGATATAGTCGCCCGGTTTGATTCCGGCTTTGGCGGCGGCGGAACCTTTTTCCGGGGTCAGTTCCAGCGGAATCAGCGGCGTGAAGAACGGCCACGCGATCTTTTCCGCGCCGAGCGAGCCGGGAGCTTTGGGGTTGTCGACCGGGACATAGCTGACAGTGACCGGTTTGCCGTCGCGGATTACTTCCAGATCGACCTTGCCGATCGCGAAAAGGATTTTGCTGACGAAATTCGACCAGGTCGAGAAGAAAGGTTCGCCGTTGAGTTTGACGATTTTGTCGCCGGGGCGCAGTCCCGCCTGATATTCCGGACTGCCCGGTTCGACCTCCATCACGGTGATTTCGCGCATCTTGGGGGTGTCCTGAGGCATGCCGACATACCAGACGAAGCAGGCGATCAGCAGGCCGGAAAGGATGTTGAACAGCGGCCCGGCGACTGCGGTGATGATCCGGTCGATCGCTTTGGCGCGCGGCAGCTCCGTGCCGTCGGCGGCTTTGGGGGTAGCGTCGGTGGCGTCCACCTGCGGCAGTTCGACGTAGCCGCCGAACGGCAGCCAGCCGATCCGGTATTCGACGCCGTTCACCTTCTTTTTCCAAATCGGCCGGAAGCCGAGGGAGAAGGCGTCGATATGCAACCCCCGCCATTTGGCGGCCAGAAAATGGCCGAGCTCGTGCGAAAAAATGCAGAAGCCGACCGCGATGAAAACAAAGGCCAATGAGCCGATATTGAGCAGCAGTTCACTGAAAGTCATCCGAAAATTTTCCTTATCGTAAGCCCCGTCGAGGGGCGGTTCATACAAAAATCACTTCCACGTCTTACTTATAATAACTGATTTCGTTCTTTTTTCAAGGAAACAGGACCGGCGCGGGAAATTATTTTTGATTTTTCCCGTCGGCGGGCGTTATCTGATAGATGCCGACCGCATCCGGAACCCGGCTGCGCAGCGCGGACCAGTCAAGCCGGGACGGATCGTCGCAGCGGAATATAAAAGTACTGCCCCGGTAGACTTTGCCGTGGCTTGTGGTCGGATGGGTGAGCCAGGGATTCAGGTTCAACGCTTTCGGATAAGCCTGATGAATTTCCTGCGTATATTCGCGCAGGAACTCAAGCTGTACCGGGTGCAGAAGCAACAAGATGACGGAGTCGGGCGGAGGGGGACCGATGAGTTCCGTCAGGCGGTAGCGGTAAACGCGGAACCCGCCCAGCTCCTGTTGTTCCGGTTCCGGCTGAAAATTCAACTGAAATCTCTGCGAAGCCCCGTGCCGGTCGATGCCGTTCAGGCAGTTGGACGGCAGGAAAGAAACCAGTTCGCGCCGCGGTGCAGGATTCCGCAGGCGCTGGTCGTAGTCCTTTTGAACACCCGGCATATTGTTCCACGTATAAGGATAACCGTCGCCCGCGTCAAGCGCGATCATATATTCCGGAGAGAGTTTGCGGATCTGATCATACAGACTGAACCAGTCCTGCGCCTTGTATTGCGGTGCGGTATCGTACCAGTTGAGCAGAAACAGGCCGACGAGGCAAATGGTGAAACCTGCGGCAAGCCGCCGCTTTTTTGCGCTGAACCTGCGGTAAATCGCTTCGAGGCCCATTCCGGCGAGCAGGGCGCCCGGAACCACCAGTGGCAGATAGACCCGGACGCCGCCCGCGTTGGTCGCAATCGCGGAGAGGAACGGGATTGCGGTGATCACCAGCAGCGGCCACGCCCGGCGGAAGCGCAGCAGGATTCCGGCCGACGCCAGCAGCAGGACGACCGGCCCGTTCAGATGCAGGAGGATGTCGGAGACCAACGTCAGGAACTGTCCCGCGCCGGTGACGGGCGTTCCCCACACCTGTGCCGCGCGCAAAGCGTGATAATTCAGCAGATACCAGCCGGCGGTCAGCACGACGCCGGCGGCCAGCACGATTTTGAGCGGCTGGCAGGGGAACGGGCGTTTCCTCCAGCAGTGCCAGCCGAGCAGGGCGGCCGGCGCGAGATAGAGGATCGAGGTCGGGAGCGTCAGCACCGCCCCGGCTCCGCCCAGAAACACCATCACCTCCGGCAAATGGCGGTAACGCTTGGGGCGGTATCTGCCGGAGAGTTGCAATCCGGCACAGAAGAGCAGCAGGAAGAAAAGCTGTAAACCGTAACCGCGCGCCTGAGCGGCATAGCCGATCGCCATGTGGGAAAAAGCGAAGAAAAAGGTCGCGGCCAGCGCCGCGCCCCGGCGCCGGGTCCACAAAAAGGCGACCACGGGAAAGAGCAGCAGGCTTCCGAGGCCGGTCAGCAGCGCGGGCAGCCGGATCAGGCAGGGATTGTCGAAACAGGCGATGCAGAGTTTTACGCCGAGGGTGTTGAGCGGGTGATTGTTGGGGAGAGCGAGGTCGGTGAAGATCACGGAAAGCGGTTGGGGAGCGAAACTCTCCAGCGTCCAGATTTCATCATATTCGAGGCTGGAGAACAATCCTGAAATCCGCAGCAATGCGCCGACCAGCAAGGTTCCGATCCACAGCAGGCGGAAAAATCTTGTCCTCTGATCGGCGTCCGGCTTCGTTTGAGTGCTCATTTTCCCTCCTATGATAAAATTCCACTTCGATGCCGAGAAAAACTCAATTTTTTACGAGTTTGAATTGAGTAAAATCCTCAA
>ENA-UEQM01000517-UEQM01000517.1-human-gut-metagenome-genome-assembly--contig:-NODE-517-length-23709-cov-9.304164_pt1 | contig 23709 bp, 22 predicted proteins | sample MGYA00242948_ERZ507948 | MGnify/ENA primary metagenome ERZ507948 (study PRJEB26167, sample SAMN06115440) | human gut metagenome | host: Homo sapiens | place: China:Hubei | collected 2015-07-28 | study... | reverse complement strand
TCTCAAGTATTCGGCGCCGGCACCTTGCCGGTCGGGGTGCAGGGGCGAAGCGCCCTGCTCGCCGAAGGCGAAATCCCCGGCGGGCTTTATTCGGTAGATTCGCGGAGCTGCTGACGTTCTGTGCGGACCCATTCGGATTCGCGCGGCAGCAGCAGCGCCTGCATCAGGGTGACGGGGCGCATCAGCCGGATGCGGCTGTACTGGTCGACTTCGAAGTAGAGCCGTACCGCGCGGCCCTGGCGCAACGGTACGGGCGCGAAGCCGTCCCACTGCAGAATGCCGTCCCGAGCGGGGATCATCCGGCAGAATACCGTGCAGTAACGGGGGCGGTCGTCGTCACGGTAGCTGCCGGCCTGAATGCTCCATTCGGCGGCATGGGGATCCAGCACGTCGGCGATCGCTTCGCGGGTGTTGGCCGGGCAGCAGCGTTCCGGGTCGACCCACGTCTGCTGCGGCTGGCGGAACGGATACATCAGGGGCGCGGTGGAACTGCGCACGGTGACGACCCGGCCGTCCTCCACCTTGACCCGGAGCGTCAAGAAAAGCCGGCGCCCCTTCCGGAGCTGCACCGGCGGCGCGTCGTCGAAAAGCCGCAGCTCGCCGTCGGAGGGCGGCAGCAGGTCCATATCAAGCTGGTAAAGATAGCGCACGCGGGGAACCCTGAGGGCCAGCAGCACGGTGTGGCAGTAGGCGCGGGCGGTGAACTGCTGTTCGTCGCGCCGGGCGTTCAGCAGGGTCTGGATCGGCAGGTCGTCGTAGGCGGTGGCAGGACGCAATACCGCGTTGTCATCTTCATCGAGGGAGACCCCCCGGAAGCCCCGCTTCCGGTCGAGGCAGTAAGCGCCGAGAAGCATGGAAAAGAGCCAGCAGAGCAGAAAGGGAAAGCCCCAGACGGAAGTTTCGCCGCCGTCGATGATCCGCAGCGCCAGAAAAAACACCGCCAGTATTCCGAGCAGCAGGGCGCAATTGCGGAGACGGCGCAGTTTTCTCGGTGTCATCGGCTTTCCTTTCCTCCCGGCTGTTTTTGTGTCTGATAACAAAATACAGCTTGAACCCGGAATTTCAAGTCCGGGTTGTACGGGAGGAAGGGACGCTGTTCAAAGTTCTCCAAGCGTCGGAATGGACTCCGCGGCTCCGGGACGGCTGACGCAGCGCGCCCCCGCCTTGCAGCCGAGCTTCAGCGCCTTGCCGAGGTCGCCGGAGCGCAGCAGCTCCGCGAGAAAGAACCCGATGAAGGTGTCTCCCGCCGCGGTGGTTTCGACCACCTCCTCCGGCGGCGACGGCTCATGCAGCACCTCGCCCGAGGGCGTACAGGCAAACGCTCCTTCCGGCCCCCGGGTCATCACGGTCAGCAGCGCCGGATACCGTTCATGAAGGATGGCGAGAATGCGGCCGGTATCGCCGGCGCCGGCGACTCCGGCGCCTTCGATCTCGTTGACGAACAGGATATCGACCAGCTCCAGCGGCAGTTCGCGCGCCGCCTGCGGATCGAACGGGGCGAAATTGAATGCGATTTTCAGGCCGGCCGCATGGCCGCGCCTGATCGCCTCCGCGATCAGGTTGGTTTCGTTCTGCAGCAGCAGGATGTCGCCGGGATGCCCTTGGCCGATCGCTTCGTCGAGGTCGTTGATCGTCAGGGTGTGGTTGGCGCCCGGCGAAAGCACGATCGAATTGTTGCCCTTTTCATTGACCAGGATCAGCGCGTGTCCGGTCGCGGTATCGCGGACCCGGACCAGCGACACGTCCGCCCCGGCCTCCCGGAGCGCGGCGGTCAGCGGTTCCCCGTCCGGCCCGACCGCCCCGGCGTGGATCACGGCGGCTTCGGCGCGGGCGGCGGCGATGGACTGATTCAATCCCTTGCCGCCGAGTCCGATCCGGTTGGAGGAGGCGGTCAGCGTCTCTCCCGGCAGCGGCGTGTGGGGCAATTGGTAGATTTTGTCCAGATTCAGAGAGCCGATGTTGATGATCCGCTTCATGGGCATCACCTTTTGAGCCGGTTGAAGAGATCGGTGAATACGGCGTCGCGGCCGATGTGGTAGACGGTCCGCATCAGGTGGCGGCCCGGCTGTTGCCGGTAAGCTCCTTCGTCGTCCACCGTCGGCGCGGGATGGACGGCCGAGGCGAACGTCTCCGGCACCGTGAACCACGCGACCGTGGCGATATCCCAGATCACCTTGCTGTCGAAGTTGCGTTCTTTCATATAAGTGGAGGTGCGTTCGTACAGGAATTCACCGAGGGGGCCGAGCACTTTGCAGCGCACGTCCAGCTCCGGGATCGTGACCATCAGCAGCTCCGCGACCGAGGCGCACGGCACCTGCACCAGCGGCACGCCGGAGTCGAACAGCACCTGCACCGCCGGGATATCCTGGGCATAGTTGAATTCGCCGTGAGTCGGCCAGTGGTGCGGCTGGCCGCCGAGCCAGATCACCACGACGGAGTCGATGATCTCCGGCGCCATCAGCAGCGCGGAGGAGATATTGGTCAGCGCCGCGATGCCGAGCACGTAGATTACTTTGCCGGCGGCTTTGGCTTCGCGGGCCAGTTCGACGATGCGGCGGGCGGCGGGGGAATCGACGGGAGTATGGCGGTCCGGCAGGTAATTGGCCGAGCCGCGCCACGCGAAGTCGGCCGAATTGCGCCCGGCCAGCTTCAGGATGCGTTGAATTTCCTCGTAGCTCTTTTCCATGCCGTCGCCGGGGCCGCTGGAACGGTCGTTGAAGAAGGGCGCGGCGGTCACTGCGCGGAGGTTGATCTTTTCCGGCGAAAACAGCGCGTAGGCGAGCGCGAACTGGTCGTCCACTTCGTTGAAGGTGTCGGTATCGAGGATCGCGTCGATCCTGCCGGCGGGAACCTCCAGCCGGGCTCGCATGGTCTCTTCGGTCAAAACGTTCATGATTGGTGTGCTCCTTGCGGTTTATGCTATAAGTATATATCAGGCTCCGCCGTTTGGCAACCCCGTTCGATGGTACAGTTCACGGATATTATAGCACAAAATGACGATTCCTGTCGCCGCGCCTCACAGGAGAAGCGTATTACGCAAAAATATGGGTTGCGGCGGTTGTATTTTGCCAAAGCGGCATTATGTTCAGCAATATGGAAGATTTCATCGCAAAACGGAAGCGGCGGATCGATTGGGAACTGCTGCGGGGGCAGGCGGCCGAATTGCAGGAGCCGTGCCGGTTGTGCGTGCGGCGCTGCGGTGCGCGCCGGCAGAGCGGGGAAGCCGGTTTCTGCGGTGTTCGGAAGCCGCTGGTCTCCAAGTCTTTTATCACTTATGGCGAGGAGCCGCAGCTGAATCCGGCCTATATGCTCTACTTTGCCGGATGCAACCTGCGCTGCGCGTACTGCTCGAACCGTGAATTTCTGGAACCGGAGCCGCCCGGCTGCCGGGAGCCGGATGCGGCGCGGATCGCCGCCGAAGCGGATGAAGCATACCGGACAGGCCGCATCCGGGTGTTGCAGATGCTCGGAGGCGAACCGGCTTGTTCGCTGACGGCGGCGGTCGAGGTGGCTTCCCGGCTGGAGTCCGGCGTGCCGGTGGTCTGGAACAGCGATTTCCTGTTTACGGAGGAGGCGTTCCGGGTGATCGACGCCTTTGCGGACTTTTATGTGGCCGATTACAAGTTTTTTTCCCCGGATTGCTCCTTTCGCCTGGCCGGACTGCGCGGCTATGCCGAAGCGGTGGAGGCGAACCTGCTGCGGGTGGACCCGGCGCGGCTGATCATCCGGCAGCTTCCGGTTCACGGCCATCTGCGGTGCTGTACGGTGCCGGTGCTGGAATGGATCGCGCGGTATCTGCCGCAGGCGCCGGTCACGCTGAACGACCTGCTGCCGGATGCGGCGGGGCGCTGCCTGCCGCTGGACGCGGAAGAGCGGCAACTGGTGGAAAAGACGGTGGAACGGCTGAAACTGAAACGGCTTTTTCCGGTCTGGAACCGGAAAAGCCCCGGCGGGGCGGCCGGGATGTTTTCCGGTGAACTGATCGTGCGGCCGGATGGTTCGGTCGCGGTGCAGGACCTCGCCGGACCGGTGCGTGAACTGTTGGAGAAATTGGGACTCGAACTCAGGGAGGATTGTCGATATGGCGACGCCGGCGGGCAATTACGATGAACTGGAGATGTTGATCCGGGCGCGTTACCCGATCATCAATGTGATTTCCTATGAGGAGCAGCGGGTGCTGGCCCACCTGCACCGGATCGCGGAAGCGCGGAACAAAAAGGTGTATACGTGGAGCTTCAACACCGGTATCGTGCCCTCCGGGCTGACCGACAAATCGGTGCGCAAGGTGGATTCCGGAACACGCGATCCGCTGCAGGCGCTGGACCGGGTGATCGCGAACATCGAACCGGCCATCTTCGTGTTCAACGACTTCCACCCTTACATGGGAAACCGGAACTACGCGGTGATCCGGCGGCTGCGCGAGGTCGCCGCCGCATTGAAGAACAGCTACAAGACGTTGGTGCTGGTCACGCCCTCGATGTGCGTGTCGGAGGATCTGGAAAAGGACGTGACCGTGGTGGATTATCCGCTGCCGGACCTTGTGGTGATGGAGGACCTGCTCGATCAGGTGCAGGCCGAGGTGCAGGAGAATCCGCAGGTCGTGATCGACCTGCCGGACGAGGCGCGCGAGGCGCTGCTGCAGGCGGCGCTCGGATTGACCTTCAACGAGGCGGAAAATGTGTTCGCCCGCGCGATCGTATTGCAGGGCGGCCTTTCCGCCGCCAGTGTGCCGGTGGTGCTTGAGGAGAAAAAACAGGTGATCCGCAAGTCGGGCATTCTCGAATACTACGAGGCGGCGGAGGGCTTTGACCAGATCGGCGGACTGGATTTGCTGAAGGACTGGTTGTGGAAGCGTTCCTTTGCCTTTACGGAAAATGCCCGCGCTTTCGGGCTGCCCGCGCCGAAGGGGGCGCTGTTCCTCGGCGTGCAGGGGTGCGGCAAGAGCCTCTGCGCGAAGGCGGTGTCGGCCGCCTGGAACATGCCGCTGCTGCGGTTCGATGCGGGACGGCTCTTTTCGAGCGCTCTCGGTTCGACCGAAGCGAATATGCGCCGTTCGTTTCAGGTGGCCGAATCGGTGTCGCCGTGCATTTTGTGGATCGACGAAATCGAAAAGGCATTCGGAGGCGTCGGCGGCAGTTCCGGCGATACCGACGGCGGAACTTCGGCACGTATTTTCGGGACGCTGCTGACGTGGCTGGCCGAAAAGACCGCGCCGGTCTTTGTGATCGCGACCGCGAACAATATTTCAAAACTGCCGCCGGAACTGCTTCGCAAGGGGCGGTTCGATGAAATCTTTTTCGTCGACCTGCCGAATCAATTGGAGAGGAAGGAGATTTTCCGGCTGAAACTGGCGAACCGGGGGCGCGATCCGGAGTTTTTCGATCTTGCTGCGCTGGCACTGGCGTCGGAGGGGTACAGCGGAGCGGAAATCGAGGCCGCGGTCATCGCCGCTTTGTACGATTGCTATTATGCCGGGCATGACCTGACTCAGGAGGAACTGCTCGCCGCGCTGGGGGCCACAGTGCCGCTGTCGCGCACGCTGCGTGAGGAAATCGAACACCTGCGGGAATGGTGTCTGGGCCGGGCGCGTCCCGCATCCAGCAGTACGGAATCGGACAGTTCGTTCCGGAGATTGGAACTTTAACCGTAAGAAGGGAGGCTGTGATGAGTTGTGTGGTTGTTTTGGCTCCGGTGGTGGCGGCTACGGCATGGCCGGCGGTGGTTTCCGCCGCGACCGCGGTGATGGTTGCGATGGGCTTTACGGCGGTTGAAGTCGGCCTGACCGCGCGCAACCGGGCCGGCGTCGATGAAGAGGCCAGGGTGAAGGAAGGGATCGAAATCGAGCTGACCAATGCGGAGGAGGTCGGCGCAAGCGTCGGCCGCGGCAGTGAACTCGTATTCACCCGCGATGAAGTTGAAGTCACGTTCTCACGGGATATCCGGGGGCGGCTGAAGGTGCATGTGTCGGACGGAGGCATTCGCAGCCGGGCGGAACTTGAGGCGCTCGGCCGGGAGCTGGGCGGACGGGTGGTGCAGCAATATGTCTACAACCGCGTGGTCGAGGAGATGAAGAATCGCACCGGCATGGAACTGGTCGAGCAGGAAGTGGACGAAGAAAACAATATCCGCATCAAGTTGCGCAGCTGGGAGGATTGAACATGGGATGCCGTGAAGTGGAAATCGAAATCGCTTCGGATGGAACCGTGCGCGGCGACATCCGCGGTTTCCGGGGGCCGGGCTGCCGGGAACTGGCGAACATTCTGGCCGAAATCGTCGGGGAGGAGGTCAATTGCGAACCGACTTCGGAATATTATCAGGACAGCATAGACGTCGATGTCGACGTGGAGAACGGCCGGTGAAATGATTCGTTGCGGTTCCTGCGGATTCGACAATCTGGATCATGTCGCGCGCTGCGTGCGTTGCGGCGCGCTGCTGGGGCAGGCGGAGTTGCCGCCGGAGCAATGCATTCCGCCGCGCGCGAAACGCTCCCGGAGCTTCCGCAAGCGTCTTTGGGCATGGCGCCGCCGGTGGGGATTCCGCTGGCCTGAGCGACCGTATAATCGTGGCGGGGAGCGGGCCGCATTCGACTGGAACCGCCTCCGCCCGGAACCTTTCTGGATGCCGGCGATTCTGGAGTTTCTGGGATCGTGGATGCTGCCGTCCTTCTACCAGTTCCGCCACGGCCGCCGGAAACGGGCGTGGCTTTTCCTGAGCCTTTTTCTGGTTGGCGTCGGCATGATGCTGCTTTTGCTCGGAAGTGAATGGGCCGGGCGGTTTTTGCTGGTTGCCGTACTCGGCCATGTCTGTTCGATCTGCGATATGTTCCAATTTGAGGGATACCGTTATTGGGAGCGGGTCGCTTTTCAATGCTGCATCAGTTTTTTTGCGTTTCTGGTCCTGGCGGGCATCTACCAGGTCGCGCTGGAGGCGTGGGTGCGTTCCTGGGACAGTCGGGTGCTCGGCGCCATATATCGCGGTCCTGATCTTTATGCGGGAGAGTGGGTCAGTTTCGACCGGAATCCGGCGGTGCGGCTGCAGCCGGGAGACGTGGTCGAAGCCGCATTGTTCGGGCTTTACCGGGGAGGGCATGGTATCATGATGTACCGCGGACGGATTCATAATGCGGTTACTGTCGATCGGTTGATCGCGGTTCCGGGGCAGCGGGTCGCTGTTCGGAATGGGGAAATTCTGGTGGACGGCGCGCCGTCGCCGGTCCGCCCATTGAGACCGGGGTACCGTCCCGCTGAGGCCGAAGAGCAGTTGCTGAACGAAAACGAATATCTGGTTTACCCCTCCTGCAGCCAGCAGGGGGGCATTCCATGGCCGCTGGAAATGGCGTTGCTGCGGCGCGATGAGATTTACGGACGGGCGGAAGCGGTTATTTTTCCGATTTGGCGGCGCAGGGCGCTTGCGAATCACCCGAATATGGATTATAATATTTCCGGACAATAATCTGTACGGGAGAAAAATGGGGCGATTCACGACATTGGAGTTGGTCGACGGGGCCGGAAACATTCCGCTGCATGAAGAACCGCGCCTGGCCGGAGAGCCGATCAAGGACGCGCAGTTCTATCTGGATGAGGCCGACCGGCATTTTTTCCGGGATGAACTGGAAGAGGCGCTGCAGGGCTACTCCCGCGCGGTCGGTATCGATGCGGGGGCGGCCGCCGCATGGTGCGGGCAGTTGTTCTGCCTGATCCGGCTGGAGGAATTCCACGAGGCCGAGCTGTGGTACGGCAGCGCCGTCGGCATGGTCGGCGAGTCGCCCGATCTGCTGGCGTTGCGGGCGCTGACGGCGGCGCGGCAGGGAATTTTCGACAAGGCGTGCGGATATTCGGACGCATCTCTGGAGGCGGGCGGTTCCGCGCTGGCTCAGGTGGTCCGCGGCGAGCTTTTCCTCTATTCGCAGCGCAACGCGGCGTACTGTTTTGAACAGGCCTGTTCGCTGCCGGGCGTGGAGTGGCGCACCCGGGCGCTGATCGCGGACGGCTGCCTCTTTTCCGACCGGCGTGAAGCGGCGGGGCTGGGGCTGCAATTCCTGATGCCGGGGATAGCGAAATATCCGGAGCGGGGCGAATTGCAGATGCGGGCGGCGCGGGTCTATCTGCGTTTGAACAACCGCAAGGCGGCGCTGGCGGCGCTCGAAGCGGCTGCTTCTTTGCTTGCGGAATGCGCGCCGTTGGCCGAGGTCCGTGAGGAGTATGTACGCCGCAGCGGCTTCTGGCAGCGGCTGTTTCACCGATAAGCTCTAAGCAGAAGGGATGCGGGAATGTCGAATCATTTTACCTTGGAGCGTTTGCTCTATTCGGCGCGCCATTATCAGGCGTCGGACATCCACTTGATCGCCGGACTTCCGCCCGCATGGCGGGTCAACGGCGAAATCATGCTGGCCGAGGCCGAGCCGTTCACCGCCGCCGAAGTGGCGGAGTTCGCGCTGGAGGGGCTGACCGCCGAGCAGAAGGCGGTGCTAGACCGGGAGATGGCGCTGTGCTATTCCTTTGCACATGAAGAACTGGGGCGCTTCCGGGTTTCCATCTATCTGCGGAACGGTTCGCCGGAGCTGGCGATCCGGGCCTGTACGAGTGTGCTGCGCACCCGGAAGGAGCTGGGGCTTCCCTCCGAACTTGATGAATTGACGACCCGTCCGTCGGGACTGATCCTGATCACCGGGGCGACCGGCTCCGGCAAGACCACGACGCTCAACTACATGATCGACCAGATCAACAGCAGCCGCCGCTGCAAGATCATCATGATCGAGGACCCGATCGAATATGTGCACGATCACAAAATGGCTCTGGTGGTACAGCAGGAACTTTATACCGACGTGCCCAACTTCAACGCGGGGCTGCTGCATATCCTGCGGCAGGACCCTGACGTGATCGGCATCGGCGAGATGCGCAATCACGACACCATCGCGACCGCGCTGACCGCGGCGGAGACCGGCCACCTCGTGATCGCGACGCTGCATACGTCGAGCATCGTGAACACGGTGGAGCGGATCGTCGGCGTGTTTCCGGCCGAGCAGCAGCCGCAGGTGATCCTGCAGCTGGCCAATTCGCTGCAGGGGATTCTGTCGCAGCAGCTTCTGCCGACGGTCGACCACCGCGGGCGGGTGCTGGCCTGTGAGCTTCTGATGGTCGACGGAGCTTCGCGCAATGTGATGCGCGAGGCGGAATGGCATAAACTCTACACCCAGCTGGAATTGGGTTCGAAGCACGGGATGTGCACGATGGACTCGTCGTTGGCGCGGCTTTATGAGCAGGGAAGAATCAGTTATGACACGCTGCTTTCGCACGCGACGTATCCGGACACGTTCCGCCAGAAGTACAACCGGTCGAATTTATAATTCATCAGGCGGAACTTTCCGTTTTTCCCGGTTGCATTTCGGGCAAAAAGAGGGTATGTTAACCAACATTCTCAATCAACTCGGGAAGGAGAGTATGAAACAGACACCTGAAACCATTGTGCTGTTGAATTTCGGCTGTGAGGACATCCAGAAATTCGCCCGCGCCATCCGGGACCGGCACATCTATACGATGGTGATGCCGTACACGGTTCCGGCGGAGCGCGTCACGCAGGAAGCACCGGCCGGACTGATCGTCTGCTCCGATGCCGGCGTTCCGGCCCGCCCGGAAGCCCGCGCGAAGTTCGACGCTCTGAAGCTGCCGACCCTCGACCTGACCGGCGGCATTGGCGGCAAAGTCGATGAAGCGGTCGAATTCTGCAAGGCGAAGTGCGGCTGCACCGGCAGCTGGACCATGGAGAAATTCATCGACGAGGCGATCGCCGACATCCGCAGTCAGGTCGGCGGCCAGAAGGTCGTGCTCGGCCTCTCCGGCGGCGTGGATTCCTCGGTGGTCGCGGCGCTGATTCACAAGGCGATCGGCAAGCAGTTGACCTGCGTATTCGTGAACCACGGGCTGCTGCGCAAGAATGAACCGGAAATGGTGCAGGAGATTTTCGCGCGCAACTTCGATATGAATCTGTGCTACGTCGACGCCTCCGACCGCTTTCTGGACAAACTCAAGGGGGTTTCCGATCCCGAACAGAAGCGCAAGGTGATCGGCAAGGAGTTTATCGAAGTGTTCGCGGAGGCGGCGGCCAAGGTTGACGCTCCGTTCCTCGGGCAGGGGACGATCTACCCGGACATTCTGGAAAGCATTCCGTTGGACGGCAATCCGAACGGCGTGATCAAGAGCCACCACAACGTCGGCGGCCTGCCGGAAAACATGAAGTTCAAGCTGGTCGAGCCGGTCGAACGCCTGTTCAAGGATGAGGTCCGCGAGGTCGGCCGCATGCTCGGGCTGCCTTCGGAGCTGATCGACCGCCACCCGTTCCCGGGGCCGTCGCTCGGCGTGCGCCACGTCGGTGCGATTGAACGCAGCACGCTCGCGATGCTCCGCGAAGCCGACGCGATCGTGACTGAGGAGCTGACCAAAGCCGGCTGGTATCACAAGACCTGGCAGACTTTTGCGATCTTCGTCCCGGTCAAGACGGTCGGCATCAAGAACCACCAGCGTTCCTACGATTACGTGATCGCGATCCGCTCCATCAACAGCGTGGATGCGGTGACCGCACAGGTGGTCCGCCTGCCGTGGGAGCTGTTGGAGACCATGATGGAACGCATCGTCAAAGAGGTCGACGGGGTCAACCGCGTCGTCTACGACATCACCGCGAAGCCCCCGGGCACCATCGAGTGGGAGTGAGGCCGGCCTGTTTTTTTTAAAGGCTTGCCGGTTTGGCCGTTGCGGTTCCGGCCGGGGAACTGGCCGGAATCGCGACTGATATGCTTTCCGGAATGAGAAACCGCTGATGCTGCGTTTCTGATTGATCTTGCCGGAATGCGTATGGAGGCCGCGGTCCGCCGGGAGTTGTTTCCGACGGACTGCGGCGTATTGTTTCTGCAGTGTGCTGCAAGATCGGATGGAGGAAGGAACCTTTCCAACACCGGTAGTTTTTTTATGCCGTTTGGCGGGAGAAGGCGATGTTGAAGATTTTGAAGGAGCTGATTCTCCGGGAGAGATTCTGTCCCGGTCCGACCGGAATTTTTTTGAATCATTTCTATTTTTCCCGGCATGGCATTGCCCGGATGATGGAAAAGCTGGCCCCGGAGCTGGAAGGGCGGATTCTGGACGTCGGTTGCGGAACCCGGCCTTACGAGAAACTTTTTACCGCCTGTACCGGATATGTCGGCGTGGAAATCGATACTCCGGCTGCCCGGCAGGCCGGGAACGCCGATTACTTTTATGACGGTCAGACGCTGCCGTTCGACTCGGAGACCTTCGACGGAGTCGTGTTGAATGAGGTGCTGGAACATGTTTTCAATCCCGAGGAGTTGCTGACGGAACTTCGGCGTGTGCTGCGTCCGGGCGGACGGATCATCCTGACGGTTCCCTTTGCATGGATCGAACATGAAAAACCGTTCGATTACGCCCGTTATACTTCTTTCGGACTGAAAGCCCTGCTGGAAAGAAACGGCTTTGCTGTTCTCAGGCAGGAAAAAATCGGCACCGGAATTACCGCCCTGTTTCAGTTGAAAAACGCTTATTGGGATTGTGTCATTCCATTCCGTCCGCTCTGGCTGCGCTATGTGTTGATTCTGACGCTGGGGACATGGAACAATCTGTGCGGTTTGCTGCTTTCAAAACTGTTGCCGGATCAGTCTGATTTTTATCTGGATCAGGTCGTATTGGGCAAGCGGCTGGAAAAGTGAACGGCATTCAATTCCGTTCGGCGCTGAACGGGTCCGACGGTGCGCAGATGCACTTGAGCGGCGGTTTCGGCAGGGGCTCCTGCGGTTGGGGCAGGAAAGCGGTGCAGGAGAGATTCAGAAACAGGAAACAGCCGAGGGTGACGGCAGCGGCGTAGAGTACGGTTTTCAGGGAGCGCAGCGTTTCGTCTTTCGTCTTGCCGATCGGGCGCAGGAGCAGCAGCGAACCGAGGCCGCCTGCCAGAAAAACAGCGGATATCCAGAAGCCGGCGATGTACAGCGAAAGCCAGAACGTGGCTGGCACAATCACTGAGATATAGATGATAACGGCTTTCATCGGGCTTCCTTTCATATTTTCCTGTCAGTATAGTATGGGAATGCCGTTTTTTCAAGCTGGGGGATCGCGTGGAATACAAAAAACGGCGGAGTGATTCAGCTCTTCACTTCTGAATCACTCCGCCGGATCAATGCCGCATTGCTGCCGTTCCTCTTTTCTCCTCTTCACGGCGGCTGTCGCTTTTACGCCTGCTTCGCGGTTCTCCTCCCCCGGGAAATCACTCCTCATGGCGAAACGGCCTCTTCACTTTCCGTTCCTCCGCAATTTCTCCTTGCCGGGGCTTCCTCTTCCGCGACGCTCTCCTCTTCTTCGTAGCAGGTCCTCCTCTCCCGGGAAATCACTCCTCATGGTGAAACGGCCTCTTCACTTTCCGTTCCTCCGCAATTTCTCCTTGCCGGGACTCCTCGCCTGCGACGCTCTCCTCCGGGCGACAGACTGTACGGCCTGGGCGCCTTACGCCGGGGCGGCCCGTGCCGGGATCGATGGTTGCAGGAACTCTTTCACGAATGCAACGGCTCCTCTTCGCCTGGTCTGAATTGTCCGATATTGTGTATGGAAAGTTCCAGCCGTGAAAACCGGAATTTCACGTACAGCCTCCACTGGATGATACGGTTTGTGTTTTTCCGAATCGATGAACAGGACCGCCCGGCTTCTGCAGATTCCCTGGAACTCATATTGTGTCGCCTCCGGCATGGAAGCCTCTTCCAGTATGCCATCGTCGCTGAACGGAATCGCTTTCACGAACCGCCGTTCGGAAGGAGCGCCTGCTCCGGCTTCCGGAAGGAAAATGAAAGCACAGACCGTCCATAAGAGTGAACTGATGATGGTACGCAGATTTATTACTTCCATTTTACAACCTTATTCTATCAAAGTAGAGTGTAGCTCCTGCCTTCTGTTGTTATAATAGACCCATAAATAGAGAATGTCAAATTATAATTTTCAAAAAATATCAAAAATATTGTGTTTTTTATATGTTTTATGGTATTGTTTGGTTTAGTTTGTGTTTTCTATGTCGATTGATCAGGTACAGGGTGAGCTCACCGCCGAGGCGGATCAGCAGATTGATCAGAATAATCAGCAGCGAAACCACCACCCGCCGGTACAGCGTGAAGCGGGAGACGCCTTTTCCGGTTCTACTTTTCGGCGATCAGCCAGCTGTCGAGCTGCAATGCGCGCATGCCGTCGTCGTCGGAACGGCCTTGCACACCGGTGTTTTTCGCGGCATCGTCTCCCATCAGCTGCGTATCGATCGCGTAGCCGGGGCTTCTGCCGAGCGCGCGGATCGTCAGCGTATGCTTCCCCGCCGCCAGCGCGCCGAGCGGGGCGGACGAGTAGCCGACCTCCAGCCGGTTCTTGCCCAGTCCGGCGTTCCACGGGCTCAGGTGCATCCGGTCGGTGGCCGGAGCATCGGCGGCGATCCGGGCCGCGCTTCGCCCGTCGATCAGGATTTCCAGCTCCATCGACGGTGAAACTTGTTTGCGCAGGTGGAATTGCGCATTCGCGAGCGGCCGCGACAGCTCGAAGTCGTAGACGGCCTCGTATTCCCTGCCGGCCGGAGGCGCCCAGTGGGTGTTGATGCCGATCGCCCGCCCGCCGCTGTAGCGGGAGTAGCCTACCAGCGACGGCTGCGGAAAGGTCGTCGAACGGAACGCTTCCGCCTCGCGGTACACCGCCACCTCCGCCGGAGCCAGCGCGGCGGGGAGCCAGCGGCGGAATGCGGGGGCGTTCCGCTTTTGCAGCTCCTCCAGCGTCACGCCGGTCAGACAGGCGGTCTCCGGCTGGCCGTTATCCGCATTGTAATAGCCGTTCGGGAAGTGCGGCGGCAGGTTGTCGCGGCTGAGCGCGTAAGGGGCGCGTTTCAGCGTAAGGCGATTGTTTTCGGCCGGCAGCGGTTCCCCCTTGAGATTGACGGCCCGCGCTCCGGGCGGCAGCGCGATTTCGGCCTGTTCGCGTTCGACGCAGACCCAGACCAGCAGCCGGCCGTCCGGCAGCCGCAGCCCGTTCAGCTCTTCGGTCTGGAAGGTTTCGCAGCCGAGCACTCTGCGCCGGAACTCCTGCAGCTGATTCGGATTCCCCGGCTCCGGCGGGATGACCCCGATCCCGTGGGCGGTGAAGCTGTCGAGGGTCTTCGCGGTCAGGCGCCGCGCCGCCGGATGGAGGGCGGCCTCCTTTGCCTGCAGCGCGGTCAGCAGCGGCTCCGCGACCAGCAGGGTGCGGAACGGGGCGTCGGGATTCACGGCGGGCAGAATCCACCGTCCGTCCGGCGCCATGCGGATCTGGGCGGAAGTTCCCATGTAGTTGCCGTCGATGTCATAGGTGCGCGCGGGGTTGCCCGCCGCTTCGCCTTCGCGCAGGTAACCGGGATACCAGCCGTGGTATTCCGGCCGGGCTTCCAGCAGCTTCCGGCCCGCGTCGCGGTAGAGTTTCGCGTGGGTCGCGAGCCACTCCAGCTGGCGCGGATCGCGGGTCAGCTCCGTGGTGAAGAAGCGGCCCCCATCCGGATCGAACATGAGGCCGAAATGGTAGAAGCCTTTGGCGCCGAGCATCATCAGCTGGTCGATGTCGTCCAGCATCTGCAGCCGGTCGGGATAGCCGCAGTACTCTTTCTGCCCCTCGAAGGCCGCCGCCGAACTTTCGGTCACCGGGCACCACTGGGTGCGGCGCGACTGCATCGCCTCGGCGTAGACCACGGCGGAATTGTGATAGGCGAGGCTGTCGCCGTAGCAGTACGCTTCCATGCCGGTGCCGTCCGCGCCGCCCTTTTCGAGCGGGTTCACGAACCAGTCGCTGAACCAGGTGTTGTGTTTGAGCAGCACCGGCACGTCGGCGATCTCCTTCAACACGGCGACGACCCGGTTGATCACTTCGCGGCAGACTTCGCCGCGCAGCTCCTTGAGGTCGCGCAGGGTCTGGCCGTTTTGGTCGTCGAACCGGAACAGCCGGCCGGTTTCGGGATCGATCCAGCAACTGGAATGGCCGTTGACCGCCAGCGGCACCAGCCGGGCGGCGGTGGTGAAGTCGGAGACGGATGCGCCGCGCGCCCGGCAGATGCGGTTCAGCTCCGTAACCGAACCGTACCGCTTCGCAAGGAAGGCGGCGCGCCGCTCCTGAAATGCCGCGGTGGTCGGAACGCCGGTCGGCCGGGTGTGCATCTCGTTGGAGAGCGGGTCGATGAAGAAACGGAAATGTTCCCCGAGCGGCAGCGAACCGTAGACCGCCCGCACCTTGGCGAGGTAGTCCTCAAGGCCGCCGAAGTATCCGGCGGGATCGGAGGCGGCCAGCGGTATTTCGGGCAGATAGACCAGGCGGTCGCCGTCGCGCGCCTGAGTCCGGAATTTCACTTCGGCGGAACCGGCCGCGTCGAGCGTGGCCACGCCGCCTTCGCGGGCGATGCCTTCCGCATCGACCACCGCGTAGAGGACGCGGCAGGGGAATTTCAGTTCGGGCAGCTTTTTCGGTCTGCGTCCCGGCAGGAAGTCCTTTGCCGCGTCGAGCCGGTGCGAGGCGGTTCCCGCCTTGAGTGGTACGCCGCGCGCCGGATCGCGCACGAAACCCGGATCGGATTCGCGGGGAAAATCCGACAGGTGCAGGCCGTAATTCATCCCCTCCGCCTCGGCCAGATTGACCACCTCGCGCAGCACATTCAGATTGGAGCGGGGAAAGAAGCCGTTGAAATAGATGTCGCGCAGTCCGTAGGATTTCAATTGCGCGATCCGCCCCTTGAGGAGGTTGCGCCCGCCGTTCAGGAAGCCGGAATTTTCCGGTTCTCCCTGTCTGGCGGCCCAGGAGAGCCGGGTGTTGATCATGCCGCCGAAGGGCAGGTAGGGTTCTCCGTCCCAGACCAGCACGTTGCCCGGCGTCACGTACCAGAAGTGGCGGATGCCGGAGCGGCTGCGGTAGACGCCCCACGACAGCGGCAGGCCTCGCCGGTCGCCTTCTGCCCAAACCAGACTGCCGGGTTCGCCGTAGCCGAATGGAGTTCCGAGCGGGAACAAATAGAGTTTCAGCTTACCTGCCGGCAGGCCGGACGGAAGATCAAGTTCAAACTCGGTCGTGCGGTTCCGGCCGTCGGCTTCCAGCGGGACGACCGCGTACAGTGCGCCGCCCCGGGTGAAAGCCGCCAGCAGCCGCCCCTTGAAAGGGCGGTTCATCACGGCGGTGAAGTGCAGCTTGCCGGCTTCGCAGCGCAGTTTTTCCACCCGGAGACTCAGCAGCGCCTTTTTCCCGTCATCGGGCAGGGCGGCGAGCTGTTCGGCGCCTTTCCGCTGCGCCTCTTGCTCCGCCGGGGAAAAACGTCCCGCGGGGCGGAAATCCGGATCATCGGTGAGCAGCAGCGCATCTTGCACGAAATAGTAGTAGTCCCCGCGCGGCCGTTTGCCGGTCGCCTCGAAGCGGAGCAGGTGCGGTCCGGCCTCCAGCTCCGCTTCGCCCCACAGACACCAGTCCAGCGGGAAGTTGCGCTGGAACACCTCCCGGTCCACCCGTGCCTGCGGCTTCCATTCCCGCCACTCTCCGCCGTCGATCCGCCAGCGTCCGGGGCTGGACCACTTCGGGTCGAACGTGCGTCCCCAGATCCGGTAATTGCCCGGCGCGGGGCAATCGAAGCGGTATTCAAAAAAGGGCTGGTCCGGAATCGGCCGGTTCGGAATCAGGGCCGCCGCCTTTCCCGCACTGGCGGTCGTCCAGTTGTGGGTGGCGTTGAAGTTGGTCCGGGCGGGCTGATCCTGCCGGATCGGCGCGGCGGCCAGTTCGAGCGCGAGCAGCAGGCCCGCCGGTATCACGGATTTGAAAAGCATGGATCACTCCTTATGTAATGGTCAGCGGATCAGGTTCCAGATGTCGTTCGGCCCGGCGGGGGCGACGGCGTCATTGGTCAGCTGGGGGATCAACGCGACCGAGGCGTGGCCGTCTACCCAGGAGACGTTCACGCGCCCGTTGTGCATTCCGCCGACCTTGGCCGGGCTGAGGTTGGCGTCGCACTGGTTGTAGTTCGCGGTGATCTTGACGATCGTGTCGGCGTAGAAGAGCGTCTGCGCCGGATATCGTCCCCGGGTCAGCTGCGGCGCCGAAAACCACTGGTTCGAGCCGGGCAGATACAAATAGAAGTTGCGCGCATAGGACGGCGTGACCATGCGTCCGGTTGCCGCCGCTGCCGGGCAGGAGAAGTAAACCTTGCGCAGCTCCTCCTTGTTCCCGTCGTTTTTGTTGTTGATCTGGAAGACCGCGTCCTTGGTCGTCGAATAACCGCGACCCGGATAACAGTACTTCAACAGCATATTGTGCCACCACGGTTTGTCGTTCGCCTCGCGCATCGGGGGCTGCATTTCCCCGTTGTCCAGCGCATAGCCGATGCTCATCATGGTCAGTTGGCGCAGGTTGCCTGCGCAGGCGCTCATCCGGGCCTTGTCCCGCGCCTTGTTCAGTGCAGGCAGCAGCATCGCCGCCAGGATCGCTATGATTGCTATTACTATAAGCAATTCAATCAATGTAAATTTGCAAGACGGAAGTGACGGATAAACCGCCGGGGCAGCGCTGTTTTTCAGTTTCATTTCCTGTGCCTTTTGTTGAAGTTGAAGTTCCTGCGGTTACGCGAGCCGGTTTGCGGTGCTGTCCCGGATGGAGAAACGCTCCGGAACCGTCACTTGCGGAACCTGCACGGCACCTTTGTCCATCAGTTCGCAGAGCATCGCGACTCCGGCTTCGATGATCCCGGCGTAGTTGCGTTCCACGGCGGTGAGGCGGGGGACGAACTTGTACGCCTCCCAGTCATTGGTGCCGAATGCGACGATGCTGGCGTCGGCGGGAATCCGCACTCCGCGCTGCAGCGCCTGCACGACAATGCTTTTGACCAGGATGCCGCTGCTGACCATCACGGCGTCGGGGCGGCCCGGGCGGTCGAAAAGCCGCCGCCCCGCCAGCACCGCGTCCAGCGCGAAATCGCCGTAGGGATCGGCCTCATAGAAAAGCTCCTCGTCGACGGTCAGGCCGAAGCGCGCGCAGCTTTCGCGGAAGGCGCTGTGAAGATTCTGGAAGTACGGCAGCGTTTCCGGCCCGTTGACCAGCCCGAGGCGGCGATGGCCGGTCGCGGCCAGATATTCCAGCGCCTGCCGGAAGGCGGGCTGCGGATCGAACCTCACCGAATGCTTGCCCGGTTCGTCGAGGCGGACGATGGGGAGCGTGCAGCTTTCGCGCAAATACTGTTCGGAGGCCCCGATCGGATTTCCCGCGATCAGCAGCCCCCCGATCAGGCCGTCGGTCAGGATTGCCGGGACCTCGTCGGGATGCCGGAAGGGGTCGAACCAGTCCACCTGGTAACGCCGCCCGTATTCGCGGCTGATCCGGCTGAATTGGAGGTTCATATCCGTGAACCCGGCGTGTTCGCGGATGTGTCTGGTCTCCTCGAAGAACAGCAGCCCGATATCGCTGAGGCTCTTGCTTTTCAGAATCCGCCCCGCCGCATTCGCGCGGTAACCGAGCCGTGCCGCGATCGCCTGGATTTCAGCCCTCCGTGCCGCGCTGACCCGGACCCGGCTGCCGCTGCCGCTGCCGTTCAGCACGATCGACGCCGTCACCGCCGACACGCCTGCGGCTTCCGCCACGTCCTTCAGACTGACCCGTCCCATTTTTACTCCTGATTGATTAAACGATAAACCTGTATCTGTTCCTGATTTCAACCATATTTTTCAGAAATTGAAAATAAGAAACGAAATTTGGCTGAAACGTTAAACTCTGATTAATTATACCAAAACTTATTCCCGATGTCAATAGCGGAACGGAAAAAATCCGTAATTTTCCTGAAAATCTCCCGGATGGCCGGGAAAGTTTCCTCAATTCCAAAGCGGAACGGGTGGAAAAAAGCCGGCCGAGGTGCTATATTATCACGGTTTATTTTACGTTAACACAATCATCATCAAGGATTCACGCAGCAAAAATGATCGCAGCAACCGATGTTTCGATGCGGTTCGGGCAGCAGATGCTGTTCGAGAACGTCTCCGTCAAGTTCAATTCCGGCTGCCGTTACGGCCTGATCGGCGCGAACGGTTCCGGCAAATCGACTTTCATGAAGATTCTCTCCGGCCAGCAGGATTCCACTACCGGATCGGTCGCGATCGACAAGGACTGCCGCATGGGGTTCCTGAAACAGAACCACTATGATTACGAAGACGTTCCGATTCTCGATGTGGTCTACATGGGCAACGAGAACCTCTGGAAGATCCATCAGGAACGCGAATATCTCTACAGCAAGCTCGAACTCACCGAGGAGGAGGAGGAGCGCGCCAACGATATCGAAGGGCTTTTCGGCGACGCGGGCGGCTATACGATGGAAGCCGATGCGGCCAAGCTGCTCGTCGGCCTCGGCATTCCGGTCGAAAAGCACAACCAGCCGCTTTCCAGCCTGACCGGCGGTTTCAAGCTGCGGGTGCTGCTCGCGCAGGTGCTGTTCTACAACCCCGACATCCTGCTGCTCGACGAGCCGACCAACCACCTCGACATCAGCAGCATCGACTGGCTCTGCAACCTGCTCAAAAACCACAAGGGCACGGTGATCGTGATCTCCCACAACCGCTACTTCCTGAACGAGGTCTGCACCCATATCGCCGACCTTGACTATCAGGAGATCCGCCTGTTCACCGGCAACTACGACGACTTCATGACCGCGAATGAAATCGCGCTTGAGCGCGTCCGGCGCGAAAACGCCAAAAAGGAGAGCCGCATCTCCGAGCTCAAGGAGTTCATCAACCGGTTCGGCGCGAACGCCTCCAAGGCGCGGCAGGCCACCAGCCGCCAGAAGGAGCTGGAGAAAATTCAGCTTGAGGAGATCAAGCCTTCCAGCCGCGTTTCGCCGTACATCCGCTTCAATCCGCGCACCCGGCTCGGCTCCAAGGTGCTGGAAGCCTCCGGCATCGGCAAGGTGTACGACCATACCCTTTTCAAGGATGTCGACATCACCATCGGCAATGAGGAAAAGGTCGCGATCATCGGCACCAACGGCGTCGGCAAGACCACGCTGCTGAAGCTGCTGCTCAAGCTGATCGAGCCGAACGACGGCGACGTGGTCCACGGCGAAACCGTGCAGTTGAGCTACTTCCCGCAGGACGCCTCCGACATCCTGAATATGGAGGACCGCGCGATCGACTGGCTGGCCCGGTTCGCCCCGGAGGAGGGGCTGAACGAGATGGAGCTGCGTTCCTTCATGGGCAAGATGCTTTTCAGCGGCGACGAGGTCAACAAGTTCGTGAAGGTGCTGTCGGGCGGCGAAAAAGCCCGCCTGATCCTCGCGAAGATGATGCTCGAAGCGGGCAATGTGCTCGCGCTCGACGAGCCGACCAACCATCTCGACCTCGAATCGATCGAGGCGTTGAACTATTCGCTGACACTCTTCAAGAACACCGTGATCTTCGTCAGCCACGACCGCGAATTCATCAGCAGCCTGGCCACCCGCATTATCGAAATCGACAATGACGGCAAGGTCATCGACTTTCCCGGCACTCTCGCCGAATACGAGGACTTCAAGAAGCGCCGCGCCAAAGGGAAATGACGGTTCCCGCTGAATCGAAGCGACGATACTGAAAACAGTGCCGGAAATGCCTGCGCATACTCCTGTGTGCGGGGATTTCCGGCAATTTTCTGGCTGGTGCTCGGGACAGGCAGACTGGAACGTCGCAATTTTTTGAAATAATTCCGTTTCACTATTGACAAGGGGCCTCATCTTTGCTATAATATATACAGGTATACTAGATATGTATACATGGCGAAAGGGACCCATGCAGAAGAACGGATACCATTTTATCTATGAATCGCTGTTGAGCCGGATCGAATGTCATGCGCTGGCTCCGGGAATGCAGTTGCCGTCGGAAAAAGATCTGGTCAACGAGTTCGGAGCCAGCCGGATGACGGTGCGGCGGGCGCTGACGCGGCTGGAGGAGGACGGCAGGATTTTCCGCCGCTCCGGCGTCGGTTCCTTTGTGAAGGTTCCGGGAACTTCGGAATCCTCCGGGGCCAGGCGCGTGGAAATCGGCGTCGAAGTGCATCCGGAATGGGGAGCGCCGCGCAGCTTCATGACCGAAGTGCTGTCGGCTTCCCAGAAGGCGTGTGCGGAGTGCAACTGCAATCTGCTGCTGCGCAGCAAGGAAGAGCTGCTGGCGGGGGAGAATGTGGACGCGGCGTTCTTCCTGTTTCTGAATGCGGAGGATTTTCCGCAGGCCTCCCGGCTGGCGGCCCGGAAGCCGACGCTGCTGTTGAACCGCGTCACCGACGATCCGAATCTGGGGTATGTGGCGGTCGACTATGCGGCGGCCGTTGCGCAGGTGGTACGGCGGATGCTGCAGAACGGCGCTGGGAAAATCCTGTTCGCGGGCGGCTCCATGACCGACAGGAATTATGCTCCTTTCATGCGTGAACTCGGATACCGCCGCGCCCACGAAATATTGGGGATTCCGGTGCGGGAGGAGCTGATCATCTCCTGGGATGACTGCCGCGAATATGAGAAGATCGCGCAGCGGCTGGAGGCGGAACAGCCGGATGTGATTTTCGTCAGCTGCGAATACCACCTGTCGCGGGTGTACACCGCCTGTGAGAAATGTGACGGAAGGCTGCTGCGCAAACCGTATGTATTCTGCTTTGATGACGTGCAGGATTGCGCCTCGTTTCCGTCGGGTTCGATCTCCTACGGGCGCATTCCGTTCGGGGATATGTGCCGCCGGGCGGTCCGGTATCTGGCCGGGCGGGTGAACCGGGAGCTGCCCGATCAGGCGATCCGGGAGATTTTCACTATGAGTTATATCGTCAACAATTGTCCGTTCCTGATTTAACCTCCAACGAGAAGGAGTATCAGACATGTCAAAGAAAAATTTTACCTTAATTGAACTGCTGGTAATTACATATAACTCATAGGTGTAAATTATCCTGTCCGACCTGAACTACAACCCAAGATTTTGAGCTAATTCAGCAGAAATGATCAGAATCCTCTTCTGAAGCACTCTGGACAACATGGAGCTGTCTATCAATATCTTCTTGATGGCTTCCTCCTTGATCAACCAATGTCTTCCGGTTAATTCCCTATCAGCATCACTCTTGACCTCAACAACTGCAATGCCAATTTTTTTGCATTCATCACAAGGCTGAATATCACCTTTGAGGAAAACATACATCGGCATTTGCCCATCAGGATGACCATTCTTCTTGGCCCATTTTTCACCTTCATATCCTGTGAGAATGATCTCATTCTTGGATTTTCCACAATAAAGGCAAAGCAGAATGGTAGGATTCAAACCGTGCTTACTGCTTAATCGCATCACTTCACCTCTTGGTTCAAAGTGATTTTCAATATGGTTCTATTCAGGTTGACATACTGAATGAACCGAATTGAATTTTTCACAGTCTCAAAATTGAGCTTATGAGAAATCCAGTCACCATCATCATTAAATCCGACGATAAGGCCGTGTCCTGCATATTCATCACCATCAGGTGTTTCAAAAAAGCCAATGAATGGCGTTTTCAAAAGACCTTCATCATCGACTATCACGTCATGCCCTTCATCAAAAGGTGCAGTGGTAATGCAGTCACACTTCAGCAGTCGATAGTAAGATGAAAGTTCATTTTCAAATTCAACTTCTCGAATTTGTCTCTTTTCCACGTCGATCAGGATGCCTTTGATTTTCATCACTTCACCTCTTGGTTTAAAGATTCAAGATACTTGGCAATATCATCTTTGCTGAATTTGGCGAGACGCTTAAATGTAGTCTTCTCCATCCGCTGTCTATTCTTTTCAGCATCAAGAGCATTTTGCAGTTCAACAATAAGCACGGCAATCTGTTCACGAATTGGATCGTAAATATGATCAGGCAGATTCTTGGCTTTCATATCAATCCGATGAAGCACGATGTCTTTAAAGGTTTTCGGCGTTTTCTTGGTCTTCTTCTCAACGGTAACTTCTGCTGTTTTCATGATGGCTTCAATTCCTTTGTTTTCGTTGTTCTTGACTTCCGCGTTGACTTTCGTGTTCTTTCTCATTTTACTTGCCCCTTATTGTATAGCCTCCTCATTGATTAGAGGAGGCTAATTTTAGTGTTAAAAAATTTTATTCGACTTCAACGTATTCCATTACCGTTGCCAACAAGTGATCATAATCACCGGATTGAGCTTCTTTCAGGAATTCTTCAACGAGGTCTTTTCTTCCATTCTTGATAAGAGCTTGCCGCACTTTGCCGAGGATGAAAAAAGCATTTCCATCTTCACCAATCAATTTGACTTTGATGTTTGTCTTTGACATATTCTGCCTCCTTTTGTTTCTGCAACCTTTTTCTTGTTGTAAATCCATGTTGCTTAGGATGTTACAATGGATAATATACTACACGTTTTCCCCATGTACATAGTAGAAATGAAAAAAGTGTGAAAAAAATCACACTTCTTATCTTTTGTGTATAAAAACTACTATCGGAAGGCTATTTTTTATCTTCCTTGTCCCTAAAATAAGGACAAAGGATATCATGAACTACATCCAATAAGCATATTATCATACTGGTTAAAGCTCTCCATTTCATTGTTGCAACTCCTTAGCTTCTTCATTGAGCTGTTTTATTGTATATGGAGGAGCTCCAATCGTTACTGCAAGGTCGACGTTTTCTATTATATCAACAGTTGTGGCATTTTCTATTTGACC
>ENA-UEQM01000515-UEQM01000515.1-human-gut-metagenome-genome-assembly--contig:-NODE-515-length-23811-cov-5.250063_pt1 | contig 23811 bp, 9 predicted proteins | sample MGYA00242948_ERZ507948 | MGnify/ENA primary metagenome ERZ507948 (study PRJEB26167, sample SAMN06115440) | human gut metagenome | host: Homo sapiens | place: China:Hubei | collected 2015-07-28 | study... | reverse complement strand
TCAAACGACCTCTCGCTTTCCGATGTTCACACTTATCGGTTCGTTGAATCTGATTTTTAAAGAGCACTGCGCTTCGTTAAGCGCAGATTTGAAATCATACAGAGTTGATTTCGTTTTGTCAAGAGCGATTTTGAAAATTTTTCATCGTCGCCTTCCTTCCTCTCCCGAAAAACGTCGCTTGAAGCGTCGTCGTTCGCGAGAGGAAGTGAATTATACGCAAGAATTTTCATTTGTCAAGAGTTTCTTTTCGAGGGCTCCGTTTTTTTCTCGCCCCCTCACCGAAAAGCCGAACCCCCTCCGACTCGAAAGTCGAAGGGGGCTCGCGGAGTCTTCGATCCGATCGAACCGGACGACCCGCTTGGCGCGGGTCGAGCGGTTCTCGGGTCGGTCAATCGATCAACCCACCCAGACGCGGGCGTTGCGGAACATGCGCATCCAGCCCGAGACGTCGGTCCAGGCGTCCGGATGCCACGAGAGCTGCAGCGCGCGGTGGCTGCGTTCAGGGTGCGGCATCATGATCGTGAAGCGCCCGTCGGTGGTCGTCACCGAAGTGAGACCGCCCGCCGAACCGTTCGGATTCATCGGGTAGGCTTCGGTCGCGGCACCGGTGCTGTCCACAAAGCGCGCCGCCGCACGAACGAGCGTCGCGTCTTCGGGACGCAGGAAGCGAACGCGACCTTCGCCGTGCGAATTCACGATCGGCATGACGGAGCCCGCCATCCCCGCGAAGAAAATCGAGGGACTTTCCAGGATTTCGACGTTCACGAGACGCGCTTCGAACTGCTCGGACGTGTTGCGAACGAAATCGGGCCAGGCTTCGGCACCCGGAATCAGGTCGCGCAGACGGCTCATCATCTGGCAACCGTTGCAGATCCCGAGACCGAACGTGTCGTTGCGGCGGAAGAAGGTCGAGAACATTTCGACGAGACGATCGTTGTGAAGGATCGTCTTCGCCCAACCGCCGCCCGCACCGAGGACGTCGCCGTAGGAGAAGCCACCCGCACACGCAAGACCCTTGAAGTCCGCGAGATCCACGCGCCCCGAAAGGAGGTCCGTCATGTGAACGTCGTGCGCTTCGAAGCCCGCACGCGTAAAGGCGGCCGCCATTTCGTTCTGCGAGTTGACGCCTTCTTCGCGAAGGACGGCGAGCTTCGGACGAGCACCCGAAGCGATCATCGGAGCGGCGACGTCTTCGTTCACGTCGAAGGTCGTCTTCGCGAAAAGCCCCGTATCGGTCGCGTCTTCGACGCGAGCGGCTTCGCGATCGGCGCAGGCCGGATTGTCGCGGCCGCGGGCAATCGCGTGGGAGACTTCCGTCCAGGCCTTCTGGAGTTCGGCACGCGGGAAGCGCGCGACGACTTCGCCCGCACGGACGATTTCGATCGCGTCCGTATCGGTCACTTCACCGATGAAGTGCGAGCAGGAGGCGAGCCCTTCGGCACGCATCGTCGCCACGACTTCGTCGGCGCGGTCGGCACGCACCTGAAGGAGCGCACCGAGCTCTTCGTTGAAGAGAACGTTCGTCACCGTGGCACCCTTCGCTTCGAGGAGCGAATCGAGCGTCAAGCGAACGCCGAGGCGCGAGGCGAAGGTCATTTCCGCCGCGGTCGCGAAGAGACCGCCGTCCGAACGGTCGTGATAGCTCAGGACGCACCCGGAAGCAACGAGCTTCCGGACCGCCCCCACGAAGCGCGCGAGCGCCGCGGGATCTTCGCAATCGGGGGCGGTGTTGCCGAAGCGTTGCTCGACCTGCGCGAGGATGGAGCCGCCCATGCGGTTGCGACCGAACCCGAGGTCGACGAAAACGAGGACGGAGCCCGGTTCGCGCTTCAATTCCGGCGTAAGCGTCAGAGCTGCGTCGCCCACGGGAGCCGCCGCGGACACGATGAGGGAGACCGGAGACGTGACGCTCTTCGCGTCGTCGCCGTCCTTCCAAGCGGTCTTCATCGAGAGGGAGTCCTTGCCGACCGGAATCGAGATGCCGAGCGCGCAACAGAAGTCGGACGCCGCTTTCACCGCATCGAACAAGCGGGCGTCTTCGCCCGGGGCGCCGCAGGCGGCCATCCAGTTGGCGGAAAGCTTCACGAGCGGCAGTTCGACGTCGGCCGCACACATGTTCGTGAGCGCTTCGCCCACGGCCATACGGGAGGCGGCCGCGGAGTCGATCACCGCCAGAGGCGTGCGTTCGCCCATCGCCATCGCTTCGCCGCGATTCGTTTCAAAACCGAGCGTCGTCACGGCGCAGTCCGCAACCGGCACCTGCCAGGGACCGACGAACTGGTCGCGCGCAACGAGCCCCCCCACCGTACGGTCGCCGATCGTGATGAGGAACGACTTCGAGGCAACGGTCGGATGACGCATCACGTCGTAGGCGCTCTTTTCGATGTCGATGCCGGTTTCGTCGAATTCGGGGAGGTTCTTTTCTTCGTGACGCACGTCGCGGTGCATGCGGGGGGCCTTTCCGAGGAGGACTTCCATCGGCATGTCGACCGCATCCGTTTCACCCGCGGCACGCGCGAGCTTCAAGTGCGCTTCTTCGGTGATCGTGCCGATCACCGCGAAGGGCGCGCGTTCGCGTTCGCAGAACGCCGTGAAGACGTCGAGCTTCGCCGGATCGAGCGCGATCACGTAGCGTTCCTGCGATTCGTTGCACCAGACTTCCAGGGGTGACATGCCGGATTCTTCGACGGGAACCTTCGTGAGGTCGAACGAAGCCCCCTTCCCGGAGAGGTCCGCGAGTTCGGGCATGGCGTTCGAGAGACCGCCCGCACCCACGTCGTGAATGGCGAGAATCGGGTTTTCGGCGCCCATCGCCCAGCAGCGGTCGATCACTTCCTGGGCGCGACGTTCCATTTCGGGGTTGCCGCGCTGCACGGAGTCGAAGTCGAGCGCTTCGGAGTTCGAGCCCGTCGTCATCGAGGAGGCCGCGCCCCCGCCGAGACCGATGCGCATGCCCGGGCCCCCGAGCACAACGAGAAGGCTACCGACGGGCGGAACGGTCTTCTTCGTCTGGTCGTCGCGGATGCTCCCGATACCGCCCGCGAGCATGATGGGCTTGTGGTAGCCGTAGCGAACGCCGTCGATATTGGCTTCAAAGGTACGGAAGTAGCCGAGAATATTCGGACGACCGAATTCGTTGTTGAACGCGGCGCCGCCCAGGGGACCTTCCGTCATGATGGAAAGCGGGGTCGCGATGCGCGAAGGAGCGCCGTAGGCGGCATCCGTCTTCTCGCCGTGCGCGGCGTCGCCGTCGTTTTCCCAGCGTTGCGGAGCTTCGGGGAGGTGCAGAGCCGACGTCGTAAAGCCCGTCAGGCCCGCCTTCGGACGGGCGCCGCGGCCCGTCGCACCTTCGTCGCGGATTTCGCCGCCCGAACCCGTCGAGGCGCCCGGGAAAGGCGAGATCGCCGTCGGATGGTTGTGGGTTTCCACCTTGAAGACCGTGTGCACGACCTCGTCGCGGCGCTCGAACACACGCCCGAAAAGATCGCCCGCTTCACCCGGACGCGGGTAAAGACGCGTGGCCCTTCCGCCTTCGAAAATCGCCGCGTTGTCGGCGTAAGCCGTGATCGTGCCCTGAGGCGACGTCTTGTGGGTCTTTCGAATCATGCCGAAGAGCGTTTCTTCGCGCTCCGTGCCGTCCAACGTCCAACGGGCGTTGAAGATCTTGTGGCGGCAGTGTTCGGAATTGGCCTGCGCGAACATCATGAGTTCGACGTCGGTCGGGTTGCGCTTCATCGCGCCGAAAGCGTCCGCGAGGTAATCGATTTCGTCTTCGGACATCGCGAGACCCATGTCGAGGTTCGCACGCTCCAGAGCCGCACGGCCTTCTTCCATGAGAGGCACGGTCGCCATGGGACGGCCTTCGAGATCGACGAAGAGATCTTCGCCCGTGAAGTCCGACCCCACGACGGATTCCGTCATGCGGTCGTGCAGCTTCGAAGCGAGCGTTTCAAGCTCTTCGTCCGAGGGAACGTAACCGTCCGAGAACGCGAGCGAAAAGACCGTGCCGCGTTCGACGCGCAACACGCCGCCGATGCCGCAGTTCTTCACGATGTCGGTCGCCTTCGAAGCCCAGGGCGAGATCGTCCCGAGGCGGGGCACCACCATGAAAGCCGCGTCCGCACGAACGTCCGCCGCCGGGTCGCCGTAGACGAGCAGCGAGGCGAGACGCTCGGTTTCAACGTCCGTCAGTTCGCGTTCGGCATGCACGAAATGCACGAAGCGGCCAGAGACCGCTTCGACATGGGGTTGGACGGATTGGAGCGCGGCAAGCGCACGACGGGCGCGAAAGTCCGAAAGCGCGCAACCGCCCGGGAGGGCGAAGACGATACCGTGAAAGGTGGTCATAGCTGTCCTAGTGAGAGAGAAGCGCCCGGGCGGATCGGGTGAAGTCTGTCTGCGCGGGCGCGGGAGATGGAAAATCCAAGGTGGCGCCATTATAAACGGGCAACGCTCGACGCGCCGCTCGGTGAACGATCGGCCGAGGGATTTTCCGCGAATTTTCCGACCGAGCGAGCGACCTTCAAGGGCCCCGCGCGACATCGGACGACGTCAAGCAACCTCGAGCCATCTCGACGCCCCCGTGCGGCCTTGCCAACGAGGAAAAGCTCCGTACCGAGGTACGGAGCTTTTCCTTCCGAGCAACGCTTTCGACGAAGCGAACGAACGAACGAGCGGTCGTCCGTTCGCTCGGATGCGCGCTTCTCACTTGCAGCAGGTTGCGAGATCGACGTTCTTCGACTTCAGCCAGGCCTGCATCTGTTCGATTTCGGGACCCTGAGCGGCAACGATCGCTTCGGCAAGCTTGCGCATTTCGGGATCCTTGCCGTACTTGAGTTCCACTTCGGCCATCTCAACGGCCCCCTGATGGTGCGGGATCATCCCGACCGCAAAGGCGATGTCGGCGTCCGTCACGTTCAAGGACTTCGCCATACCTTCGTGCATGTCGGTCATGCCGGTCATGAGTTCCTTGTGCATGGGGAGCATGTCGGCGTGGGATTCGCCCTTTTCCTTCGTCTTTTCGGGATTGCGGGCGAGCCATGCGTTCATCTGTTCGATTTCGGGACCCTGGGCGGCAATGATCGCTTCGGCAAGCTTGCGCATTTCGGGATCCTTGCCGTACTTGAGTTCCACTTCGGCCATCCGAACGGCTCCCTTGTGGTGCGGCACCATGCCCGCGGCGAAGGCGGCGTCCGCATCGAGGAGCATCATGCCCGCGTGCATGTCGGCGTGCATGCGATCCATCCCGGCCGCAAGTTCCGCCTGCATCGGGGTGCGTTCGATCTTGTGCGAACCGTGGTTCGTCATCTCGTGATTCATCGACCCGTGATTCATCCCGGCGTGCGGGTCGGCAGCGAAAGTACCGCCCGAAGCGAGAGCGAGACCGGTGCCGAGAAGCGTGACGGCAAGCGTGGAAAGGGTACGCATGGTGTGTGTTCCTTCTTCAAAGAGGAGTCCGAAAGCGGTAGCACGGAATTCTTTTCCATCGTGTCGAATCCGCTCCCGGACAAGGAGAATCCGAAAAACTTCGACGTGAGACGCGCCCGAAGGTTCGGCTGAAATCCCGAAATGCCGCGCCTTCGGGCCGCGTCACGCCAAATACTCTATCGACCCATCCTTAGAAACCCCTAAGCATAGATACAAACCCTAACAAGCTTCGCGAACGCTTGCAGAAATCGCATGCCCGGGAGCTCGATTCCCGAAACACGTCGGGGCCGCTTCGCGCGAACGAAGCGGCCCCGATGCGTTTTGAAGGCTTAATTACGCGCTTACGCGGCGACAGCCTTCTTGTCCTTCGTCTTCATGAAATGCAACGCCGTTGCAAGCACCACCATGAGGCCGAGTGCCGTACCGAAGGAAGCGACGAGGTTCCCGTGCGTGAAGCCCGCCACGACGTAACCCGCCGTCGAGCAGAAGGCAACGAGCAAAGCGTACGGAATCTGCGTCGAGACGTGTTCGATGTGGTTGCACCCCGCACCCGCCGACGAAAGAATCGTCGTATCGGAAATGGGCGAGCAGTGGTCGCCGAAGACCGAACCCGCCAGGGTCGCGGAGAGAACGACGATCGTCAACTGCGGATCGATCCCCTGAACAACCGGCACGATGATCGGGATCAGGATCCCGAACGTACCCCAGGCCGTCCCCGTCGAGAAGGAGAGGAAGGCGGCAATGAGGAAGGTGGCCGCGGGCAGGAAGAGCGACAAATCGCCGCCCGACGATTCGACGAGCCCCTGCACGAACAAGGGCGTCTGCAGAAGGTCGCGGCACACGCCCGAGAGCGTCCACGCGAGAACGAGGATGATGTTCGCGGGGAGCATCAGCTTCATCCCTTCGACAAGGCCCTGCATGAAGTCGGCAAAGGGCACGAGACCGCGCGGCACATAGAGGAAGAATGCCACCGCCACGGCACCGAACGCGGCCCAGACGAGCGCCGACGCGGCGCTCGAATTGCCGATCGCGGCCTGGAACGTGTGATAGGCGGCGTCCGCCCCCCAGTAACCGCCCGAATACATGAGGGCGAGCACCGCAAAGACGATGAGCGCAAGCACCGGCACGAGCATGTCCCACACCGTGCCGCGGGGGTTCGCGTGCGGGGGTTCGGCGTGCGCATGAGACGCGACGTCGCCCACGTCGCCCGCCATCGCGCGTTCTTCGGCGCGCTTCATCGGACCGAAGTCGTAACCCGTCAGCACGATGAAGAGAATCATCAGAATCGAGAGAAGCGCGTAGAAGTTCCACGGAATCGACGCGACGAAGGCCGCCATGTCGGATTCGAAGACGCCGTTACCCTTCAGGGACGAGCCCACGGCCGCCGCCCACGAGGAAACCGGGGCGATGATACAGACGGGCGCCGCGAGCGAGTCGATGATGTAGGCGAGCTTCGCGCGGGAAATACGGTAGTTGTCGCACAAGGGGCGCATCACCGTCCCGACCGAGAGGCAGTTGAAATAGTCGTCGATGAAGATGAGTATCCCGAGACCCGAGGTCGCAAGGAGCGTCCCTTTGCGACCCTTGATCTTCGTGACGGCCCAGCTGCCGTAGGCCTTCGTGCCGCCCGACATGGCGACGACGTAGACAAGCGCCCCGAGAAGCGAGCAGAAGATGAGGATGTTGAAGTCGACTTTGTTGCCCATGGTCGTGAACGCCCCTTCGAGCGTACCCATGAGCACGTTGCCGTCCGTACCGATCGTGTAGATCAGCGTCCCCGTGAGGATGCCGAGCACGAGCGAGGAAAGGACTTCCTTCGTGACGAGAGCAAGAACGATCGCCACGATCGGAGGGACGATCGAAAACCAACCGGCTGCATACGGTTCCATTTGTTTTTTCCTTGAGGCGGTCGCCGTCCGCTCAAGGACGGTCGGAAGGCGACCCGTTCGATTTCGTGCGGCTTCGCGTTTCTCGCGCGCGAAGCCCCGGCGAACGGACGCGGGACGAGGGGTCTTGTGACCCGCTTCCGTATTGTGGGTGAATACCCGCGCCCGATATTCCCCGTGAAGGGAAAAACGCCCCGCTCGGCGTCAAGCGAGGCGCACGACGGCATTCTATCGGCGGCTGTCGGCGAGGGTCGGCAACCGCCCCGGAAAAAGCGCCCCGGCGGCGTGCTTTTTCCGAGGTATTCCACTCAACGGGGCGTGTAATTGGGAAAATGTCGTAGCTGTTACCCCTTGAGAACAATTAGAAATCGAACCGATACAGGAAGTCGATCGCCTGATCGACGCCCGAAACAGCTTCGAGATAAAGCCTCGGCATCAGGCGGTAGCGCAGCGTCAGGGTTGCGAGCGAATCGAAGATCCCGATCCCGTACTTCACCTGAAGGCCGGGAAGGACGTACCCCGACACGACTACCTGGGAGTTGTCGCCCACGCCCGTCGTATCGATCCCGAGGTTGCTGATCCCGACCGAGTCGCCGATCGCACCCAAGACGGGGCTCCCCGTGGAAGTGCCGAGCGCAAGGAGCATGCTCGTCATCATGTTCCCTTCCCCTTCGCCGAGGGTCCCGAGACCTTCGCCTCGGAGAAGGTAGGAGAGCGTTTCTTCCTGCGACTTCGCGGGATCGGAGAAAAGCGTCACTTCGGGTTTCGAGGCGGTCCCCGTCACGCGGATCCCCGCCGTCACGTCGTCGGCCGTCGTTTCGGGGTTGCGGACGGCTTCGATCGAGAGACTCGGGTTGTCGACGGGCCCCGCAAAGAGCACCGTCCCGCGACGGATCATCAAGTCCTGACCGTAAGCGCGGAAGCGCCCCGCCGGGATGTTGATCTGGCCCGAGAGTCCGAGCCCGTGCTTCGGATCCTGCACGGCCTGGAGTTCCCCGTTCAACGCGGCCTTGAGGCCGAACGCATTGATCAAGGCGCGCTTCAATTCCACGGCCACGCGGCTCTCGAACGGAATCGGCGGTTCGGGAGCAAGCTTCGGCTGAAGATTTTCGTCGAGCATCACGGTGTCGCTCGACACCTTCACGGCCGATTCGGGAATCGACTCGACTTCGATGCGGGCGTCGGGAATGACAATGCGCCCCGTGAGGGTCACGCGTTCGGCCGAGGCCCGCGCCTCGATGTCGGGCGCGGCCGACAACGTCACCATCGGGGGCACCGCAATGCGCAGAACGCCCTTTTCGTCGCTCATCTTAGCGCTCACCCGAGCGCGCCAGTCGGCGGGCGTCGACCAGTCGGCCGTACCCCGAAGGACGAGATTTCCGTCCTTCGTGTTGAGCGCCCCTTCGAGCACGGACGAGGTGCCGAGGAACGTAAAGACGACATCGCTCGGCTCCATCGTCAGGGGAAGCATCGCCGCGTCGACGTTGAGTCCCGTGAAGGCCGCGCGCCCGCGGATTTCGGGGTGTGCGAGCGTGCCCGAAGCGGTGAGATCCGCGTCCAAGCGCCCTTCCGCCTTTTCGCCGCGCGAGAGAAGCGGTTTGAGGGTGACGGGCGTGACGTTCGTCGCACGGACCCGGCCCGTGAGCGTTCGCGCGCCCAAGGGATCCGAAACCCCGATCCGCCCGTCGACCACGGCCCCTTCGGAGGGGACGAGATGCCAGAGCACGTCGACCGCGTCTTTCCTCACGCGGCCCGTCACCCGAACGTCTTCGATCGAGACGGGGAAGCGCGCGCCGTCGATGCGGGTGCGGTAGTCGAGCTTCGGAAGTTCGAAGAGAAGGTCGACGTCGGGAAGCGTCCCCGATGCGAGATTCCACGAAGCCTTGACGCTCCCCGTGGCAATCCCTTGAATGGTGTCGCGCTTTTTCGGGAGGTAGGGTTTCAAGAGTCCCAAGTCGAGTTTCTTCAATACCACCTCAACCGCCCCGCGCTCGCCCGCGTTGCGAAGGTTCGCGGGTTTTGCCAGGCACACTTCGCCGAATTCGTGCGTCCAGCAGTGCGCGCCCAGTCGGATGTCTTTCGTTGCGTGGGTGTACCGGATGGCCATCGCCTGGGCCTGCTTCCAGACGCCGGCAGGCGTGCGGATGTCGGCTCCTTCGAGCGCGCCCTTCCAGTCGAAGGTTCGCCGGTCGACCGCTCCCGTCACGGTGAGGCTTCCCGAGACGGGTTCCCCTTCGACCGTGAGGCTCAATCGGTGGTTCGTTTCGCGGCCATTCGTCAGAAGGCGGATCTTCGGGTAGTCGACCCCTTCGCCCAACGTCAGGTCGTCGACCGCGAGCGAGATTTCGCCCGAGAGTTCGCCCTTGGCGAGTGCCGTTTCCAAGGCCGCCGCAACGGCCGCGTCGCGCGAGGAAAGACCTTCCGGGCTTTCGCCGCGCGCTTCGCGCTCGGCGATTTCGCGCTCGTACTCGGCTTTGGCGGCCTTGGCGTTCGCAATTACTTCGCGCATCACCTTTTCGGAAATCCGGTTGCGCAGTTTCCCCTTGAGGACCACCTTCCCGACGGAAAGGTCCTGCCAACCGAGGCCGTCCGCCGTAAAGTCCGCGTCGACGATCGGGCGCGCGCCCGTGCCGAGAAGCTTCACGAAGCCCTTGGCGCGTCCCCTCAGGCCTTCGATCGTGTGCTCGAACCCCGGGGCGTCGACTTCGGCCCGAAGGTCGAAAGCGCGCACGCCCTGAAGCGCGCCGTCAAGCCGCAGAGTGTTCTTTCCGAGACGAACGCGGAAGTTGTTGAAACCGGCCGACCGGTCGTGTGCCGTCCAGACGCCCCCGTCGGTTTCAAGAAGAGCATCCCCGAACTTCCCGTCGACGCGCACGTTCGAAAGGGTCGCACGCCAGACCCCCGTTTTGTTCCCCGTGAAGATCGAATCGACGCTGCCGCGCAAATACTCGGGCGCCGCAGGGACGAGCGCCCGAGCGTCGATCCCCTCGGGATTCGTTTCGAGTTTCCCGCGCCAGACAAAGCCGCGGCGCCATTCGATGCCTCCCGCAAGTTTCACCGCGCCCGAGACGCCTTCCGTGAAGTGCGCGGCGAGCGTTTCAAGACGAATGCCGTTCAGATTGCCGTTGCCGCGCAGCTCCAGATCGACGCCCGCCGGAGCGGCGAGGCCCGAACCGGGGAGCTCCGCCCGAACGGAAGTCGAGACGTCGAGTCGGTAATCGTCCGTATCGCCCGAAAAAAGCACGCGCAGATCGCGCACCGTCACGCGATCGCCGGGCACGGGACGGCCGGGATCGGCGATCCCCTCGGCATCGGAGGAACCCGCGGAGGACGCAACAGCAACGGGCGCATCGGAGCGAGCGCTCGCTTCTTTTTCGGTTACGGTCGCCGTCTTCGCCGAAGCAAGAGACCCCTTCGAGTTGTCCGCCGTTGCGATTTCAGTCGACTTTTCCGTATTTGCGACGGTTGCGGAGTTTGCCGAATTCGTCGAGTCGGTCGACGCTGCGGTTTGCGGCATCGGCACCGTCAGGGCCGGGAGCGAGAGGTCCAGCCTCAGCGGCAGCTTCGGCTCCGCGAGCGCCGCGTCGCCCGACACCATGAAGGGTTGCGGGAGAAGGTTTTTCAGCGTGAGATCGAACCCGAGGCGTTCCAAGAGCGCGCCCGAAAGCGTTGCGCGCAACTCGACCCCGTCCGAGTGCGCTCCGGCACCCGTCGGACGGTTCGCGTCGAAATAGGGACGAAGCGAGGGAACGAGAGACGCGACACGCTCGGCGTCCATGCCGACCGCAAGGCGCAGGTCGAGCGGCCATGTGTCGGCAAGCCGCACCTCGCCTTCGAACGCGAGGTCCCCTTCGGGCGAGGCGATTTCCGCGGTCCGCACGACCACGGTGCTCCCGAGGGTCGAAGCCCGCAGGTGAACGCGGGCCACATCCGTCATCGGCACGCCGAAATCGGGCGCATTCGTCCAACGGATGTTGCGAATCTCGAAATCCTCGATCGTGACGTCGAGCGGCAGTTTCACCTCAGGAAGCGCTTCGATCAGAGGATTCGCAAACGTTTCGTCGAGCACCTCGGCAATCGACTTCTTCACGCCTCGAGGCTTCGGCGCTTCGAATTTTCCGGCATAGACGGGCGCTTCGGCCTCGTCGCGTCCCGTGAACGCAAAGCCCGAGTCGGCGGGAGCGGCCGGCACGGGAGGTGCGGATTCGGAAACCTTCTCCGACGAAGCGGAAGGAACGGAAGCATCGGACGCCGTGGACGGAGCAGACGCAACCCTTTCGAGGGACGCTTCTCCCTCGGCGGGCGCCCGGCTCGGAGTGCTCTCCGGAGTGCTTTCGGAAACCCGGTTCGATGCGACTTCGGGCGTCGCCGTCTCTCGGGCCTCTTGACGGGCTTCGGTTTCTTGAGTTTGAGGCGCTTCGGACGTTTGAGCGCTCCGAGCAAGCGTCAGGCGAACGTCTTCGAGCACGGTGGGCGTAAGTTGCAGGGCCCGCCCCGACCAGGCGGCGCCCGTCGTAAACGACCCCCAGGCCACACGATGACCGTCCGCAACGATGTCGGCGTCTTCAACCGAGAAGCGCTCGAGTGCGAAGCGCCACGGAGCGGGAAGTTCGAGCGAAAGCGCGGCCGATTCCTCTGCGGGTTCGGTCGCGGAGGGCGCCATCGCGCTCGTATCGACCGTGACCGCGAGGCCCGAGACGTCGATCGCCTCGATGCGGGCCAACGAATTGAAAAGGGCCGCCAAGTCAAGCGACGCATGAAGGCGCTTCGCCGCCACGGTGACGCCCGGCATTTCGTAGGTAAAGTCCGTGATCGTCAGCCTGTCGATGCGACCTTCGGCGTGCCCGATCGAAAGACCGGGCACGTACTTCACGGCCGTACGGGCCGCAAACTCCAGACCCGGCGTCGTAAAAAGCAGGAACCCCGCGGCGCCCGCCGCGAGAACCGCCGTTGCGCCGAATGCGCCGAGCGCGAGTCCGATACATTTCTTAGGCGTCATAGTTCGGGTCCGAGACCGATGTAAAAGGCAAAGTCCTTGTGTTCCGAGTCACCCACGGGGCGTGCGATGTCGAATTTGATGGGGCCGACGGGCGACTCCCACCGCACGCCGAAGCCCACGCCCGTTTTGAAGTTCGTAGAGGAGAACTTGTCGACCGCTTCGCCCGCGTCGACGAAGACCGCACCCCACCATTTGCCCGTCACCTTGTACTGGTATTCGACGGACCCGGTCAAAAGACGTTGGGCACCGACCAGCTCGCCCGTTTCGTCTTTGGGCGAAATGCTCTTGTAGTCGTAGCCGCGAACGCTGCGGTCGCCCCCCGCGAAGAATCGCAGATCCGGCGGTACTTCGCCGAAGTCCCCGGTTTCGATCCAGCCGAAGTTGCCTCGAAGCACGAACCGGTGCTTCCAGTCGTAGGTGCGAACGATCGCCCCCTGCGCGTTGAAGACGATGAAGTCGATGTCCGAACCCCAAACGGTATTCGAGACGTCGAGCGTGTAGCGCTGCGAATCGCCCCAGACGGGCATCAGGCCGCCGCGCGTGCGCGTTCTCGAAAGACTCACGCCCGGGTAGAAAAGCATGGTCGTATTGTCGTCAGCACCCTGGGTGAACTTGTCGAGCGACCACTGAAGGTGCGCCGCGCGCTGCCAGCCCGTTGCCATTTCCCAGTAGCGGGAGGCTTTGAGGGTCATCGATTGCGATTTCGTGTCGTTCAGGTCCGTGTGCTTCAAGCCGCTCTGAAGAAGCCAGTACTCTTCGAGGGGAGCTCGCTCTTCCGGAATCCGGTAGGTGGCTTCCAGCTCCTGTTCGTAAGCCGAAATCGCGGTCGAAGCCTGAAGGCTGTGCCCGCGGTCGTTCACCCAGGGCTTCACCCAAGTCGACTTGAAGCGCGGACCGACGTCGGTCGAATAGCCGAGCCCCACTTCCATGGAGTTCCCTTGCTTCGGGGTCACCACGCCCGAAACGGGCACGACCTTCACGGTCTCCTCGATGTCCCCGGAACGCGCGGGCTTCGCGCGCCCCGCCTTGGGTTCGATCGCATCGAACTCGGACGCGGGCACTTCGCGCGTTTCTTCGAAAACGGGCGCGACCATCACGGAATTGAACCAGCCCGAGGCCGAGAGCCGACGATTCAATTCCGCAACGTCCTCGGCCGCGTACTCTTCGCCCTCAACCCAGGGAACGAGATTTTGGAGGTAACTCTCGCGAATCTGCGAGCCCGTAAAGCGCACCTTGCCGAACCGATACCGTTCGCCGCTTCGGTAGTCGAACATCCAGTAGGCTTCGTTGCGCTCGGGAGAGATCCCGAGCATGCTCCGCTCAAAGCGCGCGTCGAAGTACCCGCGGGCGACGCCCGTATTGACGAGGTCGTTTTTGAAAGCGTCGTATTCGCCGTGATTGAGCACCGTCCCTTTTTCGGGGACTTTGGTCAGCAACCGCTTGAAGGCGGGGTCTCGGGCGGCGTCGCCCGAAATGCGCACGTCCGCGGCCGCAATCCGCACGGGCTCCCCGGGCGTCACTTTGACGCGCAGAACGCGCGAGGGGTTGGGACGACGCGCAAGCTTTTCGATCGCCCCCACGGCCTGCCCGACGGGCGTCTGCTCGAAGACCCCCGGCTTTCGGGGCTCTTTCGAGGGCGACGCGGGCGAGTTTTTCGTCGCGGCCGCGTCGTCCTTCGCGTCCGCGGCGGACTCCGCCGCTTCGAGGGACGAATTGTCCGGCTTGTCTTCCTTCGCGTCCGTTTCGCTCTTCGTCGGCGCCGCTTCCCAACGGAATTCGAGCGTGGGGGAATAGTAGCCGAGCGCTCGCAATCCTTCGCGCACCGCCTGACGCACGCGGGTGCGATAGCGACTGCGGGTCGAGATGTTGTCGGGAATCGAGGAAAGTTGCGCGCGCACGTTGGCTTCGAGGTCCCCCTCCAGGCCTTCGAGCCGCCAGGAGAAAGCTTCGGCGACTTCGTCCGATCGGGCCGAGGAGTTCGGCTCGGTCGGTTCGGTCGAGGCCGTCGGAGCGGTCGCCGCAACCGAGGCCGCCGACCACGCGGCAACGAGTAGAACGAGAAGCGGTCGGAGAGAGATGCGCATCGAAGCCATGGAACGGGTGGAGAGGCGTCGCGCCTCCCGCAGAATCGGACGAGGAAATGTTCCGCCTCATTGTAGAGGATTCCCCGAAGGAGCCGTTCGTTTTTCTGAAACACCCCGCGCTTTCCCCGAAAACACGAAACCCGGCGCACCGGGCGTCGGGTTTCGATGGGTGATGCGGCTTCGACGGTCCTTCGAACGTTTCGAAAAGGACCGTCGGGCGTTCGAATAACGTTCGATCAGAGATCGATGCGCATCGTCGCTTCGAGCGTGTGGTTCTGGCGACCGGCGTCGCCCGCCGAGAAGCCGTAGCTCATGCCGAGGTTGAGGTCCTTGAAGGTCGACATGTAGCCGAGCTTCACGTCGCCCACGAAGGAGCCCGTCACGTCGTAGTCGATCGTGTCGGAGCCGCCCTGCGAGGCGCCCGTCACCGTGTAGGAGCCGTCCGTGTCGCCGAAGCGGCCGCGCACCGTCAGGTCGAGGTAGGGCTGAACGTTCCAGCGCTGGTATTCGAACGCCGTCTTGAAGGTGGCGCCCACCGGCACTTCGAAGACCCAGCTCGTGTCGTCCTTGAAGCGGAAGGCTTCCGCACCCTGGTAGGTCGCGGTGATGTCGTCGACGTCGATCATCATGGCGCGGGCACCCGCGTGCGGAACGAGCGTCACGGCACCGAACTTCTTCGTGAGCGCACCGTTCACGCCGAACGCAAACGCCTTGGCGGAGATGTCCGTCGAGGAGAGGCGACCCATGCGGTCGATCGTCATGTTCGCATCGCCGTCCGTCACCATGTAGGAAAGCGTCCCCATCACCTTCAGGTCGCCGTAGTGGCGGGCGGCCCAGAGGTGGAAGCCGTAGTTCGTGACGTCGGTCGTCATCGACTGCGCGTCGCCTTCGCCGTCGGCGTCGCCCGACTGGTAGGAGGCCGCGATACCCCAAATGTCGCCGTTCGGGACGGTGAAGTCGTACCCGCCCATGATCCCGACCGTATCGAGCGAGTACCCCGCCGTGAGGCTGCCTGCGGCAAGGTCGTCCGTCTTCATCTTCGAGGCGATCGGCTGCACCCACCAACCGCGCATTTCGTGCGGAATCGTCGCGGCGTGGTGTTCGATCTGATCGACCGTGTGGCTGTTGAAGTCGACCGTCAGCGCCTTGACGGCCGTGGCGGCCGCAAAGCTCGTGGCGAGGTTCATGGTCTTCGCGAAGTCGTTCGCGTCGAAGTAGACGCGCCCGTCGGCGTCGGTCGTCGAGAGCAGCGACGCATCCGAAGCGGATTCCGTCGGGCCCGCGATCTGCGTCCCCACGAGACCCATCGCACGGGTGATGAAGGCGACGTCGCCGTAGGCCGTGTTGTGTTCGCCCTTCACGAAGACGTTGTTCGCGACGTTGGCGGCGTCAACCGAGAGGCGGAGCGCTTCGACGGAGGAGTCGGGGGCACCGTCCGCACCTTCAATACCGACCTTGATCCAACCCTTGGCGGGGTCGTAGTCGGCCTTCACCTTGGCGATTTCCGCTTCGGAAAGGTTCACGAGCCAGTGCGACTGCACGGGAGCGGTCGAATCGAACTTGACATCAAGTTCGTTGTTCGCGCCTTCGGCCGTATCGAGGTTTTCGAAAAGCTGATACGTACCCCATGTGAGATTGTGCGCGTCGATCGTGGCACCCTCTTCGATCGTGAGGCTCCCCTTTTCGAGCTTGCTCGCAAAGAGCGCCCCTTGCGCAAAGGAAGCCGTATCGACGACAAGGAGCGAGCCGGCGCCGAGCGTGAGCGACGCGTTGTTCTTTTTCTTGTCGCCATCACCCTCGCCGTCGGCCGCCTTGCCGTTGCCGGCAGCGGTCGAGCCGATAACGAGCGAGCCGTCCTTGTCGAGTACCACTGTCTGACCGACGAAGACGGTCGCCTTGCCCTTACGGTCTTTGGCGGGGACGTTTTTGAGCTCTTCCTCCGTCGGAAGCCAACCGAGACCGAGGAAGTGGCCGTTTTCGCCCGCCGTGAATTCGACCTCACCGTTGATCGCGGCCAGCGCCCCGAAGGTCACGTCGGAATTCGTCATCGTGAGCGAACCGCCGTCCATGCGAAGGCCCGAAGCCTGCAGACGGCTGTCCTTAACATCGATGAACTGCTTCGACTTTTGGTATTCGTTTTCGCTCGTGCTGTTGGCAACGCTTTCGTAACCGTCCGTGCTCTCGAGGAAGTCCCCGTTTTCGTCGAAGTCGAAGGTCACCGTGCGGGTTTCACCCTTCAGGACCCCGAAGACGCCGTCGACGCGAAGCTGAGCGTCCGAAATTTTCTGCGTCAATTCGACAACGTGCTCCTTGAGCTTGTCATCGACCTTCTCAAGAACGGTCTTCTCGTCGCCGCCCTCGCCGGCATCCCCGTCGGCCTTTCCGGAGGCGGACTCTTCCTTCTTTTCCCATTCGACGGCTTTGCCCTTCGCCCACGTTTCCGTGAAGGTGAAGTGACCCGTGCGAAGCGCGACGCGCTCGCCCGTCGAGAAGAGGTCCGACTTCGATTCGTCGAGTGTTTCGATGCCTTCCGGCTTGGCGGTCGACATCGACACATTGACGGTCGAGAGACCGTCGACGGCAATCGCGCCGAAGCGGGCCGCCGACCAGGTGGACTTCTCGGCATCCGCCCCTTCGTCGCCCGCAGCGCGGGTGGCAGCGTCGCCCTTGTCGCCCTCTTCGCCGTCTTCGGTTTCGGGCGGAATTTCCGTCGCCTTCCCGTTGAAACCGGAGATGACGAGCTTGGAACTCATCCCGCCCACGGAACCGTCCTTCAATTCCTCATCCGTAACCTTCAATTCCTCATCCGTAAAGGCGCGGTTGAGGTCGATCGCGACACCCGAGATGTCGACCCCGGCAACGGGCGCGAGCGTGAGCGTCCCTTCATGGGCGAACGCCAACGTACCGTCGATCGTGACGAGCGACTCGGTTGCATCTTCGGCCTGTTCCCCCACGGCCACGATGTTACCGAAGACCGACTTCGCTTCCGTACCCGCGTTGCCGCGGATCGTGAGACCTTCCGTCACGGAGAAGCGAGCGCCCTCGGCCACGGTGATCGCGGGATCGCCGGCGGCCTTCTCACCCTCGGGCTTATCTTCCGTGTCGTCTTCGGCGGGAGCGTCGAGATTGATCGTGACCGTATCCCATTCGGACGTGCCTTTGATCTCGGCGCTCGAAGAGGAATCCGCCACGTAGAGGGCTTCGCCCGTTTCGCGGGCGCCTTCGGCGTTCACAAAACGACCGCCCTTTTCAAGGGTGAGCTGATCGAACGAAACGAGCGTGCGGGTGTCGTCCTTGTACGTGGGCTCTTCCCCTTCCTCCTTCGCGGATTCCTTCACCTTGACGACGTAACCCTGGTTTGCGTTCGTGAGGGTCGCACTGTTGCCCGTCACGACGACGTCGCCCATCGTGATCGTCGGAAGCGCGAGCTTCTTGTCAGGATCGGTCTGCTTGATTGCCTCGCCCAGGATCGAGTGCTCACCTTCCCGGAGCGTCACTTTACCGCAGTTCACGAAGGAGCCCGTCTTGGCGTCTTCTTCTCCCGTATTCGAACCCGTGAGGTTGATCGTGAGGGTGGAACCGCCTTCAAACGTGAGGTCCGACCGGGACGTAAAGCTCCCCGTACCTTCGACCTTCATCGACGAAATGACGCTGCCCGTCCCTTGGGCCGTGACGGAACGATCCGAAACAACGATCTCGTCATCAGCCGAGACCTCGTAGGAGGGAACATCCTTCTCGGCTTCCCACACGGATGCTTCGTTGCCGTCGATGCGGGTGGGGTCGGCAGGCTCGGGGTCGGCCGCCCAGACGGGGGCCGCAACCGAAACCGCAAGTGCGGCGCCGAGCGCCGCCACGAGCGGCGTTTTCTTCAGGGAGAGTTCGTTCAGCATGTTTTGAAAACGTAAAAAGCGGAGCGCGCGGGCCCGAAGCGCCGCCCGACCGATTGAAGAAAAGAATGAGCCCCGGAGCAAGGTCGCGAAGCCGGGAAAAAGCATGTGGCAATTTACCACAGCGACGGACCGTTTCTTCGTCTTGACGAAGGTCGGTTTCGTCTTTTTCGGCGTTTTCCCTTAAGCAATTTGCAAGAACCGCCGCAGGACCCGGGTTCGGACAAACGGGAGCGCACTTGGAACGAATCGAGCTCGATCTCGTGTCCGAGCCACCGGGGAACTCAGGGAAAAAAGTAAGAAAACAGAAGAATACAAAAAGCCCCCGGGCGGAAAACGCGTGCCGGGGGCCGTTCGAACGTCAGGAAGCTTTGCTCGTACCCGCAGCCGTGCGCGTGCCTCGGGCGGTTCGGGTCGAACGCGCGCTCGGAGCTGCCGGAGCCTTTTCAAGCGCTTCGGGCGCTTCGGACTTTTCAAGCTTGGCCGAAGATGCCGCCTTTGCAGTCTTTTCGGCCTTTTCGGAAGCCTTGGCGCTCTTGACCGCTTCGACCGGCTCGGCAGCTTCGGACTTCGCGGTCTTCGTGCCCCGAGGAGCCTTCGCCTTCGGGGCGGCGGCGCGCGCCGAAGAACGGTTCGCGGTGCGTGCGGTCGGGCGCTTCGGCGTCTCGACGTGAGCTTCGGCGGCCGCTTCCGTCTTCTTGTCCGTCACCGCTTCGGCGGGTTCGACGGTCTTTTCAACCTTCTCGATCGTCTCGGTTTTTTCAGCCTTCTCAACCTTTCCCGCCGCTTTAGCCTTCGACTTGCGGGTTTTACCTTCCGACTTCGGTTCGCTCTTCTTTCGAGCTGTAACTTCCGCCGTCGTCCCCCCCTCGGGGAACGCCTTTCCGAGGACGCGGGCGAGTTCGCCGATCACATGCGTCGCGAACGCTTCGGGCGTCGTTCCCGATTCGCGCAGATAAGTCACAAACTTATCGACGGTTTCATCGTCGAACGTGATTTTCGTCTTGATCTTGATGCTGGCCATGTTTCGGTTCCTCACTTTTTGGAGCATTCTCGGGGCGGGCAGGCGGACCTTCGGTCGAACACCCGATCGTCGCATTCACTTTAACACGCGAAGGAAAACGGGCCTCGAGTCCGAGTTTCGCCGCTGGTGCAACGAACGAAAAACGGGCAGTGAGTTCTTCCTCACCGCCCGATCGCCTACTGCGCGGGTGCAACCCGTTATCGGTTGTTGCCGCCGGCCGCGCGAACGTTTTGTTCGGTTTCGTTCCCCGACTCTTCCTCGTCGAGCAACCACCAGAAGGGTTCGTTACGACGAACCGCTTCTTCAATGTACATCTTCAGAACGAACGAAATCGGCATGCCGCGTTCCCGAGAGAGGGTCTCGAGTTGGAACTTGAGTTCGAGCGGCAAACGGCAACTGACAACACTGCTACCGTATCCGCGGTGAGTTTCGTCATCCCGCTTAAACGTCATCTTTACATCCTCCGATCTGACGCGTTGGTTGTGAACAAATCGATGCCCCCGTCGGGGCCCGTCGAATTCTATCGGAGAGAAGGCCGTTGCGCGGCCGCTGAAAGTGTGATTTGCCGCCTTCCTCCGGCCCGTATTATAAAACTCTCTTCATGTCATGTTGACCACTTGAAAACTTTTAGTGGTAAACCATAGATATACGAACCGCCGTAAAAACACCCCGTCCGGACACCGCGCGCCGCGTCCGATAAGAAATTCAGTGTTTTCCCCGAGTTGCGTGAATACAACAACCGATATTCATAAATTTTGCCGTACGACCGTCCCGCGAAAACGGAATTTCGACAGTCTTATCGAATCATGCCCGCTCGAACACCCCTTCCATTTATCCCGTACGCCACATACGGATTATTTTGACTTAAGTCGAAAGTCTTCCATATTCCGGGCGATCGAATGGCACAAACGGCGCGGAGCCTCTACGATCGAATCTTCGCCATCCCGCGGGTCTACGCCCGAGGCGCCTTCCCGCAGGCGCCGATCGCACCGAGCCCCTCGGCCCGAGCGTGCGCGCGACCCGCGACTCGAAGGCCCCGACAGCCTTTCGAGCCGGTTTGAACGGGATGAGCGCCGAAATTTTGAATTTCCCTGAGGACCATAACCATGTACGATCCCAAGTCCCGAAAGGCCGAGGAGTTCATCAACCACGAAGAGATCGAGGACACGCTGGCCTGGGCCGACGAGCACAAAAACGATCGTCCTCTAATCGAATCGATTCTTGAAAAGGCCGCCACCTTCAAGGGCCTCACCCACCGCGAAGCCGCCGTCCTCCTCGCCTGCGAACTCGAAGACTGCAACGCCCGCATCTTCGAAACGGCCAAGGCCGTGAAGGAGCACATCTACGGTTCCCGCATCGTTCTCTTCGCTCCCCTCTACCTCTCCAACTATTGCATCAACGGCTGCACCTACTGCCCGTACCACGCGAAGAACAAGAACATCATCCGCAAGAAGCTCACCCAGGACGAGATCCGTCGCGAAGTGATCGCCCTCCAGGACCTCGGTCACAAGCGTCTTCTCCTCGAAGCGGGCGAACACCCGAAGATGAACCCGATCGAGTACATCCTCGAATCGATCAAGACCATCTACTCGATCAAGCACAAGAACGGCGAAATCCGCCGTCTCAACGTGAACATCGCCGCGACGACGGTCGAAAACTACAAGAAGCTCCACGAAGCGCAGATCGGCACGTACCAGCTCTTCCAGGAAACCTACAACAAGGCCGCCTACACCGAACTTCATCCGAAGGGACCGAAGTCCGACTACGCCTACCACACCGAAGCCCACGACCGCGCCATGGAAGCGGGCATCGACGACGTGGGTCTCGGCGTTCTCTTCGGCCTCAACCTTTACCGCTACGACTTCGTCGGCCTTCTCATGCACGCCGAGCACCTCGAAGCCGTCTTCGGCGTGGGGCCACACACGATTTCGGTTCCGCGCATCTGCCCGGCCGACGACATCGATCCCGCGACCTTCACGAACGCCGTTCCCGACGACATCTTCCTCAAGATCGTCGCCCTCATCCGCCTCGCCGTTCCCTATACGGGCATGATCATGTCGACGCGCGAAAGCAGCCGCATCCGCACCGAAGCGCTCAAGATCGGCATCTCGCAGATTTCGGGCGGCTCCCGCACGTCCGTGGGCGGCTACACGATCCGCGACATCAAGGACGTCGAAAACACGGCCCAGTTCGAAACGAGCGACCGCCGCAGCCTCGACGAGATCGTCTGCTGGCTCCTGGAGAACAACTACCTGCCGAGCTTCTGCACGGCTTGCTACCGCGCCGGCCGTACGGGCGACCGCTTCATGCAGTTTGCCAAGAGCGGCGACATCGCCAACTACTGCCAGGCCAACGCCGTCATGACGATCAAGGAATACCTCTGCGACTACGCTTCGCCCAAGACGCGCGAAGCGGGCGAAAAGGTGATCGCACGCGAACTGCCGAAGATCCCCAACGAGAAGTTCCGTGCCGCGAGTGAAAAGCGCCTGATCAAGATCGCCGAAGGGGAGCGCGACTTCCGCTTCTAAGCCTTACGTAGGTCACTCTCAAGCCGCGGGCGACGCATCGGTTTGTCGCCCGCGGTTTTTTTCGACCCCCCATGCCCTCGCGCGTCCTGTGCGATCATTCCGCATAGCGCGTCGCCGCCGACAAGCGTGGGACAGACGTTCTTCGGGCTTGCTTTTCGCAACATCGTTGTGGAACAACGGACCCGCCTCGAAAACCGTGCCGGCTGTTGCGGACTCCCGCGTCCTGCCGGAAGCTTGAGACGAGCCCCCTAAATCTCTCACCGTCCCGCCCGTCGACCGCCAAGCGCTCAACCCCGTAGAAAGCCGACATCCACTCTGGAAAACACTATGAACGCTGTTGAAATCGAAGCCGCAGTCTCGGAACTTGCGGCCGAGCCGTTCGATGCGAAGGAATTTGCGTTCCGCTTCCTTGCCGCGTACGACAACAAGGAGGCGACGCTCTCAAAGCTGCGCTCGGGTTCGACGAACAAGTCGGACATTGAAGGCGGCGTGCTCCAACGCAACAACGTCCACATCCTGGTGACGGAGCCGGGTAAGGTATCGGCGGGCCTCGTGGACCTCAAACTTTCCGCAGCGACGACGAAGCACAAGTGCGAGTTCGTGATCGCGACGGACGGCGAGACCTTCGAAGCCGAGCACCTTCCTTCGGGTGAAACGGTTGCCTGTGAGTATGCTCAGTTTCCCGATCACTTTGGTTTCTTCCTGCCGCTCGCAGGCATCACGACCGTACGGTCGATCCGCGAAAGCGCATTTGACATCAAGGCGGTCGGTCGACTCAATCGCCTCTACCTTGAGCTTCTTCGCGAAAATCCCGAGTGGAAGGAGGGTGAGCTTCGTCACGAGATGAACCGCTTCCTTGTCCGGTTGGTCTTCTGCTTCTACGCCGAGGACACGAGGATCTTCGCTACACCGCAGATGTTCTCGAGCACGGTCGAACAGATGACGGAGCGTGATGCATCGAACACCCATGAGGTAATAGCAGAGATTTTCCGAGCCATGAGCCTCAGTAACAACGCGCGTTCGTTTGCGCCGCCGCTTCCGCGCTGGGCCGCGAAGTTCCCGTACGTCAACGGAGGGCTCTTCTCGAACGCCGGGAATGTTCCGAAGTTCTCTCGCGTGGCGCGCTCCTACCTGGTGCAGATTGCCAACCTCGACTGGAAGCTTGTCAACCCCGACATCTTCGGTTCGATGATTCAGGGCGTCGCAAACGATTCCGAGCGTGCCAACCTCGGGATGCACTACACATCTGTCCCGAATATTCTTAAGGTTTTGAATCCGCTCTTTCTTGACGACGTTCGCCACCAACTTGAAGAATCGCGGGGCAATCCCCGCAAACTGCTGAATCTGAAGAAGCGCCTTGCGCGCATCCGCGTTTTCGACCCCGCCTGCGGCTCGGGGAACTTCCTACTCGTCGCCTACAAGCAGTTGCGAGAGATCGAGCACGAGATCAACGTTGAACGCAACGAACCCGACGAGCCCTCGTGCATTCCAATCACGAACTTCCGAGGGATCGAATTGCAGGACTTCTGTGCCGAGGTAGCGCGTCTTTCACTCGTCATTGCTGAATTTCAGTGCAATTCAATCTACCTCGGTTCGGATCTTGCGATCAACGTCTTCCTTCCCTTGTCCAAGAAGAACTGGATCATCTCGGGCAACGCTCTGAGGCTCGACTGGAAGGACATCTGCCCGCCCGAAGGCACGGGCGTGAAGCTAACTGCCGACGATCTCTTCTCTACACCTCTCGCCCAGGCAGAGATTGATTTTGAGAACGCAGGCGGGGAGACCTACATCTGCGGTAATCCGCCGTATGTCGGACCGTCAAAGCAGAATTTGGAACAAAAGTCAGACATGGAACATCTCTTTATCAAGGACATTAAGAATTGGAGGAGTCTTGACTATGTTGCTGGATGGTATTACCTCGCGTCGAGATATTTGAAGGTTAGTCAAGCCACCGCAGCCTTCGTCACGACAAACTC
>ENA-UEQM01000506-UEQM01000506.1-human-gut-metagenome-genome-assembly--contig:-NODE-506-length-24005-cov-21.432673_pt1 | contig 24005 bp, 17 predicted proteins | sample MGYA00242948_ERZ507948 | MGnify/ENA primary metagenome ERZ507948 (study PRJEB26167, sample SAMN06115440) | human gut metagenome | host: Homo sapiens | place: China:Hubei | collected 2015-07-28... | reverse complement strand
CAATACCAGATCGTCTGTGGTAATACCAAAAGCATTGCATATAAACGCCAAGAAATCATCAGGCATATTGCTGTCATACATAAATCGGCTTAAGGCACCGATCTTGCGCTTTTTCACTTTCTTACGAATGTTTTCCACGATATTCCCGCCTTTCTCGTCATCCAGGTAAATATCGGCATCCCGTGAAATCTTGATGCTATAACAACTCTCCACCACATAACCGGGGAAGATACTGGACAAATTGGCCCGGATAATATCGTCGATAAACATGATATAGTGTTTTCCTTCATGCGTAGGCAATTCGATAAAACGAGGTACTTTCGCATACGGGATTTTCATCAGGGCATAATAATAGTCCGGCACATAATCAGGCTCCGCCATCCGCTTGCTCTTTTTCACCATCCGGATCACCAGATAAAGACGACGGTCGCGTATGAACGTACGGATATCCCCCGCTTGTATCATGACCGGCGAGAGAAAAGGGAACACCTCTTCATTGAAAAAGTTATGCACGAATTCTTCATGAAACGGTTCCGGCCGGCTGTCCTGATACAGGTAGATGTCCTGCCGGTTCAATTCCTGCAATACTTTGGAGAATATGCGATAGTATTCGCGCTGCTGTCGGTTCACCTCTTCCGTGATTTCGGCAAGCGTCTCTTCGGCTTCCACCCCGCTTTCTTCGGTGAAGTTCTTTTTCATGATTACTCCCCGGTGCTCGGCAACCCTTATTTCGTAAAACTCTTCGAGATTGGACGAATAGATCGACAGGAACTTGATACGCTCATAGATAGGGAGCGTTTCATCCTCCGCTTCCAGCAAAACGCGATAGTTGAAGGACAACCAGCTAATATCACGTTTAAAGTATTTATGTGAATTCTCCATCGTATTATTATCTTCGGTCGGTAAATATAAATACTTTTGTGGGATAAAAGAAATTGTTATGCTTAAAATAGGACTTCTTTCAGATACCCACGCCTGGTGGGACGACAAGTACATGGAATATTTCTCGGAATGTGACGAGATCTGGCATGCTGGAGATATCGGTTCGGACACACTGGCGGCACGCCTGGCTGCCTTGAAACCGCTTCGTGCCGTATATGGCAACATCGACGGGCAATCGCTTCGGCTGCAATATCCGCAGGTCGCTCATTTCAAAGTTGAAGAAGTAAACGTGATGATGACACATATAGGAGGCTATCCCGGACGTTATAACCCGCTTATCCGGAAAGAACTGTACGACACCCGCCCTAATCTTTTCATTGCCGGACATTCGCATATCCTGAAAGTCGCTTTCGACAGAAGTTTGAATTGTTTGTATATAAATCCGGGGGCAGCTGGTAAGAGCGGGTTTCATCAGATAAGGACTCTGGTACGTTTCGTTATAGACGGGAAACAGATCAAGGATTTGGAAGTTATTGAATTGGGGAACCGATAAGAAGGTGTCAAAACATCTTCATCACGATCTTTCAGTAAACAGTAATTTGTTCTGACATACCTCCTTATCGATTCTAACAACCAGCACAGCAGAAATTTTCTGCCAGCAGGACCGTGTTTTGCAAATAAGCAAACTCCTGTTCAAAATATTCGCTGAAAACACCAGTTTTTTATAAGGGAATACCCCCCCCCAGTAGACAAACGCAGAAATTCTTATTCTGCAGGTGTACCGCCTCGATAGGCGGGGATGCACCGGTCGCATGACGGGTGCAGAAAAAACGAAAATTTTCGGAGTTTTGTAAATGAACAAGTCTTTTAAGGTCGTCTTCTCCAAGGCGCGTTCCGCGCTGATGGTCGTCAATGAAGCGACTTCTTCCATTCAGGCCAAGGGCACGAAGACAGTGATCGCCGCAGCCGCTGCTGCAATGATCGCGGGCGGTGCTGTGGCTGCTCAGCCGGAAACAGGTGCTGCTACTGATGTTTATATCGGTACCGGTGTTGTCCATTCGTTGACTGGAGCTGCCACAACCTCTAAGGGAAACCAGATTTGGGATGCCGCCAACAATGCGTGGAAAACGGCAGAGGAAAACGCAGCGCTTGATGCCCAGAAAACTGTGATTCTTGATGGAACGCTCAATGTAGGCGTTAAGCTTGCGGAAGGTTCTGCTGATACCTCAGCAGCACTTGCTATTACCTCTTTAAAGAGCACAGGTGTTGTGAATGTTACGGCTGGTAATGCGGCCGGATCAAGTGCCGCCGCAACCGCAAAAATCACCACAACACAGGATGCTGATCTTATCGGCGGCCAACTCAACTTCTTGGCGAATCCAAAAGCCACGACTAAGCCGGCAGCCGCATCTGCTGACGGGCGGACCGCAGCTAAAACCTATGGTGCTCTGAGCCTGGAATCGACCGATAACGTGACTCTTGGGCAGGCCGCCACTACCGACCAGGCGGCTTCGGTTCTTGCTGTGAAGGTAGACAAGGATATTTCCGCCACCATTAAGGGTGCCAATGTCAACGTCAAGAATGCCACGTTTGCTAATGAAGGTGTTCTGACACTGGAAGCCAGCAAGGTTGACTTTGCTTCCGACTATACCAAGGGCGCTGGTAATGATGGGCAGCTTACGGTTAGCGGTACATCCACATTCTCCGGTAACGTGAATGTTGACTCCGTAAAAGTTGGTGCAACACGCTCTAATACCGATACCCAAGCCGGTACGGTTGAAGAAACAGTTCTTCTGAATGGTGCTGTGACAGTCAGCAGCACCGATGCAAAGAAGCCTGCTTCGTTTACAACGGGCCTTCTTAATGTAGCGGCTAATTCCTTCACTGTTGGTGCCAATGCAACGGCTGATTTGGGCACGGTTACTGTTGGTGGCACGGCTACGGGTCTCACCGTTGCTGCTTCCGGTGCTACCACTGCCTCCAAGATGACGGTTTCTCAGGGCACGCTGACTGTTGCCGGTGATCTCACTGTTAACAAGGCGGCTGATACGCCGGCTGTTGCAGCTGCAACGGATCCTGTATATGACCTGACCATCGGTACGGCTGGCAATACCGTCTCCGGCAGCTTAACGGCTGGTAGTGTCCTGATTGGTACGGCAGCTAATGCTGCTCTGACCGTTTCCGGTACGATGCAGGCTGATTCCGTGACGGTGCAGGGCGATACCGGTGCTGCCACGCTGACAGTTTCCGGGGCTAAGTCCAGCGTGACGATCGGTGCTCTCAACCTTAACAAGAGCGGTACGGTTTCTGTCGTTGACTCGGGTGCTGTTGTTGTGACGGGTGATACCGTTTTTGCAAAGGACAGCACGGGTGACTTCACGGTCAACGGTACTGGTGCCAAGGTTTCTCTGCAGAACGTCACCTTTGCTAAGGATGCCACTGGCACAAACAAGGTCAATGTGCAGGATGGTTCCGTCACGATTGACGGCACGCTGACCGCAAACTCCGGTTCTCTGACGATTGCTGGTGCTACGGCTGCTGCGACGGTCAACGGCAAGGTTGTTGCTGCGGGCTCGACTAAGACCGGACTCGTTGAACTGACGCAGGGTACGCTGACATTGGGTAGCACTGCTGATATTGGGACCGAAACTGGTGCAGTGAAGCTGACAGCAGGCAAACTCGAAGCAGCCTCTGCTTTGTTACTTGCAAATCAGGATTCGACGGTTACTGATGAGGCTGCTAAGAAAAAACTGCTCAACAAGGCTTTGGGGCTGTCTACAAAGAATACGAGCTTGTCGATCACGGTGACGGATGAGAAGCTGTCCTCTGATCAGATCGTTGATCTGCAGACGCGTATCAATGACAAGGCTTCCGGTGCGGCCTTTGCTGTGACGGCCATTACCGATAGCACGGGTAAGGAATACACGGAACTGTTCCTGCGTGACGATAAGGCAACATCTCCGTCGTTCAACATTTCCACGCTGGCCGGTGATGTTCATCTGAAGAATATTGACGCCAAGGTCAATACAGATAAGTCGACGACGCTGGCTTCTGCCCTGACGGTTGGTACGGGTGGCTTTGATCATAACCTTGGTGTTCAGTCGTTGATTTTCGAAACAAAGGCTCCGTCTACCGGTGCCACGAATGCCAATGTGACGGTTGGTGGCAAGATGCTGACCCTTTACGGCTCTTTGACGGATACCGCCAAGGAACTGATTCAGGCCTATGAATACACGGATACAACCACCAAGAAAGTTGTTCCGACGGCTGTTATGGTTCAAAACGGTGGTAAGCTCGTGTTGGGTGATGACACTGCCGGTGCAGCACAGCGTTACGGTAACCTCAACGCCGAAGTGACCTTGACCAGTGGTTCGATGACTGTTAATAACGGTGTTTTCACTGTCAAGTCCCTGAAGACGACAGCAAATGGTTCCGCCGCTGTGGCAGAAAATGCCAATCTGACGCTGAAGTCCCTGGCTGGTGAAGCTGGTGCTGTGACCGTTTCCGGTAACGGTGTATTGACGGTTGAAAGTCTTGCCACCGGCGCTAATGCTGGTGTCACGCTTACCGGCTCTGCTGTTGCCCCCACGAACACCAAGGCTAAGGTTGCCAAGTACTTCCGCCTGGCTGAAGCTACGAGCAAGACTGATGCCGCGACAACACTCGGCACGGTGACTCGCACCGGTGCCACGCAGCTGGTTGTGGGTACGGCTGATGACTCTGTCCTGACTAAGTTCATGGCAGATAACCAGTACACCTACGACTACGTTGATGTCACCGCTGATCCTTTCAGCGATATTAAACATGTCGACTCGGCGACTCTGATTGCCACGAACGTGAATGTAGCAGCTCGTCCGGAAATGACCGGGCTGACAGTCTTTGACATGGGTTCCATCGTTGTTGAAAAGGATCAGCTTGGCAACAACAAGGCAATTGTCCGCGGCGGTACTGTCTCCGGCGAAATCGGCCTCGCGAATGTTTCCGGCAAGTCTCTGACGTGGGACGCCAAGACCGGTCTCGGCTCCGTGCAGCTCTTTGACGGCACGACCACTCAGACTGGTGGCATCACGATCGGTGACGCCATGCTCGATGGAACGCTTGTCAACGGCGAAGCTGTTGTCAAGGTCCAGAACGCCGAAGAAGTCATGCCCGGCTTCTTCCTCAACAAGGACATGCAGCGCATCTACGATGAGCATCTCTTTGATGCCGCTTCCTCGGACGCTCAGATCGCCATGCTCACCCAGTTCTCGCAGGCCGTTAACGGCATGGCGAGCATGGGTGAATTCAAGGCGGCTTCTCAGGCTCTGGAAGAAGGTTCGAACTCCGCAGTGCTGGGCGGTGCGTATAACGCAGCGCTTGACGCCGGCGAACAGTTCAATAAGGCCCTGGACCGCCGCATGACGGTTGCAAACGGCCTTAACCGTGCCGAAGGCTTCACCCTCTGGGCTGATGTCATCGGTACGTCGAACCAGGCCAAGAAGCTCTACGGCAACTCCGGCTACGACCTCGACCTCTACGGTGGTGTTCTGGGCGGCGACTACACGTTCGCTCAGTATGACGCCACGCTCGGTGCGGCTCTCACGGTCGGTACCGGTTCCGGCGGCTCCAAGGGCACGGCCACCTCGATTGACAACGACGTTGACTTCGTGGGCTTCTCTGTCTACGGCAACAAGCGTTGCCCGATCGTGAACTCCAAGTTCGACCTCGGCTACATGCAGACCAAGAGCGACATCTCTGCCGCCAACAGCATGGGCAACTGGAGCAGCGACGTTAAGGCCAAGGCCTTCACGTTCGGCTTCGGTGTTGAACTGCCGACCACGGTGGGTATCGTCAACGTGACGCCGCACGCCGGCATCCGTTACACGCGCCTTGATGTGGAAGGCCGTGACGGTCTCTTCGGTACGGACGACGATAAGTTGAACGTCTTCCAGGCTCCCTTGGGTGTGACCTTCTCGGGTGCCTTCGAGACGAGCGGCTGGAACCTCGCCCCGACGTTTGACCTCTCTGTGGTGCCCGCCTTCGGCGACAAGGATGCTACGACGAAGTACAACGGACTGACCACCGAAGTCATCACCCGCGTTGTTGACAGCTCGCCTGTGCAGGCAACCCTGGGTCTTTCTGCTCAGAAGGACGCCTTCACGTTCGGCATCAACTACACGCTCGGTGCCGGCAGCGACGAACGTCAGAACCACTCGTTCAACGCCAACGTCCGCTACACGTTCTAACCGAGAGGTTTGAACGTCAGACCTTCCGGCCGGTTTCTGCGGGAACGAGATTCGGCCGGAAGAGCACCGGTTAGGAGAGGGGAGAAATTCTGACTCACCATGAGGCGGATTCGTCTCCCGTCTCCCGACGGTGCATGAGCAATACAAAGCGGTTTCCTTCACGGAAATCCCCGGTTTTGCTTGAGCCGGTTGATTCGGTCTCCGAGACTTAGAGACCGGATATCAAAACTCCATGTCAGGCAAGTTTCAAACCCCGTTTCCCGGATCGGAAGCGGGGTCTTTTTTAACCGATTTCTTTCTCCGGCATACGGCCATGAGGATAAAAGAAGAAGCAGAGCACAGAAAAGCCACGGAACGAAAACCGGGGTGCGCGAGTGAAGAAAAGCGCCGCTGGGCAGTGGATCTTTTTGAGCACGGTTATGGTTACACGAAGGCCGCCGCGATTCTGGAACTGGCGCCTTACACGGTCCGCGACTGGGCGAGAGCATGGCGCGCAGGGCGTTTTACGGTGGAGATTCCCGCCAACCAGAAGCAGCACCCGAAATACATCCGCCTGCGTGTGCTCACGTTGCGCGCGAAGGGGCTCTCCTGGCGCAAGATTGAGGAAAAGACGGGCGTCAATATGTCCACCTGCCGTAAGTGGGTGGCTAAGCACAGTAACGACACAGAAGAGAAGAAGGAATCCTGACGGTCCAGGGGTTGAAAACTTTTTGTGGTCCGTTTGCGATGTTCCTTTGTTCTGCCCGGTTTTTCTCTTTCTGCCGGTTGTTTGTTCGACAGCAGGCTGTTGCCATCATACAAATCTGTCGGGAAAGACACTCCCGCCGCTAGTGGCGCCGGTCCCGGTCGTGCTGACGAAAGTGCTGTGCCGTTAACAGAGCCGACTGCGCTGCTGTCACTGATGAATCGTTTCGTTGTAAGCGTGCGTTGTGCCGCCTTGGGCGTTAAGTGTTTCTCTCTGAAAGATGGCTGTGCCGGTCAGCGTGTGCAGCGAGCCGGAGAGCGGAGGGCACCGTGCTGGTTTCATGATTGCGCACAGATCGGCGTTGTGACAGCTTCTTTTCGGAATTTTTTCGGGTGAGTGGTACATGTCACAGAGAAGATCTGTTACCCCGTGTTCTGAGCACCCGTAAAAATTCTTTTTTCCGAAAATCTGAGGTGAAAATCATCCGAATTGTTGCTGAAAAACAACAGAAACCAAAAATTTCGCTCAAAACTGCTGAAAAATATAAGGGAATACCCCCCCCCCAGTAGACAAGCGAAGGAATTCTTATTCTGCGGGTGTACCGCCTCGATAGGCGGGGGTGCGCGGGGCACACAAAGCGCCGTGCAGAAAAACGAAAATTTTCGGAGTTTTGTTAAATGAACAAGTCTTTTAAGGTCGTCTTCTCCAAGGCGCGTTCTGCGCTGATGGTCGTCAATGAAGCGACTTCTTCCATTCAGGCCAAGGGCACAAAGACAGTGATCGCTGTTGCGGCAGCGATGGTTGCCGGCGGTGCGATGGCTGCGATTCCCACAGGTGCTGTGGAAATCACTGACAGCCAGGCAATGACAACCCCGGCCGGCAAGACGGCTGCGGATCATGCGGCCCTCGTTGTTCGCCCCAGCGTCGAGCAAACCTTCTATTACAGCGAACTCTCCTACGGCAACAGTGCCAAGGTTGACGGTGTGACGCTGTCTTATATGGCGCAGGGTAAGGATGAGGGTGGTCAGCAGCTCCCCAACCAACTCCGTATCATCGGCGGAACGGTTTCCGGCTTTGATGTCTCGCTGAAGGAATCGACGGGCACAGGCAATTTCAACACCGGTTTGGGCGGTTCTGTTTTCGAAGCTATCGCAATCCCTGGGGCTGCCCTCAATGTGCTTGTTGACGGCGTGACCTTTGCTGACAACCACGCTACCGCCCGCGGTGGTGTTGGTTTTATTTCCGGTGTGGCAGATTTCAAGATTCAGAACTCCATTCATACCGGCAATAAGGTTGATGCTGACGGTGGTGTCTACCAGATCGGTAACCAGTCGACTGGCACCATCACTGGCAGCACCTTCTCCGGTAACAGCGCCGAAAAGAGTGGTGGTGCCCTTCGTGTAAGTAACTCCACGGTTACCATTGACAAGTCTGTTTTCGACGGTAATACGGCGAAGGTTGCCGGCGGTGCCATCACAGTTGATAACGCTTCCACACTCACGGTCAACAACAGTGTGTTCACGAACAACGTGGTTGGGAAAGGCAAGACCGGTCACGGTGGTGCTGTTTATGTGAGCGGTACAACGCCTGTTACCGTTGATGCTTCCGAATTTACCGGCAACAAAGCAGGCCACGGCGGCGCTTTCTACATTCAAGGTCAGACGGCAACCTTCAAAGATACCGTCTTCACGAATAATGAAGCGTATGAATACGGTGGTGCACTGCGTGTGAACACCGGTGACGTCACGTTTAATGTGACGAAGGGTGACGTTGCCTACACCGGCAACAAGGCCGGCACTGCAACTGATTCTGTTGCGGGTCAGCGTTACAACGGCAAGACGGGCGGCTTCCTCTATCTGCAGTCTGCTGCGGGTGCATCCGGTAAATCCGGTACGGCTACGTTTAATGTGGCCGACGGTGCAACGCTTACGATCGGTAAGGACGCAACGGCTGACAGCATTGCTTCTTACTCCAAGACGGGTGCCGTTTCCACGATTACCAAGACCGGTGTCGGTGACTTGGTTGTCAACGGTGATATGAGTGCCTTTGTGGGTACTCTGACAGTTTCTTCCGGCTCGATGACGATTGCCGGCGGTATCGGTGAGTACGACCTGGCTGTTCAGGAAGCGGTGAATGCCGCTAAAGAAGGTGAGAAGGTATCTGGGACCAGCGTCGGCACAAATGTTACCGTTGAGGCTCCTGCCACTTTGACTGTCGGTAATCTGAACGTTACCAATGCACTGAGTGTTATTGCCAACGGCGACTTTACGGCCGGCAACATTACCGTTACCAAGGGTACTTATAAGGATCTTAAGGTTCTTACCGGTGAAAAGGCTGTGGCTGACCACAGCACAACTGGTGCCGCAACCATTACTGTTGCCGATAAGAAGACTGCAAAGGTCGGTGACATCACGGTTGATGCCGGTACGTTCACAAAGTCTGGTTCTGGTTCTCTGACGGCTGGTAACGCGACCGTCAATGCTGACAAGGGTTTGGCAGTTTCCGAAGGTACGCTCACCGTTAAGAATTTCACAACGGGTGCAAGTGGTTCTGCCACAGTTGGTAACACGGGCACGCTCGAAGTCACGGGCACGATTACCGGCGAAAAGCAGAGTCTTAATGTGTCCGGTTCGCTGGCGACCGCTCTCAATAACGTTGTCGATTACGCAAACGGTACTGCTAGCAAAAAGACCAACGCAGTCGTTAACATCACCAATGGTTCCTTTGTTGTCACTGATGAAGGCATGCAGTACACCAAGGCCCAGTGGGACAGCATCAAGACGGCCGCCGGTTCTAAAAACCTCAAGATTGCTAACGGTACGCTCGTTGCAGCAGATGCAAAGACGCCTCTGACGCTGGCCGATGTGGGTGCTGTTCAGGGGTATGCCGGTGCTGCGGATGTCGTCGAAAAACTGACCACTGACACTGACACTTATGCCAACACGGCGATTACCGTGGACACAACGATTGGTAAGCTGACGGTTCAGGCTAAAGATGGTGCAACCAAGAAGCTGGCAAATGTTTCTGTTGCAGGTACGGAAAATCACAAGTTCACACTTCGCGGCAACGCCAAGGGTGAAGTCTTTGCAGTCCCGACGGACGTCAAGGCAATCGATATTGGCTATGTCTACTTTGGTGAGAAGGCTGCGGACCACGGTGTTGTTGCCAATGGTCTGACGGTTTCGAACAAGGCTGGCGTGGATGCCGGTTCCTTTGACTTCACCGGTGATGTTGAACTCGGGGCTCTCTTTACAGTCAATAAGGGGGCTACGGCCCGCTTCTTGGGTGATGTGACCGAAAAGGCTGCATCTACCGTTGATTTGCGGTTTGTTACCGATGCCGATAAGGCCATTGCCAACAATGGTACGGTTGTTATCGGGACGGTTCCTGCTGCTGATGCAACAGATAAGACTCTCCAGATCAACGTCACTACTGAAACGGGGAACGGTGGTCTGACAGTTTTCGGTGCGAAGCATGAAGCCGCTGCCCTGCAGTACAAGGCTGCCGCTGCAGACAACAACGTTATCTACGTCGGCGAACAGACGACTCTGAATAAGAGCCAGCAGTTCGGCGCACTGGATACTACAGCTACGGCACCCGAGAACGTTGTTGCCATCGATCTTGCTTCTGTGGCTGCCAACGGTTACACCGCTAAGAGCGGCGCTATTCTGAAGACCGCAGATGCAAAAGTTACTGGTGCTGTTGACCAGTCTACGTACTCTGTTGATCTTCTGAACCTCAACAGCAAGGTTCTCACGATTGCTGAAACCGGTGCAACTCTCAATCTCGGCATGGCTTTTGCTGAGGGTACTGCAGTTAAGCTCGGCAATGCCTTCTACAACGACGGCAGAGTTGCAGCTGACGGCACGTTCGCTGTCGTGACGGATGAAGAAGCTGTTCTCGATGTTGAGACTTCTGGTCTGCACACGGCCGGCGCAGTTGTTCAGGCTGTTCGTTCTTACGAAAAGCCGACCAACGGAATCGCTGCCATCGTGTACAACAACTGGGAAGCCTGGAATCAGGAATACAAGAAGTCTTTCTTTGAACAGGCTAAGGCGGCTGGTTTGCTTAACGATCATGTGACACTTGAAGAGTTCGACCCCGAGACATCCTTTGCTGCCGGTAAGCAGGCTGCATTCCTGCAGCTCGGTGAGCAGATCGGTAATGCTCAGTGGACGGCGATCACCAACGCTGAACATGCTGCCACCAATATGGCAGTTCTCGGCGGCGCCTTCACGACGACCCTTGACGTGAACGACCAGGTGACGGCAGTTCTCAACCGCCGTATGAGCCTCGCAAACCTCAACGTTTCCCGTAACGAAACCGGTGTGACCCCCTGGGTTGATGTCTTCGGCACGATGAATGAAGGTAAGCGCCTCTTCGGTAACGGCATGGGCTACGAAGCCGACATCTACGGTGCGGTCCTCGGCTTTGACTACACCGCCACCTGCGGCAGCATCCTCGGCCTTGCGATCAACGTCGGTACGTCCGACGGCAACTCCACCGGCAACGGCCAGAAGGTTGACAACGACCAGGACTTCTACGGTGTGTCTGCCTACGCTTCCCGTCAGTTCGGCAGCTTCAACACGAAGCTCGACCTGGGTTACCTCGTCACGAAGAACGATCTGAAGACCGCTTCCTCCTACTTCGGCGCCACGAGCGAGAAGTTGGATGCCAAGGTCTTCACGGTTGGTCTCGGTGCTGAGTTCCTGGCGTCCGCCGGTGCCGTCAACGTTGTGCCGCACGCCGGCATCCGTCTGACGACGATCGACATGGACGAAAGCAACTTCGGTGCTGACTACGACAAGATGACGGTCTATCAGCTGCCGTTGGGCGTCACGTTCTCCGGCTCGTTTGACGCGGCTGGCTGGCAGGTTGCTCCGCAGTTTGACCTCTCTGTTGTTCCGACCTTCGGTGACAAGGACGCTGTCGCGACCTACGCCGGCAATGTCAAGGACACGACCCGTGTTGTTGACACCAACCCGGTTCAGGCCACGCTCGGCGTGTCTGCTCAGAACGGTGCGTGGACCTTCGGTCTTAACTACGGTCTCACGGCCGGCGGCGACGACCGCATGAACAACTCGCTCAACGCGAACGTCCGCTACACGTTCTAACCGCAAGGTTTGAACGGCAGGACTTCCGGCCGTCTTCTGCGGGAAACAGAGTCGGCCGGAAGAGCACCGAAGGGGAGAGGGAAAAAAGGAATAACCATCCAGGTGAGATCCTCAATTCCCTTTTCCAGCTGGTGCGATAAGCAGTACGAAGTGGTTTCCTTAACGGAAATCCCCGGTTTTGCTTGAGCCGGTTGATCCGGACTCCGAGACTTAGAGTCCGGGCGTCAAAACTCCATGTCAGGCAAATTTCAAACCCCGTTTCCCGTCGGAAGCGGGGTCTTTTTCCTTTTGCGTTCGGAAGAAAAAAGGCAATGACAACGCAGACAGTTTCTCAATCTGCCCGTCCGGTGAGAATCCGGCCGGACTTTGCGCCGGACATGAAACGCCGTCACGCGGCGGAATTGTTTGCGCACGGCCTGGGTTACCAGAAAACCGCTGAGATTCTGGGTTTGTCGCCTTATACCGTCCGGGACTGGGCGAGAGCCTATAAGGCCGGGCGATTCGGCACGGTTCTTGCCGCCAATCAGATGCGCTACAGCGAGGAAGAGCGCGAAAAGGTGCTCGCATTGAGGGCGCAGGGTCTATCCTGGCGTGCTATTGCTGAGCAGACCGGTGTGAAAATGGCTACCTGCCGCAAGTGGGTGATGGCCGCTCAGAACCCCAAGACCGAATAGTCGAGGATGTAAGGTTTTTTGTGTCCAGGCGATAATAGCGCTCCCGTAGGGCGCGAAAGGAATCACCGTGGCACACCGTACACCCAAAATAAACGACACCGTAAAATTTACCGACCAGCAGCAGGCCATTCTGAACGATGCCGTAGAGCAACTGATGGAAGCCGGCGGCTTAACGGCCTTAACGCAGGCTCATTTCAACGAAGCGATGAAGATCGTAGCCCAACGCTTCATCAACGCCGCCCCGCAAGGGGAACTGAAGCACCATTTGACACAGGAAGACGAAAATCTCAATCGGCCGCGCTGGACACCGCAACGTGCACCGTCGGGGCGGTTGCTCCTGCTGTCTGCTTTTCTACAACGCGGGAGAGCAGTTGCTTGGCCTCTTCTGACAGAAACGCCGAAGCTCTCGCTTCAAAGGTCGTAAGAAGCGGGAGAAGGGCCGCTTGCGCCCTCGCGGCCGGCTCTTCAAAACCGTCCTGTGCTCCTTTTTTGACGAGATGCGCAAGTTCAATCAGTTCCTTGTCAAACCGGCGGCAGCCCTCAACGGCCGCAAAAAACCGGTGCATGGTTAAAGCACGCACCGGTTCATGACGGGTGAAAGAAGCCCGGAAAGGGCTTCAAGGCCCGGTTATTCCGGAAGTGCCTGGGTTGTGAGATCAAGCGCTTCAGCGGGCGTTTCACTTTCGGGGGCGGTTCCGTTCGTCACGTCCCCCGTTTCAGGAACGAGAGCCGGTGCGTCACCGGGTTTTCTCACCGGTGCGGACTCGGCCTGGCGCTTTAACCTTGAGCCGTGGGTGACGACCTGGAAGGCGATGAGTTCGTCGGCAGGCATCACGTTAATGGCGCCCCCCGTGATCATCGCGGTCTGTCCTCGGCGGTGCACAACCGGGGAATGCTCGAGGTCATAGGTGAGCCTCCCCGTGAGCCCGTCAATCGTTTCGCGGATGCTGCCCTTGGCCATCGTAAGAGCGACAGTCAGGGCATCGGACCCCAGGGCAAAGAGCCGGCGCTCGAGCATCGTTTGGGGCGCCACGGTCTTATATTTTTCTTCAAAGGCCGCGGGGTCAAAGGTGAGGACAAAGGGACTGTCCACAAGTCCCACCTGACGGAGGTCATAGGTGAGGGCCTTGGCGTCTGCGTCATGCGCGGCGTCGCCGGGGTTCACCGCGGACGTCGCCCAAAGGCGCGAGCGCATCGGAAGGCGCGAGCGCACCAAAGAGGCCGTAGGCGACTCAAGCGCTAAGAAAATCGCGTGGTACGGGGGTTCAGCCAAGGCGGCGCGCGCACGCAACGCGGCTTCTTCGCGCCTGAGCCTGATCTGCTGCTGGCGCCACCCCTGGGGGTCGGCTTCCTGGTCAATCAATTCCTCTTCGGGCCTTGTCTCATCGCGTTCAACCACGAGCTGGAAGAACTGGTTGACTCTCCGGTAGGCATCAAGGTCCACGGTGAGACGGTCCGGCGCAAAGCCCGCAAGCGTCAAAGACTTTTCAAAAGCCTGCGAGATGCGCTTTTCCAGGGGGCTGTTGCCGTCAATAAGTAACACTTTGGGGCGCTTACCTGATTCGGTCAGGCGCGGCAGGGCCTTTAAGCCCAGTTCGGTGACATACAGGGCATCTTCTTCCATCGAGAGCCCCAGCATTAAAAACTGGTGCGGAAAGACCTTGGGCTCGTAGCGCACCGACGGGGGCGGGAGGTCTTCGGCGGCGGTAAAGCCGGGGACCGAGATCTTCGCGGCAATGCTGCCGGTACCAAGGAGATCGACTTCCTGAGAGGGTTCTTCGGCCGCAGTGCTTCCCACCACTTCTGTGGTGTCGGCGACATTGAGTTCCCGCTGCGCTTCGTCGGCTAAAAGCGCTGCTTCACGCGCAAGCTGCTGTTCCTTAAGTTCTTCCGGCGTCAAGGGCACTTCCTTATCGATTTCGATCTGGTTCAGTGTCACGATCGGAAGCGGCAGGTAATTGAGTTTGGCCAAAGTTTCCACCGCCGTGCGGTCAATGGGGCCGATCGCGGCAACCGCGCCGGCTTCAGCCGCCTTTTGCGCCTGCTTTACGATGTTTCCTGAGGCGTCCGGGTGCACCAGAAGAATTTCAGCCGGTTTTTCCGCCGCATAATTCGATGCGACAATACCGTTTAAGGCGGACTGTGTGACGCCCGAGAAGACTGAGTCTTTCGAGGGCAGCAGTACCGCGATTTTGACGGGGGGCTCGACGGGGGCGGTATTGGCATCCGTGTTCGGTGCGTCACCGGCTGTGGCGCCTTCGGACACCGGGGGCGTTGCGGCGGTTGCGTGAGCGGCGGGGGCAGCCTCAGACGTCACAGGCGCCTGCGGTGCGGAGGGCAGCGCAGGGGCGGTCTCTGAGGCAGCGGTCGCCGCCTGAGGCGTCATTGCAGGTGCGGCAGCCGGGACCGGCGTCTGAGCTGAGGCCGTGAGCGCCGTCAGAGCGGCACAAAAACCAACAAAAAAGGAATGTTTCAGCGTCATGACGTCTGAAAATTTGGAAAACGTTAATTCAGCGGGACCGGAAGGGATTGCGTCCGTGCCGGAACTTTTTTCCGGTACGGCACTGGTGCGCGCCTCCGGGGTGGATGAACAGCTTTTCCCGAAAGCAGCGCTTTACATTGTAGGGCTTCCGATCGGTAATGCCGCAGATATTACCGTACGCGCCTTATGGATTCTTAGCGTCGCGGACGCCGTTGCCTGCGAGGACACCCGGGAAACACGTAAGCTTCTGGAGCGCTACGGGATCCGCGCACGAACAATCAGCGTGCACGAGCACAATGAAGCGAAGGCGAGCGAAACCCTTATCCGGGAGTTGGAGAAGGGCGCCCGGATTGCCCTGGTGACGGATGCCGGCACCCCGGCGGTGAGTGACCCCGGCGCCAAGGCCGTGGCGGCTGTGCGGGAAGCGGGTTTCCGCGTCATTCCGGTGCCGGGGTGCTCGGCCGTCATTACCGCACTGAGTGCGGCGGGGCTTAACGCCTACCGATTTACCTTTGCCGGCTTTGTGGCGCCGCAGGCCAAACAGCGCCATGCAGACCTTGCGGTGCTGTGCGGCCGGGGTGAAGCGTTTGTCCTTTACGAGGCGCCGCACCGGGTGAAGGAGTTGCTCACTGACCTCGCCACTCTTTTAGAGCCTGAGCGCACCGTTGTGGTGGGGCGTGAGGTTACCAAGCGCTTTGAAACGTTTGAGCGGGTGAAGGCTTCGGAGATCCCCGCGTGGCTTACGACGCACGAAGCGCGCGGCGAATACGTGATCTGCGTGGATGAGGCGGAAAGGCGTGATGCGGTCCTCACGGATGATGTGATGAAGTGGGCGAGAGCGGCGGCCGCAGAACTGCCTTTGAGCCGCGCTGCAGCGCTTGCGGCCAAGGTTTCGGGGGTGAAGCGCGATCTCATCTATAAGGCGCTTTTGGCGGAGAGCGGGAAGGCGGAGGAGTGAAGGACAGCCACCGCAAACTCCTTCTAACGCTTGACAACAATCCGGCGGCGGACTGTGACGGCATTGTCTGCCTGAATGCGCTTGACTGGCTTATGGGCCGGTAACGTCCGGGCAGATTGGCCTTGGTGCGGCCTCAGTGGTGGTGTCCGCAGGCACACTGCCCGGTGCTGTGCGCGGGTTTCTGCGTTTTTGTGAGACAGTCACTGCAAAGGCCCTGAATCACCGTGTCCTGCAGGTCAAGCGCCACACCGTGCTCGCCGGACAAATGCGCGGAAAGCGCCTCAGCCATCCGGGCAATTTCGCTGCAGTGCAGGTGAAAAAGTTTCCCGCAGCCCTTGCAGCGCACGTGAAATTCTGCCTGCGCCGGGTTTTCCAGATACTCAAAGACAGCGGGCGACGTTCTGTCCGGAACAAAGCGGCGCACGGTGCCTTCGGAAGCGAGTTTTTCGAGCGCCCGGTAGATCGTGGTAACCCCGACGGGGCTTCCCTTTTTCGTGAGATCCGCCGCGATGTCAGCCACCGACAGATACTGTCCGGCATGCGCTTTGAGACATTCAAGCACCAGCGAGCGCTGGCGCGTGGCATAACCCGGCGTGCGCGGCATAAAGCCTCCTTCAATTGAAACTGAAAATGATTGTAAGTCATCGTGCAGGCGCCGGAAAACGGTCTATGATTTCAGAAACTGAAAATCATTTTCGTATTTAGGGAGGTACGAAACAATGCAGCGTCGTGTTTTGGCGGCATCAATTGCGGCCGTGGCGGTGGCGCCCGGCGTTTTTGCGGCACCGGCTTCCGGCGGAAAGTTGCGCGTGGCGGTTTCTTTTAATGCGCTCAAGGAGTTTGTTGAAGCTGTGGGCGGTGACAAAGTCTCGGTCTCGGGGCTCATTCCGGCCGACACCGAGCCGCACGGCTTTACGCCCACGATTGCCACGATGGGGCGGCTTAAGGCAAGCGACCTTTTTGTCGTAAACGGCCTCGGGATGGAACCGTGGGCTGAGAAAACGGCCTCGGCTGCGGCACCGGGCCTGAAGGTTGTGACCGCAAGCCGTGGTTTTACGCCGATTAAGCTCACCGATCCCGGCGAAATCCGCGAGCACGGGGATACGGATCCCCATGTGTGGTTAAGTCTATCGGGCGCCGTTTACGAGGCTGATGCGATCCGTAAGGCGCTTTCAGCGCTGCGGCCCGCGGACGCTCCTTACTTTAATGCGCGGTTTGCCGCCTTTAAAAAGCCTCTTGAGGCTCTTGCCGCGACTTACGCCGCGCGCTTTAAGAGCGCAAAGCGCCGGGTGTTTGTGACAAGCCATGCGGCCTTTGCCTATCTGTGCCGGGATTTCGGGCTTACGCAGTTAAGTGTTGAAGACACTTTTGCCGAGGGCGAACCCACGATCCGGAAACTTGCGGACCTTGCCAAACTCTGCCGCCGGGAAGGTGTGAAGACGATCTTTACCGAGGAAATGGTGAGTCCCGCCGTGGCGCGGACTTTGGCCAAGGAAGCCGGCGCCAAAGTGAAGGTGATCTACACGATGGAGACGGCTGAAGGCGGCAAAACCTATGCTGAGCGCATGAAGGCCAATCTTGAGGCAATTGCGCTGGCGTTAAACGAATAGGGCCGCACTTTTTAAAGCTGATGCCGGTCGTTGCGGGGATTTTGAAGAGACCTATAGAAAAGCGGGTTTTAATAGAAATCGAACTTGTTCCAAAATGGAACAAGTTCGATCCGGGCCTGAATGAGTCAGGTCTGAGACGGCCGTAAGCCGCTTTTACCGCGGGCGTACCCGCAAAAAAGCCGCAGCCTTTTTTGGACGGCGGCTTACTTTTAAGTGCCTTTAAAGCTAGGTTGGCGACGGCCGCAAAGGCGGTATGACATCTAATGGTTGTTCCCAGGTACCGGTCTAAGACACTCACAGGAGCAGCCACTTCTTATATGGTCTCTGTAAATGCGTAACAGAATTGCGGTACCGTTACGAAAAATCCTCGCTGTACCGAGGTTTTTTTACTCGAAAATTCTTCGTTACACTGAAAAATTTTATACAGAGGCTAATAGATCAGACGACTTTTTTTATTGGTACCGGGCTCTTGGTCCATTGAAATAAGGACAGAAAAAAGGCACATCCTGAGACGTGCCTTTCACCGCGTTTTTTCCGGGGCTCTTCTCAGAGGTCCTTGGCGCGCGGCTTTTCCCCGCGCCCGGCGACCGCCTTATCAAAGACGGCATTGGGAAGCAAACGCAGGATTTTGCTCAGCACCCCCATCTGCCACGGAATCGTGCGGTAGGAGACGTGCGCGTCAATGGCTTTGACGGCACGGCGCGCAAACTCATCGGCTTCGAGTAAAAACGGCATCTTGTACGGGTTTTTGGCCGTAAGAGGGGTCTTTACAAACCCCGGAGAGATCGTTGTCACATCAATCCCGTAGGGGCGCACGTCGTTACGCAGGCTCTCAAGGTAGCTGATGACGGCGGCTTTGCTTGAGCAATAGGCTTCGCTTCCGGGAAGCCCCCGGATACCGGCTACCGACCCCGTTCCCACAAAGTGCCCGCGGCCTCTGCGGCGCATGGGATCAATAAAGGCGTGGAAGGTACAGGCCATCGCAAAGACGTTGGTGCGGTAGATTCTCTCGAGCACGTCGAGATCTTCGTAGTACTCGGTTTTAACGCCGATCGAAATCCCGGCGTTCGCAATCACCGTGTCCGTGGGGCCGTGGGCTTCAAAGTCCGCGGCCGCGTCAATCAATGCCTTGCGGTCGGTGACGTCAAGCGCGTAGAGGCGGTGCTCTCCCGCGGGCAGGGCGGCGAGAACACTCTCGAGCTTCTCTTCACTTCGGCCCACCAGGCCCACGGTGTCGCCTCTGGCGGCAAAGATCTTGGCCATTTCCGCGCCGATGCCGCTTGAGGCCCCTGTGATAAAGATTCGCATGACGTCACACTGTCCGGTGAGAATTAAGCCTTTTTCGCGAGATCCACGAGGAACTTGATCGTTTCAATCGTGGCGCGGCGCGTGCCGGTGAGGTGAGGCGCCGTGAGCCAGCGGCCCGCCACACCCACGCTCGGGGTGGAATCCACGCCGTAACTCTGCCAGGTCGAAAAGGCCGTACGGGACTTGGCAACCACGGAGAAGGACTTCACGGCACCGGTGAAGTCGCTCTCAGAAATACCGTTCTTGGTAAACCACTTCGTGACGTCGGCGTTCATGCCTTCGACGTCCTTCCAGTCGTGCTCTTCCTTGATGATCCATTCCCAAAACGGCATATGAAGCGCGTCAAACTTACCTAAAGCTTCGAGAGCAAAGTACGTGCGCGGAAAGATCTCGTACTGCGCGTTCCAGGCAACGGGCACAGGAATCACCTTAACCGATCCGTCCTTGGGAAGGCTCTTGATGTACTCATCCATCATGGGCGCAAACGCGAGGCAGTGCGGGCACGTGTAGGCAAAGAAGTCATGAATGATGACGGGCTTGGCGGCAACGGGCACCGCGGGGCGCACGACAAGGTAGTCTTTGCCCGCTACGGGCGCGGCATTCGCGGTCAACGATACGGGAAGGGTGAGAGCGCCAGCGGCCCCCAAAAGCACTCTGCGTGAAATCATGTTGGTTTCGTCCCTGTAAAAGTTGTTTTTTTAATCCTGAAGTTTGATGAGGTTGCCCTGAATGGCGTTGTCGGCGAGGCTCTGGCGGATTTCCTCAGCCTGCGCTTCGGTGTCAAAAGGCCCCACGCGCACGCGGTAGAGCCTCTGTCCGCCTTCGTTACGGTAGCTGATCTGGGCGTCAAGCCCGATAAAAGCGATGCGGGCGCGCATGCTCTCGGCGTCCGCACTCTGACTGAAGGCCCCGGCCTGCACCCAGTAGCGGTGGGTGTCAAGCGTTTCGCCCTCACTTGTCCCCTGAGCTGCGGCGGAGCCAGGCAGAGCCGTTGCAGACTTGCCGTCGGCTGTGACCGCAGCCACAGCCCCCGGTTGTGCGGCCTGCTGCACCTCACCCTGACCTTCGGCGTAAAGCTTCTTGTTGGGGTCAAGGCGGCCGTCCAAAAGCTCTTCGTTTACGGCCACCGCGCTTTGGTCGACTTTATTCACAAAGGGCACGGGCGCGTTGTTGATAAACATAAAAACGGCCGCCGCCACCGCCAGTGCCGCGGTGACGCCCAGGGCAAAGGACCAGAAAAGCGCGGTCCAGCCGAAACCTGATTTTGTTCTTGCGGGCATCGTGTGTCGTTCCGTTTACATGTGTTCGGACGCGGAAATCCCGAGCACGTTAAGACCGTTACGCAAAACCTGACGTGCGGCCAAAAGAAGTGCCAGCCGCGCCGTACGCACCGCGGCATCGTCCACGAGAATCCGGTCGGCGTTGTAGTAGGCGTGAAAGTCCGCAGCGAGCTCTTTAAGGTACACGCAGATTAAGTGCGGTGCGAGATCGCGCGCTGCTACGGCCAGGGTGTTGCCGTAATCAGCCATCTTGGCAACAAGGGCCTTGGCCTGCGGGGAGTCAAGAAGCGTCAGATCGCACGCGGCGGCTTCTTGAGCGGTGGGCACCTTAAAGCCCTTTTCCTCGGCCTGCGTTAGCACCGAGCAGATGCGCGCGTGCGCGTACTGCAGGTAGTAAACCGGGTTTTCGTCGCTCTTTTTAACGGCAAGGTCAATGTCAAAGACAAACTCGGCGTCGCTCTTACGTGACACAAGGAAGTAGCGGGCCGCGTCGCGCCCGACCCAGTCAACGAGGTCTCTGAGCGTCACATAGGTGCCGGCGCGCTTACTCATCTTCACTTCTTCGCCCCCCTTCATCACCAGAAGCATCTTGTGCAGGAGATACTCGGGGAAGGTGTCCGGAATCGTGATGCCGAGGGTTTTGCTTGCGGCCTGAAGGCCGATACGCACGCGGGCCGTGGTGCCGTGATGGTCTGATCCCTGGATGTTGATTGCGCGCGTAAAGCCCCTTTCAAACTTCGCAAGGTGGTAGGCAACGTCGGGCACAAAGTACGTGAAGTGCCCGTCCTTTTTGCGCATCACGCGGTCTTTGTCGTCCTTAAAGCGCGCAAAGTCAGGGTCGGTGGTTCTGAGCCACAGCGCCCCCTCGGCTTCATACGTGTAGCCCGCCTTTTCAATGGCTTCAACGGCTTTTTGAACGCGCCCCGAGGTGTAAAGCGAACTTTCAAGGTAGAAGTTGTCAAAGGCAACGCCCAAGGCCTTTAAGTCGCTGTCTTGTTCGTTACGAAGGTACGCCACTGCATAGCGGCGGATGTTTTCCTTGTTGTCCGGGCACCCGCAGGCTTCAACCGTTTCACCGGCGGTCGTCACCACCGGTTTTTTCGCAAGGTAATCCCGGGCGATATCCATGATGTAGTCGCCGTGGTAACCGTTTTCGGGGAAGTCCTCGGGTTTGGCTTCGCCCTTAATTTCCTTGGCGCGCGCGGCAACGGAAAGCGTGAGGTTATCAATCTGCACGCCCGCGTCGTTGTAGTAGAACTCGCGCATCACCTTGTAGCCCTGGGTGGCCATCACACGCGAAAGAACGTCACCCAAAGCTCCCTGACGGGCGTGCCCCAGATGCAGGGGCCCTGTGGGATTGGCCGACACATATTCGAGCAAAACGCTTTGGCCCGCAAAGGCGGTGCTTTTACCGAAGTCTTCGCCCTTGGTGAGAACGTCCTTGACGGCGGAAAGCGCCGCTTCTTTATTGAGCGTCAGATTGATGAACCCGGGCCCCGCGATTTCAACGGCCGCCAAAAGCGCCTTACCGCGGGGATCGTTGTTAAGGGACGCCACGAGGAGTTGCGCCACTTCGCGGGGGTTTTTCTTCAGAATCTTGGCGCACTGCAGCGCCGTGGTGCACGCAAAGTCGCCGTGGGCGGCGTCCTTGGGGCGCTCCAGGCGCGCGGTGACGCCCTCGATACCGTTGGCTTTGAGGGCATCGTTTAAAAGCGCCGTAAGCGCGAGTTTCTGTTCTTCAATCATGACGGAAATCCGGATAGGGGCCGAGCTTCAGGCCCGCGCAGAGTACCTTTTTTGGCCTTCTGCAGCGTGAGTTTCGAAACAATATCAGGCAATCGCAAACGAGAACGTAAAGTCGCCCGCGCGATCGGTAAACAAACTTAACAGGAAAAGAAAAAGCCGCCTTCCGTCGGGGAAGACCCGAAACGGATAAGCGGCTTCGTTTTTCCGCTGTGCCCGTTATTTTAAAAGAAGCGGGCGGGCCGTGAGCAAAAGCCTCAGACGCGGCGTTTGTCGCGGCTGATTTCGGCGTAGGCCGAGTGATTGTGAATCGACTCGAAGTTTTCGGCGGTGACGTGGTAGCTCACCACGCGGCTGTCGGCGTTTAACTGACCGGCCATGTCGCGCACGATGTCTTCCACAAACTTCGGATGGTCGTAGGCAAATTCCGTGACGTACTTTTCGTCGCTGCGCTTTAAGCGGCTCCAGAGTTCGCAGGAGGCGGACGTTTCCGCAATGCGGATCTGGTCTTCAAGCGACATGTCGGAAGCCAGTTCCAGCGACACCGTCAGGATCGAGCGCTGATTGTGCGCGCCGTAGTCGCTGATTTCGCGGCTGCAGGGGCAAAGGCTCGTTACGGGGGCCTTAATTTCCTGCAGAACCTTCGTCACACCGTCCTTTTTCTCGGCGATGTAGCGGATTTCGTAGTTCATGAGGCTCTTAAGACCGGAAACCGGGCTTGCCTTCATCACAAAGAACGGCGCACTGATTTCGATGTAGCCGTTTTCGGCTTCCAGAAGTTCGAGCATGCGCGCAAGAAGGTTGCGCATCATGGGCTCGGACAAGGGTTCCTTGTTTTCGTAGATGAGCGCCACAAAGCGGGACATGTGCGTGCCCTTGTGCTCGGCCGGAAGGCTCACGTACATACTGGCCTTGGCAACCGTAGGCTGCGCGCCGTCAACGCTTTTGACGGTCATCGGAACCGTAAGACCCCTCACGCCCACGCGGTCAATGGCGATGCGGCGTGTGTCAATCGAGCTCTGCACATCGGGCAGAGGCTGTTTGCAAGTCGTTGTAGTCATATGCTTAGTCGATAAGTAGCTGCCTTATGGGCAGGGCGGCAGGCGACGGGCGCGGCCGCTGAACGGATGGCGATAATTTTCGTCCATCGTTCGACAAAAGTCGATAGTTTTCGTTGATGATACTCGGAAACGGGTGCGCGAATGATAAAGGATTTCATTCACGCGCACGCCGTCCGGGGCGCCGCGTGCGGGTATTTCTTGAGGAGAAGGACCTCAAAACAGAGGAAAATGCGTACAAACGGATGCGTTTGTTTACATTTGCAGGGGCCCGCCCTGCTGCAAAATACCGGTTACGTAATTCTTCTTACAAAGGTTTGTACACACCGCCATGGCGCTTTACATCAACGGCCGTCCCGTCAATCCCATTGTTCAGTTTCTTGTCTCCGCCGTGGTGCTTGCGGCGGTGGTGGGGATCGGCATATTGCTTCTGCCCGTGATCGGCGGCATTTTGCTTTTTGTGCTGATCTGCGTGGCGGCGCTTGCGCTTTACGGTGTCTACTGGCGCTGGCGGCACGGCGATCCGCTGGAAAACTTACGTAAGCGCATGCAGGAAGAGATGCGCGCTCAGGAAGACGCTGAAGACCGCGTGGCTGAAGCCCGTGCCCCTGAAGAGGGGCTCAAGCCCGGCGACAAGGCCCAGGCCGGCGTCAAACGCACCACGGTGGTGGAAGACGCGGTGGTTGTGGAAGAGATTAAGCGGATTCCGCGGGACACGCAGCAGTAAACGGTCTGAACGCAGAAAGTCCGCCCTTCGGGCTTTGCTAGTCGAGAAAAATTCTCCCAAATCTACCATCATGCTGCTGTAAGGTTAAACGGCGTTTTTTGAACCGCAGGAAAGGGGGCTCACAGAATTTCCCGCAGGAAGCCCGGGGCTTGAGCCCCGGGAGGAATGCGGGCTTTCGAAATTTTTTTTAATCTTGGCCCAAACGCAGCCAAACCATGCACATAGTTTTCGCTTAAGGTATATTCAGCCGCTATGAAAT
>ENA-UEQM01000500-UEQM01000500.1-human-gut-metagenome-genome-assembly--contig:-NODE-500-length-24214-cov-104.203091_pt1 | contig 24214 bp, 22 predicted proteins | sample MGYA00242948_ERZ507948 | MGnify/ENA primary metagenome ERZ507948 (study PRJEB26167, sample SAMN06115440) | human gut metagenome | host: Homo sapiens | place: China:Hubei | collected 2015-07-28... | reverse complement strand
ACTTGGGAGCCAAGGATATCATCCTCGACCCGGGCTTCGGCTTCGGCAAGAATCTCATCCAGAATTATCAGATTTATGATGAGATGGAGAAGTTGAACGTAATGGAACTTCCTGTGCTCGTGGGCATCTCCCGCAAAAGCATGATTTACAAGCTGCTGGGTGGCGATGCCACCACATCGCTCAACGGAACCGCTGTGCTTGATACCATCGCCCTGATGAAGGGTGCCAGCATCCTTCGTGTTCACGATGTGAAGGAAGCTGCTGAGGCTGTGAAAATCGTGGAAGCCATGACGGAGGGCAGAGTATGATAGAGTTTGGAATCAAAGATGCGTTAGACGTACTCCTGGTAGCCTCGCTGCTCTTCTACGTCTATCGCCTGATGAAGGAATCCCGCTCGCTCAATATCTTCGTGGGCATCATGCTCTTTGTGCTCATCTGGCTCTTCGTGAGTCAGGTGCTGGAGATGCGCCTGATGGGTTCCATCCTCGATAAACTGGTGAGCGTGGGAGTCATCGCCCTTATCGTCATTTTCCAGGAAGACATCCGAAGATTTCTATATGAGATAGGTTCACAGAAAGGCATGCGGAGGCTGGTCCGCTTCTTCCACTCCAGCAAGGAGAGCCAGAAGGAGGCGAACAAGGAAACCATCATGCCTATCGTGATGGCCTGCATGAGCATGGCTAAGAAATATGTGGGTGCCCTTATCGTTATCGAGCGTGGCGTGCCGTTGAAGGATATCATGGATACGGGCGAGGAGATAGATGCCAAGATCAACCAGCGGTTGATAGAGAACATCTTCTTCAAGAACTCGCCTCTGCACGATGGAGCCATGGTGGTAAGCAACAAGCGAATCATGGCGGCAGGCTGCATCCTCCCCGTGAGTCACAACCTGGATATTCCCAAGGAACTGGGACTCCGCCACCGAGCTGCCCTGGGTATCTCGCAGAGCAGTGATGCCATCGCCGTCATCGTATCGGAAGAGACGGGACGAATCAGCGTAGCCATCAAAGGAGAATTCAAACTCCGACTCTCGGCAGAGGAGCTGGAAAGCATCCTTACTCAGGAAATGTTATAAGTTGAGTGAAGAGTGAAGAACGAAGAGTGAAGAATTCATGTGCTTTCGTTCTTCACTTTTCACTCTTAATACTTCACTTTTCTTGGAACGTAAACCTTTACGATAATGATTATCTCCCGTTTTAGCTTTTTTTACACATTTTAGTGAGTGTTATTTCAAAATAAATATGTACTTTTGCAAAGTCGATGTGGCAAAACGGCAAAAAGTGCAAAAATGCAGCCTTACCCTTTGACATATCCACCATACGAAGATAATAAAATTATATAAAGAAAGAAATAAAATGGATTTATTACAGCAAATCGTAGCTCGCGCTAAAGCTGACAAGCAGCGCATCGTGCTCCCTGAAGCAGAAGAGGAGCGTACATTGAAAGCAGCCGATAAAGTTCTGGCTGATGATCTCGCAGACATCATCCTCATCGGTAACCCTGCCAACATTAAGAATCTCGCTGCACAGTGGGGTCTTAACAACATCGACAAGGCTACTATCGTTGATCCACAAAACAACCCTAAGACTGAGGAGTATGCTGAGAAGCTCGCTGAACTTCGCAAGAAGAAGGGCATGACCATAGAGCAGGCTCGTGAACTCGTAACTAAGAATAACCTCTACCTCGGTTGCATGATTATCAAGACAGAGGGTGCTGATGGTCAGATTTCTGGTGCATTGAGCACAACTGGCGATACACTTCGTCCAGCTCTTCAGATTATCAAGTGTACTCCAGGTATCACTTGCGTAAGTGGTGCTATGCTGCTCATCTCAGATCAGAAGCAGTATGGTCAGGATGGCGTAGTGGTAATGGGTGACGTTGCTGTAACTCCAAACCCTACAGCCGACCAGCTTGCTCAGATTGCCTATACTACAGCTCATACAGCTCAGTCAGTGGCAGGTATTGCTGATCCTCAGATTGCCATGTTGAGCTTCTCAACCATGGGTAGTGCCAAGGATGCCATCAACAAGGAGACAGGCAAGAGTGTTTATATCATCGACAAGGTGAAGGATGCTGTTGCTATTGCTAAGGAGAAGTTCCCAGAGCTTCACCTCGACGGTGAGCTTCAGGCTGATGCTGCCCTCGTTCCTGAGGTAGCTGCCAAGAAGGCTCCAAATTCTGAAGTTGCTGGTAAGGCTAACGTATTAGTTGTTCCTAACCTTGAGGTAGGTAACATCGGCTACAAACTCGTTCAGCGCTTGGGCGGTGCCATCGCTATCGGTCCTATCCTCCAGGGTATCGCTCGTCCTGTAAACGACCTCTCTCGTGGTTGCTCTGTAGATGACATCTACTACATGGTAGCTATCACAGCTTGCCAGGCACAGGATGCTAAGAAGGCGTAAACTAACTTTATTCAATCAATAACATTACAAAATTAACATTATGAAAGTATTGGTTCTGAACTGTGGTAGTTCATCTATCAAGTACAAGTTATATAATATGGACGATGAGTCTGTATTGGCACAGGGTGGTGTAGAGCGTATCGGTCTTGATAACGCTTTCATCAAGGTAAAATTGCCTAACGGCGAGAAGAAGCAGATTATGCACGACATGCCTGACCACAAGGAAGGTGTGAACTTCGTGTTCAAGTGCCTGCTCGACCCTGAAATCGGCGCCATCAAGGACTTGAAGGAAATCGACGCTGTAGGTCACCGCGTAGTGCAGGGTGGTGACAAGTTCAAGGAGAGTGTCATCGTTGACCAGAGCGTAGAGGATGGTATCGAGGAACTTTGCGACCTCGCTCCTGTTCACAACGCAGGTCACCTGAAGGGTATCCGTGCCGTTGACTCTTTGATGCCTGGCACTCCTCAGGTTTGCGTATTCGACAACGCATTCCACAGCACAATGCCAGACTACGCTTATCTCTATGCAATTCCTTACGAGTTGTACGAGAAGTATCACGTACGCCGTTATGGTTTCCACGGAACATCTCACCGCTATGTTTCTAAGCGTGTTTGCGAGATTCTCGGTCTCGACCAGAACAACTCTAAGATCATCACTTGCCACATCGGTAACGGTGGCTCTGTAGCTGCTGTATTGAATGGTAAGGTATTGGATACTTCAATGGGCTTGACTCCATTGGCTGGTTTGATGATGGGTTCACGTTGTGGTGACATCGATGCTTCTGCCGTTACCTACTTGATGGAGAAGTTGAACATGAAGCCACAGGAGATGGCTGACTTCCTGAACAAGAAGAGTGGTGTGCTCGGTATTACAGGTATTTCTTCTGATATGCGCGACATCGAGAACGCTGCCAACGAGGGTAACGAGAAGGCTCAGCTGGCTCTCCGTATGTACGAGTATCGCATCAAGAAGTACATCGGTGCTTACACAGCAGCTATGGGTGGCGTTGACGCTATCGTATTCACAGCTGGTGTTGGTGAGAACCAGACCGACCTCCGCGAGGAAGCTTGCAAGAACCTGGAGTATCTTGGCATCAAGATCAATAAGGAGGTTAACGACAAGGTTCGTGGCGAGGAAGCTATCATCTCTACCGACGACAGTAAGGTGAAGGTAGTTGTAGTTCCTACCGACGAGGAGATCGTTATCGCTCGTGATACAATGGAGTTGGTTGCTAAGAAGTAATCCAGCACAAAGATATAATATAATAAGGTGAAGACTAAAACAAATGTGATAGGTCTTCACCTTTTTAATTTTTTGAGATTTTTGAGAATGATGAAAACAAAGATTGTAACTTTCGGAGAAATATTGCTTAGAATATCTAAGCCTGGTTATCAACGTTTATTCCAAGGACACCGTATGTTTGGCAACTATGGTGGAAGTGAGGCAAATGCAGCCATCTCTTTGGCTTATTTGGGCGATAACGTGGAGTATGTTACCCGCTTGCCGTATGGCGAGATGGGACAGGCTGCGTTGATGCACCTCAGAGAGTATGGTCTGAATGTTTCTCATGTGGTGCGTGGTGGCGACCGTCTTGGAACTTATTATTTCGAGGAGGCTGTGGCAATGCGCAATTCTCGCGTGGTCTACGACCGCAAGAATTCTTCTTTCTATACCTTGAAGCGAGGTATGGTGAAATGGGATCAGGTATTGGCAGATGCAGCCGTATTCCATTGCTCGGGCATCACCTGTGCCATCAGCCGTGATGCCATGGAATCTACCATGGATGCCATCAAGCTGGCTGTTGCTGACGGCTTGACCATTGCCTGCGATATCAACTATCGCAAGAATCTCTGGGGATATGGCCTGGAACCTCACGATGTGCTCTTCCAGATGATGCAGTATAGCGACATCATCTTCGGTGACCAGAACGAGTGGGAGGTGGCCAGTGGTGTGCCTCACATTCCTTTTGAGGCTTTGGATGAGAACTATGAGATTGATAAGGAGGCTTATCTGGCGTATTTCCGCAAGATGCACCATCTCTTCCCTAAGTGTAAGAAGATGGTGATGGCGGTGAGAAATCAGATAGCCAGCAGTCATCACACCTTGAGTGGTCTGCTCTATGATGCAGTGGAAGACCAGCTCTATACAACAAGAATATACGATATAGAGCCGATAGTGGATCCGATGGGTGTAGGCGATGCTTTCGTAGCAGCCTATATTCATGCACATCAGAAGTGGGGTGATAAGAATCAGTATTGCCTGGACTTCTCGCTCTCGGCTAGTGCCATCAAGAATACGATACCAGGTGACCAGAACTTGGTAAGTGAAGAAGAAATCATCAATAACATGACTTCTTCGGGTGGACGCATTCAGAGATAAAAGCTTTGTTGATAGTTAATAGTTTATAGTTAATAGTTTATAGCAGGAACCGCTTTAAGCAAGATTGCCCTATAAACTATTAACTATCAACTATAAATTATACTTACGGTTGGCTTTCGCCCTCCACATATTCTTCCATAAACATGTGTTCGCCATCGAATACGGCATAGGTGAACTGCCATATCCAGTCGCCCAGAATCATCAGGCGGGTCTTCTTGCTCAGCATCAGATCCAGTTCGATGTGGCGATGGCCGAACATAAAGTAATCCACATCCTTGTGGCCCTGCATGTACTGCTTGGCAAAGCGGACCAGGAATTCCTTCTTTTCGCCCATGTAAGGCTCCTCCTTGCCATCGGCACGTTTCAAGCGACTATGCTTCGCCCAGTTCAGTCCCAATGCCAATCCCCAGCGGGGATGGATGGCATTCAAGAGGCGCTGACAGGTGCGGTTGTGGAACATTGCCTTCAGAAACTTGAATTTCTTGTCGGGGTCGCCCAGTCCGTCACCATGGGCAAGGAAGAAAATCTTGTCGTAGATTTCAACGGTCTGCGGTTTGTGGTGCACTATCATGCCACACTCTTCTTCCAGGTAGCCATACGTCCATAAGTCGTGGTTGCCGGTGAAGAAATGTACTTCCACTCCCATATCAGTCAACTCAGAGATTTTTCCCAGGAAGCGGGTGTATCCTTTTGGAACAACATTCTTGTATTCGTTCCAGAAATCAAACATGTCGCCCAGCAGATAGATGGCTGCAGCCTTGTTCTTGATGCTGTCGAGAAAGCGGACGAGGCGGCGCTCCTGCATGCGGGCATGCGGAATGGCTAATGAGCCAAGATGCGCATCAGAGAGGAAATATACATTTTTCATAAGCGATTCTTTTTAAGTGAAGAGTGAAGAATGAAGAGTGAAGAATTCAACGGCTTTGTCTTTATTCAAAGCCGAGTTCTACGCGAGCTTCCTCGCTCATCATGCTCTGGTCCCAGGCTGGTTCGAATACGAGGTTTACATTGGCAGATTTCACGCCTTCTACGCTATCTACCTTGCTGCGTACATCTTCCAGGATGAAGTCGGCAGCAGGGCATGATGGGGCTGTGAAGGTCATATCCAGCTCTACGGTGGCATCGTCCTTCACGTCAATCTTGTAAATCATGCCCAGGTCCCAGATGTTCACGGGAATCTCAGGGTCGTAAACGGTTTTGAGAACATCAACGATTCTTTCTTCTATCTTTGTCTTTTCTTCTTGTGTCATAATTTATATTGTTTTCTGCAAAGGTAACAATAATTATAGACAATGCAAAATAAATGGAGAATTATTTTTCCTGTTTGCGCACAAAGACATGAAAAATACCTGGATTTACAACTTTCCCTTGTCGTGATAGGAATAGAAACTGCCATCGGTGATGATGACATGGTCCATGAAAAAGAGGCGCATGATTTCGCATGCCTTCTGTATCTGCAGGGTGAGCTGGTCGTCTGCCTTGCTGGGCAGCGGACTATGACTGGGGTGATTGTGACAAAAGGCTATGATGGTGGCATTGTTGAGTACGGCTTCCTTGATGAGCAGGCGGATGTCGACGGCGGTTTCCGTGATGCCGCCATGCGAGAGACAACTTGCCTTGATGAGCTTGAAGTTCTGGTTCATCATGAGAACCCATGCTTCCTCTGTGTCGAGGTCCTGCATCTTGGGGAGCATGTAGTTGTAGATGGCAAGGGAAGAACCTAAATCGGGGCGGTTGCCCAACTTATCGAGGGCACGACGCTTCCCCAGTTCACAGGCAGCAAGGATGGTGATGGCCTTGGCAGGACCCATTCCCTTGTAGCGCGTGAGTTCCTTGATGGTCATCTTACCGAGCGAATTGAGATTGTTGTCGCAATCGCTCATGATATGTTTCATCAGGTCTACGGCACTCTCGTCCTGAGAGCCGGAACCGATCAGTATGGCTAGCAGTTCGGCATTGGATAGTGCTGATGCTCCCAGTCGCTCCAGTTTTTCACGAGGCTTGTCTTCCTCTGCCCATTGCGAAATAGAAAGCTTCTCACTCATAATGGATTATTTATAGAATGTCTTGTTGTATGCGCTGAATTCGCTTTGTCCCAGCACGCATCTCTTCCACCAAGCCGAGAGGAATCCGCAGCCATATCCCATGAGTTGGGTGAAGGCGGCACGGATGCTCAGCAGGCCAATCTTGATGCTGTGGTTCTCCCTGCTGCTGTCGATGAACAGCGCAATGGTGTAGAGAATGATGAAGAACAGGCCGATGCAGCCCAATGCTGCCATCGCATTGCCCAGGATAGGGAATACGTGTACGGTGCCCAGCATGTAAGGGAGGAATCCGAAGAAGAGCAGCAGGAACGTACCTATCACGCCCACGGTGAAGACCATCGGCAAGAGATGCACGAGCTTGAGACTCTCGGGATATTTCTTATAAAGGTTGATGCGGGCGATGCCACTGTTATAGACCTGTCGCCAGAATTTGCGGAAGTCGGTGCGGCGCTTGTGCCATACCCATGCCTCAGGGAACAGACGGCAACGGCAGCCTGCCTTGAAGATGCGGATAGAGAAATCGATGTCCTCACCGAAACGCATGTTGGAAAAGCCATTCAACTTGAGATAAACATCCCTGCGGATGCCCATGTTGAATGAACGAGGATAGAACTTATCCATCTTCTTCTTTCCGCCACGGATACCACCGGTGGTGAAGAAAGAAGTCATGGAATAAGAAATGGCTTTCTGAGTGTCTGTAAATGATGAGTGTGCCTTGTCAGGTCCGCCGAATGCATCGGCAGGCTTGCGGCTCAGCTCATCACTTACAGCCTTCAGATAACCTTCTGGCAAGACCACGTCGCTATCGAGTATCAGCAGATACTCGCCCTTGGCACGCTCGGCACCATAGTTGCGACTCTGGCCCGGACCAGAGTTCTCCTTATAGTAATAATGTATATCCATCAAGTGCTCGTATCGCTTGCACACTTCCTCGCAAGGAGTCTGCGAGCCATCCTCTACGATGACCACCTCGAAGTCCTTTTCCGTTTGATGGGTAAGGCTCTCTAAAAGTTCGTCCACTTCGTCGGGACGGTTGAAAACTGGTACTATGATGGAATATCTCATTATTCTTACTATTAAGGGTTAGTTTTACTCAATAAGAGCGTAATGTTCTTGTTGAAAAACGGATTACTCGCTTACACGACCGAGGTAGCTGCCATCGCGGGTGTCAACCTGGATAGTCTCGCCCTCGTTAACGAACAGAGGAACACGAACCTCAGCACCAGTCTCGAGAGTAGCTGGCTTAGTAGCGTTGGTAGCAGTGTTGCCCTTTACACCTGGCTCAGAGTGAGTGATCTTCAATGTAGTCTTCGCTGGCATCTCGGCCAAGAGGATAGTACCATCAGTTGTATCAGTAACCACCTCAACAACGTCACCCTCCTTCATGTACTGACCGCCAGTAACGTTCTCCTTAGCGATAGGCACCTGCTCGAAGGTCTCCTGGTTCATGAAGATGCAACCAGTAGCGTCCTCATAGAGGTACTGATAAGGGCGGCGCTCAACGCGAACATCCTCCAATTTGAAACCTACCTGGAATGTACGCTCCAACACGCGACCATCGGCAACATTCTTCAATTTAGTGTTCATTACAGTGTTACCTTTACCTGGCTTTCTGTGCTGAAAGTCGATGCAAACCCATACTTTGCCATCCATGCGGATGCAAGTTCCAATCTTAATTTCCTGTGAATTAATCATTTCTTGTTTATCTTGAATGTTATTATAATAATCTTCAATTCGGGTGCAAAGTTACGGCAAAAACATGAAAAAACAAAGGGAAAATCGAAAAAAACATAAATATTTAAGCTAAATTTGGTAGTTTTCTTGGTTATTTCAGAAAATATGCGTAATTTTGCAGCCCAAAAAGGGCGTGTTTTGCACTTTTGTGAAGAATATTAATTAAAAAATAAATAAGAAAAATGAAAAGAACATTTCAGCCTCACAATCGTCGTCGCGTGAACAAGCATGGTTTCCGTGAGCGTATGGCAACAAAGAATGGTCGTCGCGTATTGGCTTCTCGCCGTGCTCATGGCCGTAAGAAGTTAACAGTATCTGACGAGCACCACGGAAAGTAATTTCCGGTAGGAAAATTCGTCGGAGGACGATGACATTAAAAGCAGCAAAGAGAGATTCTTTGCTGCTTTTTGTCTTTTTATGCCTTTTTATGAGGTAATGAAACGCAAAAACTTGGCGTTTTATTTTGTATTGTCTTCGATTATTCCTATCTTTGCACCAAAAATTAAAGTATGACTTCATCTGAGTTTATAAATAAGTTTAAGAGTAAGTATCTTTGGGGAAATCTCGGCGCCATGGTTCTGGTGCTCGTGTTGCTCTGTGTCGGTGTTAAGTTTGGCATCGATATCTATACCCATCATGGTGAGGCCATCCGTGTGCCTGACATCAGATACAAGAATATTGATGATGCCACCCACATCCTCGATGATGCGGGGCTGGAAATCGTGGTTACGGATACCGGATATGTGCGCTCCCTGCCTGCCGACTGCATCCTGGAGCAAAGTCCGGCTTTCGGAGAACTGGTGAAATCGGGACATATCATCTATGTCACCATCAATTCCGACCATTCGCCTCGTATCACCATTCCGGATGTCATCGACAACAGTTCCTTGAGAGAGGCGATGGCTAAGCTCACGGCTATGGGATTCAAACTGGGGCCTCCGCAATATATTCCTGGCGAAGAAGACTGGGTGTATGGCATCCTGGTAAAGGGTAGGCATGTGGTAGCTGGCGACAAGGTTTCCATCGACGACATGCTCATCATACAGGTGGGTAACGGACAGCGTGACGCTTCCGACTCCATCGACGAGATTGATCCGGTATATCACGGCGAAGATGACGTGATGGAAGGCGAGGGTGATGGAACCACGGGAGATGTGGACAACTTCGAGGTGGTTCCTGGTACGGAACCTACTGAACCTGCTCCTTCGCATGAACACCAGCCGAACGAAGTGGTGGAGTAGGAGAAGTGAAGAGTGAAAAGTGAAGAGTGAAGAATTCAATAGTAAGTACGAATGATTTTTTTAGATTATATAAATAATAAGGTATATGCTCCTGTAGAGGATGACTTCGGGTTTGATGATGCAGGAGATATGGATGAACTTGATGACGAAATCCAGATGGATGAAGGCGGAGCTGCACAGGCTGGCAATGGAGGCGACGACCTCTATGAGCATTGGAAAGTGCAGGTGGATGCCAACCAGGATCCGGTTCGTATAGACAAGTATCTGGCGGACAAGATGGCTTATCAGAGCCGCAACCGCATTCAGCAGGCTGCCGATGCCGGATTTATCCACGTGAACGGCAAACCTGTGAAGAGTAACTATAAGGTGCGCCCTAATGACCTGGTTACCTTGATGCTCGACCGTCCTCGTCATGAGACAAGTATCAAGCCTGAGGAAATCGACATCAATGTGGTGTATGAAGACGACCAGCTCATGGTCATCAACAAGGAGGCAGGCATGGTGGTGCATCCGGGTGCCGGAAACTTCCATGGCACCTTGATTCAGGCTGTGGCGTGGCATCTGAGAGATATGCCTGAGTTTGATGCCAACGACCCGGAGGTGGGTTTGGTTCATCGCATAGACAAGGATACCAGCGGCTTGCTTGTGGTGGCTAAGACTCCAACGGCAAAGACGGCTTTGGGAAAGCAGTTCTTCAACAAGACTACCCACCGCAGCTACAATGCCCTGGTTTGGGGAAACATCGTGGAAGATGAGGGACGCATCGAGGGCAACATCGGTCGTGACCCTAAGAATCGTCTCCGCATGAAGGTGTTCGACCCGGATAGCGGCATCGGCAAGAGTGCAGTGACCCATTATAAGGTTTTGGAGCGCTTCGGTTACACCACTTTGGTGCAGTGCATCCTGGAAACAGGCCGTACCCATCAGATTCGTGCCCACATGAAGCAGATAGGTCATCCGCTCTTCATGGACGAGACCTATGGTGGAGCCGAAATCCTGAGAGGTCAGCGAAGCAGTAGTTACAAGGCGTTTATCCAGAACTGCTTCAAGCTCTGTCCACGTCAGGCACTTCATGCCAAGACACTCGGCTTTGTTCATCCAACAACCAAGGAGCAGATGGACTTCGACAGCGAGTGGCCTGAAGATTTCAGTAAGTTAATAGAAAAGTGGCGCGGCTTCATTGCAGGCACCACACAAGATACATTCAAAAATATTTAGTGATTATGGAAAATAGCAAGAGAACGATAGCCATCGTATGTGGTGGTGATTCTTCTGAGCACGACGTATCATTGCGCTCAGGTCAGGGTTTGTATTCTTTCTTCGACAAGGAGCGTTATGATATCTATCTCGTCGACGTGAAGGGCACTGATTGGCACGTGGCCTTGGATAATGGTGAGACTATTGAGATTGACAAGAACGACTTCTCGTTTGTAAAAGACGGCAAGCATGTTTACTTTGATTATGCTTATATCACCATCCACGGACAGCCAGGTGAAAACGGCGTGATGCAGGGCTACTTCGACCTCATCCATCTGCCATATTCTACCAGCGGCGTGCTGGTAGAGGCACTGACCTTTGATAAGTATGTGCTCAACAACTATCTCCGTGGCTTCGGAATCAACGTGGCTGACAGTATCTTGCTTCGCCGTGGTGAGGAGTATGATGAGGATGCCATTGCCGAGCGCATCGGTATGCCTTGTTTCGTGAAGCCAGCAGCCGACGGCAGCAGCTTCGGTGTGAGCAAGGTGAAGAATGCCGACCAGTTGGCTCCAGCCCTCCGTGTGGCTTTCATGGAGAGCAACGAGGTGATGATAGAAGGCTTCCTTGATGGTATCGAGATTTCTCAGGGTATCTACAAGACAGCCGAGAAGACAGTAGTGTTGCCAGCTACCGAGGTGGTAACCAGCAACGAGTTCTTCGACTATGATGCCAAGTATAATGGTCAGGTACAGGAAATCACTCCAGCCCGTCTCTCTCCAGAGACAGCAGAAGAGGTGGCAAAGACTACATCCCGCATCTACGACATTCTCCATGCCAACGGTATCATCCGCATCGACTACATCATCTCTAAGGATAAGGACGGTAAGGATAAGGTGAATATGCTGGAGATTAATACCACTCCGGGTATGACCGTTACTAGCTTCATTCCTCAGCAGGTGCGTGCTGCAGGTCTTGACATCAAGGACGTGCTCAGCGACATCGTGGAGAATCAGTTCTAATAATTAATGAGGAGTTAAGTAGTTAAAGAAGTTAAGGAGTTAAGACAACGGTAGAATTTAATGGTATGTAAAGATATCGTTTTAGAACATTTGTCTTAACTCCTATAACTCCTTAACTCCTTAACTCCCGAAAACCATAAAGTTATGAAGATCCCTCAAGAATTTGATACCATTCGCCCTTGGGAGCCAGAAGACCTTCCTGAGGTGTTCGACCGTTTGCTTTCAAACGATCAGTTTAAGCAAGTACTTGCTTATCTTTATCCACAAGTTCCTTTCGAGATGATTGCCCAGAAGTTGAAGGCTTGCAAGACCAACCTCGACTTTCAGTTGGCTTTAGCCTACGATTTTGTCCATGGCATCCTGAAGAAGGCAGCAACGGGTTGTGAGATGGATTGCACAGCCATCGATAATACCCGCAACTATTCCTTCATCAGTAACCATCGTGATATTGTGCTCGATTCAGCTATCCTCGATGTAATGCTTATCGATAATGGCTTCAAGACCACCTGCGAGATTGCTATTGGAGATAACCTCCTGTCGCTTCCTTGGGTCAAGGACCTGGTTCGTGTCAACAAGGCGTTTATCGTGGAGCGTGCCTTGAGTATGCGCCAGATGCTCGTGTCGAGCAAGCGTCTTTCCGATTACATGCATTTTGCCATCAAGGAGAAGAATGAGAATATCTGGATTGCCCAGCGAGAGGGTAGAGCCAAGGATAGCAACGACCGCACCCAGAAGAGTATTCTGCAGATGATGTCGATGGGTGGAGAAGGCAGTATCATCGAACGCTTGAAGCAGCTGCATCTTGTACCTCTGTCTATCAGTTATGAGTACGACCCATGTGATTTCCTGAAGGCAAAGGAGTTCCAGCAGAAGCGCGATAATGCAGACTGGAAGAAGGGCCCTATGGATGATTTGGTAAGCATGCAGACCGGTATCTTCGGCTATAAGGGTCATGTGCATTATCATGCAGCTCCATGTCTTGATGAGTATCTCGATTCTCTGGATCCTGAGACACCTAAGCAGGAACTGTATAATAAGGTGGCAGCCTATATAGATGAACAGATATTCAAGAACTACCGCCTCTATCCGGGCAACTATGTTGCCCTAGATCTTCTGGAGGGTTCTGATGCGCATCAGGCAGAATATACTGCGGAAGAAAAAGCTAATTTTGAAAGATATATGGAGAGTCAGCTTGCTAAAATTGACCTTCCTGGTAAGGATGAAGCATATTTGAAGGAGCGATTCTTAACCATGTATGCCAATCCGGCACGTAATTATTTGGCTGTAAATAAATAAAGTATGGATAAATAAAAAAAAGTCCGAGCCTTCATAAGCTCGGACTTTTTTTGTTTATCTGAATTGTTCTGCTTCCTGTTTCAGTGCCTGTTCGATGCCAATGGTATTGAAAGGTACAGGACCTCGGCTCAATTCCGGGATGTTGAAACTCTTCAGGCAGTCGTCGTAAAAGGTCGGCTCCTTTTGTGGGAGTACAAATGGCTTGTGGGCCTTGCCTTGCCGGTCGATATAGCAGAAGTAAGGTTTGCCGTAGATGCCATCATCCCGTTTGCTGATGAAGACAAACCATCTACCGGTATGTGACCAGCAGTGATAGGTGTCGCTCTTCTTGCTGTTCACAATGTTGAGGCTGTCGGTCTTGCCTGTCTGTAAATCCAGCATATAGAGGTCTGACTCTGTGTGCCAGGCTGGGAAGGTACCGTAATCCAGGACCGTGAAGAGACAGAATCTGCCGTCAGGACTAATCTTAGGATGACATACGGAACGGGATGAGTAGAGGGTGTCTATTCTTTCTCCAAATGTGCCATTTACCTCATTGAAGGGAATGCGCACCAAGGCATATTTCAGATTCTTCAGATTTTTCTGATTCTTGTCGGACAGTTCCTTCTTGTTGGCTGCACAGTAGTAGATGTATTTGCCGTTGGCCGAAAAGGTGGGAAAAGTCTCCAGATGGCTACTGTCGCTTGCCAGTGGTGATGAGATGATGCGGTTGTTGTCGAGGTCGGCCACATATATGTCGCTTGCCGTATCATATACTTCCAGTCGCTTGTCGGTATTGATATTGAAATCTCTCACCATTGTATTGGTTGAATAGGTGAGATATCTGCCCGAAGGATTGAAACTGTAGTATATTCCAGGTAAAGCCATGCCCTTGCCTTGCAGGTTGAGTTTTCTCAGTTTACCGTTACGGTTGAGTATGGTTCCTCCATTTTCACCTCTTAGATAGATGATGCTGAGATTCTCGTTCTGGTTGCCATACGCATACGTGTTCATCTTGAGATGTTTGAGCAGGGTGTAGTCGGCGATTATCTTTTCATCCCAGTTCTCTATACAGCGTTGTTTTGTTTTGGTCTTACTCCATACATCATAGGTTGGTTCTATGAGCTGATAGGTAAGATACGAGTCGATGCTGTCGCTCACCACTTGCCAGGTAAAAGGTCTGAAGGCCGTCCATTCCCCCTCATCGCTCTTGGAATATATCTGCACCTTGATGTTCTTGCCAGCTGCCTTCGCCAGGAAATATTTCCACTCTTTTAAGTCGAACTTCAGATTTTGGCTATTGCTGGTAGCCGTCAGGGTATTATCTGCATCATCCTCATCTGCTCCTTCGATGGTGAGTACTGTCTCGATGTTGGTGAGGTGCTTGTCACGAATCTTGAAGTTGAGCGGTGCGATGTTCACGGGGATGGTAACATCAGCATAGTCGGGATACATATTGGGCAGATGATTCTTCTGCTCTGCATTCTCATGTGTCTGGGCGCATGAGGCGAACAGAAGGAGTCCTGCCAGGGTGATATTTAGAATGTTCTTGTGTTTCATCTTACTTGCTTTATAAACTGGTTGTTGTTGTCTTGCTGCTCAAGTCTGATGTTCTTGCGCTTGTCGAGATACGTCTGCAGTATGGCTTTCTCTTCTGCACTGGCGTTTTTGCCGAGAGAAGCGAAAATGCGGTCGGCCCATCTTTTCCAGACGAATGTCTTTTGAAGAATACGAAGATATTTGCGGGTGGCGGCATAATTTCCTTTCACCAGATTGATTTCTGCGAGTCGCTTCACCATGCGGATGTTGCGGCAGTTGGGGGAATATATGTTTCCCAGCATGGCTGCCCGTTCGCAGAAGGTCATATCGTCTAGAGCCCAGTATAGTTCATTCAGTGCATGGATGGTGAGCAGGGAAGGGTTGGCTTCCAATGTCTCAAAGGTACCGATGTCTTTGTTGGGGTACTTCTTTAAGGAAGCAGGCTGACTGCGAAATTGAGCCATGATGAGGTCATGGTAGAACTTCATGTATTGGTTCGGGTTCTTATCCTTTTCTACCATGTTGACTACCCGGTTGTAGTTGCCAAAGTAGTATTCACAATCCACGGCGAGTGTCCTTTCCTGGTCTAATTGTGGTTTTACCAATTTGCCTATACCTGGATACGTATAGATGGTTTGGAAATCACAGAAGTAAAGGCGTTTGCAGAGCATGAGCAGGAAGAAGGTAATCACCAGGGTGGTCAGGCAATAGTAGCAGCCTGCTTTCATGATGTTCTCGAGGCTGCCTATGAAGACCAGTGCGCCGTAAATCCATACGCCGTATCCGAAGAACCAATGACATACGAAAATTGATATGGTGATACTGAATGTTGAGATCCAGATCGGAAGTCCCATGCGATGCAATGTAGGATTATTTTCGTCCATCGTTTCTATCTTATTGATAAACTTTCTGGTGCTGGCAAGTATTGTGGTGCTGACACGGAATACGCTGGCTCCACCGGCTATTGCCAGGATGCTGCTCAGCCGGTATTCGTAATCCAAACTGAAGCAGACCAACAGCGTCATCACTGCGAACGCAGCGATATTGGGTGCCCATGTTCCCTTGAAGCCTGCATCTCTCACCGCATATTTGATGTTGTAGCCAGCGAGAAGGATGCAGAGGGTAAGAATGGTAGCCCCCATATAGTGATAGAGATAGAACTGTGTGAGAAAATCACCAGCCATACATGCCAGCCAACCTGGTTTTTCCAGATAGGTGGTAAGATAATCCCATGATGCCAGGAACAGCTGGTTCTGCTCCTGGTAATACAGATGATAGGGATAGCAGAATTGGAAGAAAGCAAAACATGCTATAGCCCCAAATACATATATGATGAATATGCAAAAGCTTTTTAGATTACTATTCATAATTTGATAAGTTTGGTTATTGCAAAGGTAGAAAAAAAATATAAGAATAAGTAATAAAAATGCAGAAATTTGCTTGTAGGGGGCAAATTTCTGCATTTTTATTATCTTTCTGCGATACATTCCATCTCAATCAGCCATCCTGGCCTGCAGACTTTGGCTTCTACGATGATGCGGGGTATCTGCGGATAAAACTGTTGCATCATTCTATCTACCGTATGATAGTCGGAAATATCTCGCAGGTAGATGATGAAATATTGGATATCGTTCATGGTGGCATCGCCATCTTTCAGCAAGGCTCCTACGTTCTCCAGCAGTCTGCCGGTCTGTCTTACAATATCTTCTTCATAAACTACGTTTCCCAGTTTGTCGATGCTCGCCGTGCCTGAGATGAAGTATTGCTGCTTGAAATGCTGGCTTCCATCAGAATTGCTGCAATGCGTTGGCAGCGTAACCCGGGTTCCCCTTTCGAAGGCTACGCCATATTCATGGGTAGGGTTCAGATGTTCCAGTGCCTGGAGATACTTCTTGTCTTCTTCCTTGATGCCGGGGAAGGTGAGGAAATCGATGGCTACTGCTGCATGGCGAACGGGAGTGGCTCCTCCGATGCCGGTGCTGGCGATGTAGTGGGTGTCGGCAGTTAATCCTTCCTTGTCGAAAATGTCGTTGCGTGCTTCCACTACGCCCTGGTAATTCACGTCGATGTTGGTAACGTATATCCAGGTACGCACAAGATTACGTTCCATTGTCATATCCGTATCTGCAATGATTTGCAGATATTTGTTGAAAAGAAGGTTGGTCTGCTCGTATGAATCCTTCCCCTTTGCTTCTTCCTCCGTCAGGCGAAGACTATGGAATAGGAGTGGTGTCTCATCGTCCGTGGTCTTGACCAGAAGTGAAATCTTGCTGCCGCAAAGGGGTGTTTGCTCTACGATGGTGAGGTGGATATCTTTCAGATACTCCTGATAGAGAAGAGAGTCCTGGAAATCCTGAATCTGATTTTGGGAGTCGCTGAGAAATACCTTGCAATATTGCAAAGTGCGATGCTCCTGTTTCTCAATATCGAGATAATTACCTAGTTTTAGATACAGAAAGTTGAGGCGGTCATTGAATGTCCCCATCACTTCTGGTGTAATAATGCTGTATTTATCCATCTTGTTTTGTCTTTTCTTCTGAATATCTTCTGCTTTTTTCTGCAAAGTTACGGATAATTCATGAGAAAAGAGAAAAACAAGATGGACTTTTGAAGAAAATACCTACTTATGGTGATGGGTATTCCTGCTATCTGTAAAATATTAGAGCGATTCGAGCATGCGCTTGATTACAACTTCGGCTGAAATCTCGCGGTTGGCTGCCTCTGGAATCACCAGGCTGTTCTTGCTCTCGATGACATCATCGGTAACAATCAGACCGCGGCGAACAGGCAGGCAGTGCATGAAGCACCCGTCGTTGGTCCAGCTCATGTGCTCCTCGTCGATGGTCCAGCTCATATCCTTGCTCAAGATCTCACCATACTGTGCTGGGTCTTTCACGCCCGGACAGCTCCAGTTCTTGGCATAAACGAAGTCTGCACCTTCCAGTGCCTTCTTCTGGTCGTACTCCACTTTGGCGTTGCCTACGAACTTTGGATCAAGCTCGTAGCCCTCAGGGTGAGTAACCACGAAATCAACATCGGCTGCGTTCATCCACTGGGCGAATGAGTTTGGCACAGCCTGAGGCAGGGCACGGCAGTGAGGAGCCCAGGTCAAAACTACCTTAGGACGATCCACCTTTTTGTGCTCCTCGATGGTGATGAGGTCGGCGAATGCCTGGAGTGGGTGAACGGTGGCTGTCTCCATGGCGAAGACTGGGCGGCCGCTGTACTTCACAAACTGGTTTACGATGGTCTCGGCATAATCGTAGTCACGGTCTTTCAAACCGGCAAAGCTGCGCACGCCAATCAAATCGCAGAAGCTACCCATTACTGGGATAGCCTCCAGCAGGTGTTCGCTCTTGTCGCCATCCATGATAACGCCACGCTCTGTCTCCAGTTTCCATGCACCGGCGTTCACGTCGAGCACGATCACATTCATGCCCAGGTTCATCGCAGCCTTCTGTGTACTCAGTCGGGTACGGAGACTGTTATTGAAGAATATCATCAGCAAGGTTTTGTTCTTGCCCAACTCCTGATAACCGAAACGGTTTGCTTTCACTTCCTGTGCCTCGGCGAGTGCTGCTTTCAAGTCGCCAAGGTCTTCAACATTAAAGAATGTCTTCATTGTTATTTCGTTTTTTGTTTGTTATTTCTAATATAATGCTATTGAATTCTTCACTCTTCACTTCCTTGTTTGTCCATTTCCTGTAATCAACCACTTGTAGGTGGTAATCTCTTCTAGCGCCATTGGTCCGCGGGCTCCGAGTTTCTGGGTACTGATGCCAATTTCTGCGCCCAATCCGAACTGTGCGCCATCGGTAAAGCTGGTAGGAGCGTTTACATAAACGCAGGCTGCATCTACCAATGCCTGGAACTTCTTCTGGGTTGCTTCGTTATTGGAAACGATGCTCTCGCTGTGTCCGCTTCCGTAGGTGGCGATATGCTCGAGTGCCTCATCTTCCGAAGCCACGGTCTTGATACCCATTTGCATGCTGAGCCATTCGGTGTTCCAGATGCTCTTCATGTTAGCATCAGTTTCCTTCATCTTCGCTTCGCTTTCCTCTGCCTTATATAATAAGGTGTCAGGATAGTGCCCCTTTAATGCCTCGTAGGCCTTGGCATCAGCATGAATCTTGGTCTGCTTCTCGGCGAGCCCCTTGCAGAGGGCAGGGAGATCGCTTAATCTGCTTTCATGAATCAGCAGACAGTCGAGTGCATTGCATACGCTTACTCTTCGGCACTTGGCATTTGTGATGATGCGCTTGCCCATCTCCAGGTCGCCATCTTTATCGAAGTAGCAGTGTACCACGCCAGCTCCAGTCTCGATAACCGGCACTTTGGCAGTATCACGAACGAAGTTGATAAGCTTCTTTCCACCTCGAGGAATGCAGAGGTCGATATAGCCCACGGCATTCAGCATTTCGCCTGTAGCCTCATGGGTAGCTGGTAGAAGCGTACATACGTTTGGATTCACGCCATACTTTATCAACACCTTGTGGATAAGTTCGACACCCGCTGAGTTTGAGGCGTTTGCATCCTTTCCACCTTTCAGTACGCATGCATTTCCACTCTTGAAACAGAGAGAAAAAACATCGTAGGTTACATTAGGACGAGCCTCGTAAATCATGCCGATGACTCCGAATGGAACGGCTACTCGCTGCAGGTGCAATCCGTTATCGAGTGTCTTGTCTTTGAGAACTCTTCCGAGTGGTGAGGGCAGGGTGCTTACGTGTCTCATATCCGAAGCAATATCCTGGAGTCGTTGCTCGGTGAGTTGCAATCGGTCGTAGAGTGGGTTAGCCTTGTCCATCTTAGCCAAGTCTTCTGCATTTGCCTGGAGGAGCGCAGGAGTCTCGGCGATGATAGCGTCAGCCACCGCCTGCAGGATTTCATTACGTTGTTCGTCGCTGAGCAAGCCCAGGGTCTTGCTGGCAGCCTTCACTTTTTGGAAAGTCTCTTTCAGTTCCATTCGCTATTTCCTTTCTTATTTAATGATAAGATGTTATTTCGTTGCAAAGGTAAGTATAATTATTGGAAATCGCAAACTTTATGCAAGAAAAAGTGATGGTTTTGTATAAAAATGTATAGTTATACGGAAAATGAGATTAAAAAAGGTCAGGCAGCGCCTGACCTTTTTGTAATGGTATCTTCTAATAATTTTGATACTGCCAGAAGAATTACTCTTTATCGTTTTCTTCAGGATGAGCCATCAGATACAGTTCCTTCTGGCGTTCTATTTCTCTTCTCAAGTCTTCCTTGTCTGGCAAGTAAAGCTTGTATTTAGCAGCGAACATCTGGTCGTTTTTTGCGAGGGTAGAGTATCGTGCTACATCCGAATCTGTTTCGGTACAAAGGATGATGCCGATTGTAGGGTTGTCGTCTGGTCCTTTTTTCATCTTGTCGTACATCTGAAGGTACATATCCATCTGTCCTACATCCTGGTAAGTGATGCGATTTACCTTCAAATCGACCAAGATAAAGGATTTAATGAGGTAATTGTAAAATACCAAGTCGATATAGTAGTCATTCTCCTCGGTTCGGATATGTTGCTGGCGAGCCACGAGTGCATACCCCTTTCCCATTTCCATCAAGAATTTCTCTAGGTTATTGATGATGGCAGTCTCTAATTTTGATTCAGCGAGGGATGTGTCTTCTGGCAATCCAAGGAATTCCAAGACAACTGGTGATTTGATGTATTCTAGCTTGTCTTGCTGATAAGCCTTTGTCTTGTCTTGCATTTCGTTAACGACTGGCTGCTTCTTCTTTGACATAAGAAGACGTTCATAATATAAGGTGTTGATATTGCGGTTCAAGGTTCTGAAACTCCAACCTTGCTCGAATGCCTCCTTTGCATACCATTCACGAGCCTTCTTATCTCCTACTCGTATAAGTCGCTCGTAATGAGACCAAGGAAGAAGGCGTAACTCGGATTGGGCAGACTGTGTCTGACCTTTTTGGGGAAACAAAGAAGATTCAGCAGACAGTGTCTGCTGTTTTTGCTTTTTGAATTCCTCAGACAGTGTCTGATGAATTGTTAACTCTTTGAATTTCAGGTAGAACTTCTTGAAATTCATGATGTTTGTCTCCGAGAATCCTTTTCCGAATTCCTTGGTCAAAGCAGCCGAAGCTACCTCTATCACATGCTTTCCGTATTCAGCACGTGATGCTCCGTTCTGTTCTTCTTCCACAATACGTTGTCCAATTCTCCAGTTTCTTTCCACCAGAGAATAATTGACGGCAGCAAATGCTTTGCTGCGAGCCTTGCTGACGATGGAGCGCAAGTCGTTGACGAGCATATTGTCTTCATCGTTATATTTCTTGTTGAGTTGCTTCATGATGCTTTTATTAATGACTCAAGTTTCGCAAGTAACCTCCGGTCCCCGAAGGGGGCCAACTTTCAATAACCGCTGGTGGAATGACCGAAGGTCATGGAACCTGCGGACAACCAATAGTAGGGAGAAAGCGTCCCCAAAGGGGGCGAACCACATCCAGTCTTGCTCCTGTTCGCCCCCTTCGGGGACGATAAGAGAGTTTCTGTCACTATCCGCAGGTTCCATTCCCTTCGGTCATTCCACCCGCGGTTATTCACATTCGCCCCCTTCGGGGACGGTAGAATGCTACTTGCGAAACTTCAATTAATGAAATATGTTGCAAAGATAGTACTTTCTTTCTAAAAATCCATCTTTCCCATCACTTTTTTCGATAAAAGTTTGGCGGTTTCACAAAAAATGCTTAAAAATAAATCAAACGAACTGTAGCGCATAGAAACAATATATGCATAGTCGTACAACACGAGATTTGTTGTCGTACGACTATAGGGTGTGAAGTTGTACAATTATAGGGTGTATGCTTGTACAACTATAGGGTATGATGTAGTACAATTTTAACGTGTTGCCACTAGGCTCAGCAGAGGTGCTGACTGCAGTCGGCAGACCTGCTGGCTAGGCTCAGCAGAGCTGCCGAGCCTAGTGCCAATCTTCGAGAAGCCATATTCTCTTACTAAAGAAACTGCTCCGCTAACCTGCGAATTTGTATCCTCTAACAAATAGTGAGATAACGTGCGGAATCTATCTTTTTTAGATACATTCCGCACGTTTAAAGCATATTTTCTCTGTCGCAGAAATACTTGGGACTTTCTTCTGCCATTGCCTACATTTGCAACCGAAATCAAGCCCGAATGACCGCTGGTTTGAAGGTGTGATGTGAACCCTAGGCTCCAATACTTTTGTATATACAGCGTGTTATAAAGGTAAATGAAATGAATATCAGGGTTTTAGATATAGGTTTTTAGTATTAGAAAACTAGTTTTTCGAAACCATGCCTTCACATCACAGCCTTGCCTTCACACAAACAGGGATTTCATCTTAGTCATTGAGATTTCTATCTTAGTCACTGAGATTTCTATCTTAGTCACTGAGATTTCTATCTTAGTCATTGAGAGATTTTTTTTTTGCGTATCTTCACGAAAGTTCAGAGTGAGTCGAAAAAAAGCAGTATCTTTGCGCCGTCATTCAGAAGGAGATGCCGAATGTATATGGTTGGTTGGGGTGCAGAGTAGTTGCCTCTCTTGCTTAAAGAGTTAAAAATAATAGTTTTTTGCTTTTTCGCTTGCCCGTTTCCATTTCTTTTTGTATTTTTGCTTCTGATGCAATATTAATATTATAAACTTGATAAAATGATACGACTTATGGACAATATAAAGGCGATATTGGCAGGCTTGTCCTTGACGATGGCTGTGGGGATGCCGGCAGTGGCGAGTGATGAACTTACAATGGTGGTAGGTACTTATACCGACCAGAGTACTTCGGATGGAATGTATGTTTATCGTTTCAACCAGCATACAGGGAAGTCGCAATTGGTGGGCGATGTGCAGGCAGGCAATCCTTCGTTCCTCATGATGAATCATGATGCAAATCGGGTTTATGCCGTGAGTGAATATGATGATGGGCGACAAGGGCTCGGGGCTTTCGTACTCAATAAGAAAGAGGGTTCGATGACTCCGCTTGGGTATCAGAAGTGTGGAACGAAGGCTACTCGACAGGAAAACAATATGCCTGGTGCTGCACCATGCAATGTGATGCTGTATGGCGGATATGTAGTGACATCCAATTATAATGGGGGTGATATTTCCGTATTCCCAATCAAGGAAGATGGAAGTGTGGCGCCAGAATCGCAATATTTCGATATGCATCGACAGGGGAGTGGCGTGGTTTCGCATATCCATTGCTGCCAGATGACTCCTGATCATCAATATATGCTTGCCAATGATTTGGGGAACGACTGTATCTGGCGCTTCCAGGTTGATGATGGCAAGGAATTCTTATCCAATCCTATTCTTGCCTATCAGGCACCTAAAGGAACGGGACCACGCCATCTTGTATTCAACTCAAAAGGCAATGTGGCTTACCTTATAGGCGAACTGGATGGCACGGTAACCGTATTGGGATATAACAAGGGTATATTGCAGGAGTTGCAGCGCATACAGGCTTCAAAGACCCGTACGCTTGGAAGTGCTGATATTCATCTGTCTCCTGACGGTCGCTTTCTCTATGCATCCCATCGGTTAACCGATGAGGGCATCTCAGTATTTGCCGTAGATAAGAAATCGGGGCTGCTCACAAAGATAGGCTTCCAACCCACAGCTGCCCATCCTCGCAACTTCGCCATCACGCCTAACGGTCAGTTTATGCTTGTGGCGTGCCGTGACAGCCATGTGATTCAAGTTTTCAAGCTCAATAAGAAAACAGGAATGATGGTTGATACGAAGCAGGATATAAAGGTTGGAAAACCTGTGTGTGTGCAGTTCGCAAATTAGCCTATCACATTGCATAGTTGGTTGATGGCTGCATCAAAAGTGGTGAGGTCTTTGGCTCGCTTTCTGATGGCTGTCTTGTAATTATAGATGGTTTGCGTAGAATAGAACAGGAGGGTGGCCAGTTCCTGACCATCCGTAATTCCCAGTCGCATCAGTGCATAGATACGCAGTTCCTTGGTGAGACTGTTAGGGGCAGGGAGAACTATCTGCTTTTCTGGCAACAGCAGTTGGTTGAACTCTTCCACGAAATTCGGATACAAGTCAATGAATGCCTTGTCGAAGCGAATATAGAAGTTGGCTGCCTCTTCTTCTGCCAACTTGTAGCTGTTGATGGCAGTCAGAAGATCGGCAGTTTGCTTTGCCTTGATTTTGCGGCTTACCAATTTGCGATAATCATCCAGTTTCTTGATATATACGGCACTGATGTCCATAAATAAATGCATATAGGTCTCTCTTCGCTTATTGGTGTTGAGCAGCTTCTGGTTCAGTTCGTCCAAGAGTGTATTTTGGCTTTTTATCTCCCTACGGCTCTTGGCTAGACGCTTGTTCATCTTGAATGCAAAGAAA
>ENA-UEQM01000490-UEQM01000490.1-human-gut-metagenome-genome-assembly--contig:-NODE-490-length-24600-cov-11.991192_pt1 | contig 24600 bp, 13 predicted proteins | sample MGYA00242948_ERZ507948 | MGnify/ENA primary metagenome ERZ507948 (study PRJEB26167, sample SAMN06115440) | human gut metagenome | host: Homo sapiens | place: China:Hubei | collected 2015-07-28... | reverse complement strand
AGGAAATGACCCGCGCGCCCCCCGCAGGGGCATTGGCGCGCGTTACCTGGCGGCGGCACCTTGCCGCACGCTGGTGGACTTCGCCCCCCGGAAAAAGCGCTGTTTTACCCTTATTGAGCTGCTCATCGTTATAGCGATGATCGCGATTCTGGCGGCGATGCTGCTGCCTGCGCTGAATAAGGCGCGCGAGAGTGCGAAAAGCATCGGTTGCGTCAATAATTTAAAACAGATCAATCTCGCGCACGGCCTCTACTCCGACGACAGCCGCGACTATATCGCGGCGGGGTTTCAGGCAAAGACCAAGATTGCGTGGCCGGTCTTTCTGACTCCTTATATCGGCCGTTCGGGGGCGGAGAAGATTTTCCGCTGTCCCGGTTCGACTCCCGCGAGCAGCAAGTCGATGAAGTGGTATGTCGGCATTTCCCCGAAGTTCCCGGAAGAGTGTCAGATCAGTTATGCGCAGAGCGTCGATATCTCCCAGCTTGCCAACAACGCGGGCGTTCAGCAGCTGAAATACCACAAGCGCGGCGAATTCAAAAAGCCGAGCATCACCGGAATCGGCTTCGACGCCTATATGAACAAGTGTCCGTTTGAAAGCTGCGCCGGTTACTACTCCTTGACCAATGCCTCCCACTTCTACGGACAGGATTACGGCCACGGCGGCGGCGTCAATCTGATGCTGCTGGACGGACATGTCGGAAAAATCACCAGAAACCAGATCGATATCGCGGTCCTGAGTTCCGACAACCGGATCAAGAACTTCGGCATCAACTGGAAAACCACCGATAACTTCTGAGGATCGCCATGACACTTTCTGCGAAAACACTGCTGGCCGGCGCTCTGCTGGGATTGGCCGGATTGCTTCCCGGAGCCGAACTCTGGCAGGAGGCGGAACACTATGCCCGCACCAACTGGGATGGCGTCGCGCTGTTCCTGCAGCCGGACGGCAAAGGAGCTTCGAACCACCGCGTATTGAAGCTATACAACGGCAAGGCGCCAGCGGATTCCGACGGCTATTTCGCCGAATATGAGATCGAAGTGCCGGAGGATGGCGAATACCACGTGTGGGCTTCGCTCTCTGACCCGGCTTCCAACTGGGCTTCGCCGGTCAAAATCCAGTTCGACAGCCTGCCGCAGATCGATACGTCGGGCTGCCGCTGGAAATCCGGCGCTTACGGGCTGCCGCATCCCAACCGGGTGCTGGGCTGGATCAATCCCGGTTCGGTCAAGCTGACCAAAGGCAGGCATAAAGTGGTTTTCCGGGTTTCCGAACCGCGCAGGTCGGACCGGAAATTCATCAGCTATTTCGACGGCTTCTACCTGACCACTGCCGCCGGCGTCCGGCCTCCCGCGAGTTACCGCATCGCCCCGAATCTTCAGCCTGCCTGGCGGGACGTGGTGAAACGGGCCGGTTCCTATAAACAGCTGGCCGACAGCCTCAAATACGGTTCCGAGGTCTGGCGGGAGGCGGAGGACTATGTGCGCACCAACTGGGGCGGCAAGGTCCTGCTCGCCCGCGAGGACGGCAAGGGCGCTTCCGGTTCGCAGATCCTGCGCGTCTACACCGGTAAGGCGCCGGAGGGAACGGACGGCTATTTCGCGGAATACCGTATCACAGTACCGGAGGACGGCGAGTACCATGTGTGGCTCTCCATCTCCGATCCCGGCTCCGCGTGGGCTTCGCCGGTCAGAATCCGGTTCGACGGTCAACCTGAGCTGGATACCGCCGGAATGCGCTGGAAGAGCCGTCCTTACGGCAACGGCCAGCTCGGCTGGGTCACGCCGGGCAAGGTGAAGTTGACCAAGGGAGAGCATCAGGTGACGGTCCGCGTCACCGATATGCGCAGGATGAGCAAACAGTATATCTGCTTTTTCGACGGATTCTATCTCTGTACCGGGGAGTTCCCGACCCTGCCGGACAACTACCGGATCGCTCCGAACCTCCAGCCGGAGTGGAAGGAGGTGCTGGAACGGGCCGGTTCATTCCGGCTGCATCTCTACGAGCTTGAAAAACAGCAGTTCAAGGCGGTGGTCGATACGCTTGCGCCGACGGAACAGATCAGCGACGCCAACGCCGAACTGGCCGAAAAGCGGCTGATGGCCCGTCCGCTGCCCGATCCGGCCGGACGGAAACGGCCGCACCGCTTCGGGGTGCACGGCATGGAGAAGCCGTTCGTGCTGGCGGGCGTGATGCCGAAAGAGACCGAACGCGCCTTCGAGCTGCTCGCCCGCGCCGGAGTGGATACGCTGCGCACCGCCGAGCTCTGCTGGCACCGGCTCGGCAACGACGCGCCGCCGAAGTTCGATTTCACTGAAATCGACTATCAGGTCAGGTTCGCGCAGAAGTACGGCATGAACTTCATGTTCACCATCGGCTATCCGCCGGGAAAATTCAACTTCGGCGGCCACCACCTCTCCACCTTCCGCCCCGAACATGAAAAGCTCTTCCGGGAGTATCTGCGGATCATTCTGCCGAAATATGACCGCTATGCGCAGTACTGGGAGTACTGCAACGAAGTCGATGCGCCGCAGGTGTGGTGGCGCAAGGCGACGGCCCGGGAATACGCCCGTGACTGCCGGATCGTCCGGGACGAGATGAAAAAGCTCGGCATCAGAACTCCGCTGCTCGGCGTTTCCGCGACTTATTCGCGCACCGACAGGCACGACCCGAAAGGGGAGGGCCGCGCCTTCACCCGCACCGCCGCGGCCGCGGGAATGGCCGACGTGCTCGACGGCTATTCGCTGCACTACACCTGGCCGCTGAAGCAGCAGCCTTTCGTCGAATTTTTCCGCGACCTGACGCCCGGCGGCGCAAGCCGCCTGCTGGTCAACAGCGAGGAGGCCGGTTACACCCACCCGTCGGATGTGATCAAGCTCTTCGCCCGCGACTTCTACCTCTACGGCATGGAAAGCGTCTACTATTATGTGTCGCGGGACTGGATCGAGGCGGGGAATCCGATCTATTCCGGTTTGTTCGATATCGACTGGCGGCCCAAGCTGCGGCTGCTCAGCTTCGCCGCGGCAGTGGATGCGATGAAAACCCGCGAACTTGCCGCGATGGCCGAACCGGCTCCCGGCGTCGAAGCCTATCTGCTCCGCAACCCGGAAAATCCTGCCGACTGTGCGGTGGTCCTGTGGAAAAACGGCGGCGATGAAGCCCACGGCAGCCGCTTCGCCCGCACCGCCGCCCCCGCGCCGGTTCAAGTCGCCTTCCCCGCCGGAACCGTTGTCAAAGCGGTGGACTGGAAGCTGGACGAACCCGCTTTCACCCCGGCGGCTCCCGTTTTTGAAATCGGCGCACAGCCGCTGATCGTCTACTGCGACAGGTTGCCGGAGTGGACTCCGATTACCCCGGAAGAGTGGCAAAAGACCCGTCACGCAGTCGGCGTCAACACCTCCGAGGCCAATCTTCCGGGGCAGTAAAACCCGCTGTCGGGGATGGTTCAGGAGGAATCAGCGGCGGGAGTATTTCCGGTACATCTGCTGATAGAAGAGTGCTTTTTCGACTGGAACGCTGGCGGGCAGGTGGTTGCCGCTGGCCAGAATGAAGTTGTTGCGCTTTTTGCCCCAGGCGAGCAGGTCGGCCATGTACTGTTCGATTTCGACATGGCCGGCGGAAGTCAGGAAGCGGCAGTCGATGCCTCCGGCCATGCCGCAGCGGTCGCCGTAAAGCTCGCCGAAGCGGCGCAGATCCGAAGTCGGCTCCATGACCAGCATGTCGATGCCGAGTTCTACGAAATCGCCGAAAAATTCGTCGATGGTGCCGTCGGAAGTGAAGATCACCTTTTTCCCGGCGGATTTGACCGGTTCGATCAGCCGCTTCAGGTAGGGGAAAATGGTTTCGCGATACCAGCGCGGATGGGTGACGGGGCCTTCGGTCCAGCAGAGGTCGTCATGCACCATCATCACCGGGACGGAGGTTTCGGCGAAGGCGTCGAAGAATTGCTTCACCCAGTGGAAATAGCTCTCCACCACCTCCTTGAACTCCTGTTCATACAGCCCCATCAGCAACAGCAGCTGTTCGATCCCGTAGATTTCGATCAGCCCGGAAAAGAGGGTGGTGTAGACTCCGGCGGTACTCAGGACGCCGGGATAGCGCCGCTGAACCTCCGCATAGTCACGCTCGAAACGCTCCACCAGCTCCCGGCGCGGAAAGAATGTGTATTCTTCGCTGGGACGGAGCCGGATCGCCTCCTCGATGTCGGGATAGGCGACGCTGGTTTCGGCGGTGAAATCGCTGCCGTCGGAGGCGAACACCGCGTGTCCCATATCAGTGACGCGTCCGCCGGCGGCGAGGATGGTTTCCCGGGAGACTGTGACATGCCAGTTCAGGCTGTAATCCCACTGTTGCACGAAGCGGCGGACCGCCTCCTCCCGGCTCTCCTCGCCGGTGATCTCGACGCCGGTGACGGCGGTGAGCAGTTCGAGGTTGCCTTCCACGCCGTATTCGGTGCGTGGAATCCGGTCCGATGCCTGATTGCAGATGGCCGCCCAGCCGTGTTCGTATGACATGATGCACCTTCTGATTATGGAGTTTCATTCGGGAATGCACACATTCAGTTTAGCCGGTGCAGCCGGAAAAAGCAAGCCGGCCCGGGAATTTTTTCAGGAAATCATAACGGGACGCCCTTCCCGAAAATCAGCTTCGAGTCTTCCGCCGCCTGGTTTCCCGTTTATTTCTTGTCTTCATTGGAGAAATTAGATACAGGAAGAAAAAATTTTCCAAATTTCAAGAAAATTTTTCCGGTTTTTATGATAATCAGGCTTGACTTTTTTCCATAAGAATGTCATAATTAATAACGGAGCAGGAAATAATATGGGAGAGCTGTAATGGTCATACGCTTAAAAGAAATCGCCGAAGCTGCAGGAGTCCAGACTTCTACAGTATCGCTGGTATTGCGGGATCATCCAAAATCGCATAGTTTTACGCCAGCCACTCGGGAACGGATTCTGACATTGGCGGATCACCTTGGTTATTACAAGAACAACCGCCGGGGTGCAAAGCGTTGCGGAAATATTGCATTTCTGCTTGCTGGAAATATTCAGGATGGCTGGACAAACCACTATTTTACCAGTTTTCTGAATGGAATTGAAGATGCTTGCAATGAGGCCGGTTGCAATTTGATCATCTCCCGTTGTCGAGCGGAAGAATTCACTGCTCGCTATTTTCCCAGCCGTAATGGCGAGCGGGCAATCGACGGTGTAATCATGATTGGTTATATCACCCGTGAACTGATTGAAACATTACAGAATAATCATCTTCCCTGCCTCTCCATTGGTGACGATCTGGCAACAGATAACTTCGGGATAGCCACTTATGCAGTAAATGCACCGAACATGTATATGCAGATCTTGCGGTACCTTTCCTCCATGAATCATACTCGTATTACACTGTTGCTTGAGGAACGCGAACGTCAACATGCGCTTGCACAAGAATTGCAGCGAGAGCTTGAGCGAAGCGAACTGGCCGAAAAAATCTCCTGTAGCATTCAATTCAACAAAGCCGAGTATACCGATGCCGAAAATGGTCAGGATTTTCTATGGCATCTTGTCGATATCATACCGGAACGCCGGCAGACTGCCGTTATCTGTAATGATCGAATCGGTATCAACATTCTGGCTGCTCTGCCGAAATACAATTTGAAATGCCCTGACGATCTATCTCTGGTTGTCGGATGTGATAGTGCAGTCTGTTCGGTCACTTCACCACCGTTGAGCGCAGTCAGCATGGAGAAACAAGTAATCGGCTATCAAGCGGCACGGACTCTGTTGCAGGCGGTAGAGGAAAGCAAAATGCTGACTGCCGCTGATTCTAGGAAGGACTTCCAAACTCGGCTGATTATTCGTGATTCAGTGAAATCATTGTAAACTCAAGTCTATATTCATTCACAAATAATAAGAGGAAACAAAGTATGAGAAAAAGAATCACATTAATTGAATTTCTGACAGAGAAAGCCTCTCAAAATACACTTTTCTCTTTTCTTGTTGTTCAGCAGAAATACTTTACTGCATATAAATTTACATTGATTGAGTTACTTATAGTGATTTCGATAATTGCGATTTTGGCATCGATGTTGCTGCCGGTTTTGCAAAAAGCCCGTGAGGCTGGTATCACTGCGAAATGCCTGAACAACCAAAAACAAATTTTTCTCGGATTACATTCCTACACTGCCGATTATAACGACATGGTTCCCAAATCCTATGCTGATCAAGGAATCAATAAAGAATGGAACTGGAAACTCAGTGTCAACGGTTATGTTAAATCAGCGCTATTTATCTGTCCCTCTATCAAGGTAAATCACACTGTTTACCTATCCTATGCCCGAATGGGAAATGACTGGTATCCGAATGCGTTTGGTTCTGCTGGCAGCTTCCGTATTCTCAGGTTGAAAAATCCTTCTCTACAGGTTGCATTTCTGGATGGTGTCATTGTTGGTTTCAACGAATATTGTGCAAATCCCGGTTCTCTCTATACAGTCTGGAGCAACTGGGGAGCTGAAAGATTGGATTCTGTTGACATGACCTCAACTCCGCGTGCATGGGGACGACATCACAACAATCGTTTCAATATTGCGTGGTGGGATGGACATGTTTCCAGTGCCACTTCCGGGCAGATAGAACAGGAGAATTGTAATGTTTCCTGGGAATGACAGGTGCCTTCTCCGATTTTCATAATCTTTCACGGTCTTCATAACAATTAATTTGATAAGGAATGACGTATGCATAAATTAGCAGGCCTGTTTTTATTCACTATGCTTTTGGGCGGAATGCTTTCTTCAGGTGCCGGAACAATTACCACTGTTTCGGAATTGCCTTCTGAGGAAGAAAATTTGTTAACCGGTGGAGAGTGGCAAGCCGAGTATGGAAAGTGGTCTACAGAAAAAACAATGGACGGAGAGCCTGTAATTGCCCTCTCTCATTGGGTTCAGCTTTATTACTCCAAGCCCATCAAGGTGGAACCGGGTTATCGTTATTGCTTCGCCGTCAAGGCAAAAGTTGAAAATTTCAGCTTTCTAAAAAAACATCATTATGGATTTGGCTTCGGCCTTGAACAGTTTCGTTCCGAAATGGATCGCAATGGCAACTGGTATGAGATGTATGCATATGGCATATACGGCGAAGGTGATCATGACTGGACCGCCGCACGAGGTAGTTGGATTCCCAAAGACACTACGGTTTGGTTGCGTCCGGCGATCTTAGTCAAGTCCGATATCAGTTCCAAAGCTTGGCTGAAAGAACTGGTTATCTGGAAAGAACCACTGCAACCAAAGAGTAGCTCCAAGCTCTCCAATATTATTGAAAATGGTTCATTCGAAATTGTTTATAGTGTCGATACCACTCCGTTCGGTTATTGGTTGTTTGATCCGTCAGGCAAGCGTATGGAATTCGGCACGCTTGCCGTTGCAACGAAACAGGAGGCTGCGTTGCAGGCTTCCAGCCTGTTATTGAAGCAACCTTGTCAAATTCAATCGTCAAGCGGCAAGCTCGAAGGTGATACTCTGACCGCCGTGATCAATGTCCTTCCGCGCAACCTCGGCAATGGTAAATTTTTTGCCAAAATCAATCTACTGGATGCCAATGGAATACTACTCGCAACATTGCCGATTGGTGAAATCTCTGCTGTTACAAATGACTGGCGGGAACTAAAACGGGAATTCGACTGCCGGGAATTTCCGGCTGGAACTGTTGCTGCCCAAGTCGAGTTGGCCGTAACCGGAACACTACCGCTGGAATGCTATGTTGACGATCTCCGACTTCAGATCCATACTCCATTACAAGGTCTCCCACACCGCCCTTACCGTCCAGACTCCATAGCCGTCACGGTTGATGTCTCACGCAAGGGCAAGCTATTCACCAGTCCATTGGATTCCTATGATCACCATTGCGCTGATCGAATCTATTCGTATTCGATCGGCACAGCAGGACCGCATCTTGAGGGACCGGGGCGATGGTTTGAAATGCGGCACAAACTCGGTATCCGGTATGTCCGTCTTCATAACGGTTTCGATTCCGGTCTGTTAACTGAACATCTTCCAGTGGCAATGGTCAAAGAGCCGGAACAATATTTTCACAGCCAGAATGGCGAAACCGGAGTGTGTTTCTGCGCCTCACGAATCAATCCGAAAACCGGTAAACCTTTTCCACCGGTTGTCACTATCGATGCTGATGGTACGATGCATACTGATTTTTCTGGAATCGGTTACTATCTCGACAATAGTATTCTGAAAGGTGGTTGCCGCCCGATTTTCGGATTAGAGCCGGTTCCCGCTGCGTTGGCGATTAACAATGATACCCACCAACCTCCGAAAGACATGAAGCGTTGGCGGGAATTTGTCGCTGCATTTTTCCGCTGGCTCGTAGATAAATATGGAAAAGATGAAATTCGGCAATGGATCTTCGAAACCGGCAACGAACCCTCGACCGAGTGGACTTTTCACGGACGCGGTGACCGTTCCAACGTATTGAATGATTTTCTGGAAATGCAGGACTATACTATTGCCGGTGCACAAGATGTGTTGCCCGAAGTCGTCATTGCCGGTCCCAGTGGACCGCCGAGACGTTTTTTTCTCCCACTGCTCAAACATGCCGCAAACGGCCTCAATTATGCTACCGGCAAGGTCGGTACAAAGCTTGATGCAATCAGCTATCATGGCTATCTAGGTGGTACGCCGCAGGATCTTTCATGGCGTTTCAGCGAGGAAGAAGTGTTTGCAATGATGCGTTACCGCGATTATTACGAAAAGCTGACCGGTAAAACGCTGCAAGTCTGGAATACTGAATTTGCTGCAATCTTTCTTGAAGTAACTCCGAAAGAACCTCCTGCCAATGCTTACGACAATCATATTCAGGCAATCGCCACGCTGCATATGGCAAATTTTTCTTATCGCGCAGGGGTGGAACGGATGGTCTTTTTTTACCATTCACCAACCTATTTTGCACCGGTGCGTGGAGACTGGAATTTCAAAAAATCCCCAAATCAAGCGACTACGTCCGAGTTTGTCGGAGAACCGACAATGCGTACTTTTCACGGCGTAATTAAGCCGGTGGCACGCATTTTTCAATTGCTCAGTTGGCTGAATGGTGGCAGGGAAATTGCCACTGCGGCCGACGCCGAACCAATCTATTCATTGGCAGTCAAAGATGGCAACGCAGTCAAACTGTTACTTTACAGCTTCGATGTCGACCCGACTCAAACCTATTCCTCCACGGTGACGGTGAAGTTCTCCGGACTGGAACCGAAAAGTCTTTATAGAGTTATCCGCAACGAGTTGAACAGTCGAAAAGCTAACTCCTGGTATCTCGCCACTCGCGATCAAATTACTCAGAAAGAATGTGAAGACGATATTTCTGTGGTGGACCGCCTGAACCGCGAAAGCGAGTTTAAGCCGGAACATCTTTCCCCGGTCATCGCCGATCAAAACGGAGTAGCCGTCCTGCAGCTGAATATGCCCGTAATGAGCGCCTCATTACTCGAACTTACACCTGATATCAGAAAATAAATATTAATGAAATATTTCCGAATCATTGGGAAATCGTTGATGTCCGGTCGGAGCATATACTGGATTATTTCTTTTTCCAGATTGCAGGTCTGAATAATCACTTTCGCCCCGCCCGATTCGTACTGCGACTTGCATGATCAGCAGGAAGTGCACTCGGGCGCGCAAAAAACATTATCGGCAAGCCGGGAGCGGCATTCACTCTGAAAATGCAACTCTTTCATGATCATCCGCATATCAATCAAATAGCCAGTTCATCACGCCGGAGCCGTTCTGACATCGCTTCGTAATCGGCGCGAATGCTTTATCCCCGTTTCCCGCCGGTTTCAAGCGGCATATCCCTTGATAACCGGGCCGATTCATGGTATATTAACAGGATTTGTCACGGTAACCAACGGTATTTCTCATGTTCAGCAATTCGATTGTACGGCGTTATGCGGTATTTCTGTGCGGGGTGGCCACGACCGGCTTCAGCATCAGCCTGATCACCAAGGCGGGACTCGGCACGCCGCCGATTTCCAGTCTGCCCTATGTGTTGTGCGAAATCTTTTCGTTTTCCTTCGGCACTTTCACTTTCGTATTCAACCTGGCGCTGATCTTCGGCCAGCTGCTGCTGCTGAAAAAAGAGTTCACACCGGCGCAGTATCTCCAGATTCCGGTCACGCTGCTGTTCAGCTGCGTGATCGACCTGGTGATGTTCCTGCTCTCCGGGCTTACGGTCGAAGCGTATCCCGCCCGGATCGCGCTGCTGCTGGCCGGATGTGTCACGCTTGGCTTCGGCATCGCGCTGCAGGTGGTGGCGGAGGCGATCTACATCCCCGGCGAAGGCCTGGTGCGCGCCATCGCGGCGAAGCTCAAAAAGGAGTTCGGCATCATCAAAACCGTATTCGACTCCGGCATGGTCACGATGGCGGTGATTTTGTCGCTGGCCTGTTGTCAGGCTGTAGTCGGCTTCCGGGAGGGGACGATCATCGCCGCGTTGATCGTCGGCTCCATCGTCCGCTTCTTTATCCATCGGTTGCAGCCGGTGCGCGAGTGGTGCCGCGCTTCCCGTCTCGAACAGGCCTGAGCGGTCGCCATAGGCAGCCGGGATTTCGCCCCTTGCCCGCCGAAGGCGAAATCCCGGTTGCGCATGGGTCAGTTTTCGGAGGGGGCGTGGCCGGTGATCTTCTTGAAGATGCGGGAAAAATAGAAGGGATTCGCGAAGCCGAGACGGGCGGAGGTCTCCTTGACGCTGAGCTTCCCGGTGCGCAACAACTGGCGGGCGGAGCGGATCAATTGCCGCTGAACGTATTCGCCGGGCGAGATGCCGAGATTCCGGCGGAAGAGTAAATTCACCTGCTGGGGCGAGAGGTTGAATTCCCGGGCCAGCTGCTGCCGGGTCGGGTGTTCGAGCAGCCGTTCCTCCAGATAGCGGAGCATGCGGTCGAGCCGGGGATCGGCGCCGCCGGTTCCGGTGCGCTGCTCGTGCAGATAGAGCCAGAACTCCTGCGCCAGCAGCCGGGCGAGCGCGGCGGAACAGGGGCCCGGATTGGCCAGGGCCTCGTCGAGCCGGTCCGCGACGCCGAAAACGGGATGGGCGTACCGGAACACCGCCAGACGCGGCGGAGGTTCCGTCCGGTCCGGCTGCTTCACGGTCAGTTCGAGCCGCAAATACGGCACGGGGCGGGGGGAGGATGAAGAATAGAGCGCCTCCTCTTCCGGGCGGAGCATCAGGATCATCCGGCGGGTGAGTGGCACCGGATCGCGGCTTTCCGGCAGGAAGAATTCGATTTCGCCGCCGGTCAGGAAGAAACGGAATGTGCCCGGCTGGGCGACGATGCGCTGCGGAGTGCCGGGCTGCCGCAGCCGGCGCACCGCGACAGCCGTGAATTCCGGAATCGCGACGGTCTGGGCAAAGAGAACTTCCATCGGCTAAACTTCCTGTTGAAGGGAGCGGGGAAAGACCAGTTCCTGGGGCAGCAGCAGCCGCTCCGCCCTGCCGTCGCCGCCGCGCTCGCGACGGCGCAGCAGCTGCTCGAAGAGGGCGAGGCCGAGCCGGCGGTTGTTTTTGTCCGCCGTCACAAGCGGCAGCGTTTCCTCGAACATGCGGTCGGGGCAGTTGTAATAGTTGTTGTCGTAGCCGGCGATCCAGAGGTCGCGGTTGGGCTTCAGCCCGAGCTTCCGGCAGGCGGCGGCGACGGAAAAGGTGACGCCGTCGGAAGCGCAGACGACCGCGTCGACCCTGCCGTGAAGCGCCTGATACTCATAAAGCCGCCCCGTCGCCTCGTAAACCCGGCAGTCGAAGTCCCGCCGGGTCGGCGTCCGGTCCTGGTCGTAGTAGGTGTATTCCACTGCGGGCAGCGGCTCCAACCCGGCCTCGCGCATCGCGTCCTCATATCCCAGATCGCGCTGGACCAGCCAGTTGGGACGGGCCGGATCAAGGGAGTTCAGCCGCCAGTAACGCAGGATGCGCTTTTTGCCCTGCCCGATCAGCCAGCGGGTCAACTCCGCACATCCCTGCCGGTGGTCGGAGGCGATCACGTCCGCACCCGGGCACTCCGGCGTATCGGACTCATACCGGACCAGCGGAATCCCGGCGGAACGGCAGCCGTCGAGCAGCCGCCGGATCGCTTCGGAGGGAGTCCGGTTCTGGTGGAGCAGGATCAACCCGAGCGGATGCTCGCGCACCAGATGTTCCGCTTTGGCAGGGGTGAAGTCGCCGGTTTTGAAGCTGAAAGTGTGGCAGTTCCGGCGGACCGCCTCGCGGTTCAGGTGGTAGAACACCTCCCACTCGCCCCAGCAGCTCGCCTCGTCCTCCGGGTAGACCTCGTCGTCGAGGACCGCTACGGTTTCAGTGAAGAGCGTCGATTTCCGGGGAGAGCCGGCATGGGCGGCGCTGATGAAGCGCCGCCGACCCTCGCAGTTCAGGAAATGTTCCGCTTCGAGCGTCTGCAGCGCGGCCCGCACCGTGGTGCGCGAAACCCTCACCTGACGGCACAGCTCCTGCTCGGAGGGAAGCTGGTCGCCCGGCGCGAAAACGCCCGCCGCCAGCGCCTGCCGCAGATAGTGGATCACCCGGGCCCGGGGCGGGAGGAAAATGGTCTGTTCTCCGGTTTTCATGATCTCTCCAGAATGATTGTCCTGTAACGGAAGATACCGTCTTTTTCCGGAATTTCAATACCGCAATCATACAATCCATATAAAAAAGATACCGAAAACGACAAATTTCGGATATTTCGGGAAAGATCGGCTCCATATAGATACTGTCATATTACGATCGGATATGAAAAATATACATTCGGATATTGGTTCGGATTCCGGTATGGAGTATAATTATAGCAGGGAATCAAAATGCCGACTCCAGAGGAAAGGACGTTCCATGAAACGAAAAGGGAAGATTCCGGCGGCGGCGGGAGTTGTCGCGGCCTGTGCGATGCTTGGCGCCGGCGAGCTGCCCGGTGGCCCGCTGACGGTCGAAGCCTCCGCCGCCGGATACTATCAGGTGCTGGGGCTGGACCGGGAGCGCCGCGACTTCGATTTCAGCGCGACCCTGCTGGCGACCAACCGGCCCGGCAATCTGTTTTTTCCGGGAGAACAGCCGGAGATTACGGTGCAGGTGCGCAATACCGGCGCGAAAGCGCTGAATCTCACCGGGGAGTGGGTGCTGGTCCCGTGGGGGAACCGGCAGTATCCGGGAAGTTGCTGGCACTCCACAGCGGAGCGGTTCGGGGAGGAACGGCGGATTCCGGTCAGGCTGGAGCTGCCTGCCGGCGGCTTTGCGGACCTGAAGCCGGCGCTGCCGCTGCCGGAGAGGTTCGGCGGCTATGCGCTGCTGCTCGATCTCGGGAAGGAGCACGGGCGGCGTCTGGTGTGCTCCTTCGCCCGCTCGGTACGCAACGAAGCAAGGCCGGGACGGTTCCCGCGGCAGGCGGTGGAACTGTTCGACCCCGAGGTGATGGAGCGGCTCGGCTTGAGCGCGGTCCGCTTCGGCGTGCCGTACAACCCCGAAGGCACGCCGCAGCGCGAACAGCAGGAGCGGGAACTGCGCGAGCTGTGCGCGAAGATGAAAAAACACCATATCGGCGGCGTGCTGGAGATCGGCGCGGGCACGACCGGTTTTCCGATGGGAGTGGTCCGGCCCCACCTGCTGGAGAACGATGAGATGGTGCCGGAGGGCAAGGCGGATTATGCGTGGCATCCGAAATATGACGAAGATTTCCGCCGGTTCGTCGGAGCGATCGTGCGGGAGTACGGCTGGCCGCGCGGTCCGGTGAACGGGATCAAGCTGTGGAACGAGCCGTGGGAAGGACTGTCGATCGCCGGATGGGGCGCGGATATGGTGCGCTACCGGGAACTGTACCGGATCATGGGCGAAGCGACCCGCGCCGCCGAACAGGCTTCCGGCAACCGGGTGCTGGTCGGCGGCTGCGATTCGTCGAGCAACACCTTCGACAAGCTGTTTCCGGATGGAAGCGGGGAGTTCACCCCGTACTTCGATTTTTGCAGCATCCACTACCAGGGGCTGACCGCTCCGTCGCTGTACCGGCAGTGGATCGACCGCCCCGGCCGCGACCGGGTGCTGATCTGGGATACCGAGAGCTGGACCGCCAATGCCGATGACACCCTCGCGATGGTGATCGCCGCGAACCGGGCGGCGGGCTACGACCGGTCGATGGGGTTCTACTGCGGCTATGCGTTCGGCAACTACGAACACCACGCGCCGAACCACAAGGCGCAGGCCGAAGTCATGACCGCCGCCGGTCCGCGGCAGGCCGAGCTGCCGCTCTACTCCTTCCCGATGGCGGCGGCGCTGGGCGCGGCGCAGAAGTTCATCGGTGAACGGGAGTTCGACCGGCTGGTGTACCCGGAGGGGCTGCCCTATGCGTTCCGGTTCCGCGGCCTGGACGGCAACGCCGACGACGCGACGGTGGTGATTGCGGGAGACCTCGGCTCCTCGTTTGCGGACTACAGCCGGTATGCGGCGGTCCGGCCCCTGAGCGAGGTCCGGGGCAAGGCGCGCCGCGCCGCAGAGCTTGACGCGCTCAAACCCGGTACGCCGCAGTGGGAGGAGGCGAAGCGGGAGGCCGTCCGGCGGCTGCCGTTCTTCCGGATCGGTGACGACAACCTGATCGCGGAGTGGAAAGGGCTGCTGAAACAGCCGTGGGGCTTTGAAGGCGTGACCTTCCGCTTTCCGGCTTCGCCCGGCGCTTACGCCGTGTACGACCGGTACGGCAACGAGATCGCGCCGCAGGGCGGCGGATATGTGCTCGACCTCGGCAATGTCAGCCACTTCGTGCGGCCGCTGCGCGCCGGAGGAGCCGCCGAGATGGACAACGCGCTCCGGCAGGGACAGCTGGAGGGAATGACTCCGGTGGAACTCAAAGCGTATGACTTCCTCGACCCGGTGGCGCCCGGCGCGGTGCTGCGGCTGCAGATACACAATCTGCTGAACCGCGAGCTGACGGGAACGCTGAAGGCTTCGGTCGGCCGATTGAAGCTCGACTGCCCGGAGCAACTGACGCTGAAGCCCTTTGAAACCCGCGAGGTGGCGGTGAAGGTCACGGAGGGAGCCGCCGACCCGGACAACCTGTATCCGGGCAGTTTCGTTTTCGACGCGGGCAAAGACGGTGCGGCGGAGCTTCGCGACACGATGCGGGTGAACCGGATCGCGCGTAAAACCATTGCGGTGGACGGGAACCTCTCCGACTGGACGGGCGTGCTGCCGCAGAAGGTGAGCGGAGCGGAAGGCCCGGAGCGTTCCGAAATGGAGGCGGCGTGGCTTCCGTTTGAAAAACTTTCCAGTCAGAACGCCGACGGGCAGGCGGAGGCGAAGCTGGCGGCGGACGACCGGTACTTCTATTTCTGCTGCCGGGTGAACGATCCGCAGCCCGATGCCGGCACCTTCCGCTTCGAGACCCTCGACCCCGATCAGTTTTTCTACCCGGAAGTCAGCTATTCGCTCGATCGTGACCGTACTTACACCGTGACCGTCGAACAGGAGAATGGCGCGGTGACGGCGGCGGCGGGCGTGGAGGCCCCGGAAGGGGGACGGCGGCTCTCCTCGGCGATCCGGCCGGAGTCGGACCGGATGCGCTTCGACTTCACGCTCCCGGCGGACCGCGGCACGCTCGTGACCGCCTATTTCCCCTACGGCGACTTCCGGGCGGACTGGAATGCGGAGGTGCGCATGCTGGACAGCGCGACCGGCCGGGTGTTGGCGGCGCATCCGGTGCGGCGGCTCCGGGAGGGCGGTTTCTTCCGCTTCCTCGCCTCCGGCAAGGTGTCGCTGGAGGTGCGGAACTTCCACCGCTGGGAGCCGGGTTCGGGGCGGCTGGCGGGCATCTTTTTCGACCCCGCGGCAGAGGCGGCCTCCGGCAACTCCGCGCGTTTTCTCGGTGTGGATGAGGAGCGCCCCGGGTTGTGGCGCGGCCGTTACGGCAGCGCCGGCTGGATCCTGCCCGGCGAAAACCGGCGGCAGCTCTCCGACGGCATCGGGGCGGTGCAGCGGCATGACCGGGTGCGCCTGACTCACCGCTGGCCGGAGGGGGTGCGCCGTTTCAGCTACCGCAAATGGGCGGTGCTGCCGGATGGCTGCGACGGCGGCTTTTCCAATATCCAGATCGCCTTCAATTCGATTCCGGCGGACCGCGACCCGGTGATGCTGGACCGGCGCCCCGGCGTCCCCGCCGGATTCATCAACCGCCGCACCTCCGACCGGGAGTTCGCGTTGAACAAGGTGGCGGACCGCTTCGGCGGCGGCACTGAAATCTGGCGGCTAGAGGTGCCGGATGCGCCGCGCAAGCACTTCTATCCGCGCCAGCCGAAGGCGGCGTGGGAGGGGGCGGTCAAAGACGGCAGACTGGCGATCCGCAGTGAAAACGGTGTGCGCATCGTCGAGGCGGCGATCCCGTGGACGGAGATGCCGGAGGTCAAGGCGCTGATGGATGCGGGCAAGCCGGTGAAATTTTCATTCCGCGCCAACCGGGCCGGAGGCGCGCCGGTGGAGTTCGCCCGGGGCCGTTCGGCGTCGTACCGGGGCGGAATGAGCTTCCACCCCGACTGGAAACCCTGTTATGCCAATGAGATCGAATTTGCATTCGAGCCGAAGGAGGAACGATGATGAAGTACAGACAAGTGCTCTCCGGGGCCGTCCTGGCGGGCGCGCTGGCGCTGCCGGCGGCTGAACTGGTCCGGGTGGATTTCAGCCGTGAGGATGCGGCGCAGCCGCCGCGCAGCACCGGTTATGTGCCGGGTGAAGTGATCGATCTGCCGACCGGATTGCCGGAGCAGGGGGCGCGGATCGTTTCGGGCGCTCTGGAGCTGGCGTTTCCGGCCAGTTCGTCGGATGCGGTGTCCGCGTGGTTCGGTGCGTGGAACCTGGAGAGTTTCGGCAGGGTCGGGATCGCCTTCGACCTGACGGTGGCGGCTTACCGCGCGCCGTCCGACGGCCGCCCGGAAACGGTGCTTTCCGCCCAGTTGCTCGGCGATCAGGGGCGGAATATCGGCATGTTGACCTTCGTCAGCGAAGGGCCGGAAAAGGGGATCATCCAGTGGAATCCCGCCTCCGGTGCTCCGGAGCGCTTCGGCGCCTGCCGGGTCGGGGAAACCTATTCATTTCAAATCAATTACGATCCGGCTTCCGGCGCTGTCGAAGTCACGCGGCAGGGCGGAAAAACGGCGCGGAGCGCGGGAGCGGGGGCATTGCCGTTCCGGCAGTTCCGCATCGGCTCCGGCTGGGCGGTCGGCGGGCGCGACGGAGCGGCGACGGTCCGGGTGGGCAAGGTTGCGGTCCGCGACGCGGCGAAAGGCGGAAAAGCGGCGCTGCCGAAGGTGACCGCCGGCCCGAAAACACCTCCCGGCATCGGGGAGTGGGACGGCAGGACGCAGCAGGCGGAGCTGAAAGGCCCCTATGAGGACCGCCTCCAGCAGCAGATACCGTTCGGCTGCACCTCCTATTACCTGACGCCGTGGCGGGCCTACATGGACACGCACCCGGCGTCGCGTTTCGGCAGGATTCAGGCAGTGAACTGGAGCGACCTCTCCGCACCGGAGAGCGAGGCGACGATGCGGCTGCTCGCCGAGGCGGGATTCCGCAGCTTCCGGCTGGAGATCGGCTGGGGGCATTTCGACTTCGACGACGAATCGCAGCTTTCGGCGCGCGAGGTCGAGCGGCTGAAGCTGGTGCTGCCGCTGGCGAAGAAGTACAAGTTGCGCCCGATGATCCTGCTGAATGCGCACTCCGGCGGGCCGTGTCCGCGCCGGACCGTGCCGGTTGAACTGGCCGCCGCCGCCCCGGCGGGAGCGCGCGAACTGCGGCTGAAGGGCGGTTTTGCACCGTTCCGCACCGGGCGCACCGGCCTGAACAATCAGGAGCAATGGGTGGCTTTCCCGCTGATCACCGGGCTGGCCCCGCAGCCGGACGGCACGGTGCTCGCGCAGCTCTCCGCTCCGCTGAACAGGGCGGTTCCGGCGGGCAAGACGGAGCTGACCGAGCTTAAATATGCGCCGTTTTCCGGCGACGTGCTGGAGGACGGCACGCCGAATCCCGAAGCGCGCGAAACGGTGGACGGCTGGTGCCGCTATGTGAAGCATGTGACTTGCGCGGTGCGGGATATCCTCGACTCCGGCGACCCGGAGGACGCGGGATTCGATGTGGAGGTGTGGAACGAATACTCCTTCGGCAGCCAGTTCGTGTGGGAACGCAACTACTACCGGCCCGCCCGGAAATTCCGCAGCTACCCGGCTTACGCGATCGCCGGCAAGACCACCGCCGATGCCGAGGTGCAGGCGGAGATCGTGCTGCCGCTGACGATCGAACTGGTGAACGATCCCGCCATGCGGCTGCCGGGCGTGCGGGTGGTCAGCGGCTTCTCGAACCAGCGGCCGTGGGACAACGGTTCGGAGATGTGGCCGGGGCAGGCCGGTTTCAGCCGCCACTACTACACCAATCTCGACTGCTCCGACACCTGGCACGACAGCACCGGTTATCTGAGCGCCGCCACCGAAAATCCCGACCGGTTGCGCCGGCCGCCGCTCGATGCGCAGGGCAAACCGGGCAAGGGGTTCGTGCCGGAGCTGCGTTTTTCCCTGCCCGAATCCCCGTGTTTCGGGATCAAGACCGAATTCATGATCCGCGATATGCAGCCCTTCCCCGGACCGTGGGCGCACCACCACCGCTTCAGCCACCCCGGCACCGGCAGACCGGCGCTGTTGTGGGAGACGGAGTTCAACACCTACCGGCGTCCTTTCGCTGAATTTCTGGAAAAAGCCTACGGCGTGAAGCGGGGCGATCCCCGGCTCCAGCCCGTCTTGCAGGCGGTGGCGGCCAAGGCGCTGGTTCGCAGCTTCGTGTTCTACTGCCACAAGGGGATCGACACCTTGTTCGTCTTTGCGGTGCGCAACGGCGAGGATGAGTTCAGCATTTTGCCGGAGGCCTATTTCCGTGCGCTGGCCCGCAACCGCTATCAGTTGAACGACGAGGTGCGCCGGGCCGCCGGGCCGCAGATCGCGGCCGCCTCCAACCTGAACCGTCTGCTGGGCGGCGCGAAACCGCTGGAGAGCACCCGCCGCCTGACCGTGCGGAAACTGGTCGAACACCGCCCCCGCCTGGTGTTCCGGGGAGACGGCACCGCCGCCGCGCCGGACCGCTTCCACCGCGACGATTTCGCCTGCCTGCCGTTCCAGCTCGACGCATCGAGTTATGCGGTAGGATTTTACGTGGTGACCCGCGACCTGCTGCACGGCTGGAATCCGCAGCTTGACCTGCTCGATCCGCGCCGCTACGAAATGCCGGAACAGCGGTTCGACCTGACGCTCGGCAACCTGAACGGCACTGGCGCGAAGCTGGAAATTTACGACCCGATCCTCGACCGCACTTTCCCGGTCCGACCGCTGGCCGCCTCCGGCGACGCGCTGACCGTGCCGCTGCCGACCGTGGACTATCCGCGCTTCCTGATCGTGCGCGAAAAGGAGGCCGGGCCGCTGGTGGGGGCGCCGGAACTGAAGCGCACCGGTCCCGACTCCGCGGAACTCGCCTTTACGCCGAACGTCTCCGGGCAGGCCGAGATCAGCTGGGGGGCATTCCCGGAACGCCGCGGCGGCGGTTCCGTGACGGTATCGGCCGAGGCAGGGCGGCGGCGGATGGTGGAGCTGAACGGATTCCGGCCGGAATACGGCGTGCGGATTGCGCTCCGCGCCGGGAAGCTGGCCGCCGTCTGGCCGCAGTGGGACCACGATGTGGCCGGAGTATTGGAGTTCCGCCAGACCGGCGGCAATATCGCCAAACCGGAACGGACCGCGTTCCTGCCCGACTTCGCCCCGGAGGCTCGCCGGATCGCCGTGGTAAAGCCGGACGGCTCGTGGGAGCGGGACGGGGAGGGATTCCGGCGCGGCGGCGCCCGGCTGTACCGGGTGCCCGGGGGAGCGGAGGAGACCGCCGCGCTGCTGCCGGTGATCGCCCGTTCCGACCGTCGGAATGCCGCGATGGTCGAATTCGGCGGCATTCCGGCCTGGCTGGTGGTGTACGATCTGGATCCGACCATGCACCCCGACCGGAAAAATCACGCATTCAGTTACCTGATCCTGCCGGGCAACAACGGCAGCTGGATCGTGGAAATTCCCGAAAAGAGCGACCGCAAAGTCATGGAAGCATTGTTGAAAACCGTCACGCTGAGTGAAAACAAATAGGGGGATGGAAAGATGAAAAAGTCACACGATCGTTCTCTGTGGGATATCCGGGATTTCGCCTTTGGCGACCAAGGCGCTTCGCCCTTGCACCCCGACCGGGCGGCAAGGTGCCGCTGCCGGGGGCGCGCGCCAATGCCCCTTCGGGGGGCGCGCGGCTGGCGGAGACAAACAAGATTACAGTTGGCCCTTTATGCCGCTCTGCGTGAAAGAGAGGGGCTCGGGGGAGAGAAAGCGGCGACTTGCGCCGCGTCTCTTCCCGTACCGAATTTCCCCAACATTTCCTCTACTCTCTGCAAGCTCTCACGCCTCTGCCAATGCTCTGCAAGCGGCAAGTCGGAGCAAAAACGTGAAGTTGCCTTTCCGCAAAAAAGCGGGAAGACAACTTCACGTTATTGCGGATCTTCTTCCCGCTGCCGACCGACCGCCCTCCCGCACTGCACCGCCTCGTACCCGGCACCGGCACCTTGCCGGACGCCGGGGGCGCGGCACGAGGCGGACACGCCCCCCGCATCCCGCCCCGTAAGGCCGACCACCGTAAGATTCACCCTTATTGAGCTGCTCGTAGTGATAGCGATCATCGCAATTCTGGCGAGTATGCTGCTGCCCGCTCTGAACCAGGCGCGGGCGCGGGCGCAGAAGATTTCCTGCACCAACAACCTGAAACAGCTCGGCACCGGACTGGGACTGTACATCACCGATTACGGCCCGTTTTTTCCGGTGTACAGCAGTCCGACCGACTACTGGATGCGGGGCTGGGGAGGGACGCTGCTGCCGTATGTGGTGCCGAAACGGGAGGATGGGGTGGTTTCACCGAAGAGCGGCAAGCTGTACCACTGCCCGCTGGACCCGATCCCGGAACTGGCGGTCGGCTTCGGCGGTTTCGGGGAAATTTCGGCGCGTCGGAGCTATGTTTTCAACCAGGGAAAAGGGCTTGCTTCATCCGACGGCAACCAGTGCATCTATGTGGATCTGACGAAGCTGGACCGCAAGGACTCCAACGGCTCCGGCGCTCCCGGCATCATCGTGGACGGGATGAAGCGTACGAATACCGAGGGCGCGGTCGGCACCTATGACGCGAGCGCCTGCGACTACTGGGGGCTGATGAACTCCGGTGCGTACATGGGTCATCCCGACAACTCCCGGAATGCGCTGCGGCCGGATTTCTCGGTGTTCAGTTCCAACGAGGCGGCCTTCATCAACGAAGAGACGATCAAGCCCGGTTTCTACTATGAGACCAAGGCGATCCTGAAATAAGCGGTTGAACACTATGGACGAAACAGTATTGGAAAAGCGCCGGGTGCTGACCCTTGCCAACGGCGTCACGCTCGAACTGCGCGAAGCCGGCGGCGTTTTCGCCGGAATCGGCCGGGTGTGCTGCAGCGGCGTTGAATTGCGGAACCCGGATGAACCGATGTATTTCGTGATCCGCACTCCCTCCGGCGTGGAATTCACCAACTTCCGATTGGAGGAAGTACGGCCGGAGGACGGCGGCTTCCGGCTGGGGTTCGGAATGGAGCGGCGCGAAACCGACCTGATGGAGTGGATGACCCACGCGGTGCGTCCCCGCCGCAACCTGAATCCGGACCGCGCCCGCCCCGCACCGGCGGCGGATACGCGCCTGATTCTGGAACTGAAGCCGGTGGAGCGCGAATTCGGCGGCTGCCGTGCCGCCGGTTTCAGTTACCGCTACCGGTTCCGAAGCGATTCCGACGCGATCTACAAATTGACCGACTGCTCCAGCTGGGAGCCGGGCGGCCGGGCTTCCGGGAACATGTTCCTGATGCGCAGCTGCTTTGTGCCGTCGATCACCCGCTTCCGGGAGCCGTCGGATTTCTACTCCTCGGAGTGGTATCTGCCTGAATGCGAAAACACCCGCGCCTTCCAGTTCCTGCCTTTGCAGACGGAGTTGCAGGGCTTCACTTTCACGACCGGCCCGGCGGGAACGGTCGTGACCTGGGCGAACCGGGTGGGACATATCCGCTCGCTGTTTGAAAAGGAGCGGCATTCCGAAGCGATCCGCCACCGCCATGAACTGTGCGGCGACCTGTCGCGCCGCTTCGACACCCCGGAGCTTGAGGTTCTCCACTTCCCGGACGCGCTGGAGCCGCACGAGGTCTGCAATCGCTATGAGGCGGTGAAGGAGGTTGTCCACGAAACGCTGCATGCCGAACTGGATTTCCGGCGGGAGCGCGTTTCCGCCTACGGCATGATCGAGGAGTGGGGCAATCCCGATATGGAACGCTACGCCCGCGCCGGCGTGCCGAAGCTGGCGGCGGCGGGAGTGAAGAAGATCGGGCTGGCCAACCATTTCCAGAACAATATGAACGTGTGGGGCGTCTCGAACATGTGCTGCACGGTCGACTACCGGATCGCCGAAAGCGTCGGGGAGGATAAATTCAAACTGCTCTGCTCCGAAGCGCGGCGCCGGGGCGTGAAAGTGGAGATGTGGGGCAATACCGCCCTCTCCACGCTGACCTGGCTTTTCCGTCAGCGCAGCGGCCGAGAGGGGGGCATCCGCTTTCTGCCGGAGGAGGATTCGATCATGGCGGCGCTGGAACAGGCGAAGGAGCCTTTCGTGCGGACTCCGTCGAACGCATTGGAGGCGGACCATTACGCGCCGGTGTTCGCGGTGCTGAACCTGCGCGACCCGGCGGTGCGCGCCTACTGGCTGAAGCGGTGGGGATACGCGGCGAAGGAGCTGGGGCTGCGCGGGATTTTCCTCGACAGCAGTTTCAACCTCTCCAGCGACAAATTCCACTGGTGCCAGAATCCGGAGGCGGGGCGCGCCGGAGCGACCGCGGATGAAACCGGGCTGCTGGGACGGTTCCGGCCGGAGCGGGAGCCGGAAGGGCGGATTCAGTCGGAGTACTTCGCCCACCTGACGCTGATGCGCGAGATGCAGCGGCTCGGATATGACTACTGCACGGAGGATCTCGGCGTATTCGGCATCCACCGCCACGGCCCGGCGGCGGCGGCCCGGATCGATTCATTGCCACTGTGGTCGGAGTGTCTCTGTTCCTTCGACGCGGACGGCATCGCCGCCGCCGGTTATGACCCGGACGAAATCTTCTTCCGGGGGCTGGCCTTCCGGATGATGTGGATTCTGTACTGGGATATGGAGTTCGACTGCCTGAGCTTCCGCATCTCCGGCAACCGGGGAACGCAGGCGCGTCCGCCGCAGGAATACCATTTAAAGCTGCTGCGGGCGTTCAATGAAGCGGAGACGGCCATGCGGGGCAGCCGGGAGCTGTTGAGCGGCGACCGGGGCGTGCTGTACCGGCAGGGAAAGGAGTGCATCCTGTGGTGTTTCCGCGAGTTCCGGGCCGGGCTTCCCGGCGGGGTTCGGATTGCGGAGCTGGCGGGCGGGGCGCGCCGTGAAGGCGACCGGCTCGACTGCTCCGCGCGGAGCGTCCTGCGGCTCACGGCGGAGCAGCCCGGAGAGCTGGCGGCCGCGCTGCGGCATTCCGGCGCGGCGCAGCCGGTGTTATCCTGAAAACCGTCAGGCCAGCAGCGGCCGGACCAGCGCCGACATCTTCCGGTAGGCTTCAAACGTCAGGTGGGTGCCGTCGGGCCGGGCGTATTCGGCGGCGAGCTGGCCCTCCGCATCCTTCAGCAGCGAGTGGTAGTCGAGATAGCCGTCGAGGTTGGCCCGGCTCCATTCGGCCTGTTCGGCGTTGATCTCGACGATCTTGGACTGGTATTGGAAACGGTCCCACGCATCCGGGTGGCGCAGCGGCAGGATGCTGCCGAGCCACACCTCGCTGCCGCGCTCTTTGATCAGCTGCGCCACCGCGCGGGTGCGGTCGATGATCAGCTGCTTCTCCTGTTCGATGCCGTTGATGCCGATCAGGATGAAAACCCGTTTGGGCGTATAGGGATAGACGTCGTCGTGAAGCCGGTAGTAGAGGCCGTGGACATTGTCGCCGCCGATGCCGCGGTTCAGCAAACTGTGGTTCGGGAAGAACTCGTGCAGCGGCCAGATGTCGGTGATCGAGTCGCCGTAGAAAAGGTTGTCGACGTGTCCGGTTTCAGCGGTCAGTTTGCGGTAGTTCAGAATTTCCTGCCAGCGGTCCCGCGTTTCGTAAAAGGCGATGGTATCCCGGATGATCGCGGGATCGAACAGCGAATCGAAGTTCTCTTTCATGGAGTCAATTCCTTTTTGCGTTGATGGCATAGTATACTGCGCATTGGAGCATTTGTCCAGTGTTTTCTGACGCGAAGCGCTCCCGGCCGCCAAAGGCCAGTCGCCGGGGAAGCCTGCCGTTTTAAAGGCAGGCGGGTCTTACGGCCTTTGGCCTCCAGACCTTGTGCGCTACGCGGCCTGATTTTCAATCAGGCACCGGTAGCAGGGCGCTGTAGCGCACAAGTTACCTCCGGTGGGCAAGGCGCTTCGCCCTTGCAACCCGACCGGCAACGTGCCGGTGCGGTAAAACGC